>OFJB01000016.1_pt1 | contig 166995 bp, 160 predicted proteins | sample 1775081 | NCBI WGS metagenome assembly OFJB01 (sample SAMN08195771, study PRJEB24354) | sludge metagenome | isolation source: initial sludge from phenol fed wastewater aerobic bioreactor | place: India: Nagpur | collected 2016-06-05 | reverse complement strand
GCCAGTTTGATCACTTTCTCTACAGGTTGCTCCATACGCTGATTATACCAAAGTCAGAAAAAGGTTTCTACAGTGCATAACTCTAATTAAGCCAAAATAATATGTCTCAATTATCCGATCTAGAGCCTGTGGTCGAACCTTGGAAGGCCGTCTCTTCTGCGCCTTCACACCATCACCGACTCAAGTCCGGCAGGCGTCATGCCAACCCTGTTTCGCCGTTAAGTGATTGGCCTGTCATGCCGCCTGCGTTAGACGGCTCCAATATCCATCCCGCTCTCGCGGGAACTGTACCAATCGCGCCGCTGGCTTGCCCATGAGGAAGGTGGGGGCAAGCGCTGGCGCTTTTAGGTTCACTAATAACTCTGCTAAGGCGTGAACCATTTTTGAATCCAATATGTAAATAAGCAGGCGGCTACCACATTGACGGCCACATCAAGAAATAATGACCCAATAAATAGCTTCAAAGAAAATTCGGCATCTTTAAGAGTCATTTCTTTCTGTCTCTGCGCATACTGAGAAAACACTAAAAAACTTGGTGCCTTGTTTGAAGCAAGATTGGCTGTGATGCAGGCCAGAATTATCGAAATAATAAGGGATGCTATTATAAAGCAAGCGAGACCAAAAAAATACCAAAGCCACGTTCCAGATGCTGACAAGCTAACAAGATAATCAACCTTTCGACCTATAGCCTCAAAATTGCTGCTGTCTTTGGCCAAATTTTTGGCTACTTCAGTTTTGGCCTGAATAAAATAGTACGTTTTAACAAACGCTAATCCCAAAGCACTAAAAAAGAGCATCGCCCAAACAACGAAACCTACAACTCCCGAATTGCGATCAAAAAAACTGACTACACCTGATCGTTCATAAATCAGAGTTTTAATGTGCGTTGAAAGCAGCGCTACAATATCGCTCTTTTTCCGGTTCAATTATCGGCGTAAGTTCAGGTTTCATATAATTAAACATGAGCTTAGTTCTCTTCGGAAAATAGATGCAAGGTTTTTGTGTGTCAGTGTGCCACAGATTGACATTATCTTTTTCTGTCTTTGCGATTCCGGATCTTACTACCATCAGAATTGGTTTCGATGATGGTGACGCTGAGGTAGTGCTTGAGGCGGAGGCGTTGCCAGTACTCGAAAGCCTCCTCAATAGGAATGAGGTAGGAGATTTAAGTAATCTCGCCCGAGTTGCCTAAAGTCGTATGTGCACGACATTCTTGGCATAGCCTTCGATGTACGGGCGGTACTGACGGCCAATCATAGCTAGGTACCAAGGAATATCTGCACCGACGAAAAGAATGCGGATGTCACGGACGGAGCGATTGACGGCGGTTTGCAGGTCGCTGCAATCGGCAGGCTTCTTGCCGATGAGGTAATGGGTTTTAGCTAGCGGCTTTTTGGTGCTCCGCCCCCATGTACGGCAATAGTCGAGCAATTGACTCACGTCGGCAGACTTGAGTTCGACCTTTTTGATTTCGACGATTGTGAGCCCTGCCCGCGTCTCAAATCCCAAGTCGTAACGATACGATCCTTTGCTTTGCTGGCGTGTCGGTACGATGCCTTTAAGCTTGGGATCAATCAGGTAGGGGTGAGCCGATAGCAGCTCTTCAATGTCGATCTCTTGCACGGCCTAGAGCTTCAAGTATTCGCCCAGCGTTTCCAGTTTCTTGAGAATAAACGGAATCGTCTTGGGTTTGCTAATGGACCCCTTCGCCCCGCTGGTAACAGGAGTAACGCCGTTGACGGTGCAAAACGCCGCAAAATCCTTTGGCTTGAGTGCCTTGAGTTTCTCCGTCGCTTTCGCTGTAGATGCCCCTGCCAACTCGGCAAATAGAGTCTTCCACTGTAGCGAGGGCAGATCGCGCAATTCATTGATGGCCGCTCGCGCTGTATCGCCACGAATGAGCGCCAGTATAAACCGCTCGCGCTCCTTGACGCCGATTTTGATAATGGGAGCTTCGCTCTTGGGGAGATGTTTATTAAACCAATCCAGCGTCGCCGTCTTCTTGTAGGGAGCCTGTATCAAAAGACCCGCCAGCTCTGCGTAGTCACGGGAGTTCTTAAGCTGCGCAATCTCTGCCTTGATCGCCTCTTTTTCAGCTTTGCTGACTTTGGGTTTGGTCGATTTCTTTGGATTACCTTTTGCCATATCGAGCCCCTTTCTTTCCCAGCGGAGTGTTATGAATGTAACGAGCAAGATTCAGGTAGTCTTCGCGTAAGCCAGCGCTCCCACAGCCTAGCGTAGCAGGCAGCGCATCCAGTTGCGTTTTGGCCGCCGACACCGTACGGCGAATTCTGGTGGGTAGAATATCCGCGTCATAGCTCACAACCTGCCGTGAGCGCAAATTGATAATCTTGGCACTCATCATGTCGAGAATCTGCGCGTAGTCCGCTCCCGATTCGACCGCATTAAGAATGATGCCTCTGATTTCAGCAGGTCTAAAACCAGCGAAGTGTTTGCGATGAAGCGCCGTCAGAGAGTGAAACTTTGCAATCTTATCGGAGAGTAGCGAAAGCCCCACGTAGCTCAAAAGGTCAGGATTGGCCGGGATGTAAATTTCCTCACTACTAAAAACGGCACATCGCGTAGAGCGAAACACATTGGGCGGGCAATCGAAAATAATGTAGTCGTACTGATCGAAAAGAATTTCCAACTGCATGCGGAACTTAACAAAGTAAGGCGTCGTATCGGTGTCCTGATACTCATGTTCCAGATCCATGAGTTTGTAGGTAGCCGGAATGATGTCTAAATTGGGGATGAGTTCGACCCCGTGCTCATTGAGCAGCACCTCTTCTTCGATACATTGCTTGAGCCCGGTACTATCGGGATGAAAAAGCCCCCATACGGACTTCTCATCCATCCCGTTTAGGTTATTCCAGCGTGGGACACCCATGAGCCAGATGCTTGTATTGCTCTGTGGGTCCATGTCCACGACGAGCACCTTTTGATCGAGCTCGCGAGCCAATGAGGCGGCCAAATTAACCGTGATAGAGGTTTTGCCAACGCCTCCCTTGAAGTTGACTAAGCTTATCCGTCGGGCTCCCATAGTCATTTCCTGATTAACCGGCCGTGCTATTTTCCCTTTTTAACCGTTTTCCAATCGGAAATCGAATCCAGATCCGTACGGCCATTTAGGATGTCATCTATCACTATTTTCAAAGTGGCATTGATCGGCTTTTTTTTGCGATTTGATTTTGCACCACGCTGACGGGCAATAGTAGGTAACGCAACCACAGCTCGAAGTAATTTCTTCACGTCGTACTCTGTATGGGATTTGCGCATACGCCCTTCTGGATAAATATCCAGCTTAAGGCTCTCCAGAAGCTGCAATCCGCTGGGCGTCACAGAAAGCAACTCCAAAACTTCTGCTCTGCTTGCGTGGAGATTGTCAGGAATATACAGCTCAGTCCAAGTCAGCCACTTTTTCACAGCCTCTAACCACATCCCAAAAGACTTTATAGTCGCGGCCAGCTCAGGATGAGATTTAAGGGTAAGCTTTTTACCATGCACCGGATTTGAAGGAGTCTTGGCCATAAAGTTCCTTTACAGGTCTTAGGCATTTACCGCTTGAAGTCAATCTACCAAGTATCCCGCCGGGATACGAAAAACTGCATGACGTAGACCATACTCATGAAAGTATCAGAAAAAGTTAGTCTGGGCTCATGTGTGGTCCGAGGGACTGCGGTAGAGTTTGCCCGAAATCGCTGACCACGCCTATTTCATCGCACATACAGATCTAGAATCGGTGGATTTTATGCCGACCATACCAAGACAGCGATAGCGATTACCATCGTTTGCAGCTTGGATGCCTCAGCTGGCGACTGAGGCACCGCACGATCACCTCGTTTTCGGATGCTCCGCTCATGCGAGCGGTTTCGCGAATGCCCTCAAGGAGGGGTTCAGGGATTATAATCATTACCTCCTGACAGGGAATTCTCGAATGGGATACTGCGAATCGACGGGTGAAACGAATCCACTGTCTCCAACTTCGAAGAAGGAGGAGCGGAGCGGGTATCATTTTTTTCTCCTCTTGCTGCCATCGACAGAATCTGGAGGAGGAAGGCAGGCCCATTTATGGGGAGCTTTCTCATAGTCACTCGCCGTTCGAGCGAGGACCACCACTTTAGGAACATAGTTGAGCAGGGCTTGCTCAATCATGCTGAGAATCGCGTTCATCGCTTCCACAATGAATTGGTTATCGGAATAGCCCATCTTCTCGGCAATCACGTGAATACGGGCGAACATTTGCGCAGTCATCTTAACGGATTTGGGTATGAGGGGGACCATGCGGGAGACCTTATCAATTTTGAATTTGTTTTGTCCGGTGTTACTTAGGACTACTAAGTAGTCCTAAGTAACACCGGACATTTGAGGGTGGGTTGTGGTTAGATTCCGCGAACTCAAAGGAATGAGCCCACAGAAAAAATAGGATCGAATCGCATGAATCCCGAACGCAGCCAGTTTTTGAATTTGAGACACCCTCCAGCCCGATTGACTCCCGATGAAGCCGCCTGGTATCTGGGATTTGGAGTCCACGAAATTACCATTCTCGTTGCCGCACGCCTCTTGAAGCCCTTGGGATCGCCTCCCGGAAACGGCTGTAAATTCTTTTCGGCAATTACATTGATGCGCTTGCGAGAGGACGTGGCGTGGTTGGCCAAGGCCTGCGATGCCATCGTCAATCACTGGCGGAATCGCAATGATCGTTATACTGTGTGTGCTCGCAAAAAACGGCATCGACAAATGCCGCTCCATTCTTGAGCTAGTCAAAAGAAACTTCCCTGCCGCGTACATCCCCGTCTTCATGACGGGCTGCATCGTACGCCATGACGTCTCGCGATGAATAGGTGACATTTGTCACGAATTTCACTTTTAGCTAAGGCACGTCCGGTAAACAGCCGAATCACATCGGAACATGATTTAATAGGGGTTGTAAGAATCGTGAGCGGGAGTCGTAATCTTTTCACCGGCTACGCCAGCCGGGAGATTCGCTCTCCGCGCGGACTGGCGCGTTTCGCTTTCGATTGGGCCCAACAGCATGTGCCAAGCCGATTTGATCTACTGGTTTTGCGTCCCTTGGAATTTGAGCTTTCAGCGCTGATTTCCGACGTGCGCTATCAATGGCTTGCCGACCGGTGCATTGAAGGCGGACGTAAAATCAATCTCTGGATGCAACGCGCTCCATTCTCGCCTCGACTCAAAGCCGTTCGCTATTCCGATCATACGCCGGTGACTCTTCTCCATAAATCGGATCTTTATCGTGATATTCTCAAGCAGGCTCACATCGAGTACGGGGCGGCCACAGGCGCATGGAGTCATAATACACTACTGGCCTCGTTGCGTTTGTTGCGTACGCGCCAACAAGGTGATTTTACTGACCGTGAAATGGATTGCTTGCGCCGATGGCAGCCCCTCTTCACCCAGGCAGTCCTTAGCTTGGCACAATATCAGGAGCATCAACTCGCACGTCGTTCCATCAAGAAGTTCATCTGGTCACTTCCCACCGCATTCGTGGTGCTGGACTGGAATTTTAGAATCCAATTCCATAATTTTGCCGCCATTCAAATCTGTCATTGGTGGCGGCATGGAGCACGCGCAGCCTTTATGAAAACACCTGCCGTGTTCACGATTCCTGAAGACATCCTTTTGACGGTTCGCCAAATGAAGGCTCGAATTCAGGACGCCGCGACGTCACTTCCCATTTCTGTGGAACTGTCAGCTCCCCATGGAAGCGAGACGCATCAGCTCTATGTTCGCATTGATTACGAGCCGTCGAACTCCTTTGCCTTTTCACGGGGATTTTTTCGGCTTCATTGGCAGGAAGCCACACGCCAACATTCAGATGCCGATACCTTCCAGCGAATCAAGCGGCTCACACGCCGTGAACGCGACTGCGTGCATCTCCTTTCAACCGGGAAGGGACCGCCCGAAATTGCAACGATCCTCGGGACCAGCTATGGTACGGTGCGCAATAAACTCAGCGGCATTTATCAGAAGCTGGGATTTTCGGGACAGGTCGAATTGGCTACCTTTTTCGCGCGTCATCCCGAATCCCTCTCGATTCGCCCCGACGATACTCCCCGGTGGACGAGCGACTTTTAATAAGTGCGTCAAAAGCCTGCTACTACACAGGCAGTAGACGGGTACGACTAGCTAACGGACACGGGCACGAGGGAATAAAGTGGTCTCATGAAAACGACCACATTTCTACTCAGTCTTGTTGCGTTCAGTTATTTATCCACTCTCTTCACGACATCGGCGGCAGTGATCGCCGGGTGGGATTATGACGGTTACCGGTATAGTCCGACGACTCCGGCCAATTGCATTGCCCCGACTCGAACGCTTAACACGCAGCTCACCGGTACGGATCTCGCCATGCATTTATGGGGAGTACAAAGCGATTCCGATGGTGAGTTTCGCGCCTATAATTGGGGAGCTGGCAGCGATACCTTTAGCACTTCCTCTCCGTATGCCAGTTTCATGATCTCTGTTAACGCGGGTTATGCCCTTACCTTGAATTCCTTTCAATACGTTCAAGCATGGTCCAGCGACAGCTCGGCTCCCGGCTTGGGCATTTGGGGGTATCGGATCAATGGCGGGGAATGGGTCATGCAGTCATCACCTTACTCCATCTTGCGAATGGCTCCGTCGACTCTGACAACGTGGAGCTTTTCACAACCTTTGGCGGTCAGCCAAAATATCGAGTTTGCCTTTTGGGCTTATGGCCTGAATAGCCCCTCCGGTGGGACTTCTTATGGCTGCGATCTCCGCGTACTCACCAACACGACCGGTAATGAGCTGGTCCTGAATGGCGCGGTAGCTCAGGTGACGCCGGAACCGGCCAGCGTGGCCTTAATGGTCTTGGGTAGCGCAGTCCTGATCTGGCGAGTCCGGCGGAAGCCAGTTGGGTTAGCTGCTAAAAGACAATGATTCGTTTGGTAGTCGTCGAGCCTACTGAGCCGGGACAGGAGGTTTGCAGAGTGGTTGAAACCGCTTTTCTTGGGGATTTCAGGGCCTTCCAGCGGGGTGGGGAGAGCGAGCAGGAGGCCGAGGCCAGCCACAGCTTAGCCCGCGCGCAGCCATAGACCCGGCATCCACACCCATCATAAGATTAGCTTGGGGTAGCCATCCGGCTACCCCCGGCCTCTGCTCCGAATTCGCCATCAGCAGCAACGCTAGATACAAGCACGTCCGCAACGCCACCTCCGACGAGTTCGACGACTTCATGCCCGCCTCCGCAGCCATGGCGTCGCTGAGTTGCGTCCCGCGTCAAAACCCTGCGCCTCGCCCGCCACAACCAGCTCACCGGAAAACGCTCCTTCGCGGTCGAAATCAAGACCGGTCAGGGCGTGCTCTTTTAGCTCATCGAAGTTTATCTTGCTTTTGCAATATCAGCTGAAATGCTGAACCCTCTTTAAGTAAGGGTAAGGGAACTTTATGAGCCTACGTGTAAAAACTGCGCATTATCGGAAATGCAGCATTACAGATGGATCCAATGACTGCAGTAGTGGGCAAACACTACAGGATCTCCTAACCGCAGCACATAAAACATGTCGTCCACCACTAGAGCTTCAGGTGGGATTCAAAAGAATCGTACTGACTTTATTGACGGAGAAAAAGAACTGCATCTGCGGCCAGATTACATGCTACGAGAAAGGACGAAAGATTCCCCTCGTAGATGTTGATGCGAAAAATGGGGAGGTTTGGACTGGCACGGCCCTTCCCAATGACTCTGACGGAAAGCCACGCCAACTTCAGGAACACTCGTTACACTTTGCGATTCGAGAAAATCATGTAGCTGTAATCCAATCGGTAGCCCTCCAGTCGGAAGATTTAGCGTTTTTTTTGAATTGGCTTATTATCAGCACCGCAAAATTAATAGCTAAAGGAACGATATCCTTGGACAATGTTCCTTCTAAAGTCGCAATGGATAAACTGAAGGATTACAATATTCGCGGGATTAAGCTATCGGAAGACTTATATCATAGGTGGACGGAAGCAGTTCCAGCGACAGAAGGGGAGCGTCCTCGAAAAAGAAAAAAACAAATCCACCACATCAAAACAAATCCGTGGCCTCTATCAGTGCTTAATTCAATGAAGGTCGAGGCTCCTATCTTGGAAGGTTCTGGAAAGAAAACCGACCCTGGCTCAATCAAGGTACAGATTGATGTTTCGTATCACAGTCGCTCGGAAAAAGACGCCATTTCTGTCCTGATGGGGATGGCTTCTCTGATAGATTCTAATGACAGCCTAGAAACTGAGATTCGACTTTCAAACAAAACTGTTATAAAAGGAGATGAGCTACGGATCAAGAGCGACATACATGTCGACTGTCCTAGCGGTTGCATCTCACCTGATGATGCTGTCTCGAAGCTTGCGGAATGGCTGGAAGTGCAACTTAAATCTAGAAAAATAGTATGAACTTCCGCGAGAAGATGCAGAGTGGTTATGGCCGTTACATAGCATCATTTCTCGTGCCTGCACTGATTTCGGGATTCCTTGTTTTCTATTTTCCAGATGATCTCGAAATCATAAAGAACCTATTTTCTGGATTTCAAAAGGTTGCCTTCGTAACGGCAGCTTTCGCTGTTACTGCGTATAATTTACGCACTCGCGTCGTAGATTTAGTTCTGAAAATAGAGGGAAATCCTTCCAAAGTTCATGAGTTTGGAGTTATCGCCAGAGCATGTGGAATAAGGTTGACTAACCTTGTAATACTTTTCATCTCAGCATCAGTTTATTTATCTGTGATTACTATCATACCCGAGTCGTCAGATATCGCTCCATATGCGGCAGGCATGGCCTTTTTTCTACTATTTTCCTCTGCCGTCTCTTTTGTTTATATCCTATTTTCGTTCGAAAGGTTGGAACGGTTCGCCTTAGATGAGGCTGAAAAGAAGGCCGCTGACGCAGAGGCAAAAAGACTTTTCGAAAAAAAACAGTGAGCAATCGGCTAAAGCTTCGAATGCTTAGCGACGTCTCCACCCACATGGCAGAAGCCATGGTCTCGTGTGCGGCTGACTCTAAATTGGAATCGACATCAGGCTGGATGAAAGGTCGACTCGACAAGCGTAACTCCTGACTGGCTTGCCAGTCAGGTTATTCCCGCAAGAAATCGGACAACGGTTTGCCGTTGGGTTTCTTGCGGGAATTGATCGTTTACGAGACAAAGAACTGTCGACCGCGATAACGGACATCGAGGCCGAGTTCATGCGTAAATTCCTGCAACAGGCGATGGGCCCATTGCCGCGAAACCCCATGAATTTTCGCGCACCAACTTGAAGACGGTTTTTTGCAGGGAAGGACGTGGGGACTAATGCACAGGACAACCAGATGCATGCGCAGACTACGCTGCGTCACACTCCCATGCATGATCCATTTAAACGCCCGGTACATCACTTCTCCTGCCATGGCAAATGGCAGGGCATCTTCACCGGAGAGTTCTTTCAGATCAATGCCTAGCACTGCCGCCAAGCCCTCCTGTTGGGGATGGTCCGAGTCGCTCATACCGTTTTCCCCTTTCTCACTTTTTGACGCAACCGGTGCGTCGCCAGTCGACGATGGGCGGTGAGATAATTTTTAATTTCCTGCGGATCGAAGCGTACCGCCCCGCCGATAGCGAGATAAGGCAAGCCGCGTTGCCTCAGATTGAACACCGTCTTGGCGCTCACATGGAGATAGCGCGAAACTTCCGGTGTTGTCCATAATACCAAGCTATCGGTCTTGGAATTTGCGCTGTCAGGAATCCGTGGATTCACGTCAGCCCTATTGTTACGTGATGTGTTCATACGCTCGATCATGCCCGATTAGGTTCTGGTTCGTAATGTGGTAGTAGGTGCTTGGTGGGTGTCTTGTAGAGGCTTTTTGTGCGTCTGTTGGGAAGCCATTTGAAAATCGTTTTTTAAATAAGGCTTTCTCGTGTCGTTGAGGAAATCCACCGCGAGTCGTGAAAGTCGGTTCGCTTCGGTGGACCAGCTTTTCGCAGAATCGTGGAGAACAGGTGGCGGGTGCAACCGTCGCGCCACGGCCCCGTTGGGGCTCGTGTCACGTCGGCTGCTTCTGTTCCTGACAAAAGATGCCGCGTTTCGCCCCGGCCCCAGAAGGAGGTGGGGGGCCGGGGTTTCAAAACGCGGGAGATGACGCGGCTTCCGGTGGTCGCCGCCTGTCCATTTCGATCTCTGCCGTAGGGGTGGGCTTGCCCGTTTTGTGTGCTTGTCTCCTCAGTGGCGAACGTAGTTTCTTCGTGAGATTAATTCGCACGCATGAACCTTAAGTCAATGTAATGCAGTAAAATAGGTCTAATAAAACTCATTTACTGGGTCGTTAGTAGATCAGGAAAAAAGGGAGACTTGTATTATGATCGCACCGAAGGAGCTGCTCTACCACATTGTCCGTGGAACGATTGGAGAGGTTCAGCCTGTCGCCAAAGCCGAAATTCTCAAGGCCGCCAATACGCTTCCTTGTGACCGGGGAGACTGGGGCAGCAAGGCCATGATGATTTTTTGCGATACCTATGCCAAGAGGTATCACAATATGGATTATGATCCGGCCTCCAATGGTGAATATCCGATCATGCAACGAATCGCGTCCCTTTCTCCCAAGATTGTTTTTGATGTCGGAGCCAACGAAGGGAATTGGTCTTTCATCGCCTCCAAACTCTTTCGCGAAGCCACGATTCACTCGTTTGAAATCGTTCCCGCCACGTTTGAACTCTTTTCCGCAGTAACGGCGGGACGGGATCGAATCATTGGCAATAATTTCGGACTGTCCGATGAAGAAAAGACCGTTGAGGTGAATGTGTATCCGGCTTCCACCGGGTTTTCCTCCCTCTATGAATATCCCCAGCATGGCGACTCTACGAAAGTGTCCTGCCGGGTCAGAAAAGCCAGTGACTACATTGCCGAAAATGGAGTCGAACATATCGACTTTCTCAAAATCGACACCGAAGGAGCCGAGCCGCTTGTCCTCAAAGGACTCGATCATTATTTATCTGATGAATTCATCGACATCATTCAATTTGAATATGGGACCATGAACTCCAGGACTCAGTTTTTCCTCAGAGATTTTTACGAGCTTTTCGGCTCGAAGAATTTCAGCTTGGGAAAGCTTTATCCCAAAGGCGTCGAATTTGCGCCGTATGACACCGAAGATTACGCCATGTTTAACGCCTACTTTGGTCCCAATTACATCGCGGTCTCCAATAAAAGACCGGATATTATCGAGTTGTTACGGGAAAAATAGCGTCCGAGCGTTCTGAGGCACACTCCTCACTTTGTACCGTGAGGAGTCATGCCGTGGCCATCCCTATTCCGGTTTTACATCAAACCATAGTGTTGCCTCCTCCGGCCTCACCAATTCCCGGTAGTGACCGAAGATTACCTGTGGAGAGTTTCCCGCTTCCAAGGCCACTCGCGCCGTATCGTTCAGAATCGCCAGCCGGTACGAAATATAGGAATGTCGCAGCCCGTTCTTGGGCCACTTGAACCCTGTGCATAGTCTTGAGGCCGTGCGCTGCGATTGCTGATGCAAGCAAAGCGGTCCCGACTCACGCTTGGCGGCAGTCAGCCATAACTTGAGGTTCTCCGAAATCGGCACCAAACGGCGACGACGGGTTTTCGACTTGCTTGCCGCGACGGTGATGTAGCCGCTTTCGAGATTAATCTCGCTCCAGTCCAGCCGCTGCAATTCAGCCATGCGCAAACCAGCAAATGCCCCCACCGCAATAAACGGCCTGAGTGTCGCATCCGCCTTTTTGAGTAGCGCGGCGAGTTGTTCTGGGGTGAAGATCGAAACGTCCGAGCAACCTTCCTTATACCGAGCCATCCCGAGAAAGGGATTCATCCCCTTGATGAGATGCCCCTGCCGTTCCGCCCAGTTGCCGCAGGTTCCCATGACCCGGCGCATATCATTCTTGGTCGTGGGTCCGAGCTTGAGGCCACTCAGCCACTTGTCCAATTCCGCTGTCGTGAGATCACTCAGGCATTGACCGGGGAACCCTTCCACTAGTTTGCGGGTATATTTACGGCAGAGGTAGACGTAATGAGGAGAGAGCCCTGACTGTTCCCGCGACTTGGCGAAGAGTTCCGAGACGTCCTTCAGCGGCAGCCGGGGCACGTCTGTCCGGTGATGGCGCAGGAAAAATTCCACCGCCTCGTGCAAGGTGTTTTTCCCGAGTTTGGAGATCGCCTGTGCGTGCTCCTCCACCGCCACATGCAGCGCGTAGCCGGGAGCGAGCACTTTCTTCGCCGCCACAAGGCTTTCAATTTCCGGTGTCGCCACCGCGTCAACCAGCTCCGCATCGCCTGCCAATCCTCCGAGGACCTGCTTCGCCACGCGCTTGGCCTGCGCCTTATCGGCAAAGTTTTGTTGTACCCGCTTGCCGCCGTTGTAATAAGCCAACTGGAACATCGACCGTCCGCGATTCACTGACTCGTAGAGTTTGACCGTTTGTTTTCCATTCGTGATGACTGTCGCCATATACTTTAATGGCGGATAGTCAATCCATTCGACTTTGCTATGCTTTTCGCTATGCGAAGACCCGCTACTCACCTAAGTAGCTCTTGTTTCAAGTCTCGCATATCGCTTGTCGAAGGATCAGCATGGAAGCCGCAGGATCTGTCCTCATGCGAGAGCTCTATTGAAATAGGGGATCTATCTCCATCGCATCACCTGCGAATTGCACTCTCGCGCCGGACCTCTGTTGTAGCCGAAGCCGGTGGCTTCGGCGGGCGCAAGCACACCGACAGGGGCTATCGGCAACGCGATATTCAACAGTCGAAGTGACTCAATCAAATACGGGATACAGCTTTACGGTGCTGTACGAAGTGATGGGGTGTGTAACAGGACTAGAAAAGATGACTATTCCTCTAATTCTCTTCTGGGCTCTTGGATAAGTATTCAAGATATTCTTTAAACTGGACAAGACCAGGAGCGTCTTCACTACCAGGAAAGGCAGTTGAAAATATTAACCGCTTAGGCATGATATCAACTTCTCTTGATAATCGTGCGTTTCCCTTGTCAGTCACAAAGACATCGGAAGTATGTAAGGCGACAGCCGCTCGATCTCGGTCAATCTCATCGTTCGCATTGTATTGCCGCTTTATTCGAAGGCATTCATATTCGAATTTAGCCGCAATACGAGAGTGATAGTGATGTAAGGGGATAGCTTCCCATTCGTGGTTCATTAGGCGCTCAATTAACTCCCGAAGCTCATTAGCGGTAATGCCATTATGACTAAGTCCTTGGCAAAGGGAGCCTGCGAAGTGATCTTCAAGGTCGATCGACTCATTATTTAGCATTCGATTCAATTGAATGTAAAAACGTTGTACTCGCTCACGGCGGATACCATTCCAACATTCCTCAAATGAAACGGTTTCTCTTTCTGGTGGGTTAACAAAGGCTCGATACCTATCGTCCATCTGCTTTTTTGTATTGCTCACTGAATCAGCGCGTGCTGATGCCAAAAGGTCATTCTCTGCGTTTATCCATTGGCCTTGCTTGTATGGGAATAGCGATGTTTCTGGGCGAATCAGCGCTAGAGTTTCTTGTAGCTCGATTTCCCAATATGTCTTGAAAAACAGTCCGCCAGATAACCTGTTACTCCAATCTTGAACTGCGATCCTGTCTCTTTTTGATAGAGTCCATGATTCAACGATATTTTCAGCGGGAATAGGACACACTAAATGTTGACGCTGGATATTCTCTAGTAGAAGTGAGCGAATATCAGACCAGATTGGATTTTCGGATGGCAGCGCAATACCGGAAATAGCGCATTGATCTAGATAGATGACTTTCATTTTCAATAAGAAAATAGGAAGGTATCTTTTTCGTAAGAGGCAGAGCGCACGGTCACGTCAGGCGAATGCCCCGTCTCTCCAGCAACTTGATCCACTTGTGCGTCAGGCGCACGAGACCCGCGTCATCGCCGCAAATTTCCAGCATTTCTTCCGGGGTGAACCACTTCATGTCGTGGCTCTCGTCACTGATCTTGAACACCGCGTTCTCCGGTGCGATCAATACATAGCGCGCGTCGTAATGAAAATGGGCAGGCTCCTGCTTCTTCGCATTCGGCGGGATCTCGTGAATATCCAGATCGAACGGCGCGCGCGACGCCACGATGAGACCCTCCACGCCCGACTCCTCCAACGCTTCGCGGCACGCCACATTCAGCACATCTTCCTCGCCGTCGCAGTGACCGCCGAATTGCTGCCAGCGGTTCAAGTTGGCGTGATGATGCAGCAGCGCCTTCTTGCCGTCGTGGCTGACGACTAATCCGCTCCCGGTAAAGTGCGCGGGAAAGCTGGTGCGCCAGAAACAGTCCGGCGTGGATTCCAGCAGCGCCAGCATCTTCACCCGATGCTCCTGCTCGAGCGGGGAGTTCGACAAATCGCAGTCGCGGAGGGATTGGGCAAATTCGGCGCGGTTCATGGCCGTATATTTGACGAAAGGATCGGAATTTACAGACTTAATTTCGCCCGTTACGGTTTTCCCATGCAATTCAGCCATCCGCGGCACGATGTTCATGTCCCCGACGGCCTCGACCCTCGCGACGCCCTCATCCGCACCACGCACCTCGCCATTGCGGCGCACCAGGACGATATCGAAATCATGGCCTACCACGGCATCGCGGAATGCTACGACTCGAAGGACAAATGGTTCAGCGGCGTGGTTGTGACCAATGGCGCGGGCAGTCCGCGCGCGGGCGCCTTTGCGCAATACACCGACGAGCAGATGCAGGACATCCGCCGCCGCGAACAGCGCAAGGCCGCCGACATCGGCAAATACTCCATCCAGCTTCAACTCGCCCATCCCAGCGGCGCGGTGAAGGACCCGCAACGCAACGACGTTCGCGCCGACCTGCGCAAGATCCTCGAAATCGCGCTCCCGAAAGTGGTCTATCTCCACAACCCCGCTGACAAGCACGATACCCACGTCGCCGTTTTCCTCCGCGGAATCGAAGCGCTGCGTTCTCTCCCTGCTGCGGAACGACCGGAAAAAGTCTACGGCTGCGAAGTCTGGCGCGATCTCGACTGGCTACTCGCGGAAGATAAACGCGCGCTCGCTGTCAACGCCCGGCCCGAACTCGCCACCGCCCTGCTGGAAGTATTCGAATCGCAAATCGCCGGTGGTAAACGGTACGATCTCGCCGCCGTCGGTCGTCGTCTCGCCAATGCGACCTTCGCCGAATCGCACGCGACAGACACGGTTAACGCGCTCACTTGGGCGATGGACCTCACCCCGCTCCTCGTCGACGATTCCCTCGACCCCACCCAGTTCACCCTCGCGCATCTCGACCGCCTCAAGTCCGATGTCGCGCAGCGTCTGCAACGGTTCAGTTAATGGGGGGCAGAGCCCCCGAGAGAGCGAGCCAACGTTTGGCGGCGGGGGAGAGCGAAGCGTTGTGGCGCCAGATCATGCCGAGTTTCCAGCGCAGATCCTTTTCATCGACCAGCACGGTTTTGACCGAGAGCGCTTCCCGGCGCGAGGAGACCACCATGCGCGGCAGAAGCGCCACGCCGAGTCCGGCCGACACGAGTGCGATGATGAAATCCGGGTGACCGCTCCGGGCTGCCTCGGTGAGCGTGATGTGCCGTTTGCGGCACGCCGTGGCGATGATCGTATTGAGCGCGTACCCGCGATCGAATAGGACGAACGGACTGGACGAGAGCTCTTTCAACTTCAACGAGGATCGGCCACTGAGCGGATGACCCGCGGGCAGTAGCGCCATCATCGGCTCGTCGCAGATTTCCTGCCAATCGAAATCATCCGGCACCGGCCAGAGCGACGCGCCCAGTTCAATCTCGCCCGAGCGCACGGCTTCCTCGAGGCGGCGGCTGCCGTGTTCGTGCAATTCGATTTCGATGCCGGGATAGCGTTTGCGAAATGCCGCGACGAGAGGCGCGAAAAGAATGCTGCTGCCGAGGAGAGGCAGGCCGAGCTTGAGTCGGCCCTTTTCCAACCCACGCAAGTCGGCGAGCTCCGCGATCAAGTGCTCCTGCTCCGCGAGCATGGCCGACGCGCGGCGCAGGACGACTTCGCCCGCGCTGGTGAGTTGCACCGAATGACCGAGCCGTTCGAGCAGCGGCGTGCCGCAATCGTGTTCGAGTTGTTGCACCGCTTTCGTGATCGTCGGTTGCGTCGCGCCCAGCACCCGGGCGGCTTTCGAAAAGCCGCCTTGGCGCGAGACTTCGACCAAGGCGCGGAGATTGCGGAGTTCCATGTGTTTCGTCATTCACGCTGACGCCACGGGTGGAGGTGGACTGATCCCGGTTCCACCCGGGGCGAAGCGTTGTGCGGATGCAGCTTTTCGGCTGCCAGCTCTCTTCAATCGTCGCATTCCGGGAGAGAAGGAGAGGGGAAAGAGCTTTCGCTTAGCTATTCCAATATGGAATAGTTAGCATTCAGTCAATTCATTTCCGTTATGAACAACGACATGATATGTTGATCTTATGAAGGAAATTAGATCAGCTTATATATACCGGATCGCCCGCATTAGCTTCTGTAACAGTCGTTGGTTACAGGTCGCGGTGCTCACGTTGCTCTGGTTTGCGGCGGATCGTCTGACTCGTTGGAGTGGCCTGCCGCTTCCCGGCAGCGTCATGGGTTTGTTCGTCTTGTGGGCCTTGCTGGAAACCAAGGTGCTCTCGCCGATGTGGTTTCGGCGCGGGGCCAAAGGCTTGCTCGATCACCTTCTGCTCTTTTTTGTCCCCGCCATGCTCGCGCTGGTGGATCACCCGGAGTTGTGGAGCTGGGTCGGGGTGAAGCTCCTGCTCGCGGTGCTCATCGGCACGCCGCTGGTCATGATCGGTACGGCGGTCGTGGTGGAACTCGGTTTTCGTTGGAATCAGAATCGGGAAGGTTCGGGAGTGTTGTATGCCTCTTATGTCAAATAATGGGGCCGCGATTTTCTGGGCGGTCGTGACGGTGGGCGTCTACTTGGCGGCGCGGGTGGCGTATCAGCGCCTGCCGCGCTGGTGGACTTCCCCCATGCTGGTGACGTGGCTGTTCTGCGGCGCGCTATTGCTCGGGCTGCAGTCGGACTACAAGGTCTACCTCGGCGGCACACATTGGCTCGTCACGCTGCTCGGTCCCGCGACGGTCGCCTTCGCGATTCCGATCCACGCCCAGCGCGTACTGATTCGCAAGCACTGGATCTTGATCGCAGTCGGCGTCGTCGTGGGCAGCGCGATCGCTTTTGCGAGCTCGTGGATTCTCGCGTGGGTGTTTCAACTCTCACCCGAAATGCGCGCCAGCCTGTTGCCGCGCTCCGTGAGCATTCCCTTCGCGATGGCGGAATCGCAACGCATTGGTGGCTTGCCGGAATTAACGGCGACCTTTACCGCGATCACGGCGCTGTTCGGTGCGGCGATTGGAGATGGACTGCTCTCTTGCCTCCCGTTCCGCACGGCGTTCGCGCGGGGCGCGTTCTTCGGCATGGGTGCCCACGGCGCGGGTGTCGCGAAAGCCCGCGAGCTCGGTCAGGAGGAAGGCGCGATTGCGGGCCTCATCATGATCTTTGCGGGACTCTTCAATGTTCTCGCTGCCACCGCCTGGATGAGTCTTTAAGGCAGCGTGACGCTGCAACCAGATGCGCTGACGCTTGCACCTACTGTTTCGGAATCGCCGGAGTGCCGGTGATGGGGGCGCTGTAGATCGGCTTCGGCGGATTCTTGATGGCCTCCAGCATCCAGCGGCGGCACGTTTCGTAATCGGGGCGTGTGCTATCCTGGCGGTAGATATTGATCTGCTTCACCTCGCCATTGACGATCACATACTCGCTCAGCGCGAACGACTCCGCATTCGCATCCTTCGCATCGGGCGCATAGCTCAGCACCAGGCGGCGCACCGGGTTGCCCGTGGTATCGATCTGCTCCGCGAGGTAGACCACGAACGGCTCTTTCTTGTAATCGAAATATTCCCCCACGATAATGCTGCGGCCATCGCCCAGCAGAATTCGCTCGCGGATGTACATCGAGTGCGTGTCCGTCAGGCCCGGAACGGCTGTGACGCTGCCTGCCCGTTCCAGATCGAAGAGAGTCTTGCGCAGCGATTCCACCTTCGCCGTGCGGCGCAAGGCTTGATTCGCCTGAATGGCGAGCACGATTCCCTTGAAATCCTTGGGCTCCAGCTCCAGGAAACGGTCGATCAGGCTTGCGGCGGTCTCATATTGGCCTTTGCGGAGTTGAATAAAAGCGGAGAAAAATAGTGAGCCGCGCGCCTTGGGTTCCTCGGCGAGAATGGCCTCGAAAATCTTCAAAGCCTCATCATTCTTGCCGGCATTGAACAGTTCCACCCCGCCCTTGAAGCGGGCTTGCAGAGCGGCCACTTTGGCGGGATCGACAGTCTGGGCGTGAACGGTGACAGTTCCGCTCGAAAGAAACAGAGCGGCCAGAGCAAGGCAGAACAAGGCGGATAAATTTTTCATGGGGTTCTGATAAAAAGAAGAGGTTCGAAGCCCTAAAACTAGAACTTCGAACCTCGTACTTCGAACTAATTTTTTAGATTAGTAGGCCGCTTGCGCGCCCTTGATGTTCTTCTTGCCGATCCAGGGCATCAGGCCACGGAGGCGGGCACCGGTCTTTTCGATCGGGTGCTTCGCACCGGCGGCGAGGAGCTTGTTGTAGTTCTTCTTGCCGGTCTTTACTTCGTTGATCCAGTTCTTGGCGAACTTGCCGTTCTGGATTTCCTTGAGGATCTGGCCCATCTCGGCCTTGACCTTCTTGTTGATCACGCGCGGACCGCTCACCACGTCGCCGTACTTGGCGGTTTCGGAGATCGAGAAACGCATGCCCGCGATGCCCGCTTCGTTGATCAGGTCAACGATGAGCTTCAGCTCATGCAAGCATTCGAAGTACGCCATCTCGGGCTGGTAACCGGCTTCGACGAGGGTCTCGTAACCGGCCTGGATGAGGGCGCTGGTGCCGCCGCAAAGAACGGCTTGTTCGCCGAACAGATCGGTTTCGGTTTCTTCCTTGAAGGTGGTTTCGATCACACCGGCGCGGGTGCCGCCAACGCCCTTGGCCCACGCGAGGGCGACCTGCTTGGCTGTCTTCGAGGGATTCTGGTAGATTGCGATGAGAGCGGGAACGCCCTTGCCTTCGGTGAACTGGCGGCGAACGATGTGGCCCGGTCCCTTGGGGGCGACCATGATCACATCGATGTCCTTCGGCGGGACGATCGTCTTGAAGTGAATGGCGAAGCCGTGCGAGAACAGGAGGGTCTTGCCCTTCGCGAGATTCGGCTTGATGTCTTTTTCGTACACCGAGGGAATGACCGTGTCCGGCACCGCGACGAAGATCACATCGGCGGCCTTCACGGCGGCGGCGGTCTCGAGGACCTTGAAGCCGCGCTGCTTCGCGACGGGGATCGACTTGCTGCCCTTGTAGAGGCCGATGATGACTTTGACGCCGCTTTCCTTGAGGTTCAAGGCATGAGCGTGGCCCTGGGAGCCGAAGCCGATGACGGCAACCGTCTTGCCCTTCAGGAATTTGAGGTTCGCGTCTTTATCCGTGTAAACTTTAGCAGGCATGATTTTATATTTCTTTCTAATGGGTCTATGTCGAAGTTGGCCATTACGCCGTGTTCCGGAGAAAAAAGCAAGCCTTCAGCGGGTGGGGCTGCGCGACGTTGGATCCGGCTACGCTATCGCCATGACAGGCACGGCTTGAAATCTCACGGAAGATTTTACAATCTGCCTGTGTGGCGGTGAATAAAGATCAGACTAGGGGGATAGCCGGTTGGCTTTCCCGTCTTCAGATCGTCTTCCTTTGTATTCTATTAGCCATTTTGGTGTACGATTGGTTCTGCCATCGATGTTACCGCTGGAGTGGAGTAGCCTATACGTGGAAATTTTGGGAGTCTCCCAATTGGAAAGAGAACTTTATCAAGGAAGTGGCGCTTTGGGTCTTGACCATTGTGACGGTGATTCTCGTTTCCAAATGGAAGTTAAGGGAGATCAAGCGCAAGCGGGAAGAACGGCAAAAAAAGAAGCCAGAGTCATAGCGAAAGTGGCAATTTGCGGTAAGCGGGCGACTCAAACCAACCCCGCGACCATATTCACGAACATGGCGAGGATCGCGGTGTTGAAGATGAAGGAAATCACGCCGTGCCAGATCACATGCCGGCGGATGCGCTTGGACGTGATCTGCACATCGGACACCTGGCAGGTCATGCCGATGACGAACGAGAAGTAAACGAAATCGGAAAACGCCGGAGCATCATCTTCGGGGAAAATCAGACCGCCCTTGATCTTCTCGCGCTCCATGTTGTGCGCGTCGAAATAATAGAGATGCGCGTAGTGCAGGCTAAACAAAGTGTGCACCAGTGTCCACGAGAGGACGATGGCTGCCAGCGAGAAAAGCACTTTCCCGGCCATGCGTTCGTGCGACACGCTCCGCGAGTTATCCATGACAAAAAAGACGGCGAACACGCTCACCAGGGCGGCACCGACTGCGACGATAAACAGGAACGTGCGGCTGGCGTCCTGCAAACGCGCATTGCGCCGTACTTCATACGGGTCCTTGGTCGAGAGCACAAAGGCGGCGAGCACGATATTCGTCAGCGCGAACATCTCCCAAGCGGAAATGAATTGGGTCGGCAACGGCAGGCTCTTCGGAACGAGAAAGAAAGTCAGCACCGCCAGTGCCGTGGCAATCAGGAAGCGATGATGCGAGTCGAATTGCCCGCGGGTCTTCGGATGGGACGTCGCGCTTTTCTTGGAGGCACTCATGCGAGAGAGGATACTCCGGATTTGCCCGCTTGTCATCGGGAGACCAGTGGAAGGTACAAGAGTTTTGGCTGACTGACAGAATACAAGAGAGAGGATGTCGAGAAATCAGCTGGGAAGGTTTGGAATCTGGGAGTTCACGGCGTGCTGGCGGTCGCGGGCCGGATCTCGAACCGGTGGGGCTTCGGCTGCGCGGCCGTGACGGCCTGCTTGTACAGATCGCTCACTTCTTGCAGGAATTTCTCCCGCTGCCCGATCGACGCCTGATAATTTTCGTACACCGTGATGTAGTAGGCGTTGTATTGACCCGTCGTGGCGCGGAGATTGGCGAGCTTGTCGGCGACGGCCTTTTGCTCCGCCTCTGGCGTCCGTTCTTTCAGCGACGCGAAGAGCCCCGCTTCCACTTGGGCGAAGGTGCGTAACTTGCCGTTTTCAATCGCCCCGCGGCGCTGGAGCAAACCCTGCACTTCCTGCGCCTGCTTGAGTTGCGGCGTGTTCGCGAGAGTGGCGAGATTCACCCCTTGCGCCAAAGCCTCCGCCGTGGTCTTGAGTACCGGTTGCCCATCGATCAGCACATCGTACGCGCCTGCTTTCAGTCCGGAGACTTTCAGCATTTCCTGATTCAGATCGTTCGTCCACGGAACCAGCGTCAGCGCTTTCTCCGCAGCGGCAGGAACCGGGAAGGGGAGGGACTTCTCGAGACATTCGAAAGTGACGGTGTCGGCTTTGACCGCGAGCTGCGTGATCTCCGCGTTCTCCTGGGTGGTAATCGCGCTCGTCGCTGCATCGATGGTCATCGTGGCCACGGTCGGGGTCATGCCTTGCGCTTTCAGAAAAAGATAAGTCATGACCAAGTGTCCCACTGGACCGGGGTGTACCCGGTCGGCTCCTATGATCGTGAACTCCGGATCTTTCGCCTGTCCCTCGCGATTGAGCGCGTCCATCGGACCGTTGAAATCGACGACCCCGCCGCGATACTTTTCCGCGAGTTTCCGGACGCCCACAGCACAGGCTTTCAGCGCGTCGTTCACCCCGGTGAGCTTGTCGTTCTTCTGATTGCCTGTCTGGTCGAAGAGCGAGGGTGTGATGTAAATCAGCCGCGCGCCATCCTGCGCGAGCCGTTCGGACAACTTGTCCATATTCGTGAGGTTCGCCTCGATCGCCTTGCGTCGTTGTTCCTCGACTGCCTCGCCGGTTTTGCCTTCGGCGTAGAGCCCGCGGTTGACGTCATTCATACCCAGCATGATCGTTGCCACGGTCGGTTTGTGCGGTGCAATGTCCCAGTCATAACGGCGCACTGCACCTGCGGCGGAATCCCCCGCGATGCCGCAATTCCACGCTTCCAGTCGCATCTGCGGAAAACGCGTCAGATAAAACAGCAGCACCTGCGTGTGATAACTGCCTGCGTGCGTGATGCTGTCGCCCACAAAACAAATGCGATCCCCATCCTGAAACTTCGGCGCTTGGGCGCGAGACGTCGCGGCAGGCAGGAGAAGGAAAAGGGCGAGAAGAAAGGGGGGGAGACGCAAGTAGGATCGGGTTTTCATGAGCGGGGAAGAAGTGTGTAGGGCCAGTTTGCATTCGAAAACGAAGCGGTCAAGTATTCTGACTCGTGTCAGATAGTTCACTGGCAATTCTTACCCCGAGCGGTTACGCCGCCTGCCGGAACGCGCGCGGGCATTTCCCCGTGTGCCGCTTGAACCGCATGGAAAAATAGAACGGGTCCGCGTAGCCCACTTCGGCGGCGATATGCTGAACCGGATTGGGTGTCAGGCGCAGGAGCTGTCGCGCCCGGTTCATCCGGCAAATCTCGAGGTATTGCAGCGGCGAGGTCCCGGTGGCGTGGTGGAAGAGCCACGACAGGCGCGAGACGGACAAGCCGCAATGCCTCGCCAGGGCGGCGAGCGTGATCGGCTCGGCGAGATGTTGCGTGAGGTGATCGAGCGCGCGGCGGATGCGTGGGTCGATCAATGCCGATTTGCCGTGGGGATTTTCCGTGTCGCACCACAACAGGATTTTCTCCAGCGCATTCCGCGCGAAGGCTTCCCGGCGGGGGTGATGACTTAGCCCCAGCGCGATCGCCTCGGTGAAGGTCTTTTCGATGGCGCGGCGCGCCGAGTCGGTGCGGATGGAGAGATGGCGCACGCTGGGCGCGACTTCAGGCCAATGCAACAACTCGTGCCATTCCGGGCGTGGATGGAATTCGGTAAAGAAGCGCGTGTAATCGCCGCGTTTCGTCGCGCCATAGTCGCGGGCAAAACCTGGCAGCAGCAAGACCGCATCGCCCGGATTCGTGCTGAGTTCGCCGCCGGGGTAGCGATAGACCGCGTGTCCTTTCAGACTGTAAACGAGGAGCCAGGTGGAGAGTCCCGGTTCGCGCACGGTGCGAAAGGGTTTATCGGTGTGGGTTCGGTTCAGGAAGAGTTCCTGAAAGCCGGGAGGTGTCATCGTGGAGCGGGCGCGCACAGGAAGATATTAGAGGTTTTCAAGGAGTCCGTCCATTCACAAACTGGACTGAGAAGTGTAAATTAATCCAGTAATCAACCCATCCTCTTTCCATGCCTGAAACGTCCCCATTACCCACTGTCGTATCCTGTTCCGACTTCCGCTCCGCTCATCTCGCCGTCGGTTTGAATCCCACCCGGCCCGCGTTTTCCGCCTTCGCGGTCGACTCGCTCGGCGGCGGAAAAGTGGAGGACAATGCCGTGCTCTCGCTGCCCGCCGATCCGGTCCATGTCCGGTTGGAGAAAGCCGGCGAGGGGATCTACCATTACTGCCCGCTTTTCGAAACCAGCTCGACCGCGCCGTTGTGGACCGTCGAGTGCGCCGGAAAAGAAATCGTTCTACGCAGCCATTACGCGCCGCTGCCGCCCACGCCGCCCGGTCTCTGGCCCGACACCGGTTTCTGCCTCACCTTCCGCCAGAAGGCGTGCCACGCCACGCTGCTTGGGTGGATGCCGCCCGGCGAGCAAAAGATGAATGTGCCGTGCGTCCTGCATTTGCCTGATCGCGGCTCGATGCGCATCACCGGTTCCGTGCCTGGCTTGCAACTCGGCTACGATGCCTGTCGTTATGTCCAGCCGCCGCTGGTGCGCTATGTGCACATTATTTTTCCTGCCGCCACCGCGCAGCAACCCGCGGTCGAGTACCGTCTCGAGACCGCGCTGATTTATCCGGAGCTGCCCGGCATTGAAAACGATCCGCGCTTCGATACGTTCCGTCGCAACTACCTCAACACCTTTCAAGTCTTGCCCCGTCGCCAGATGCTTGGCACGAACGCCTCCAGCGACATCTGTCCCTTCACCCTCTACATGTTTGCCGAGGCGGGTGCGAATCGTGTGAAGCTGGCCGACGGACTCTACACCGCCGATCTCGTTCGCATGACCGCCGAACGTTATCTCTCCGGTGTGAAAGGCTACGGTCAGATCGGATACGAGCACGCCACGGGAAAATATCAATTCGCTGACGTCGACCCGTCGCTCATTCTCGGTTGCGGGACGTATATCCACTCTACGCAGGATTGGGACTGGGCGCGCCGCCAATACCCCGCCGTGCGGGCGCTTTGCGAGCAGATGCTCGCCACCGACAGCACCGGCAACGGCCTCATCAAGTACGGCACCACCGGGAATTACAACGACCGCCCCACGACGAAACAGCGGCCCGCGAATTGGTGGGACGACATCAACTTCGGCCACGAAGATGCCTACTCCAATGCGCTGGCCTACCGCGCTCTCGTCTCTTGGGGCGATGTGGCAGAAAAATTGAACCAGGCGGATGACGTCGTGTGGTTGCGGCAGGCGGCGGCGAAATTGAAAGTCGCTTACCACACGGATTTCCTCAATCCCGAAACCGGCATCTTTGCGGGTTGGAAGAGTCTCGACGGCGCTCTGCACGACTACTGGTTTCTCTTCCTCAACAGCATTGCCATCGCTTACGGAGTCGTCGACGGCCCGCTCGCGAACGACATCATGGATCGCTGCTTGAAGAAACTCGATGAAGTCGGCTTCCGCAATTTCCGTCTCGGCCTCCCCGGCAACCTCGTCCCCATCCGGCGCGGCGATTACATTCTCCACGATGATCCCAACGAAAATCCCAAGATCTACGGCGTGCCCCTGCGCGAAGACGGCACCGACGGCTTCCCCTATTACGAGAACGGCAGCGCCTCCATGCGCTACGCCCTCTTCACCCTCAAGGCGCTCTACCGGCTCGGTCGCGTCGACGACGCCCGACGGATTCTCTACCCCATGCTCGAAGGTTATGCGGCAGGCGAATATCAGGGCTTCGACCGCAATGGCATCTCCAACGACTGGCGCAATTGGGAAGGGCAGGCGTGCGGCTACGAAGGATTCGCCGTCGGCAATTACCTGCCGCTGCTCGCCGTCGTCGACGACTGGAAGGCGCGGTAAACGGAGGGGGCGTTGTGAAATTCTCCCTCCATCGATGGGCGCTGGGATTCGGTTTCGTCATCCTGTCGAGCGTCGTGGCGCTCGGGGGAGACGATCCTCTACGCGAAGGGTTCGTTCGACCATCGGCGTCGTCTGCCCCGCTGGCGTGGTGGCATTGGATGAACGGGAATGTCACGCGGGAGGGAATCACTGCTGATCTGGAGGCGATGAAACGTGTGGGGCTGGGTGGCGTCACGGTCTTCAGTATTGACGGGCAGGATTGTGTGCCGCCGGGGCCGGTGACTGTACTGACGCCCGCGTGGTATGAACTGATGCAGCATGCGCTGCAAGAGGCGTCGCGGCTCGGTCTGAAATTCGGCGTGATGAATTGCCCCGGCTGGGCGCAGAGCGGTGGTCCGTGGATCACACCGGAGCATGCCATGTCGTTTGTGGTCACCAGCGAGCGTCGGGTGCAGGGGCCGCTCGCGCTGGCGGGAGAAGCCCTGCCCCAACCGCAGACACATCTTGGATTTTACCGTGACATTGCGGTGCTGGCGTTTCCGACTCCGCCGGTGGAATTGATTTCGATGCGTGGCGCGGGGGTGAGGATAACGGCCAGCGATCCCGGCTTCGACGGGGCGGGTTTGTGGGCGGAATCCGATCGATCTCCGGCTTATTTGGCCGTGCCCACGAAGGATAAACCCCAGTCCATTGTTTTCGAATTCCCCGCGCCGTTCGAGGTGCGCGCGATTACGCTGGCGCTGGCCAAACTCGGCGAGACCCGCGGAGAGATTGAGGCGTCGGACGATGGCGTGACGTTTCGCAAACTGCGCTCCTTTGATTTTCGTCAGCCGGTGGGCGGCGCGCCGGTGATCGGAGCCCAGCATTATGCAATCAAGGCGACGGCGGCACGGTTTTTCCGAATCACGTTCCGCGACGGCAAAGGGGAAAAGGAAAAGCTCGGGATCACCCAGTTGGAACTGCGTTCCGCCCCGGCGATCAATGAACCGTTAGCCAAAGCGGATTTCATCCGAGGAGCGGCCGCGCCGCGCGTGGCGGATGCCCTCACGCCGGAGTTGGTCCTCGCTCGCGACCGGATGATCGATCTCACGAATCAACTCGATGCGACGGGTCGCCTCACGTGGCAGGTTCCCGAAGGCAACTGGACCCTGCTGCGGATCGGATACACTCCGAGCCTGATGCAAAATCGCGCCACGCCACGCGCGGGTCGCGGACCGGAATGCGACAAGATGAGCCGCGCGGCGGTCGACCAGCTCTGGGAAGGAATGATGGCGAAGGTGATCGCGAACGCGGGGCCGCTCGCGGGCAAGGCGTTCGATCAGGCCCATCTCGATAGTTGGGAGGTGGGTTGTCAAAATTGGACTCCCGCCTTTCGCGAGGAATTCCGGAAACGGTGCGGCTACGATCTGTTGCGCTATCTGCCGGTGCTGACGGGGCGGATCGTGGACAGCGAGGAGGAATCCGAGCGGTTCCTCTGGGATTACCGCCGCACGATTGCCGATCTGATGGCGGATCATTATTTCGGCTACATGACCACGCTGGCGCACCGCTCGGGCCTCTACCTTTCGGTGGAACCGTACGGCGATGGACCCTTTGACGGGCTGCGCAGTGGCGGCGCATGCGACGTGCCCATGGCCGAGTTTTTGCTGGCGGGTCACCCCGCAGAAGATGTGCAAGGCATGCGGGCCGTGGCATCGATTGGTCATGTATACGGGAAGCGCGTGATCGGCGCGGAGGCCTTCACTGGACGCGCGGCGGACAGTCGCTGGCAGCAAACCCCGGAACAGCTCAAGGCGCTCGGTGACAATGCGTTTATCTGCGGCATCAATCAGCTCAGCTTTCACCGCTACGCGCACCAGCCATGGCTCGACCGCTGGCCCGGTATCACGATGGGGCCGTGGGGCACCAATCTGGAGCGGACGAATACGTGGTGGGAACAGTCGCGCGCCTGGATTACGTACCTCTCGCGCTGTCAGTATCTCCTGCAGCAGGGGACGATCGTAGCGGACATCCTGTCGTTCAGCGGGGAGAATTCCCCCAACGGCGGCGGTCTTCCCCAATGGCCCGGTTACGGCGCAGACAGTTGTAATGCGGATGTAATTTTGAATCGGCTGTCGGTGAAGGAAGGGCGGCTCGTCTTGCCCGATGGTCCCTCGTACCGCTTGCTTGTTTTGGGGAGCAGTCGCGAGATGACGCCCGCCTTGCTGAAAAAGTTGGGCGAACTGGCCGAAGCCGGAGCAACGATCATCGGCCCCAAGCCGTCGAAATCCCCCAGTCTCGCCGGGTATCCCCAATGTGATGAGGAAGTCCGGACGCTGGCGGAGGCACTCTGGCAGTCGGGCAAAATCACCGATCAACCGGCTCTGAAAGCGTTGGAGGCGAAATCGTGCCCGCCCGATTTTCAGAGCGAAGGCGACGTGCTCCAAGCCATCCACCGAGTCGCCGCCGACCGCGACCTCTATTTCGTCAACAACCCCACCGACACATGGCGTGAAGTCACCGCCAGCTTTCGGGTTACCGGAAAAACTCCCGAGCTGTGGAATCCGGTGACCGGGCAAATCGAGCAGGCCCCGGTCTTCAGCGAGCGCGATGGGCGGACGCGCGTTCCCTTGCGACTCGGGCCGTGGGACTCGGTTTTTGTTGTCTTTTCGACCCGCGCGAAAGGGATCGATCCGGTTGTGTCTTTCCAGTCGCGAGCCGGAACGCTTTCACCAATCTTCCCCGCCGCCCGTTTGCTCCCCGACGCGCAGGGAGCTTTGGCCCTCGAAGCCTGGCAGCCGGGGACGTATGACCTCGAATGGGCGTCCGGCCAGAAGAAGACCTTCACCGTCGACGCGCCGGAGGCTTCGTTCGAACTCGTGAGAGGCTGGCGGGTGCAGTTCCAGACAGGGCGCGGAGCTCCGCTGGAAATCGCGCTCGCCCAACTCACTTCGTGGACAGAGCATTCCGACGCCGGAGTGAAGTATTTCTCTGGCACCGCCACGTATTCGCAGACGTTTGATGTTCCGGCGGACTTTCTCAAGCCGGGCCACCGCTTTTATTTGGATCTCGGCAAAGTCGCGAATCTCGCCGAAGTGCGGCTCAATGGTCGGGACCTTGGCATCATCTGGAAACGGCCCTTTGTCACCGAGGTCACCGAGGCCCTGCGAGTTGGAACGAATACCCTTGAAATCCAGATCACCAATCTATGGGTCAACCGCCTGATCGGCGACGAGCAATTACCTCCCGACGGCGAGTGGCGACCGATGGGCTGGGTGGTGGGATGGGGCCTGCAAGCCTGGCCCGAGTGGCTCGTGAAGGGACAACCCCGGCCAGCGGGTCGCATCACCTTCACCACCTACCGCGGCTGGAGCCAGAGCGCCCCCCTGTTGGAGTCTGGATTGATCGGTCCCGTCAAACTCCACCGCAGCACGGTTCAACCGTTGCCCCGCTGACTGCCTATTATAAGAGAAGAAAGGACAGTCAGCGGAGATTCGGGCTATTGGGACTATTTACGCGCGAGCGCGATCTTGCCCGTGCGGGTCAGATCGAGGATGCCGAAGTTCTTCATCAGATCCAGGAACTTCGTGATCTTGCTCTCATCACCCGTGATCTCGATCGTCAGCGCGTGGGGCTGTACGTCCACGATCTTCGCCCGGAAGATATCGCACATCTGCATCACCTCGGCGCGGGCGGCGGAGTTTACCTTCACCTTCACCAGCACCAGTTCCCGGTCCACATACTCACCCTCGGGGAAATCCTGCACCTCGATCACATCGATCAGCTTGTTGAGCTGGCGGTTCACCTGGTCGAGCACCCGGTCGTCGCCCCGCACGACAATTGTCATCCGGGAGGTCTTGTCATCCGTCGTCGGACCGACGTTCAAGGTATCGATGTTAAAGCCCCGGCCGCTGAAAAGGCCCGCGATCCGGGTCAGCACGCCGAACTTATTCTCCACCAGCACGGAAATGGTATGTCTCATAATAGCTCGTTCTCTTCCTATTCCTGATTTCTATTCGTGATCCTGATCCAACAAAAAGCCCCGGAATCGCAAGAGGCGCGTGTCCGGGGCGACAATCGATTGCAGGCGGTTCAATGCGCGCACTCGCCCCCGCTAGACGGGACCGACTACGACAACATGGACGCGCTGCAACATAGCCAGTTAGATAAAGACTTCACCGAACCGGGTCAAGCCCGAACCCGCAGAGGCCCGGCACGCCCGCCCATTTCTTCTCCCACACGCGACTTTCTCCGCCCCCACCGTCATTTCGAGCGTGTCGAGAAATCAGCTGGAAAGCCGGAATCGCACATCCTTGGCTTTCTGCTCACTTGCCGGAGGCCGTTGCCGTATTTTTGGCCCGGCAAAAATTGCCTCTTTTTAGCCATCGGTACAAAAAAACAACCGGCGTGGGGGAGCACGCCGGTTGAACCTAGGAGGAGAATACTAAAAAATCTAAGGTTAGGACACAGAAGCCGGAGAAACGTTCAAAAGATTTTTTAAAAATTTTAAAAAGATATTGACCTACGGGCCGAATTTCATAAGGTAGCGACGTCTTTGTGGGGAAGTGCTCTGCCTTGGCATGGGTGCTGCTTAACACGGACAAAACTTTTCCACTATCTCATCGGGAGAGGTGGATAGTGGAAATAACAAACAAAGGAGAAGGAGAATCATGAAAGCATTACTTAAAGGTCTTTGCGTGGCCGCTCTCGCCGCTTCTGTGGCGTACGCCGGTGACGAAAAGGACTTGAAGAAAGTTATCGAAGATCAAGGTATCTACGTTGAGACCGCCCAGAAGGGCATCGTGCTCAGCGGCTACGTTGACACCAGCTACACCTACCAGTTCGCCAGCAAGGGCACCGCGAATGGTACGGCGAACCCCGGCGAAGCCAATCTGCGCCAGTTCGACACCAAGAACAACAGCTTCAACGTGAACGCGTTCAAGCTCGCCTTGGAAAAAGCGCTCCCGGACAAGAATGAATACGCCGCCGGTTTCCGTGCGGACCTCATTTTCGGCCAAGACGCGTCGACTGTGAAGAACTCTGCCACGAACAACACCGCCAACAGCGCCTCTGACATCTGGCTCGAACAGGCTTATGCCCAGTTCCGTCTGCCGGTTGGCAATGGCCTGGACTTCAAATTCGGTAAATTCGTCACCCTGTTGGGCTACGAAGTGATCGAATCCCCGGCTAACCTCAACTTCAGCCGCGGTCTGTTGTTCACGAATGCGATCCCGCTCACCCACACCGGTGCGCTGGCCTCGTACAAGTTCAACGACAGCTGGGACGCCCAACTCGGCGTTGTCAACGGTTGGAACAATGACGAATCCACCGTTTCTGGTGGCGACAGCAGCATGGCCGTTACTGGTCGCGTGAACTACACGTTCGCCGGCAAGAACGCCAACATTGCGAATTCGTTCATCTATTCCCCCAACGGCGACACCCAAATCGGTTCCTCCGGCGAAGTGTTCGTCTGGGACATGTGGGCGCAATGGGCCCCGAAGTTTGCTAATGACAAGCTCTTGCTCGCCATTAACACCGACCTCGGCAACGGCAGCCCCTACACCAACGTGAACGGTGCGACCAACAACGACACCTTCTACGGCGTCGCGTTGTACCAGAAGTACCAATTCACCAAGGTGTTCAGCCTCGCCGCTCGTGAAGAATACATGCACGACTCCGATGGCCAGAAGTTCGGCCTCGCCGGAACGCAAACCAACGCTTGGTCCTTCACTGCGACCGCTGGTTTCAACATCTGGGAAAACCTGCTGACCCGCTTGGAATACCGCTATGACCTCGCGGAAGCCGATACCATCAATGGTACCGACCAGCACCAGATTGCTGTGAACGTTGTCTACACGTTCTAATTTAAGCGAAAGCTTAATTTAACAAAAACCCCCGGAGCTTCGGCCCCGGGGGTTTTTTGTTGTACCGATCCGAGTTCTTGAGAGGTGCCTTCCCCTACACCACTCACGGTTCCAGACTTCACATCTCCCACTGCTCCGTTAATTCGTTCCCATTGCAAAAGCATCTTTTTAGACACAATGGCACCACAATTCCCGCACTCGCCCACTTTGTAAAAACAGTCCACAGAGAAGCCACTTTTAAAGTGATTCGTGCTTGCCATCTGGCATGAGGGGTGCTTGTTTCCCTGTACCGAAATCGCAGCCCGACAACTGCCCCGAGAGGCACGCGAGCTTGCAGATGAGGTGGGAACTAAAAAACAGAAAAACCTTAAAGGAGGATGAGATGGCTTTAAAGAAGCTCGAGGCAATTATCAAACCGTTCAAGCTGGAAGAAGTCAAAGAAGCGTTGACTGAGCTCGGCATTGAAGGCTTGACCGTCAGTGAAGTAAAAGGCTTTGGCCGCCAAAAGGGCCACACCGAAATTTATCGCGGCAGCGAATACACGGTTGATTTTTTGCCAAAAGTGAAAATTGAAGTTGTCCTCAAGGAAGACCTCGTCGCCAAGGCGACCGAGACGATCATCAAGGCGGCCAAGACGGGCAAAATCGGCGATGGAAAGATCTTCATCCTCAACATCGACGAAGCCGTCCGCATCCGCACCGAGGAAAAGGGCGAAAAAGCTGTCTAAGCCTCGATACTGATAGGCGGTCTAATATCTGCCATCAGTCATCCAATTGAGATTGCCCGACCGGAATACGGCGGGCACTCTCAGGCGCCTATTGCGTTAAAAATTTGTTCCGAAGCACGTCGCGTGTAGAGGGAAAACCGATAAACAAAGGAAAACATGTCTGCTAAATTCAAGCGCTGCACAAGCGGCAAAGAGGTCCTGGCATTCGCCAAGGAGAACGGGTGCAAACTCGTGGATTTCAAATTCACCGATCTGCCTGGCACCTGGCAACACTTCACCACCACCATGGTGGAACTCGAAGAAGAGACCTTCACCGAAGGCCTTGGCTTTGACGGCTCCTCCATCCGCGGATGGAAAGCGATCAACAACTCCGACATGCTCGTGCTTCCCGACCCGAAGACGGCCATGATCGATCCCTACAACATCGAGCCGACCCTCAGCCTCGTCTGTACCGTCATCGATCCGATGACGAAGGAAACCTACAACCGCGATCCCCGCTCCATCGGTATCCGCGCGGAAGCGTACCTCAAGAGCACCGGCATCGGCGACGTCGCCTACTTTGGCCCGGAAGCCGAATTCTTCATCTTTGATGATGTTCGTTTCGACTCCAAGAGCAACGCTGCCTTCTACTCCGTCGATTCCAACGAAGCCGTCTGGAACACCGGTCGCGAAGAATTCCCGAATCTTGGCTACAAGATCCGCCACAAGGAAGGCTACTTCCCCGTTTCTCCCGCCGACACCCAGCAGGACCTCCGCAACGAGATCACCCTTCAGCTCGAAGCGCTCGGCGTTCACATCGAACGTCAGCACCATGAAGTGGCGACTGCCGGTCAGGCCGAAATCGACATCAAGTTCAACAGCCTCGTGGCCACTGGCGACGACATGGCGTTGTACAAGTACGTCGTGAAGAACGTGGCCAAGAAGTATGGCAAGACTGCCACCTTCATGCCCAAGCCCCTCTTCGGCGACAACGGCTCCGGCATGCACACCCACCAGTCCATCTGGAAAGACGGCAAGCCCCTCTTCGCTGGCAACAAGTATGCCGGCCTGAGCGAAATGGCCTTGTTCTACATCGGTGGCATCATCAAGCACGCCCGTGCCTTGACCGCCATCACCAACCCCACCACCAACTCCTACAAGCGTCTGGTCCCCGGCTTCGAAGCCCCGGTGAACTTCGCCTACTCCGCGCGTAACCGCTCGGCGGCGATCCGTATCCCGACCTACTCGAACAGCCCCAAGTCCAAGCGCGTGGAATTCCGCACTCCGGATCCCGCGGCCAACGTTTACCTCGCCTGCGCGGCTCAGCTCCTCGCCGGTCTCGATGGTATCCAGAACCGCATTGATCCGGGCGACCCCCTCGACAAGAATCTCTACGAGATGCCTGCCGAAGAACTCGCCAAGGTGCCTTGCGCCCCGGATTCGCTCCTCGGAGCCGCCGAAGCGCTCGAGAAGGACTACGAATTCCTCCTCAAGGGCGATGTGTTCACCAAGGACCTCATCGAAGTCCTCATCGAACAACGCAAGAAGGATTACGATGCCCTGCGCCTGCGCCCGCATCCGTATGAATTCTTCATGTACTACGACGTCTAGCAGGACTGAGCCCTGCACCCCGCGACGCTTCGCCACGAGTCATTTCCTCAGGCAAGCGTCCGCCCGGCGCAGAGCTCTCCGCTACGACCTGTAGCTCACGAAAAAGGCACCCAGCAATGGGTGCCTTTTTTGTTGCCTCAAACAATGGCTTGCATGGATTAGGTAGGTGATGAAAAGCAGCGACCAGGCATCAAATCAGTGTAAAAGCAACGCGATGTGTTGATGGCTTTCCGTAAGACAGCCTGGAGTCCTGTCTAACGCGTTACTGGGTCCAGCGTCACGCTGGCTGCATCCGCGCCGCATGCGCCCGCAGCTTCTTCTCCATCGCGGCTTGTCGCGACCCTTGGAAATCATCCGGCCAGCCCACCACCGCCAGTGCGGCCACATTCTTCTTCGTCAGGCGCAGCGGCACAGCCAGCGCGTAAATCGACGGATGGAACTTCCCTAGCGCGCGACTGATCCCCCGCACGCGCGCCTGCGTCACATCCTGCCGAAACGCCTCCCGCGAATAACTCGCCCAGCATTCCTTCGGCGCGCTCGCGAGAATCTCCTCCGCCTCCAGTCGCGGCAATCCCGCCAGCAGCACCGCCCCGGCAGCCCCCGCGAGGGCGAGGTGCGTCTTCGACCCGATCGGCGAGGTGATCGCATTCTGGCGGCGCGAATCCGCCCGTAGCGCCGTCACCGCGCAATCGCCCTCGCGCAGACTGATCTTCACCGACAGCCCCGTGTCATCCGAGAGCGCCCGCAGCGGGAACTCCAGTTGACGCAGCAGCAGCTCCGTCTCCGCGTAGGACCGGGTCAGTGCGGCGAGCCCGAACGCCAACCGGTACTGGCCGTCGCCTTCTTCGCGAATCCAGTTGTGCCGGCTCAGCGTGCGCAAGATCCGGTAGCAACTCGCCGGGGGAATGTTCAGGCTCAGCATCAGCGCCTTCGCGCTCGCCCCGTCTTTGGCGGTGGAAATCGCTTCGAGCACCGCGACGGTTTTTTCGAGGATCGGAATCGTAGTGGTGGCCATGGAGCTACTATACCTATTGATAAAGAATCAATCAAATGAGATTTGCCCCGACCCGAGCCAAAACCTATCGTGGAAACATCAGACCGTCCCTCAAAGGAAACAATCCCATGACTACGAAAATCGATCCCTCCACGCTCAAAATCACCGACATGCGCTTCGCCGACATCGACGGCGCCCCCAAGCGTTGCACCCTCATCAAGCTCTACACCAATCAGGGCCTCATCGGCTACGGCGAAGTCCGCGACGCCTCCAGCCGCACCTACGCCGCCATGCTCAAGAGTCGCATCATCGGCGCCAATCCCTGCAACGTGGAACGCATTTTCAACCGCATCAAACAATTCGGCGGCCCCTCCCGCCAGGGCGGCGGCGTCTCCGGCATCGAGGTCGCGCTCTGGGATCTCGCCGGCAAGGCGTGGGGCGTCCCCGTCTGGCAATTGCTCGGCGGCAAATTCCGCGACCAGATCCGCATCTACTGCGACACCGATTCCGAAGGCGGCGGCCGCGACATGGGCAAGGCGCTCAAGGAACGCATGGACTCCGGCTTCACCTTCCTCAAGATGGATCTCGGCCTCGAGCTCCTCATCGACAAACCCGGCTGCCTCTCCGCCCCGCTCGGTTTCCTCGAGAAGATGCGCGAATACAAGCGCACCGTCTTCAGCACGCCCCACGGCTCCATTGATCCCCGCGCCATGCGCGGCGAAGCGTACGAACTCTTCAGCACCGCTCATCCCTTCACCGGCATCCACCTCACCGAAAAGGGACTCGATTTTCTCGAGCAATACATGGCCGACGTCCGTGAAGTCATCGGCTACGAGATTCCCCTCGCCATCGATCACGTCGGCCACATCCCGGTCGAGGACTGCCTCAAACTCGCCAAGCGCCTCGAACGCTTCAACCTCGCGTGGATGGAAGACCCCGTCCCGTGGCAGATGACGAATCAATACGTCAGCCTAGCCAACGCCACCACTGTTCCTATGTGCACCGGTGAGGACATGTACCTCAAGGGTAGCTTCAAGCCCCTCTTCGAGAGTCGCGGCATCTCCGTCGTCCACCCCGACGTCCTCAGCACCGGCGGCATCCTCGAGACCAAGAAGATCGGCGACATGGCCGAAGAATACGGCGTTGCCATGGCCATCCACATGGCCGAAAGTCCCATCGCCTGCATGGCCGCCGTCCATGTCGCCGCCGCCACCAACAACTTCCTCGCCCTCGAGGTCCACTCCGTCGACGTCCCCTGGTGGGAAGATCTCGTCAAGGGCCTGCCCAAGCCCCTCATCCAAAAGGGCTACATCCAGGTCCCCAACGCCCCCGGCCTCGGCATCGAATCGCTCAACGAAGAACTCATTGCCGAGAAAATCCATCCCGACTTCCCCGAAGCGTGGGGCTCCACCGAACAGTGGGACAAGGAATGGGCCAACGACCGCCAGTGGAGCTAACTCCTAGCGAAGGGCAATAGCTGGCGCGCGAGGCGCGCCGCTATGGCGAATGCAACGTCATGTTGCCAGGTGTGACGCTGGGCGCTGAAACGCTTCGCTTGATCGGGACCTCCGTTGTAGCCGAAGCCGGTGGCTTCGGCGGGCGCAAGCCGATGGACGGGGTCTATCGGCAACAGTGAATTTCACAAGCAGGCGTTCACCTCTATCAAAGAGATAACTATCGAGTAGGGATTTCACTCCAGAACTCATCCTGTAGGGCGGTTCGGTGAAGTGTTAGCACACGGCATAGCCGCGACGGGACACGGTCCAGTCCTACAACAAAACACAGGCATTCGAGATCTTCGTTCCTTCCTTTCCCCGGCGAGACTTGAAATTCCCCGCACTCCCGCCACACTCAAGCTATGGTCACCGGGGGACATTCACGCGCCATCGTTCATCGGCGATCTCGCGGAGAATACCGCCCAAGTTCTCTTCAAACGCTGCCTGTCCCCTTTACCTAACGGAAATGTGTCTGAAGATAAGAATACCCGAGCTTATCGCCTTGGATTGAAATTGGCAGATGAGGCGCTTGCAAATCGAAAGATTCAAAATGCTGACCACTTCAATCTATTTTTAGTCGGTTACGAACTGCATATTAATGAGCTTTTTCGAGGCGCGGGCGAAATCATAAACGTATTGCCGCCTTTTGAGTTTACTTCGTGGTTGGAAAGAAGATTTCACATCACCTTGGAGAGAACGTCATTCAGTGTCGCCTATCTTGTCAAAGATGGAAAAGAGTCAATCTCGTATTGGAAATCCGCTCTAGAAGAGTACTTACTGGAAAACTCTGTTAATTGTGAAGAATTGTCTCGTGATGCAAGCAAAGACATCGAGCAAAGTCGACTGATTGAGCTGTTCCTAGCGATTGAAAAACGCCCGGGTATGTACTTTAGGTCACCTCTTATGGAGAATTTTGTTTGTTTCTGGGAAGGGATGATTCAAGCGGAAAGAGACTATAGAAAATCCTCTCAGCTTCACGATTTGAAAAAGGCCTTGGGATGTAAATTGCAAGTAGATCTGGGATACCCAAGTTCGGATTTTGATAAAATACTTCTGGTTTCGCATCTTGGACATTCTGAAGGAGCGCTTAAACAGGCTCTGAGAGAAATAAATCATCTATTAGAAAGCGATAAAAGTAACCCGGAGAAATAGAGCAGGTATCTTTTCTTGGGTCAAAAAGACTGATGTGGCAAAAATGTCGTGCAAAAAAAGAAAAAGGGGACAGGCATCTTTAATACTGTTTTTCTCGAAATTACTCTAAAAACGCCCCATTAAATATGCCTGTCCCCTATTATTAAGAGGTGGTGATGAATAGAGACATTTTAAAAACCATTTTGATACGATGCATATTATTTCCTCTTATAATATTTTGCTTTGGTATCCCAACTGGATTCTGTCTTAAGTGGATTTTTTATACTGCTAGGGCAGATCCTAACGGAGATAAGGCCGCGCCTGCGGCCGCCATCATCGCCTTATCTATTTTCGCGGCTATTGTAATGTTAATTAAGGGCGTCATTTTTGTTATTAAAGGGAGAGGAAATCGATGAAATTATTGGCGGAATAGAAAATAGAAATAGGGGACAGTCACCTTTTCTTCGGATTTGATCGCCCCCTTGCCCGATCCCTCGACTACGCTCGGGATGACGGAGTGTGAAACGTGACTGTCTTGGAGGCGATTTGCGGAGCAAATCAGCTGCCGAGTACAGCGTTACGCTGGTCATCCCGAGCGCAGTCGAGGGATCGGGCAAGGGGCAAAGGCTTTTCTGAACACGAATACCATCTTCCCTTGAGTACCTTGGCGAGAAATTCTTCCACACTCCGCAAAAATCTCGCGCACGTAGCCAACGTAGCTCACCTAACGTAAACGCTCGCGGCGGATCTGTGCTTTACTACTCCCAGCATGAGTACGCATTTAGAGAGCTTCGCTCTGGGTATCCGCTCCGTGTGGCGGGGGAGGGCGGAGTGAAACACTGGTGACGTTGGGAGCGGTTCGGAGACGGGGCTCCTTTTTTCGCGCATACTTCACCCGATATTCACACGGGAAAACTTTTGCAAAACGTTCGTCACAATTTTTTCTCACCAGCTCATGATGGAATTTCATGCTCTATTTCGTTGCAAACGAAGCAGTCCCACGCAGTTCCTCTGGATTTTGCGCGTCAACTCTAAATCGAAAGAAAAAGTTGATCGAAGTCGTGCATTTATCTTGCGAAGCAACAATCGGAATCCTAATTTGACCCTCCCCTGCCGATTCCTCATCACGCCTTTCCAGTTGCTGGAGTGCGTGGTGAATAATTCGCAGCAACTCAAGCCATTCAGAGCGTTTAAGGAACGCTTCCGAATGGCGTGAATTTTCAAGTTTGTGTAATTGAGAGAAAAATGGGACTGCAAGGTCCTCGCAGAGAATATCTTATGACGGATTTAAAGATATCTGGTGGAAAAATGGATAATCATCCGATCTCTCTCTTAAGCCTTTACAGCCTGTGAATAACTTGTGAACAACGCCCTAACAAATCTTCATCTTGGCGATACGTGGCAGCGTATTTGCACTGAATTGCAACAGGTTGTATCGCTCGATGCGGTCAACCGTTGGTTCACCCCGCTCCGCGCCGAGAGTTTTGCCAATAGCACCCTCACGCTTCATGCGGAGAACACGATCTATCAATACTGGATCGAGGAGAACTACCTCCAGCAGCTCACTGCCGTTGCCTCGCGTGTGCTCGAGATTCCGGTGAAGATTGCTTTCAACACGAAGAAACCCGTTGCCGCGGCCGTGCCGGTGGAAATCCCCGCCGTTGCCCCCGTTGTGGAAGAGGAGAAGATCCGCCCCACGCCCGTTTCTTCGGCGCGCCACGGTCTCAACCAGCGCAACACGTTTGACTCGTTCGTCGTCGGCATCAACAACCAGTTCGCCCACGCCGCCGCCGAGCAGGTCGCCAAGGCACCCGCCCGCAGTTACAATCCGCTCTTTCTCCATGGCCGGGTTGGTCTGGGCAAGACCCACCTCATGCAGGCCATTGGTCATTCGATCCTGCAAAACAAAAAGCACCTCCGCGTGCTTTACGTCACCTCCGAGCAATTCACCAACGAGTACATCGCGGCGCTTCAGCACGGCGAACTTACCAAATTCCGCAAGAGCTACCGCCAGGTCGATGTCCTCATGATTGACGACATTCAGTTCCTTGCCGGCAAGGACAGCACCCAGCAGGAATTTTTCCACACGTTCAACTGCCTCTTCGACGGCAGCAAGCAGATCATTCTCACCAGCGATTCGCCTCCCAATGAAATTGCGAGCCTGGAAAAACGACTCATCTCGCGCTTCGAATGGGGTCTGACGGCGGAACTGCAGCCGCCTGATTTGGAAACCCGCATTGCGATCCTGCGCCACAAGCTTTCCACCATGCCGGAAAAACTCACCGACGATGTGCTCCGCTACATCGCGGAAAAGGTCAAGAGCAACGTCCGCCGACTTGAAGGTGCGCTGACCCGCGTGGCCGCGTTCGCCTCCCTGCACGGCAAGAGCATCACCGTTCCGCAGGCCGAAGTCTTGCTGAAGGATCTTCTCCAACAGGAAGGCCAGCAGACTGTCAACATCGACAGCATCCAGCGCAAGGTGGCCGAGACCTACGATATTCGTCTCGCCGACATGACCAGCAAACGCCGCCCCGCCAATATCGCGTTGCCGCGCCAGCTCGCCATGTACCTCAGCCGCAAGCTGACGAGTTCTTCGCTCAATGAAATCGGCGACGCCTTTGGTGGTCGCGATCACGGCACCGTTTTGCACGCCTGCCGCACCATTGAAGAGAAGATGAAGTCCGACGAAAAGCTGCGTCAGGTCGCCAATTATCTGGGCGAGAAGCTCAGTAATCCCTCGGTGCGCTAACCGCGTACACACAAGGCAGTCACCTGCCTTGTCTGCGGGACGCATCGCATTGGGAGAACTATTCCGATTCCTCTTTGATCTTGCCGATCGTACCGCCGATCGCCCCACCGCCGACCTCGCCCACGGCCGCCCCAATGGGCCCACCGAATACGGCACCCAAGGCCGCGCCGACCAGTGCTCCGGTCGTCATGCCCACGACATCATCACGCACATTGCGCGTGCCATCCGGGTCATAGTGGGAACCATTCTTGTTGAGAATGTGAATGACCGTGCCGCATTGCTCCTCGAGGACATGCCCCACGGAAACCAGCGTTTTGCCGTCCGCCAATTCCTTGTCGAAATAAAGCACGTCTTCCTCCACGAAGCCGCCCTCGCGCAACGCCTGATGCCGCACTCCGGGTACATTCTTGAGATACTGTTCCGTACTCAGGGAGATGTCATTACGGGGAAAGCCCTCCGACACGAGCTCATCCACGGCGCGCTGGGCATCGTCTGGATTTTTAAAGAGCGCTCCGATTTGTCGATAGGGAGGAACTTGTGATTGTGAGATGGCCATAAAAGAGTCCTTTCAAATTGAGTTTCGACTGCACTGCGGGTTTTACCATTCTCTCCCTCACGGCTTGCCCCATGCCAAATACGCAGCGTGTTCTTTAATGCGCTGGGAGCGAAGTGATTGCCCTCAGCGAGTGAGACCGCCAGTCGCGGCTCGGCTGACTGCAAATTGCCATGGACTCACCGCGCCTTAGTGCGGAATGCAGGAGTCCGCGCGCTCGGTTTGCGGAACTCAATTTCCTCGAAACGTTGTGGTATCAACCACTTGATCCGGCAACCCTTCATCTGGCATGGCCCCGGCGCTAGTAAGTGTGTGGCGGTTCACAAGGACCGCAGTTGAAAAACAAATCATAAGGAACCATGTCATGAACACACAAATTGCCAAAGGAAACTGGAACATCGTCAAGGGTCGCCTCAAACAGGCCTTTGCCGAACTCACCGACGACGATCTGACTTACGTCGCGGGCAAGGAAGATGAACTCATCGGCCGCATACAAAAGCGCACCGGCAAGGCCCGCGAAGACATCGAGAAATATTTCGATGACCACGTTCGCTAAGCGAATTCTCACTCAACGAAAGGAACCGCTATGTTAAGTTATGTGGTGACATTTCTGGTCATTGCTTTGATCGCGGCGGTCCTGGGGTTCAGTGGCATCGCGGGGACCGCGGCATGGCTGGCGCAAGTCTGCTTTATCGTGTTTCTCGCCCTCGCCCTGGTCTCCTGGATCACGCGTCGTCGTTCGATCTAGATCGCGTCTCCTCGTGAGACGTGACGTTCTCGAGGAAGCCGGACATCAGGCCATAATAGGGCGCATTGAAAAGTAATTCGCCCGAAACGCCCCGTCCGGTTTCCTTTATTTAGTGCGCTCGGCGCTCACTAAGCCGGATGAGAGTTGATGAAAGCCGGAAGTAGAGAGCCCACTGAAAAATGAGTCGAGCTCCGTGTAATAGAATACCGAATCCTGATGGCTCCCTTATTCTCCGAATGAGAAGGCTGTTACGGATGCTCTGCCGTTTGCAGCAAGCGTGACGTTTCGCGGCGCAGGACTCGCCATTTTTCAGCGTGACGCTTGAGTAAATCCCGGCGTGTGGAATTGGAATCCTTCTCCGCCACCGTCTGCAACAAACTCATGCCATAAGTCAACGCTTCACATTGGCTCAACAACAATTCCCGCTCAAAGACGCCTGGGCCACCGGCCAGTATGCGCTTTTGTTTTTCCGACCGGATTATCGCGCGCGTCGCGATTTCGATAGGAGGAAGGCCGTTGGGACCAAAGGGAGTTGATCCGTCGTCCTGGCGTAGCGACTCCAGATCGGCTTTGAGTTCCTGGGCTTCTTGCGCGATTTTCCGCATCGTGTCCTGTAACGTTTTGGAACCGCTCTTGATGACAAATACAAGATTGACCTGCGCCTCATCAGAAGCCAGAGTATATAGAAGAGCATAACCATTTTTCACCTCCGTCGGATCAGTATCTTTCACATGATGTCGCGATCCCTCGGCTCGGGGCAGCGGCACTCCTTTTGAGGAGAATACTCCTTCCGCCAAGGCGAGGGGTGTATTCCATAAGTATATGAGAGTGGCGGCCGCGGCCATCTGCTGGAAAAGAGAAAGGGGCGCTGGGTTCACAGAGTACCACCCCGAATGACGCGAATCAGAATCGTGATGATCGCCACGACCAATAAAATATGAATAAGCCCGCCGATCGTGTAGGAGCTTACCATTCCGAGCAGCCATAAAATCACGAGAAGAATAGCGATGGTTTCGAGCATAAAAGCAGGTCCTTTCACGGAATAATTTCGACGAGGTCATTCTCGCCGTTCCACCTCATCGCGCACGCCATGCCAGCGTTCCCATTCACGAGTTAAACCACTGACCCGGCGTGGCATAGCGCGCGGGTGACCGGGCCATCGCCATGGCTGGCTCTGTGCAAATTGCACGAATGGACGGCATCTATCAGGTCGAGTCGCTGCAATATGCAATGCGAAAAATGAAAGATGGTGTAGATTTCACGGTTGGACGATTTCTTTTTGAGAGAGGGCGTGGGCCAGATCGAGAGCCTTGGCACGATATATTCTGTGGCATAGAGGGGGAGACGGATCTTTCCCGGGGCGCAGTTAAGAAAACCATTCGTTATGCCTATGAAAATCCTGATTATCGACGACGAGAAAAACATCCGGACCTCCATCAGCATGGCTATTCAAAGTGAAGGGCTTGAAGCCGATGCCGTGGATAGCGGTCGCATTGCCCTGCTGAAAATGCAGGAAGAGCCCTACGATCTCGTATTTCTTGATATGCGTATTGGCGATGAAGACGGACTTGAGGTGCTCGACTCCATTGTAAAACTTTTTCCCAATGTCCCCACAGTGGTGTTCACCGCCCACGCCTCCATCGCCACAGCGGTCGAGGCCATGCGGCGCGGTGCGTTTGATTATCTGGAAAAGCCGTTCACCCCGGCGCAGCTCCGCCACATCCTTGGCATGGTCGAGCGCATGAAGCGGTGGAAGCAGCAAGTGACCGACCTGGAGCAACAGGTCTCCGTACAATCGCCATCGGTCGATTATACTTCAGACGATCCCGCCATGGTGCGCATCATGGACGTTCTCGTCCGTTCCGCTTCTACTCCGGCAGCCGTTCTGATCCTTGGCGAAAGCGGTACGGGTAAAAGCGTGCTGGCCCGTTACGTGCACGACCACAGCGACGTGAAGGACAAGCCCTTCGTCACCGTCAGTTGCCCCAGTCTCTCCCGCGAATTGCTAGAGAGTGAACTCTTCGGCCACGTCAAGGGTTCCTTCACCGGAGCGGTCAAGGATACCTGGGGAAAAGTCGATGCTGCCAAGGGAGGAACTCTCTTCCTCGATGAAATTGGCGAGCTGCCGCTCGAAATCCAACCCAAGCTCCTGCGGTTGCTTCAAGAGCGGCAGTATGAGCGCGTCGGAGAAAATAAAACCCGCACGGCCAATGTGCGCGTGATCGCAGCGACCAATCGCAATCTCGAAGAAAGCGTAAAGAACAAAACGTTTCGCGAGGATCTCTTCTACCGACTGAATGTGATCTCCGTCACCACGCCACCCTTGCGCCAACGCGTGGGCGATCTCAAGCGGCTCAGTCAGAATTTCGCCCGTTTTTTTGCCAAGCAGATCCGGCGTCCTGTGAAGGATTTCAGTCCCGAAGCACTCGAAAAGGTGCTCTCCTACTCTTGGCCCGGCAATATCCGTGAGCTTCGCAACGCCATCGAACGCGCCGTGATTCTCGCCCAAGGCACGACCATTCAACTCAGCGATCTACCGGAACATCTCGGCAGTCACGAGAGCAAGAGCCAGCTCACACTGGGCGCGCCTGTGACGTTGGAAGAGCTGGAGACGGAGCATATCCGTCTTATCATGGAACGCGCGGATAGCTTGGAAATGGCAGCGCGAATCCTCGGTATCGATCCCGCCACGCTCTACCGCAAGCGCAAAAAAATGAGCCTGCTCGCCGCCGAACCGGTGAGCTAAGCGGAGCCGCCAAAGTCCGCGCCTCTTGGGCTGCAAGCTGCATGGCGCGGACACTTTCGTCCATGCCCTTTGCATGACGAAAATTCGTCCGGGCGCAGTCTGTAAGATACTCTTGTACAACCCGTCTCTTTCTCGATATCTCCTAAGTTATTCCCGTGGAATGGTAAAAAGTATTGTTGGGTCCTTTTTGAATTCTCCTGCGAGAGCATGATGCAACGGCTCCACTTCTTGAGCACGGCTCCTGCAATAGGAAAGAGGCAGGTCGCGCAATCGGGAGACGATTTTGCGACAGGCCATCATTCAATCCAAAACCAAAGGAACCTCATGAAACTCGCCTCACTACGCTATCTCTATATTGACGAACTACAGGATCTCTACAGCGCGGAAACGCAACTCACGGAAGCTCTGCCGCAAATGGCTGTCGCCGCGCGCAATCCAGACTTGAAAAAAGCGTTTCGCGATCATCTGGATCAGACCTACGGTCACATCCAGCGGCTCGAAACCATTTTCGAACAGCTGGAAATCACGCCTGTCGGCGAAGTTTGCGAAGCCATGCAGGGGCTCATCGCAGAAAGTCAGGAAATGGTCGACGATTACGGTGATCCCGATGTGCGCGATGTGGCCCTCATAGCCTGCGCCCAGCGTGTGGAGCACTACGAGATTGCCGCCTACGGGGCCACTCGCACCTTTGCGAAACACCTCGGCTATGATGAGCACGTCAAGCTCTTGCAGGACACCCTTAACGAGGAAGGTGAAGCCGACAAGTTGCTCACCACAATCGCGGAAGGTGGTTGGTTCACCAGCGGACTCAATCAGGAAGCGGCACACAAGTAATCACCACCTTTCGCCCCGGCTTTCTCTTGAAAGCCAGCGAATCGATCAAAGGGGCTTCGTGCAAACGAAGCCTCTTTTTTTTCCCCCGATTTCCGATGTGGAGACGACGGCAGTTTATTAAATCTCCCCGATTATTCATGCAAACTGCATGAGGCCTCCTAAGCCTCTTTGCATAACTCACGGCGATAATCGGACCCCTAAAAAACGCACATCCGATAACCTGCTGTTCGCAAGTAACTTCAGTTTTCCGCGGCGTGCTGGCACGAGCCTAGCAAATGGTGAAGCATGAAGAGATCGAGCCTGATTTCCATCCCCTTGTATGTCATCGCTCTGTTTCTCGGATTGTCCATGCCATCCCTGGTTCGATCGAGTGAAGATCTCGCGGACTGCACCATCTACTACACGCCGCGCGAAAGCGGATTCGTTGCCGGGCGTGGATTCAACCTGCGACGCGAAACCCGGACGGGTTTGAACGGTCAATACTATCCCGCTGATTTTCTCCGCGCCGTGCAAGTGGAAGGTCACGGTCGTCTCGCCAAATCGTACCGGGGTTTCCGCTACATCTATTACAACGGCAAGTGGGGATTCACGGATGTTCCAAAAGGCACGCGGCAGCAGCCCCTCGTCGCGCTCCAATCCTGCGCTGTCTCCGCCCGCTCGCCACGCATTCGACCGGGAACGTGGGTGAGAACTGTGCACGCGCTGTTGCCCCAGACTCTGCAAAATCGCTGGTGGCGGGTCAGCGATGTTGGCAGCGGTGTGCAAGGCAGCCAGATCGACTTGTACTGGGGCGAAGATGATCCCAGTGGTCCGGGCGCGGGGTTGTACCGACCTGCTGGCACCACCTTTACTGTTGTCCGCAAGGCTAGATTGAATTTGTCCACAACCAACCCTCAAACCAGGAAAACTTCATGAAAATCGCCGGTATCATCCTCATCATTTTCGGAGTCTTGGCCCTTGTTTACCAAGGGTTCTCCTACACCCGCACGGAAAAAGACGCCCAGATTGGGCCGATCAAAATTCAGCACGAAGAGACCGAGCATGTGCCGCTACCTCCCATCGTGGGCGGCATATGCGTCGTCGTGGGCATTGGCGTGCTTGTCTTCGGCAGTCGTCGTTTGGCTGCGTGAGTATCCGATGGACCCTCAACTTCTCGATTACCATGAAAAACAAAATCCAAAAAGCTGTCCAAATGGTGAAGTTCAGCGTCATGAAAGCCGTTGCTGCGGGGGTGGAACCTATGACCAATGAGGGTCCCTTCATGGCCGATCCGAACTACATCCCGGTCCTGCGCGCGGCGCAGCCGCGACGCAAGAAAGCGGCCTCTTCCCGGCGCAAAACACAGCCACGGCTACGAGGCAGCCACAAAAAGGTACTCTGCCCCGCTTCCGTCGCGATGTGCGAAGCGGTCGCGCTTGATGAAATCGGCAACTTCCTGAACCTGCTGGTGCCCGACACGCGCTATCTCGGCAAGAAATGGTCTGAGGTGATTGATCCGGTTACATTGAGTCGCCTGTCGCAATAGGCGTTGCGCTGCGGCCCTTGATGGTCTGGCACATTAATCCAAATGGGGCTTAATGTGCTCAATGTAGGCGTTCGCAAAGAGTCCTCCGAGTAACGCTAGAATATCCGGTTCCGGACCATCGACTGTTCCCGTAATCGGGATTTTCGTCGCGATGCTGTCGCGCAGATGGTTGGTGAAAAGGAACAGGAAGGTGGAGACAATACCCTCCCAAATAAAACGTAGTGGATTCTCTGCGAAATCCTCCAGTTTCAGCAGGGAAAGATCCTCGATGATGGGTTTGGCGTAGCCATTGATTTTGCCATTCTTCACCCGGATTTCGCTGAAGAGTTGAAACGTTCCCCTCTCCGCATCCACGCTCGCATAGGCGCGCAGGAAGTTGTTGAGCTCTGGCAAGGACATGCGGGTCAATTCCATAGTCAAATCGAAGTTGGGATTCTTCGCTATCGGATCGAGGGCGATATGGCTCTTCAAATGGGCTGTTTTCAGGACACGGGCCGTCACATCGACGTGGCTCGAGAGTTCTTCGCGCGAGTTGGCCCCATTGGTCAGGTTCGTGCCCACCGCTTGCAATTCGGTTAGTTCCAGATAGACGGTCGGAGTAGAGCGGGGATTACGAAAAGTCAGGGTGCCATCCACGACGGTGAAGCGATTGAGTTTAAGTGGAAAAAGAGCTTTGAATTTTTCTCCCCATGTTTTGTCGAGTATCAACTGCCGCTCGGCCTTCACGGAACTGTCCACGAGATTCAGCTGGGGGCGGTACAGTTCCACTTCTCCGACGACGGATCCATGCAGCAAGGCTTTCCACTCGATGGAAAAATCGACCAACGGCATTTCGATAAAGGGCGTCGTCTTGCTCTGGCCGCGGGTCTCACGTTTTTCCAGTTTGAGGTGATAGATTTTATACGCGCCCCGCCACAGATTCAAATCCACCGCCTGGGCTTGGCCGTGGTAATCTTTCATGCTGCCGAGTATCCGGTTCACCTGATGCAGCACGAGGTAAGGGGCCGCGATTCTAAGGCCGACCAGCAGCGCCACGATCACGAGGATCGTGACGCCGGTCATGCGGGAAATGGTGCCGAAACGGGCGCGGAGCTCAGGCCTTCGGCTCATAAGTCGGACTGAGCCAGGACGCGCAATAGTTGAGAGCTTTTCTCCTCGTGCTCGATTTCGGCGCTGGCCATGGCAAGCATGGCGGGGGATTTACGCTCTCCATCCATGATCGAGAGTATGGATTGAAGCGTGAGAATCGAGCAGACGATCATGATTGCGACTATTCCCGCTGCGAATGTATCTTGATTCATGGTGATCTCCGGTTTGGGAGTGGTTGACTCTCACCTTGGATTTCATGCATGGCGGGTGCCAAGTTGCGACGATCGTGCAAGCTGCTTCCATCCAGTTGATTGCGGGCAATCAGAGTCGTTTCTGCTTGCTTGGGCTGGATGCAAAATGCGTGGATCCCGGAAATCCGCAGGGCTTTTTGCCAGTAAGAACGCTCTGGCAACTGCTAGTTGGCCACTTACTAGCGCTGATGGAAGGTATCGGCGATGGCGCGCGAAAAAGTATCGAAGGTGATCGGCTTGTCCACCCATTTGTTCACGCGCAAAGTCTGACAAGCCTCCAGATCCTTGGGGTCATTGGAAGAAGTCATGACAATAACCGGCACTTGTGCGAGCGCGGCTTCGCTGCGGATTTTGCGCAAGACCTCCAGCCCGCTGATCGAGGGTAATTTCAAATCGAGAAAAACCACCATGAGCGATTGCGCGAGCGCCTCCGTATGGGTTTGAATATAATCGATGGCTTCCTGCCCGTCCGATATGAACTTGATCTGCTCTGACATGTTCGCATTCTTCAGCTGCCGGAGTAACAAAATGCGATCATCCTCATTGTCTTCGATGACAATGACGCGGATTAATTCAGGAGCAACGGGAGGAGCGGAGAGTGGCATTTAAGCTAATCTTGCAGCCGCTAGAATAAAGGGAAATACAAAAGTGGGGCGTAACATCACGGCTGTGTTCAACCAAAAACTGTGGATTTGTCGGGCGATATCAACCATATGATTCATCGAGGTTGGTTTGACGACATAAGCGTTGACGTGCAGCTGATACGCCGCCTCGACGTCCGCTCGCTCGGACGATGACGTCAAAACAAGGATGACCATCGGGTGCAGGACTGGATGTTCGCGCACCCATTTGAGCACATCCAGCCCGGTTTTGTGCGGCAGCTTGAGATCCAGCAAGATGATGTCGGGCAGGGGATAGAGCGCGCGGTCGGCGTAGGGGCCGGCGCCACTCAGGTAATCGATGGCGGATTGGCCGTCTTCCGTCCGTTTGATGGTGACATGAATCTGCGCGCTGTTGAACGCCCGGCTGGTGATGAAGGCATCGTCATCGTTATCCTCCACCAGCAGGATGATTTGTGGGTCCTTCGGCATGATCGCTATCCTTTTCTTAAGTCGATCCAGAAAACGGAGCCATTGCCCAGCTCCGATTCAAGACCGATATGGCCACCAAGATTTTCGACGGCGCGTTTGACAATGGCAAGACCGATGCCGGTGCCGCCATAGAGTTTGGGATTATGCACTTGCTCGAAAATCTTGAAGATGCGCTCGCGATTTTCCGGAGCGATGCCAATGCCGTTATCGCGGACCTTGATGCGGATACGGCCGTTGATTTCCTCCGTGGAGATGACTACCTGGGGCTGGACCCCCGGATCGATGAACTTGATGGCGTTGTCGAACAGATTGGAGAGAATCTGCGTGAGCGTGGCCTCACGCGCAAAAACCGGCAGCAGGGTGCCGGCGATGGTGATGGAAACGCGCGGTGGCTGGAACTGGGGGTACTGGCTCAACATCTCCCGGACGAGGGAATTCAGATTGACTGATACCAGTTCGTCCCGGTCACGGGACAGGCGGGTGTAGGCGAGAAGATCCTGAATGAGCTTGTCGAGGCGTTGCGCGGCGCTGTTGATGCGATTGAGATACAGCACGCCGCTTTCATCCAGCTTGCTGGAATAATCTTCCAACAATGCCTGCGCGTATCCCTGCATTGCCCGCAAGGGGGAGCGCAGGTCGTGCGAGACGGTGTATGAGAAGGCCTCCATTTCTTCCATCGCCCGACGCAACGAACTGGTCCGTTCCTCGACTTGGGAGGCGAGATCCTTGGAATACTCCTGCAAGGTGCGATGTGCCTGCCGCAATGCCGATGCGTCGTGAAACACCAGCACAATGCCTGTAATCCGCTGGTATTGATCGTGAATGGGCGCCGCGCTGTCCTCGATGGGCCACTCGGTACCGTTCTTGGCGATCAATACCGTATGATTGGCCAGACCCACCACTTTGTTCTCCCGCAGAACGCGCTCTACGGGGTCCTCGACAATCACGCGGGTGTTTTCATTAATGATCCGGAAAATGGACTTCAGCGGTTTTGACATCGCCTCCTCGTTCTTCCAGCCGGTCATGCGCTGGGCTTCCGGATTCATGAAGGTGATCTGTCCGAGATGGTCGGTGACGATCACCGCGTCGCCGATGGAGGAAAGCGTAATGCGGAACCACTCTTTCTGCTCGGTCAGTTCGATGTTGCGCAGGTGCGCTTCCATCAGGGCCGTCTTGTAATCCCCCACGAGATGGCGCAGTTCCGTCGTGATGTAAAACGTCATGAGCACGGCAAGGATCAGTGCAATGGAACCACCGCCATAGATGAGGCGATCTTTCATCATGGTCACCGTTTGCACCCGTTGCTGTCGCAAGGCTTCCTCCACCTGCACGAATTCCCCGAAATGGCGGCGAATCTTGTCCATGATTTGCTTGCCGGCCAGGGATTCATTCTTATCGACGGCGACAGTCAGGTGCTGGATGCGCAACTGCGCCAGGGCCGTCCATTCTTCCCAGTCGGCGCGAATCGCCTGGATGTGGCGCACTTGGTCCGGGCGATCCTTGGTCATTTCCTGCAGCTCATCGAGTGCCGGTTTTACCTTGGGCAGCGCGGCATAATACGGGGCGAGATAGAGGCCGTCCTTGTTCAGCAGGTAACCGCGCAGGCCGGTTTCCATATCGATGATGAACTTCTCGCAAGTGCGGGTTTGGGAGAGAATCTGGTACGATTGCTGTCCCCACTCGATGACTCCCAACAGATTGAAAACGAGCGAGGCCAGCAATGCGGCGGCTAGGAGAATCAAGCCTCCGGGCAGAATTATCAGCCGGGCCAGGGTTTGGCGAAAGAGGGACTCTTGCTTACGGGTGGGCATGGAGTGTGTTCCGGGGTGGAATCATGACATATCAGTCAAGCAGCGGTTTTATCGGATGTGGTGGGGGCGATGGGCAGGATCACATAAAACTCACTTCCTTCTCCGGATTTGCTATGAACGCCGATTTCGCCGCCATGGGCGCGCACGATCTCGCGGGCGATGGAAAGCCCCAGCCCGGCACCACGTTTGCGCGAACCGGCGATACGGTAGAACTTCTCGAAGATGCGGGTTTGATGTTCCGGCGGGATGCCCGGCCCTTGGTCGCGCACGGAGAAACGGATGAAATCCGTTTCATGCCGGGTGGCGTAGAGCCGGATGGTGGAACCGGGTGGCGAATACTTGATCGCGTTGGAGACCAGATTATTGAAGACGAAACCCATGCGTTCGCCATCGACTTCCACATCGGGCAAATGCTCGTCGGTTTCGTCAATCACGGTAATGTTCGCTTCCTGGGCCAAGCCGCTGGTCTCGCGCCGGGCAACCTCGAAGAGGCGGGCGGGAGCGTAGCGTTCCAGTTTCAACTCCGGCGGTCCTTCTTCCAGCCGTGCCAGGTCGAGCAAGTCATTAAGCATGTTCAACAGGCGATCCGAATCCTCCCGCGCGGTGGACAGCATTTCCTCCTGTCGCGAGGTGAGGGGGCCGAGCCCCTTTTCCAGCAATAAATAGATCGCCATGCGCACACTGGTGAGCGGTGTCTTAAGCTCGTGGCTGACGGTCGAGACCAGGTTGTCCTTGATCTGGTCGACGAGCCGCATGCGGGTGATATCCTCCAGAATAACAGCCGCGCCAAAGGGCATCTGGTGCTCGTCCCGCAGCAGGACCACACGCGGCAAAAAGTAATGGTCGCTCTGGTCAAAGCGCAGCATCACCGCTTGCTTAAAGAGCGTGGGAAGATAATCCTCCCCGGTGGTGAAGCTTTGCTCCACGAGCTTTTCCACCTGCTCCGGTAACCGTCGCATTCCGGAAAAGAGCAATTTCACCGCCAGCATATCGCCCGCGGGATTGCGGAATTCCACATTGCCTGCTGCGTTCAGTACGAAAATGGGATCTGGGAAGGAGGCGATCGTTTTCTCCACCGTCAGATGCAGGCGTTGCAATTTTTCCGAGTTAGCCGTGCGATACACGCGCAACTGCGAGGCCATCTTGTTAAACGTCGCGGCCAGCTTGCCGAGTTCATCCTTGGAATGAAACGTCACCGTCTGGTCCAGGTTCCCTTCGCCCAGTTGCCGGATCGATTCTGTCAGTGACGCGATCGGTGCCAGCACACTCCGGCTCAAACGAATCGAGGTATAAATCGCGATGGCTACGGCAGCCGTCATGGCAAACATCAGCAGGCGGATCGTATCTGTCGTTTCTTTGCCCGAGGCGGCGTTACGCGCATTAATGGATGCGCGGCTTGCCTCCAGGATGTCATCGGCCAGCAACAACATCTGTGTCGTTTGCTTCCCGACACGGGCTGTCAGCTCTTTCAATCGCGCTGCATTGGGTGGGGTCTTGTCGAGTAATTTCCAGGCGTCCAGCAGATACTCGGTATGGATCGCGCGCAACTGCCGCGTGAGCGAACGTTCCTTGCCGGACTTGCTGATTTCCTCTTGTTTTTCCAGCGCAGTTTCAAAATGACGGCACGCTTCCGAGAAGTCGGCGCGGCTGCTTGGCGATATTCCCGTGGTTCCGGCCAGAAGGGACGACGTCATTTGGGTGCAATTGCGCTTGAGTTCCTGCACCGTGTGCAGCGTGACATCGTTTTCCTTCAGGATGATTTGAATGCGGCGCCCCAGATCGCTGCAGCGATCTATGGAATACAATCCCATCGCCAACAAAATCAAAAGCAGGCAAAGCAATCCGAGAACAAGTCGTGTGCGTAGCATCAATTTACCGTGGGTTCCCTTTTACTTAAGCAGCGAACATACCATCTCCCTTCCATGGCACATGTCAAATGCCACGGCGTTCTGTTCATGCAGCGCGCATGAAAACAAGGCTCCGGCGATTGCACTTTGCAATCACCCGGCAGACGGCTTTCACCCTGCGAAAGTGCCTTTTCCAGAGTAGATCGATGGAAGCAAGCACCCACGGCTTGGCTTGGCACGGAGGCTGCAAAAAAGAATGTCGAGATATGAATGCTTATCGAATGAAAGGATAAAGAATGCTCTTCTGGTCACTCACATTTCTCGCCCTCGCGATGATTGCCGGCGTACTGGGTGTTGCGGGAATAGCTGGAGCGGGTGCTTCGGCCGCCAAGTTTATGTTCCTGCTTTTTCTCGTATTGTTCCTCGCCTCATTCCTCGTGGGCAGACGGCCACTTTCTTGACTCCTCAACCTACACCGGAGAATCCACTATGAAAACCAACCGAACCTCCCCCATCCCACACTGGCCTGTCTTCACCCTCGGCGCAGTGCTCACCACAGGCTTGCTTATATCTGCCTGTAGCGATCAACGCTCCGCCAAAAATCCGCCGCCGGATAAAAAACTGACCACGCCGGAAACTCTCGTCGGCGACATGCGCAAAAACGAGTACAAAGAAAATCCCACGGAGGAGAACGCCCGCAAGATGGATCTTGCCATGGCCGAGCTCGATTCCGAAATCCGTGAATTGCGGGAATTGACCAAGCGGACCTCGGGCTCCGAGAAAGCTCGCGCCGAGGAGAAGCTTGTCCTGCTCCAGCGCAAACGCGATGAGCTGGCCAAGGATTATAACGAAGCCAAATACCGCGCGGCGGTCGATGAGGCCAAGGAAGCCGTACGCAGCTTTGGCGAGGCGATCAAGAACGCTGTCACTCCCGACAGCAACCGCTAATTCTCCCGTATCTCCCGCATCCCACCCCCCCGAGCCAGGCCCTGAGTTCCCCCTCCAGGGCCTGGCTTCATTTTTGGAGCCTCTTTAAAACAAACGATAGTGAGGCTATCTTTTTGTTTTAAATACCGGGATAAGAGCCGGCACAACATTGAGGGCGAACGCCCTATGGATCGGAGCACTTACGAGGCGGACAAACGGCAATAATGCCTGCATCCTTTGAGGAAGCCCGCCACTTCACTTTTGACCAGCGGCAGAGACAACTTTTCATCAAAGTCGTTGCCTTCGCCCCAGCGATGTTCCAACTCGATCCCTTCCCGGTCCAGCAGAGCCACCACCGGCATAGGGCGGCCTGCCTGAATGCCATGAATGGCGGCGCACATTTGCAGGTGGTGCCAGTCGATATCCTGCGGATCGATGATTAGTACCTGATAATGTTTGCAGCTGAGCATCCGGCCGCCCGATAGCGTGCAAACGGCTGCATCCACTTCCACCTGACACTCGCTCAAAATCCGGCAGCACTCCCGCAGGCACTCCCGATCCGCACTCAACACGAGAACTTTGAGGTGAACTGGCATTTGGCCGGGATCTTCGGTGAGCAGCGGTGGGGAATCTTCGAAAGAGGAAAGTTTCAACATGGTGACGTCCTGGTTTTTTACGTTTCTGAAAAACAACGTGAGAGGGGGTTGCAGATCAAATGCCAAAAAGCAGGATTTCATTCCTTGTGGCTCAGCGTCATTGATTAATAAAAAATAGCACCGACAAGCACTGGTTCGACGATGGCGGCGTTCTGCACGAAGAGATTCCGGAGTTCGTGCAAATAAATTTTTGGACCGCCACCGCGCTCGCTTTTAGATTCCTGCATTTTGCGCGATAGCTCATCCTCTCCATCGCATTTTGCATGGATGCATGGGAAGGCGAGGAGAAGAGTAAAGGTTCCTTCCCTCTTCTAAGTCCTTGTTGCGGAGTAAAGGAGCGAGCGCGATGACCTCTGGCACTTGACCTGCACCGGATGCAAAAGAGACGGAATTTCGTCCTCAAACTTGAAACCCGGAAATTTTCCATGCACACCACAATCTCCAATCCCCGGCTCATGGGCGCGACATCTGAACCTTTCGGCGTCCGCTTCCGAGTCTGGGCTCCCTTTGCGAACAGAGTGTCTGTAGTGGGAGAGTTCAACGATTGGAACGGCTCGCGACATTCACTCCTTGCGGAAGCGGACGGACTGTGGACAACGATCATTTCCGAAGCGCATCCTGGCCAGCAATATCAATTTGAAATCACACATCAGGACCAGACCTTCCGTCGTAACGATCCCTATGCGCTTGCCATTCACCCGCAACAGAAAGTCTCGGTCATCGTGCAGGACGATTACCTCTGGCAACATCCTCAAACCGTGCTGGCACCGTGGAATGAGCTCGTCATTTACGAGCTTCACGTCGGCACCTTTTCCTCCGGACCGGACAATGCGCCTGGCCAGTTTGCTCAGGTGCAAAAACGGCTTCCCTATTTCAAGCACCTCGGCGTGAACGCGCTGGAGCTTATGCCTCTCGCCGCTTTTCCCTCGGAACGTTCCTGGGGGTACAATCTGACCAACCCATTCGCCGTCGAGGAAAGCTACGGCGGTGCCCGCGCGCTCAAGGAGCTCATCGACGCCGCGCATGCGGAAGGCATCGCGATTCTGCTCGATGTGGTCTACAATCACTTTGGTCCCAGCGATCTCGATCTCTGGCAATTCGACGGCTGGAATGAAAACGGCAAGGGCGGCATTTACTTCTACAATGACCACCGCGCTTGGACGCCATGGGGCGAAAACCGGCCCGACTATGGGCGAGGCGAAGTGCGCCAGTACATTCGCGACAACGTCCTTTTCTGGCTTGAGGAGTTCAAGGTCGATGGTTTGCGATTCGACTCCACGCTTTTCATCCGCAACACGCGCGGCCACAATTCCAATCCCGAGACCGATCTTCCCGACGGCTGGTCGCTGTTGCAATGGGTCAATGAGGAAGTCTCGCGCCATTTCCCCGGTCGACTCACTGTTGCCGAAGACCTGTTGCAAAACGAGTGGTTGACCAAACCTACCAGTGAGGGTGGCGCGGGTTTCTCCACCCAGTGGGACAGCGCCTTTGTTCACCCCGTGCGGGCCAACGTTGTGCAAGTGAACGATGAGAATCGCTCCATGGCCGAAATTGCCCGCGCCATCGAATTTCGCTACAACGGCGATGCATTCCAGCGTGTCATCTACAGCGAATCGCACGATGAAGTTGCCAACGGCAAAGCCCGCATCCCGCAGGAGATCAATCCCGAGAATACGGCCGATTACTTCGCCCGCAAACGCTCCACCCTCGCGGCTGGTCTCGTGCTCACCGTGCCGGGAATTCCCATGCTCTTCGAAGGTCAGGAATTTCTCACGGATGGATGGTTTCGCGATGACCAGGCGCTTGACTGGAACAAGCTTGGTACGTTCAAAGGCATCAACCGCCTCTATCGTGATCTGATTCATCTGCGGCGCAATCTCCACGGCCACACGCGCGGATTAACCGGTCCCCACGTCCATGTGCATCACTACAACGATCAGGATAAAGTCATCGCCTTTCACCGTTGGTTGGAAGGAGGACCCAAGGATGATGTCGTCGTCATCGCCTCCTTCTCCAATCACACTGTGGACGCCTCCTACCGCATCGGCTTGCCCCGGTGTGGAGACTGGATCATCCGGTTCAATTCGGATTGGAAAGGCTACAGCCCCGATTTCAGTGATGTCAGCAATCCCGAAGGTCGCCTCATCACGGAAACCACGCCCTGCGACGGCATGGAGCAAAGCGCCATGATCGCCCTGCCACCGTATGGTCTCATCATTCTCAGCCAGGAGTGAACTGCGCTCATTATTGATCCCTTAACGATTTATCACCCATGAAAATCCGCATCCAGCATCGCACCACTTACCGCTATAAACAGCGTGTTGAATTTGGACCGCACCTCATCATGGTCCGGCCCCGCGAGGGGCACGATCTGCACATCGAAAGCTCCATTCTGGAGATCACGCCGGCACACAACATCCACTGGTTACGCGACGTCAACGGCAACAGCATTGCCAAGGTGGATTTCACCGAGCCGGCGGACCAGCTCATGATCTACAGCGAACTCGTGCTGCAGCATTACGACACCAATCCACTCGATTTTCAGCTCGATGAAAGCGCCGTGAATTATCCCTTCGTCTATCAACCCGGCAGCAAGAGCGAGCTCGCCGCCTTCACCCACATCATCTATCCGAAGGATGCCGACATTCTCTCCAACTGGCTCACCCAATTTTGGAAACCGGGCGAAATAATCGAGACGATGACCTTGCTGCAAAATCTCAACCAGCATATCCACGACACCTTTACCTATCAACGCCGCGACGAGCCTGGCGTGCAGACGCCCGCGGTCACGCTGAAGAACAACAGCGGTTCCTGCCGCGACTTCGCCACGCTTTTTGTCGAAGCGTGCCGCTGTTGGGGGCTCGCCGCCCGGTTCGTCAGCGGTTACATGCTCTGCGAAGCCACCGAAGCCGGTGGTGCTTCCACGCATGCTTGGGCCGAGGTGTATTTGCCGGGGGCAGGTTGGAAAGGGTTCGATCCCACTTCGGGCATTCTCATCGGCGCACAACACGTTGCCGTGGCGACTTCGCGCGATCCGGAAAAAGCCTCGCCCATCGCGGGCACGTACACTGGCCCGGCCGATGCTGCTCTCGGTATTGAGGTGGATGTGCGCGTCGTTGCCGATGATGCCGTGGAATCCGATGCGACAGTTCCGGCTGTCGGCTAATGGTTCATGTCTTGCGACATGATGGATTCTACGCGCAGAGTATCCTGTTATAGACGCAGGCGCGATCTCATCGCGCCCGATACCTGACTTCTACGCCGAGCAGCCGCGGAAGAGGAAGATCAGGAGGATAATCGGCAGCGGAATACCCAGCAGCCACAAGAGCAGGAGGGGGATGCGACCTCGGATTTTTTGAAGAGTGGATGGAGTTTTCATAGGATCTTATTTGAAAGTAATCGAACATTTCCGGCGGAACTTCTCCGCCGGAAGTATTCGGTTTTTTTAGTGCGGCGACAGCGCTGTGATATCGTAGATTTCGATCGCGCGCATGCGTCCGCCATGCGCGTAACCACGGCTTTCACCATAAACCTGAACGCGCAAGCCCGACTTGCGATAGACTGATTGCAGGTTCGTCGGATAATACTCATCACCCGAATCAGACAGGATTGCATAGTCCCGGCTGTCGCGGTGATAGAGAACCGTGCCCTTGAAGCGGAACTTCTTTTCCACCAGCCTTGGCGATTCCTTCGAGCCTTGGGTGTAACGATCCTCCCCGGTGTTGGCGCAACCAACTAGGAGCGGTGCCATGCTGCCGGCTACGATCAGTGTACCAATGCTTAACCAATGGATTCTTTTCATGCCTTACTCCTTGCAAACCATGTGCCAAGGGAGGGGGCAGCGATGTGAAGTATTGTTCTTCCAACTATTTAGAAAGAGGCGTGTACCATGGTGATCGCTTTCAGAGTGCAGATTGCATGCCCGCCGTACCCCGATTCATGCCAGATACAGGCATTTTGTCTGGGCGCAGTATGGGCACGTACGCGGCACACCTCGATCTCTCCTTGCGCGCGCACTCCCATGCGGTTGCTGCGAGAGCGTCGGGGTGCGTGAAAAGAATGCGACTTACTAAATCGAAAAGGGTCTAATTGGAAGCAACGTCACATTGCTTCGGCCAGCGCGTTGCCGACGAACGCGATCTCTTCCGCGCTCAGATCGAAGGGAGGCGTGAACGACAGCGTATTGCGCTCGGGACTGCCGCTGAGGATGATCACGCCCTTCGCGAGCAAGCTCTCGATGAATCTCCCTGCACGGGCGGAATCCGGTTTGCCATGCGTGTCGACCACTTCCAAGCCGAGCATCAGACCCCGGCCGCGAATCGCGCCCCATGGTTTTCCGTGTCCCTGCACCTGTTGCAACATTGCGCGCAGCAGTTTGTTCACGCCATGCACCTTGGGCGCGAGATTGCGCCGCTCCATTTCCTCGAGCGCGGTCAGAGCCATGCGGCAACCCAGCGGGTTGCCCAAAAACGTCGAGGTGTGAATCGCCTCGCCATCGGACGGCGGCCACGCGTCCATCACGGCAGCGCGACCGACGCAAGCGGCGAGGGGAAAACCGCTCGTCAACGCCTTGCCGAGACAAACGAGGTCGGGTACGACCTCCCAGTGATCGCAGGCGAACCGTTTGCCGGTGCGGTAAAAGCCGGTGAAAATTTCGTCGAAGATCAGCACGGCCTTGAATTCATCCGCCAACACGCGTAGCAGCGGCAGGAACCACTCGGGAGGGACCACTTCGCCGCCGCGCCCTTGAATCGGTTCCACCAGAATAGCGCCGATCGTGCCGCGTTGCAGCGCCGCCCGAAGTAATTCCTCCATTTCACGTGAGCACTCCAGTGGATCGCGTGGGTCGTGCTCGCTCGGATAAGGAACGAAGTGGGCCCACTCGGCGAGCTGGGGTGAAAAGCGGCTCCGGAAAAAATCATTACCCGTGACGGTGAGCGCCCCGTAGCCAAGCCCGTGATAGCCCCCGCGAAACGCGATCACTCCCGGTTTACCCGTCGCAACGAACGCGGTCTTCAATGCCGCCTCGACCGCCTCGCTTCCCGAATTCGTCAGAATCGTTTTCCCGGAACCCACACTCCAGCTTTCGAAAGTGAGCTTCGACAGCGTCGCGCACAGCTCCACTTTTTCCTCGGTCGGATGCACGTCGCCCATCGCGTGATAAAGTGTTGCGGCTTGTGCCTGCATCGCCTGCACGATGACATCCGGTGTATAGCCGAGGCTGGCCACGCCGAAACCGCTCGTCAGGTCGAGGAAGCGGTTGCCGTCCGCGTCCCACACGTTCGTGCCATGGGCGCGCTGCCAGAATACGGGGAAGCCGGGGGAGAGAAAGGTGACATTGCGCGATTCATGATCGCGCAATCGCGTGGCGAGGGCGCGCGAGCGGGGGCCGGGGATGGAAGTGATCAGTTCGGGCAGCATGCTGAAAAAGAACCAACTTTGAGGAGCGTAACGAATTTGAAAAAATTACGAAGGCATTTTTACTTTAGTTGCAGCCGTTTGTACCGAGAGAAGAGAGGGGAATCGACCTGTCATGCGATTGTTACTTGAAATTTCGCGCGGCTTTGGTATGGTTCCTGCAGCAATGAACCTCATGCAGACCAAACTTAACGTAGTCGTTACCGCCGTACCGATGCATTGGCGCGCTGACTATTGCGTTATTTCCGCGTCCCGTACGCGGAGCCAGTCGCAGGGTTCATAAAATCGAATAAGAAAACGAAATTTGAGCAACCCACGACTGGAAACAGTGGTGGGTTTTTTATTTCCCCTGTTTCCGGTGGTGGTTCTCAAAAAAAGAAAAAGGAGAAACACACATGAAGTTGGAAATAGATCCCCCGAAGTTGGAGAATCCGCGGAACCCGCGGAAGAAGCTCATCCCGCTCAGCCCGGCGCGGAAGAACATCACTTTTGACCGGGCGGAAGAAGCCAAGCCGCTTCCGACGAAGATCACGCCGGCGACGGAGTTGGACCTGAATCAGGCTGTGCTGGAGCTGTGCGGGTTGTACCTGCAACTTGGGCTCACCCCGATGCAGGCGTACCGGTCGGCCTTGGCTGACTTTCCGGAAGCAACCATTACGGGAGGGATTGGCAGAACCCGCCTCGGGCTCTGACGATCACACGCGTATGATGATGTATTCGTGTCACCCGGAAGTGATGTTGACCATTCAGCGTTGGCTGGTGGATTCACTGCGTGCGTCTGTCGGGCTTAAACGCTCCCATGACGTCCGCCGTGAGTCCACCCGCCACGTCGTGGTTAGTGCGACACAGACTCGAGAGCACGCCGCACAAACGCCCGCGGATCGCTCCGATATGCCAGGGCTTCCGGCTGAAGTTCTGCCCCCAAGGCACGCCGGGCTCGCGCCAGCGTGAGCTGCCATTGCCAGCCATGATCCTGACGGGGATCGACTCCCACAGGACACTGGTAAGCTGTCTGCGGTTCACCAGCCAGTGTACGCCACAACGAGCGCGAAGGATTGAGTCGCGTTTCGGGGAGGGGGTCGCGTTGAAGCGGATCAAGAATGGCGAGTCCTTCTTCCGTCGATAGCCCGCGCGCGGCCAATCGCTCGACCGTGAGCGCGATTTGCGTGCGGACATTTAACGGCAGACCCGACTGTGTGGCCAGTTCACGCAGCACGGTTGCGCATTTTGTCGTCCCGCCGTGTCGCAACAGGAAGACCGCCTGCACCCAGAACGGAATATCGATCACCTGTCCGAAGGCTCCGAGCGTTTCCTGTGTCGGTTCCGGTCCCAGTTCGCGTGTCGTGATCGCCGTTAGCAGGCGAGCCTCCGCCTCCGCGTCGCCCCACGAGGCCAAAATCGCCGCCGCTTGAAACGAGGTGGTGAGATTTTCCGAATGTAGACATTTCATCACCGCCGACCGGTAACATTCCGGGTGTCGGAAAATCGACCACAGAAACACACCGGTCTCGCCGCGCTGCAAACGCTCCAGCGCATCCGAATCGTCCGGGCTGTTCGGTCCACTCCCGTTTCTGCCGGTATATGCGCCGGTGGCCCTGAGCGATTCGCGCAAGGATACCAGATCAATCTGGCGCGCATCGTTTCCCGATTTCACCATCAAGACCGCTGCTCGTCCCGACACTTCTCCCAGCCGCTGCATGTCGCGTTGCATACGCAACGCATAGGCGGCTTCCGCCTGCATGCCCGCCGCCCGGCACGCGATCCAGACATTGTTCAGTCCGCGTGGCAGTAACATCCGGTAGGGCAACTCGCACCCTACCGAAAACCGGAAGGCGCGGCAGACCCAGTAATAAAACGCCACGTCGTCGCTCTCGAATTCAAAATCCACCGAGTGCGTGTCGTAGACTGAATCGGTCACGCCCACCGCATCGTCGAATTGCGCGCGTTCAATCAGATCTGCGAACGAGAGTGAGATGTCCGTCACGATCTGCCGCGATTGCCGCAAGCCGATCATTGGCGCGATGGCGGCCGGTCGTTCCGGGCGAGTCCATTTTTCCGCCAGATATTGGGCGCGACCTTCCAATAATCCCCGAGACAAGTCCACAGGATCCGTCGCATCAAGCCAGCCCGCATCATAATTCTGTGAAGTGATTTGGAGACCCCCGCCGTTCGCAGAGATCACAAAGGCCGATTGACTGTATGCCAGCGTCCGGCCATCGCCCGGACGGCCTTGGACTGATTCTGCTCCGGCCAGCACGGCGAGATCGCCATCGCCCGTGGCATCGATGAACGCCGGGGCGGCAATCTCCCGCACTCCGTCTTCACAAGCGATCTGCACCGCCGTGACCGTGCCGTTGTGCTGACGCACGTCGCTGAGCAATTGTCCGCCGAGAAAACGCACACCCAGACGTTTGAACCATTCGAGCAACACGATTTTTTTCGCCTCGTGATGCCAGCCATCTGTCTCCGGGCATGGCGGTACCGACTCCAGAGTCAATGCGCTCAGGCGCGGTAGCTCTACTTTTTGTCCTGGCTCGACACCTCGAAATAACAGGGTTAACCAACCGCTCGCCGCGTCGAGTTGACTTTGTAGTCCGCCCGTCGCGCCATGGAAATAACCATTGATCCCCCCGCCCGTGCCCACCCCGCCGGGGAAAACGGTCGCATCGAACGTTACGACGGGCACGCCTTGTTGTGCCGCAGCCAATGCCGCCATCGCGCCACCCGTCCCTGCTCCAGCCACCACCACACTCGCGGTGAGTTTTTCGGAGTAGATTGGTTCCGGTATCGAAACAGCGGTCGGAACGTTTTCGCACGAGGCAACTTCATCGAGTTTCTGCATCACTGAAGCGCCGAGGGCAAACCGGTCTCCGGGTGTGACTATCACTTCATCTACGAGCGCGGGACTCAGCACCAGCAGGTTCGACGCGGGCGACTTCATAGTCCGTGCGGACGCGCGGTAAATTGGGTAATCTTGCATCGCGCCCTGACTTAAAATCAATCGATGATCCCAGAGGTCCATCGACTCGCGCAATGCCCGCACGATGTCCACCGTCTCGCGAAACCACAATCCCTGCGGCGTCCACTGCAAGCGCCGTTCCGTTTCCCGCACCGAGAGAAGCGGCGTTATTCCCGCATAGCGAGAAGCGAGAACTGCCACGGCTTGTTCCAGACCTGCGACGTTTTCCGCCACTTGCAAAATCAGTGACCGCACGAACTCCGGTTGCCGGGACTTCAACTCGGCGCCGCATAACCGCGCCAATGCGCCTCGTTCTGTCGCATCGATCCATTTCCGGGCACGCACGCGGCGCGGTCCGGCTTTCGTCGCAATGATCACGGTGCCGATTCCGTCCCCGGAGCGCTCGACTGCCACCGGCACGGCGTGGAAAAGAGTCGCCACCTGCGGCGTGGCTTGCAAGTGGTGTGCGGTCCATGCCTCGGCCAGCGCGCTATCGAAACAATCGTTACCCACCCCCTGCCGTTCGGCCAGTTCTTCCATCCACGCTTGCCATGCGGGATTTTTTCCCGTCGTTAATGACGTTCCGTTTTGCAGCGCGCGTGTCGCTTCCCAGAGCAGATCGCCGGTGGCTTCGATCAACAACACCGATTGCCCAGCGGCAGCCAACTCCTGCACTGCGGCGATTCCTACCAGACCTGTTCCGCAGACCGCCGCGTCGAAAACGGTTTCGAAAACCGGCCGATGGGGAGCTGGGATGGAGGCAGGACTCACATGCATGATCGCACTCTAGGCTTCATCCCTTTCGGCTGCTAGATGTCGAATCTTCCATTTTTATGGACTTTCATGCTATTCTTGCACCTGAAATCCCATGCCTGCCCTATCTGCACTGCCGCCCGCATCGCTTATCGAGTCGATTCGTCAGCTCACCGGACTCAAGCTCTGCGTCAAAGTCTTTCATTCTCCGTTGCCGCAAGGGACCCAGGTGGAAACGCTGGCGGATACCTGTTGCATTCACGATTCCTCGTTTTGTCTTGGAGTGAAAGAGACTCGCAGCCAGGGCTGCATCCAGTGCGATCTGCGTGACGTCCCCGCCTTGTGCGAGCGCAGGAAAACGATTTTCACGAATGTCTGTCACGCGGGTGCCGAGGAGATCATCATCCCGGTTTTTTTTGAAGGCACCCTGTCGGTCATCGGATTTCTCGGACAATATCGCCGCACCAAGAAGGGCAATCCGCTGCTGCCCCGGTACTCGCCGGACGATATCAAGCGCTCCCTCGATGCCGCGCGGCTCATCGCTGCCTATCTGGAGCAACAACTCCGCGCACCGCGATTTGCCAGTCACACCGCTCGCGGCTACCGCGAGGAAATGATCCGGCGCTTCCTCGGCGACCAGTTACGCAAAAACCCGCGCCTACCCGATCTCGCGAAGCATCTGGGTCTTTCCCTTTCTCGAACCAGCCATCTGACAGAGGAAATCACGGGCCATTCCTTCACGCAACTGCGCGACATTCTGCGGTTGGAACGGGCCAAGAGCTTGCTCTCAAACACACGGTATAAAGTTTCCCATATTGCTGTGGAATGTGGCGTGCCCGACTCAGGGTACTTCCATCGTTTTTTTCGACGGCAGACCGGCATGACGCCTCTCGCCTTCCGCCGCTCCCATCCCCTTCCGATCTAAATAACCTCAGCAAGTTGCTAATGGCCCATCCAGAAGAGATTGCTCTGGTCGTTGGGGACTTGCGCCAGAGTCAATCCCTCACAATGGCCATCGAAGTAGAGCACATTTACGCCGCCCATGTGCGGAATCAATCCATAGGCTTCAAAATAGCCGTAACGATTGCCCACGGGAAAACTTGTCTCCATAATCATCGCCGTGGTGGTGGATGCGGGCACGCTCAGGAGCGGAATAGGCAAGGCCACGCTTGAAGTGGCACCCGGCGGACGGGCTGGATCGCAATTTAATCCGTAAGAATAACGCGCTTTGACCGACGCCGCAGGTACGCCCGGCACTGGCACCACTTTTTGTTTCGTGGCAGGACAGCGAAAGACATTTCGCATGCAAATGGAATAGACCGGCGTTCCCATTTGCAGGCAGTTTTCCGGGTATTTCCAATTGGAGCGGCTGCCGTACACGTAGGGCCAGATCAGATAGCCCCAGGCTTGCTCCTGTCCGTCATTGCCATTGCCGGTACTCACATAGGTCGGTGGCAGCATGTTGTTGTTCTCACCGGCGTAGGAGACTAACGCCGTGTAGATTTGCTTGAGATTTTGCTGGCACTCCACGCGCCGCGTGGAAGCGCGCGCATTTTGATACGCAGGCATGCCCATGGCGGCAAGCACAGCGATGATCACCACGACAACCAGTAGTTCGATCAAACTGAAAGCACGTTGAGCGTTCATAGGAACCCCGGCGGGTGCCGGAGTTCCCACTTTCTCATCAATTCACCAGATGCGTCGACAGGCTTCGCTTGTCTGGTTTTTGCTTTAAGTTATAGAATTTTACTTCGTCTCTTTCGCGGGTTCCGGAATCGGAGCTCTCTGGTTTTGATCGAACCATTTCTTCAAGGCGAGAAAACGCTCGGTCGGTTTTTCGGCCAACGGATGATTGTCGCGGCTATAGGGAAGGTCGGCATGTTCCACGCTCCAGCCGGGCCATTCCCGGAAGGCGTGATAGGTCCAGTCCCAACCATACTCTTCAAATATCGCCATGCAGTCCTCCAAGTATTTGGCTCCGCCGGGCGCCCAGCGAATGGCACTGAATTCCCCCACGAAGATGTGCGCGTTGTGGGCCAATTGGAACGCGCGCACAGGTTCGAGAATTTTCCGCAGCATCTCGCGGTCGTACGGACGTCCCTCGATCATGCCGGGGTAGACCACGCCCGCCTTGCCGCTCGCTTCGCCCCACGCGCCATGCACGCCTTGATGGGTGAAGCTGCCGGGCTGATACATGTGCACCTGGTAGATCACGCCGGGAACATCCGTCGGTTGCAGATAGTCAAAGACCGCTGGGGCGTCCCATTGATCCACTTCGAAAATAATCGGCACCTTGTCATCAATGGCGCGGATTGCCTTCGCGGCGCGAACCTGCAACCCATACCAATCGAGCAGGCCGGGAGGCGAAGGCCGGTTCTGCACCGGTTCGTTGACGAGATCATAGCCCCAGACGGCGGGATGTCCTTTGAAGCGGCGGGCCATGCGTTCCCACACAGCGACGAAATGATCCGCATAGGGTTTCTCGTAAAACATCCGCATCGAACGATCGTCCAGACGTCCACCCGGCGGCGAATGCAGGTCGATGGCAATCTTGATTCCGCGCGCTGCGGCCGCATCCAGGGCCTTGGACAAATCCGCCAGTTTGCCTTCGAGCCATTTGTCATACTCGACCAGATCGCGGTCAGTGCCAGACTTGCCCCAGTCGCGGGTCATCTGCCAGCGGATCAAATTGACGTTCCATTTGGCAAGGGCGTCAAAGTCTTCCATCCTGAAGGTGTTCGGACTCATCACACCGCGCAGGCGGGGAAGCGAGTGCCCGCGGAAAGGAGCGGGGGCATTGGCCATCGGAGCGGGTCGCACCTGCTTTTGCCTCCACGCCACGATGCGCACATCGCTCATCCAAACCGTTCCAGAGCTGCCCTGCAAGCCCAGTTGCAGCCATCCTTTTGTGACGTCACTTTCGATCTGGGCGAGGCCGTAAATTTCTTTCCATGGAAAGGTGCCGTACTCGCCAGCACTCACGCCCGGCCATTGTTTGCCTTTGGCCGGGGAATCGTAGTGCAACTGAAGCTTCACGCCATTGTAACTCTGGTCCGGCTTGGTCACGCCTTCGGCGCGGACTTGCGCGATGAGCATCACCTGCATGCCCTGCCAGCGGCTCAGATCCAGCGGCAGGTTCAACATCGTTGTTTCCTTGCCCAGCTTGGCCTGCTCCGGACTCACCGTGAAGCGCAGGCAGAGTCCACCCGATGGCCCTTCCTTCACAATGGTCGCTCCTTGAGGCAGAACTTTGGCCAAGGCGGCCGTGTCGGATAAATCGAGGGTGTAGAGCATTTCGCCCGATTTGACGGGTGGAGCCGGGTCCGCGCCGAAGGTGGAGATCAGGCCAAAACCCCAGACCACGACACTGAGGAAGCCGAGAGTAGAACGAAGTATGCTCATGATTTGATTATTTAATCGTTAATTTTATCCGCCAAAATCTCAATGAGTGTATTGCTATTTTAAACAATGTAAAGCTCACTTGCGTATGTCTGAAGTGTCTATTCTTCTTTCTTTCATTTTATTATCATTTTTAATTCTTTCATGAGCCTGGAATCTTCTCTCTCGCTCCACGAATGGGCCTGCCTGCATACGGAGTTGATCTGGGTATATGACCACCCACCTCTCGATTGGGATGTGGAATATGATTACAGCCGGGCGAGTTGGGCCTGGTTGGTGCGACGCGGAGAGATGAAGATCACGCAGGGATCCCGCACCACCATCGCCCGGTCGGGAATGTGGTTGATTCCCCCCTCGAGCAAAATCCGCCTGCAGCTTTCACGTGACTGCCACATCGTCTCACTTCATTTCTTTTGCCAATGGCCTTCGGGTCAAAATTTGCTCCACCAACCGGAACCGCTCACAATCGATGCGGCCAAGCATCCGGACATGGAGCGCAAGGCGGTGCGGCTTGAGCAACTCGTGCGTCGCCATTTCCCCCACCGGGACCTGGAGTTCAAACTCTACTCGGGCAAACAGGTCGGCTACCCCCTTTTCCTGCAATTGCAGACGCATTTCTTTAACTGGCTCACCGTCTGGTTCGAAACGCTGGTCGAAAACGGCGCGTTTCTCACACGTCTGCACTCGGGAGATGATCGCCTGTTTCAGGCGTTGCGTCGGCTGAATGAAGCGCCGCTCGATCAGGGCTTTCCCGCTGAACGGCTCCAGCAGGCCACCGACTTGAGTGAGGTTCATCTCACGCGCCTCTTTCTCAATGAATTTGGTCTGACCCCGCACAAGTACTGGGAGAAGCGGCGGTTGGAGTTTGCCCAGAAATGTTTGGAAACCACGCGCATGCCCGTGAAGGAAATCGCCTTTCGCCTCGGGTTTCGTTCCGACGCGAATTTTGCCGTATGGTTTCACCGGCTGGCGAGACTGCGACCCGGTCTGTACCGGCGCAATCGCAGCGTGTGGAAGGACATTCGCTTGGGGCAATGATAACAAATTGAAAGAAATACGACTGTTTGAAAGTGGGATTGCCTTGAGACTGTCATTTGGCAGTCCAGACTGGGGACATGGCTTCCAGCACCCTGATTTCTCCCACGGCCCGTCGTACCCCCACGACTCCCAAGAACCAATCCACAACCGCATCGCTGAAGGAGCGGTCCCTGACCGAACGCCATCGCGGAATGAGTTTTGGGTATCTGGCCAAACGCGGCTATTATGGTTCCGCCGAGGGACTTAACCAAGTTGATCGCATGGCCGATCTTGGCATTACGTGGGTCGCACTCATGGCCAGTGTCATGCAGGACACCCATTACAGCACGCGTCTCTATCAGGATTTCGAATTCACCCCATCGGATCATGAATTGGAAGCCATCATCGCCCGCTTTCATCAACGCGGCATCCGCGTCCTGCTCAAGCCTATGGTCGAATGTCACAACAGCGCGTGGCGTGGTCGCGTCAACTTTCCAGACGGCGACCAGCAGATTCAGGGCCGTGTTGTCGCGCAATGGGATCCGTGGTTCGCCAGCTTCGGCGCGAGTGTCAATCATTACGCCCTGCTTGCCGAGCGCACCGGCTGCGAATCCTATTGCATCGGCTGCGAACTCGACGGTGCCGAGCAAGCGTACAACAATGCCCGCTGGGACAAGGTTGTCGCTGAAGCCCGCGAACGCTACCATGGCATGCTGTGCTACGACGCGATGCCCTCGACCCTGCTTAACCATGATCAACCGCCCGCCTGGCTCAAGGCCCTCGACGCTGTCTGCATCAGCTACTATTCCTCCGCCGCCAGCAAGCCCGGCGCGACTGTCGCGGAGATGATTGAGACCCTGCGCCCCACCGTGGCCAACCTCCGCCGCGCCTCGGAAAGGCTGGGCGGACTGCCACTGATCTTCGGCGAGACCGGTTGCCGTTCGCGCGTGGGTGGAGCCATCGAGCCATCTGCCTACCAGCCCGAGAGCGCTTATGATCCGTCGGAACAGGCGAACTATCTCGACGCGTTCTGCACGCTTTTTTGGAATGAACCCTGGTGGCGCGGATTCTATTGGTGGAAGTGGGAGGAGCAACAAAACCGCCCCCATTATTACACCGATCCTGCCGGCGACACCGGATTCACCCTCGACGGCAAACCCGCCGCCGAGGTTTTGCGTCGCTGGTTTGCCAAGCCATAGCTTTCGGCGCTGCTCGATCATTTTGGAGGAAGTTGTCTTGTTGCGGCGATCTTCCTCCATTTTAAATTTAGATCATAGATTGATTTATTTCAATCATAGAGCGCATTTCCTGTTTACCGGAAACTGATTCCAGTGGGAGAATCAGTTCCTGAACCCGTGCTCCACCACCCTCCGGTTATCCAACGCCATGGTCCGTTGAAGACCCGCCTTCTTATGTATTTTGCTCATTATGATGCGAATCCCGCGCATCCGTCCATTAACCCCTTGATTGCAATCACGTTTTATTTACGGTGACTTTTACCGGCTCGCGTTCGCGCGGGTTCGATTCGTTACATCTTACATCCACCCCTCTACCGCTGCTTCTCATGCTCGCTTACACCCATTTGACTTGGTTGGACTTGGCCGTGATTTGCGTTCCGTTGGCCATTGTGCTGGCGGTGTCGTTCTACATGAAGCGCTACATGCACAGTGTGGCCGACTTTCTCGCGGCCAACCGTTGCGCGGGCCGTTACCTGATTTCCACGGCCTATGGCGAAACCAACTCGAACGTGATGGCACTCATCATGACGCTGGAACTGTTCTCCCGCGTTGGCTTCTCCATGCGCGTCTGGGACACGATCGCCTACTTCATTCCCTTTTTCTTCGGGCTGATGGGGCTCGTGGTGTATCGCATGCGCCAGACCCGGGCGCTCACTTTCCACCAATTCTTTGAACTGCGCTACAGCAAGGGCATTCGCATCTTTGCCAGTATTCTCAATGTCTTCTCCGGACTCTTTTACTTTGGCGTGCAGCCGGCTCTCGGCGCGCGCTTCTTCGTCTATTTCTGTGGCCTGCCCACGACGCTCACTTTTGCCGGATGGTCCTTCCCCACCTACGTTCCGGTGATGCTGGTACTCATGGGCATGGCGCTTAATTTCGCGCTCACTGGCGGACAGATCAGCGTCATGGTCACCGACTGTCTCGAAGGCGTGATCTCGTCGATTTTCTATCTCGTGGTGGCCTTTTTCCTCGTTTACACCATCTCGATTTCCGAAGCGCGCGGTGCGTTGCTGGCCGGTCCGCCCGGAGGCTCGTTTGTTGATCCCTTCGACATTGGCAGCCGTGAGGACTTCAACGGCTGGTACATCATCCTGGCGCTGGGCCTGCAGCTCTATTATTACCGGGGTAATTCACTGATGGGCTTTGTCGCCGCGGCCAAGACGGCGCACGAGGGGCGCATGGCGGGTATTCTGGGCCACTGGCGTCAATTCGGCGGTGCAGCCATGACGGTCCTGGTTTCCATCGCCGCGTTCACCCTGCTGCATCACCCGGACTTCGCTGCCCAGCAAGCTCAGGTCGATGAGAGCCTGAAGACCATCGGCAGCAATCAACTTGCCATCCAGATGCGCATGCCGATGGCGCTCGGCGTGCTTCTCGCTCCAGGAGTGAAGGGTGCCTTCTGCGCGGTGTTGCTCTTTGGCCTGCTCGCTTCGCAGGGGGCGCAATTGCACAGTTTCGGGTCGACGTTCTTGCAGGATGTGATTCTGCCGCTGCGCAAGAAACCGTTCGAACCGAAAGCGCATGTGCGTGCGTTGCGGGGGACCATCTTTGGTGTGGCCGCCTTTGTCTGCACTTTCAGCATTCTTTATAAACCAGTGGATTATCTGGTGCTCATCATCGCCCTGATCGGCGCCATCTATCTTGGTGGAGTTGGCTTGGTCGTCTGGGGCGGATTGTATTGGAAGAAGGGCACCACGGCAGGCGCGTGGACCTCGCTCAGCCTTGGCGCGGGACTGGCTGTCAGCTTCAACCTGATCCAGCAATTTTGGACCTCGCTCAATCCCGTGCTGGCCGCTTGGTCGGGCCCCGGCCTGATCGGCAGCTATCTGGCGGCGCACGCGGCAAAATTCCCGCTCAACGGCGTTCAGCTTTCCGCCCTGACCGCCCTGATCGCGGGTACGGGCTACATTGTCGTCTCGCTCCTGACCTGCAAGGAGGACTTCAACCTCGACGCCATGCTACACCGCGGCAAGTACCGCATCGCCAGCGAGGACATTCAGGTGGCTGCACCAGAAAAAAGGCCCTCATGGCTGCATCGGGTTCTGGAAATTGACGAGCATTTCACCCGCAGCGATCGTTTCCTCACCATCACCTCGCTATGCTGGACAAGTTTCTGGTTTCTCGCGGCTGTCGGCATCGTGATCTGGACCTTGGTCGTGGGGCGTCTCTCGGAAAACTGGTTCTTTAACTATGCGATGATTGCCGGGGTGGGACAGGCGCTGGTACTTGGAGTCATCACCACGGTCTGGTTCGGCATCGGGGTGACCCACGATTTGCTGGACCTCTTCCGCACGTTGAAGACCGCCAAGCGCGTCGACAGCGACGACGGCACCGTGCGCAATCACCACAATCTTGGCGAGCCGCGAGAGACTCCGACCAAAGTGGACCCCGTCAGCAAGGTGTAGAAATAAATAGTCGCACCGTAAACCATCTCACCTGATCCTTCGACAAGCCAGGATGACGGGTTGGGAAAGTAACCTCCACGCGTAACGAAGAGTTTGGTGAGAGTAGAAGTGTACCCTCGTGTGGCAGACTAAGAAAACCGAGTTGAAGTCGACGGCAAGGAGCGCGAGATAGTCTTCCTCCCCGGCTTCATCCATTTCATGACTTCCAGATCCTGTGGGACAGCTTATACCTTCTACTGAAAATCCTAAACTCATCCTTCCAAAGTTGACTGCTTCTCCCTTATCATCCTTCTCACTCCATTGCCTTATGGGATGGCTGTGGTTACGATTACCAAACCAGACGAATAGGCATGACCTCTCCTTTCCTCTGGAAAGGGTATTTTTGAAAATCTCAAAGTTACTCGCAAGTTCTGAAGCAAATCATGAAACCGACTGATCATCCCCGTAAAAAAGGTGGCGCCACCATCCCCGAAGTAGCAGCCAAAGCCGGTGTCTCGGTTGGGACTGTGAGCCGGGTCATCAATGGCTTCGCTAATGTGAGCGAGGATAATCGCGAGCGCGTGCAGCGGGCGATGGAGGAACTGGCGTATGAGAAACCGCGCGCCGCCGCCAATCCACTCATGCGGTTGAACCGGTCTCGTTTTCGCACCTGCAATATCGGCCTGGTTTTTGCCGAGGTGAGCAAACAGTGGGCGAATCATCCGCTGTTGGCCTCCTACACGATGGGCGTCGAACGCGCGTCTCAGGAGCACGAGTTACACACTTTGGTGGAAATCTGGGTCAAGGGCGATCCGCTGCCTCGCTGTGTCAGTGATCAGAAGATCGATGGGTTGTTAATCAAAACCACCCGCGGCCTGCCGGCGTTTGTCCGCGATCTACCGCCGCAACTTCCCGTCGTTACCATTGGACTGGATGATCCGATTTCGACATTGCCGCAAGTCACTCCCGACAACCACGGTGCGGGATGGACAGTCACCCACCATCTTTGGGAGCGGGGCCATCGCCGGATCGCTTTTCTTTCCACGGAAGCCGCGCATCCCATGTTTCTCGCGCGAGCCCAGGGCTATGAAGCCTTCCTGCGCGCTCACCAAGCCTATGATCCGCGCTTGCTGGTCTTGGGCGATGATTCCACTGCGGGGAAAAGTCCCGAACTGACGCCGCCTGATATGACCGAACTCTTGCGCGCGGTTACGGTCAAGGATCTCCCCACGGCCATCATCACCGCCAACGACTGGATGGCGCGGGGCCTATACACTGCGTTGGAAAAGGCGGGGTGGCGCGTGCCACAGGATGTGAGTGTGATCGGCTTCGACAACGCCACCGCCGTTTGCACGAGCATGTCACCTGCGTTGACCAGCTATGATATTTCCTTTGCTAAAACAGCCTATGCGGCCGCGTGGGAATTGTTTGCGCAAATCGAAGAACCGAGTCGCCGTCGCGACCCCAGCATCCAGATGGTTCGCGGTACGATCGTGGAGCGTGAATCGGTTCGTTCATTGACCTCCGCAGCTTAGCTGCACACACCAACAGGACACTGCCCATCAGCAGCGACATCAACTGCGGTTCCGGCACCACATTCACTAAAAGGCCGGACGAGACATAGGCAATAGATTGATCGTTTCCATCCAGCAGATTTTGAAAGATCCCCGGCGATTCAAAATCGATGGTCCCCGATGAGGCTCCGGCGGTCAATTGGAGGCGCACGAGAGCGGTATCGCCCGTTAGATCCGCCGCCGACCAATTGTATCCCCCATACCGGTGTTTGCTCGCATTGGGAAAGGTCAGCCATCCCACAGGCAGCAAATCGGTGTACCCGTTGAGAATCAATCCCTCCGGTAATGGGGCCAGAGTGAGATTGAAGCTGTGTAGCGCAGGGGAAGCGAGTCCCTTCACCCATACGTCCACGGAAAATGTTTCAAACGCAGTCACGCTTATCGGCCCACGGTTTGGGTTGACGGAACTGACCAACTCGAGAGTCACCGCGCTCTGCGCGCGGTGATTTCCCATTCCGAGCGCGCACACCAACCACAGGATCAGTGTCGCGCTTTTTAATTTTGAGCAACTCAGGTGTATCATGGATTTAGGGGGCTTGCGTTCCGTAGTTGGATTGGATCACGGTGATATCCGGCGAAGCCACCGTGCCGTCCTGATCCAGGTCGGCACGGCAGTTGAACGCTGCCTGTCCCGCTGTGGCCCCAAAACTGGCTTGCAACGCGGAGACATCGGTGGTGCTGACCGCGCCATCGGCATTCACGTCACCCGCGAGCACGCGCAAGGAGACGACGGCATTGGGTAAAAAGCCCCCATCGGTCGCGGTGATATTGAAGAGGTTGACCTTCACGGTTTGCGCGTTGCCGACACCCGTGAGCGTCACCGTAGCCGTACTGCCGTTAATCACCGGCATGGCGCTCACCGTGGCTGTTCCCGAGGCGATGGAAGCGCGCGCGCTTTGAATCGCCTTATTGAACGTCACCACCAGCGTTTCGCTCGTACCGCTTCGGCATTCAACCGGCGGACTGGTCACTCCAGCGGTTCCGCTCACCACGCTGATGGGAATATCGAAATTCCCTCCCGTGCCATGCCCTCGGCGCGAAACGGCAGCCGTTGGAGTGGGCGCGGTGACTGTCGAGGTATTGGTGAAGGTCACCGCCGAGAGCGCGATGTTGTCAATGTACCAGATGTGTGGCCCGGTCGAAAGGCGATTGCCCAGCACGTAGAAAACAATCGAGGTGACCTGGTCACGTGGGAAGTTGCTCAAGTCGAACTCAACGGTGCGATAAGCGGTGGTGCCGTCGAGCGTGATGGTATCGACTGCCCAGCCACCCGTCACTTTGACGCCATTATTATAGAGATCAAAGAAGAGATTGTTGCCGAGGTCGCTCATCGGATTCGCACTGCTTTCAGCCAGACGAAGCACCAACTTGCCCGCATTGGTCCAGTTTTGCGCGGTGGCGAAATTCCGCGATAAGACGTTCGTGTACAAATTCACACCGTCATCCGTGTAGACCCACTTCAGGGCTTTGCTGCCGGTATCCACATTAATGGTTTCCACGCTGATGGCGGAACGGGAATTGTTTTGCAGAGTCCAGTTACTCAAGCTGCCGCTCTCAAAATCATCAATTACCTCCTCGCTTGTGATCTTCACCGTGTCGCACGCCGGAGTCCCCACATTGTAGGTGCTGGTCCCGGCTAACGAGAGCTGGACCGTCTCGTCACCTTCGAGATTGGTATCGTTGATCGGAGTCACCGCGATACTCGCCGTCGTCGATCCCGCTGGAATCATCACCGTGCCGGAAAGCGTCGCGTAATCCGCTCCATTGGTCGCATTCCCAGCCACGGTGTAAGATACCGTCAAGGCGCTCGACGTGGCACCTGTGCGCGTGACAGTAAAAGCTCCGGCCGTTAGCGGGCTTTCACTGGCCTGCGGAGTGGTGGCTTGAATCGATACGGTGGGGAAGGTCAGGGAGACGGAATCGAATGTCGCCGCGCTGGCCGTGCTCAAGCGCGAACAAACCGCCATGCCCACATAGAGATTAGTGCCCATGGCGATCGACTGGGGCGTGCCCAGGAGCGTCCAACTCAGTCCATCGGTCGAGGTGTAGGCGCTAAAGGTGTTGCTCTGACGCGCGAGCTTCAACCAACACGGCGAAGTCACTCCCGCGAGGGAAGTCCCCCCGGAATTGCTACCCGTCGCAGCGCGGTACTGGAAGTTCACCCCTTTCGAAGGCGTCACCAGCGCGGCGACATAGGGACAATTGCTGGTGAGGTTTTGCCGGATCATGATGCCCGCTTTCGAGCCAGCCGCCGCGCCCGGCATGTTGACCACCCGCGCAATGAATTCGCCGTCGCCATTGAACGGCTGATACGCATATTGCCCGGCATCCACCGTCCCACCGAGATCCGATCCGCTACCAGAAATCAACCAGGCATTGGCCACGGGGATCGCGGCGCGCGGGGTGGAGGGACTGCTCCATTCGAGCTTGGCGGCAGCGGAACCCGTCCCTTGGAAATATTCGTGCTTGATGTCGTAGGTCTGCCCGGCAGTGAGCGCAATGGAACAAGTTCGCTCCAGCGCGGCATGCGAGGTCCAGTCGTTGATCAATTGCGTACCATTGATCCAGAGGCGCGAACCATCGTCGTTGGTGGTCGTGAAGGTGTAGGTCTCGGAATACTGAGGGGTAATCCGTCCCGTCCATCGCACGGTAAAGGAATACGGCGCGATGAGAGGATCGGGTGTGGTCGGCGTCCAGTTGAAGTTGATCACGTTATCCAGCCGGCTCAATTTCCAGTTGGTGAAATCCTGATTGTCGTAGTAATCGCCGCGAAATCCGTTGCGTGTGCCGCCTACAGTTTGCGTGCTGCCGAGGACCGGAACGGTGCCGAGATCGGCGCTGAGCCATGGCTTGGGATAGGTCGCTGGCGTGAGTTTGACGACGAGTAATTGATCCGGCACGTCGAGGGTGATGGTGCGTGGAGTAAAGATGACCGATGAGGCGGTGCTCGAGAGATTGGGCTGATAGATTTCCGCTTTCCGGATCGCCGTGTTGAGCGTCAACACCACCGGCACCGTGGGATTAATAATATCGGAGTGCGGCGTCACGTTGATATTGCAGACCGGAATTTCCTGCCAAAGAATCAGGTAGAACGTGCCATCGCTTTTTTGCAGGAGAAGTCGATGCACCGTATTGGGCGCACCGGTCAGGGTGTAATCGAGTATACCCGGAGCAAACGTGGCCGATCCGCCTACCCACCGCTGGTTGGTCAAGTCCCATGTCGATTCCTTGAGCAGGTTGATGAGATTTTTTTCAGCATCGAAAGCGGGCTTGCGACTGAAATCATAGCGCACCAGTCCGAAATTCTGTTCCTTGTCCGTCAGATCCGTCCCGTTTGCATCGTCGCCACTGTCCATCAATTCATAGGTGTAGGTGCGCGTAATACCGCGAGAGAAATATTCCGCCAACAAGCGGGGGATATACTTCCCCTGCGCGGCTTCCGTCACGTAGGGATTGGGCGATGTGCAGAGCGTGGCGGTGTGGTAGCCACTCTCCGTGGCGATGATCGGGAGGTTCTCTCCCAACTTCCTGGCCTCCTGAATAGCCGAATTGGAAAAGCCAAAGCCGCTCGGTATGCGTCCCCAAGGATAACAGTGAATCGCGATGGCATCCACTGCCAGTGGGTTGAGAAACTGCGCGCGCATCGGACTGGTCATTGCGGGCGAGAGCAATGGCTTCGTCCCGCCCGTCAGGTACGAATCGAGGTCGATTTGCAGCGCCCGCGTGGCGTCGAAGATATTGGCGCTCGTCGTATCGGTATGCACGACACCTTGAAGATTGGTGTAGTTGTAGGTGGCGATATTATCCGGTTCGTTGAGCCCCTCCATCGCTTCGATTGAATCGTGCGTGAGAAAAATTTGCGCCTGAGTTGCCAGGCTGAGCTCGAGATTACGATTGGCAATCATCGTCGAGCGGATGCCGTAAGTCGTGTAGAGGTAATCGCACCGTGAGGGATAGAGCGAGCCGCTATGGACGTCCGCGCGGATGTGCCGGACACCGAGCTCTCCCAACGCGCTATACACATTGGCAATGTGCGCCGCACTGTAAGGTCCTGTCACGGTCGTGATATGCGTGCAAATGCCAATCGAATCGACAAATCCATCCGCTGACGCGGCTGTCTCCCGCTCCGCCCGCGAGGGAACGACTAATGCCAAGCACCCCACGACGATCAGACAGGCGAAGCGGTGAGAATTCCGAAAAAGGTAAGGCCAGAGAGAGGTCGTCGACATGCGCAGTTCTTCCTTTCGTAGTTGGGTGTTATTTCAAATGAATTTCATTGAATAAATTCAATGATAAAAGAACTATCAAAATCAAAAAGGCGAGTCAATCGCAATAAATGATACGCTGGAGTTCAATGACGAATTCAATTTCAAATCGCAAATATAATTCTTAAATAATTGTTATTAAAATATTTATTAATACAATATAATTTCAAATCACCTACTTGACATTGATAGCGATACGCACTAATGTAGTTGTAGATTCAATGAATACTATTATGCGTTCATCCGTTACCGTGCTCGATGTCGCAAACACCGCGTGTGTTTCCGTTGGCACAGTGAGTCGAGTATTGAACGGTAAGGCCAACATTAGCCCTGAGAACATCGACCGAGTGAATCGCGCCATGGCGAGCTTGGGTTATAAGAAAAAGACCCCCTCGACTATCCCGCCGCGCCGCGCCGGTTCCAAAATCCGGACCGGGAATATCGGGCTCGTTTTTGTTGAGCTCGGTCGTGCGTGGTCGACTCACTCGTTGATTTCCGCTTACGCGCTGGGCGTGGAGCAGGCATGCCAGGAGCGGGGATTTAACGCCATGGTCGAGATGGCCGATGAGAGCGAATCCATTCCGCGTTGCGTGCGCGAAGGAAAGGTGGATGGAATCCTGATCAAGTCCACTCGCCGGGCTCCGAATTTCATCAAGGATCTGCCCACTGAATTTCCAGTTGTGGGGGTCAGTTTTAACGCCCCCGCTCTTTCGATCCATCAGGTCTCTCCCGACAATCGGGGTGCGGGCTGGGTGATGGCGCATTATTTATGGCAAAAGGGGCATCGGCGCATTGCCTTTGTCACCACGGACAGCACGCACCCCATGTTCATCGCCCGGCTGCAGGGATACGAGAGCTTTATGCGCGAGAAGCGCGCATTTAATCCGGCGCTGGTCAGCGTCCCTCCTCATCACGACTACAGCCTGGCGCCGGAAGAGGCTCCGCGCGATATGCGCCGCGAGGTGGAGCAATTGCTGAATGCTGATGTGTCGCAGCGCCCCACCGCCATCATAGCCGCGAACGACTGGATGGCTCGGGGGCTTTATGGCGCGTTAAAGCAGAGGGGCGTCCGCATTCCCGAAGACGTCAGCGTGGTGGGATTCGATAATACGGAGGAACTTTGCTCTGCGCTAACGCCCCCGCTCACCAGCTACCGCATCCCTTTCACTGCGACGGCGCGTGCTGCGGCCATTGCCCTCTTTGCCCGGATTGAAACTCCGACCTTATGCCATCATTTCGAAGAGCAGCTCATCCGCGGAGAACTCATCGAACGCGAATCCGTGCTCACGCTCCGAACTCCGGATCGGGAGTCTGAATCCCGGTGTTCCGTCCCCCTTACCGACGCCAATAACCACCCCATGAAAGAATGCAGCAAATAGAGGAGAAACCTATGAAACAGCACACTCAACTGAAAACCTGCCTGCTGGCTTTGGCTTGTGGGTGGACGTTCACCGCACACGCGATCATAATCGATTTTGAATCGGCCAGCGGCTACTCGACAACCGGTGGCACGACGGGTTCCTACACTGCTTTTACTGCTGGTAATCTGGGTGGACAGGGCAGCACGACCAAATGGAGTGGGCCGACAACCAACACATCCGCTAATTATACTGACCTCGCGCATGTGGTGACAGATCCGGCCAATGCCAGCAACCAAGTCCTACAAACCCAAGTCATGCCTGGTGGCAATACCATGGGTGTCACCTTGTTCCGATTCTATCCGAGCACGGGTGCGGGTGGAGACTTGGTGAATGCGTTTAATGCCAGTTCGTCCATCCTGAATTATAGCTTCCAGATTCGACTGGATACGGCGGCGGCAACGACTGCAGCCATGCGCTATTACTTCGGCAGCGGCATGGGTAGTGGGTTGCAATTACTGCAGTTGGAACTGGTCGCCAACGGCGTCGCGAACAATAACAGTCTCTTCAAATATTCCGATGGTACCAACACCTCTCTGGTCAGTGCTATCACCACGACAGTCGGTTCCTGGTTGACCGTATCTGGTCAAATCAACTATGCGACGAACACGTACACGCTTTTCCTGAATGGCACACAGCAGCTCGGCAGTAGTTCTCAAACCGATCTAGGATTCTACTACAAGGCCCCGGCCACCTCTTTTGCTGATGGCGTGACGGGAACCTCCATCGGAACAAAAGATGCCGTGTTCGGTTTTCGTGACTTGAATCCGAATGTGAGCACCTCTCTGGATAATCTCAGCTTATCGGTTGTTCCAGAGCCACAGACCTGGGCAATGATTGCCTGTGGCCTGCTTTTACTGATCAGTCGCGTAGTGCGGACTGGTCGAATGGCCAAGTTAGACTAATATCTTCACGAGACAGTCGATAGTATTTCTAGCCACCCACGATCATGAACGGCGCCGCCTGCCGATGGATTCGATCCGCCCGAAAGCGAGCTTTCACGCTCATGGAGCTCTTGATCGTGATCTCCATCATTGTGCTGCTCGCTGTCCTGAGCATGCCCGTCGTCAAGAAGGGATTGGCGGTAACGAGTCAGTCGACCTGTCTCTCGAACATGCGGTTCTTGGGGGTCGCCATGCGTCTCTACAGCTCGGAAAGTGACGGGTCACTGCCTTACGCCTATTGGGTGGGCATGAGCGGGGGCGGCGTGTCGTGGGACGATCTCATCAGCCCTTATCTGGGATTGAACCTGACCCAGACGCAAATCAATGCGGGAAGTATCGCGGGAAAAATTCCGGTCTTAGCCTGCCCGGCCGACCGATTGCCCACTCTCCCCGTGGCGCGCCGCTCCTATTCCATGCCGCGCGGCGATTACGACGCCAATGGACCTATGGGCGTGGGCAAAACGCTCAACGTCTCCGCGATCGCACCCCAAGGCATGAAACTCGCTTCCATCCCTTCTCCCACCACTACGTTACTGCTGGTTGAATTCAGCACCGCCAAATCCAAAGGAGATTCTGGCGATAATCTGGCGGGCAATGCAGGAGGGTCCGTGGTCGATCGCCCCACCCAGCAGCAAACCATGGGCATGGCCAATAACCTGCACGAATCCCAATTCAGTTACCTCTTTGTGGATGGTCACTCCGAGAGTCTGGCGCCGAAGCAAACCATTGGCAATGGCAGCATGGAACACCCGCGCGGCATGTGGACAGTAGATCCGAATGATTAAAATGAAAACGCACTCTTTACTTCCTCTTTTGATCTTCACCAGTCTCATGCTGGGGACGGCTTGGCCGGGTCCTTTTCTCTATGAGGATTTCGAGTCCTACCGAGACGGCAAGCCGTGGGTGGGTCCGGGCGGACAAAATAAACGCTGGGGGCAATGGCCCAAGGCAGCTCCGGCGTATAATTCCATCGCCACTCTCGCGTATAAAGGACACCAATCCCTCCTGCTCCATAACGAAAGCGCCGACTCCTATTACATCCAGAGTCATGATTCGGCGCTGACACCGGAATGGAGGGAAGCGGCCACGAGCGTTAACCGCACCTACCACCGCTTCTATTTCTACATCCCCAAAGAAAGCAGTGATGTGACGGGAGGATTACTTACTTTCTATATTGAACAGCGCAACAATACTCCTTTTAGCACCGCTGCCATGGTTTCTGTCTTCAATGAGACGAAGAAGGGGCTAGTTGTGATGGCCACGGACGGACCGGGCAATGGCAGCGTGGTCTGGCGGCAAGCCGGGAGCTGGGATTACGACAAATGGATCTCGGTGGAAATCGAACAGGATTACAAAACAAAAAAGTACAATGTCACCATCAGTGGAGAAGCTCCGGTTCGCGGCTTGAATTTCCGCATGGCCGATACGTGGGAGGGAGAAACCCTCGGCGAAAAATCACAGGTCAAGTTCAGCGCCTCACCTCGCGTTAAAATCTATCTCGATGACATTCTCTTCAGCACCCGGATTCCCAGCACGGAAACATCGGCTAACTGAAATTCGTTCAATTCACCTGTTCGCGCCTGTTTTCCTCCATGAAATTACTCCCCATCCTCTCCTGTCTTCTTGCGCTCTCTACTCCAATCCATGCCATAGAAACCACTGTGCTGTGGCCCGGCGGAAGCACCCCCAAACCGTTGCATGGAGAAAAGGCGTTCAAATTTCAATCCACGGCAGGAGCCCTCGTAGTGAACTTCACCGACGGAGCGAATTCGGATGACTATATTCATATCGACTTGGGAAAAGTGAATCTCGCTCCTTATGGAAACGGCGGTTACCTTGAGGTGGAAGTGGATGTGGATCAACCCGTGCTACGCCTTGGAGCGGAGGTGACAGATGCCTCGAATTTCTGGGAATACCGGCAAGCTCTCGAAGGTGGTTTGAATCTTGAATCCGGCTCGCACACCTACCGTTTCTATATGGATGGCATAGCCGCCAAGAGACTGGCTTCGGGTAGGGACAATCTCTATCTCTTTATTCAAGATCTCGGAGGTGCCGCGCGCGGCAGTGCTATTATCAAAATCAAAAAGATAGCTCTCGTGCCACCCTCGGCCAATTGGCAGAAGGAAAAACAACAAATCTACGCCGCGCAATATCACTGGCCTAAAATCGAGAAGATCGAGCCGCTCTATTACGAGCACCTCGATAATATTGTGACCTGGAATCAGATTGATTCCACACCTGGGGCCAAGCGGTTTTCTTTGAACGGCGACTGGAAGAAATCCTATTTTGGTGAGAAGACTTGGAACTATGCCTTTCTCGCGGATGTCCAGCCCGCCAAACCGGATTTTGATGCTTCAAGCTGGAGTCAGGTGGCCGTGCCTGAGCCCGCCGTGGCGGAGCAAAAGGGTGGCCACTACTGGTACCGCCGCACCTTTGAATTGCCCGACGGCTTCACCAAGGGAAAAACCTATTTGCGTTTCGACGATCTCGCGGACGATGGTCAAATTTATATCAACGGCACTCTCGTCGGCTCACAAACTTCCGTCAGCAAACGGCTCGATTGGGTGGCACAGAATGGAAGCCGCTTTCCTTTCATGGTCAATGTCCCGATCAAAAAGGCCATGACGTGGCGGCACTTTGACCGCTGCCAGATCCCCTTTCCCTTCGACTCCGCCAGCATACCCGATGATGCCAATCGTTTGATCATGCCGTTGTATTCCGGGGAATATTACTGGCCTTACGCCTATGATATTTCCTCTGTCTTGAAGCCGGGAAAAAATACCATTGCCGTGCGGCTTTATGGGAATCCCATGGCGGGGTGGTGGATTTTTCGGCATCGCGATGATCGCTCGGCGAAGAATGTATTCGGTTTGCTCGGCGGTGTAACGCTGGAGAATGTGGCCAATCCTTTCATCAAAAGCTTCGTGCGCCGTCCGCCCGTCGATGTCAGCGAAGAAGGTCTGGCTAAACATCGATTTGAATGCATCCTGCAAGCGAGCGCCAGCCAGGTGAAAGAAGTTCAATTTAGCTGCGGAAACGAAAATCAGATCGTGCCAGTCCAAGCAGGTAAGGAGACCGCAGCGGAATTCACGCTGCCAGCCCGGTTCACTCAATATCAATGCGTGGCCAGCGCACTCGGAAAAAACGGCGAAGTGCTCGATCAGCAGACGATTTCGTTCCATGGTGTTGTTGTTTCCGTAAAGAAGCAGCAACTCTACGTCAATGGCGATCCGTACTTCGTGCGCGGCGTCAATTCCTCTGCGGGTGTCGAATGGGACAATGATCGCACCGTGACGCGCAAGGAATTTGTGCGTCTGCTTCGCCATTATCAACAGGTTGGACTCAATACGCTCCGCATCGAAGGCCTCGAACCGTGGCATCTGGAAGAGGCGTTCAAACATGGCATGATGATTATGCCGGTGACCGCCGCCGGTTCGACCGACTTGAGCATGGGCATCTTTGGTCAACTGGTGGAACCGGATTTGCGCCTGGCATGGGACCGGCAAAAGAATCTGTCGATTCTCCTGCACGAAACTCCCAATATTTTAATGTGGAATGGAGGCAACGAAATCCATCACACACCGGGCTACGCGGACCGGGAAATTCTGGAAAAGTATATCGAAGGTATTCAGGAAGCCTTCAAGATGTACGATCCATACAAACGTCCTGTCACCTTTGCCAATCTCGACACGTGGGCGCAGGGCTGGTTTTTCTTCCAAGGACAGGATGTCATCGGATGGAATATTTATAACAAGCCGGAAATCTTCGCCAAGCAACTGCCGGAGGTCATGGAGGCGGCGGGCGGACGGCCCATCGTTTTCACCGAGTATGGAACACTCAAGGGTAAGCCCGACCGCGAGGGCAAGAAAATCGATTCATGGGAATCGGATATGCGCAAGAACTGGGAGTTGATTTTGAAAACGCCCGGTTCTGTTGGCGCGTTCCTGTTCGCATGGCATGGGGAGCTGGAGGATGAGCGCGGCTGCCAGTTTATCTTCAATCTGTACTCACCGTTTGAGATCGCCAAGGATGAGGCTGCGATTACGTTCAAAAACCGTAGCGAAGCTCCCATGCGGCAAGTGAGCTTACTGATAGTCCGCGGCAAGGAGGTCCTTCGCACCGAGTACGCGGAATTGATCAAACCCGGGGAAAGCCGTACCATCAAACTACCGCTGAAAGAGGGTGGACATTTGGAAGTGCGCTACGAATCGCATCGCGGGTTGCCACATTTCTACACTCAAAATCTCTAATCCCATGTCACAGACTCCGATTACCGATCTTCGCGCGTTTCTCACCAATCCGGGCTTTAGCCGCATTCTCGATAACTGCTGGGTCGAGGGGCTCTACTACAAGGAGCCGACCTCCGGACTGGCGGCTTCAACGGGAATTGGCCACTACCTGTTGAGCTATCACGTCTACCTTGCTTTGCTACAAGACAAGACATGGAACCACCGTGAACGCGCCGAGGCGATGGCCACGTTCATTGCGCAGGCCGTGCAAGAGGATGGAGTGCTGCTTGAACCCGATGGCACGCGCAACGATCACCCCGCCGCCGCTTGTCACGTCGCCGATGCGCTGGGGACTTTTTGTTTCTACGCCGGCAAGCTTGGTTGGAGTACAGAAACGATACAAATCACCCGCGACGCCCTCGTCCGGATCGTCGACCAGCATCCGGTCGTGCGCTTGCCGGATGGCATTCTGGGCCGCACGCAGCAAATGCGTTTCGAACTGCGCGCGTTCTACTGGGCTTGGCGCGTTACGGGCGAGAAGAAATATGAGAATGCCTGCCGTCAACTTTGGAAGAACGGCATCCACGCCTACCAAAATCCCATCGCGCATTGCGGCGGCTTGCTTCAACCCAGCCTGCATCCCGATTACACGTGGAACTACACCTGCAGTTCGGGCACGACGACCGAGTATTCCACCAATACGCACACGCCGGTTTATTACTGCACCGAGCCGCAAGGTTTTGTTTTCCTCTACATGCACGGGCTCAAGGATGGAACCTTTTCATCCGATCCCGAGTGGAATGAATTCTGCCGGAAGTATCTGCTTGGACTGATGCGCAATATTTCCCGTGCGGGCCATACCTCCAGCGATCTCGACGGCTACGGCATTCATCGCGCCTGGTACAGCGGTTGCCTGCTTGAATCCGTTCCCATCGAGGCCGTCGGCGCAGCCAAGGCAGTCGGCCTTTCCCCGGAGGTGAAGGAATGGTTCCGTTGGTACATCGATCGCTATATCGACTTCATCCGCAAGTGCCCGCAGTTCGACGAAACCGGCTTGCCCGATCAATGTCCCTACGGTCACAACATCACCATCGAAAAGCAATTCCCCACCCTGCTCGGTTCGCGATTCTATGCGCAGATGGCTCGCGGATTGTATGAATACGATCTGGAGACCACGCCCGCCACTGAACCGCCCGCACTGGCCAGCTATGCGTGGTGGCACAATTGGCTGCGCGTCAGCACCCCGACTTACGAAACCAGTTTTGTTGGCACCACCTCTCTTTGCAACATCCCGGTGGCTCGCCATTACGGCGATCCCAATCTCGGCTGCATGCATGGCGGCACTCCGCTTTCCACACTCTTTGTCGGAAACCAGCTTCTGTACACCACATCCAATGATCCGGCAGGTCTGTGGCATTGCGAGCTGATCGACGTCAACGGAAACGTCTTCCGCAGTTGTGCGTCATCATTTGCGGATGATACCGCTATGACTGTAAAAAATTCCCAAGGGCAACTACTCTCCGCCGATAGCTTCTCGAGCTACGCCGAACCTTATTACAGCCCGGTCACTCAAAGTCCGACAGAAACCGACTGGCATAAAAATCTGCGGCAACAGAACCTTCGCTTCTTCACGCAAAACGCGTATCAACCCACGACCTTTTCCTCGCGCTGGGGTTTTCGCTTTCCGCGCGGACTCTATCTCAGATCAGCTGCCTATCTTCTGGCCGTACCGGTGACATTGAATCCCGCTGTGCGGTGGGCTGACGGAATCTGGTATTCCCTGTGCAAGCCGCTGCCCTCGACTGCGTGGCCCCACGCCGTGCGATGGAGCGATGGCCAATCAGAAGTAACCGTGGAATTGAAGCCGGAATCAGAAACCATTGCCGGAGAACTTCAAGTCCTGTCCGTGCCCGTACGCGAACGGACACCCGGCGGTGAGAATAGCTTCTGCCCCTTCCCGCTCTATCAGCTGCGCCTCAATGTGAAGCTCGATACAACTCTGGATCGAGTCTCACTACTGAGCCTGTTTTCGTTTCGCGCTTAGTAAGGATCGAGCGCCGGAATTGCGCGCGGTGGCGGTGATCGACCCGCTCCCATTTGCTAGGTCGCGGCAGAGGGATCTTCGTTGGGATGGATCGGGTCGTTGGCCACAGTGAAGTCATGATGCTGATGGACTCCTCATGTCTCATGCTCAAATGCTTCACCATTTGAATTTTGAGCAGTTTCTAAGGCCGAAGACGAAGAAATCGCCCGAGTTGATCGTCATCAGATACGGAAGATTCTTGGACGTGTGCCTTGGCTGGATTCGTAAGGATGGGTATACTTTTTTCTACCTTGGACTTTCCGAGATCCTGACAGTCGCGCATTACAACAATATCTGAAGGCGGTGGTAGATTCTCTTGTCCGTTCCCATAGCTAGTAATCTTATCTAAAATATGGCGGCCAGTATCTCCTTGTCTGATCGGAAATGAAAAACCCTTATTTCGATTGTGATGAACAAGAACATTATAGTAACTGGTAACGGAACTTTGTATATCCTCCACGGCTCCGTCGCCGCTGCCGTTAAAAGCAAATTCGGAATTGCGAACCGTGACTTCACAAGTTTCATGAGCGCTGGTTCCTTGATCTCCATTAAAAAGACCTTTTACATTCTCCATTTCTATATCACGACAGTCCCCATGAAAGTTAAAGCCATCGTTTGAGGCAAAGGCTGCTGTGATATTTCGGATGCGAATGTGGCTGGCTTCATTGATTTGAATTCCGCTGGAAAAATCCGTTCCGCCGCCGGGCAAAACGATCACGGAGTTAGCTGGATTAAGTCCGGCGGGAAAAGTCAGTATCAGCCTCTTCTGATCGTCATAGCGCACGTAACCTTGATGCGAAGCGCGCGGTTGATCGTGCCAGGCTCCGCTTCCTTTCGGCGCATCGCAGGAAACCGGGATGCCATTGACGAAAGCTACGGAAGCAATCCATAGCCGCGTGTTAGGGACGACTGCTCGCTCGAGAAGAAAGCCATTCCCAGTATCAGTCCACGGCCCCTTTGTCACATCAATACCGAGGTTGATGATGGCGCCGTGTCCGTCAATAACCAACGGGCGATTGAGCTGTCCACCTTTTCTAATCACAATGGACTGGGTATAATAGCCACCCTCAGGGTCCAGGTTTATCTCTCCTCCTTTACCGTCCACTTCACGGAGAGCGCGGGCAACCGTTTTGAATGGGCGCGTTGCGCTACCGCTATTAGAATCATCGCCGTGCACCTGACTGACGAAGAAGCAAACGCTTTCCATCTGTTCAGCATAGGCCGCAGATATACTCAGAATTGCGATAAGGAATGCTATGCGTTTCATTTTACATTTTATATATAGAGACAGCCAGTGTCTTACAGGCGCTTCAACGGCCTCAAGGGGTAGCTTGAGGCTCTCGGTGGAAACATTCTATGTGCCTAGCGAATGGAAGCAGATATGAGCTGGCTAGTCTTATCAGAGGTTACCTTGCGCTTGATGCCATTGCGATTGGCATGCGGAAAAAACTGCGGCAATAATTCACGATTGGCCTTTAGAAGCTCATCGAGCATGGTGCCGATTTGGTGATAATCGTTCGTCATGTTGAATGGATCAGCGATCATGGCTTGCAGAATCATCCGTCTGTCGCCCTCAATGGCGCCCTGTACAGTGAGCTCCTGGTTCACGCAATGCTTGTGCACGAGCGAAACAATGGACTCCGGCAAAGCCCCTGATGCGTGCGGTGAAAGTTGATTCTCTTGAAATGTGGCCAGCGTTTCGACCGCCGCACCAATCGGTAGGTTGGAGACCTGCCCGCTGTTGGCAATGGTGACAGGCTGTACGGCAACAGGACCGCCAAAAAGAGCAGCGAGTATAGGCGCGAGGGACTCTTCGGAAGGCTGTCGAGGAACAGAATCGGGAGAGTCGGAAGTCCATTCACTGATGCGCTTTTTGAATGTATCAAGCCAGGTTGTACGTCGATCCTGCACGGACGTAAGTGAGACTCCAAAATTCTGGCCGTAGCGGGTAGCCTTGGAAATGAAATGCGGCATGAATTCAACAAGATGCCGATCCCCTGGATAGGGCATAGCTCCATAATCGTGCAAGAGCATAAACTTCACCTGATCGCCACTTAATTTTTCGCTGAAATTGGTAAGGCTGCCCGTTGTGTCTAGATTAGATGTACGGTCGCTAGCTGCAAAATCGCGTAGAAGCTGCAAGCCATCTTCGCCTCGAATATTGAGACGCGTGATCCAGGCGAAATGGTTAACTCCGGCGATAGTTGCCGAAGTCTCGCTTTGCCAGTTTTGTAATCTGAACATTTTCTGCACTTTGCCCATGAAGCTCATGTACTCGTGGCAAAGCCCCACAACTTTGATGGAACTGGTCTTCTCAATGGTACGAACAATCTGCCCCATCGGGTTGGATAAGTTCAAAAGCCATGCCCGCGGGCAAAGTTTTTCCATCTTGCGCGCAAGTGTCATAACAACTGGGACATTGCGTAGGGTGCGCGAGATGCCGCCCGGTCCAGTACTATCCCCGACCGGTTGATAGATTCCATACTTCTTCGGAATCTCAATATCATGCTCCATCGCATCGAGGCCACCAGTAGAAATACAAAGTATGACGGCGTCAGCGCCATCGAGTGCATTTTCCAGGCGATCTTCAGTCTCGATACGAATGGGTGACTGAACCTTGCGAGCAATGATTCGGCAGACCCCTGCCAGTTCGGCGTTACGCTGAGGCTCGATGTCATGGAGCACAAAAGTGGAATTCACCAGATGCGCATTCACCGCAATGTCGCGAAACAAGGTGGGAACCCACTGATAGCTACCGCCACCGATAAAAGTAATTTTAAGTGATTTCATATATAGACTTACGATTTATTATTTTCCGAAATTTGTGATATAGATTTTTGCTTGTGGGTCAGTAGGTGAAAGAAGTTCCACGTGACCGTCCAAAAACAAAGCGTTGAAAAGCCCATCGTGCCGTGCATCCACCCATTCCGTAAAATAGGGTGTTTGTGTATAACGGAAATAGGGATAAGAGTCGGAGCCGGAATTTCGTTTTATGTCGATCACCAAGAGTGTCGTGCTGGGCATGGTATTGCGGACAATCGGCATCGATAATGTGTTACTTTGCCCCTCAGTATTAAGCCCGTAAGTGCGCATGGGACTGCCAGCCGGAAATGTCCTTTTGGCGACAGGACACTGATACATGGCATTCTGAGTTGGGTCAGTGGTGGTGTATTTCGGATTTTTGAACAAACCTACCAATGTCCACCAAGAAGTTTGTCCTGTGCTCAGGTTTGTTAATGGCGCTGGTAGACTGCCGCCGTTTTCTTGCGCGTAAAATTCAAGCCAGTGGAAAATCTCCCGCATGTTTTGCATGCAGAGTACTTTGTCCCGTTGAACCTTAAGACGAGATGTAGATGCCAAGAGAAGCGAGGAAAGCAGCGCGATGATGGCTACTATTACAAGCAACTCGACCAGCGTGAAGGCACGGCGTGTACGAACTACTTTCAATCACGCACCTCATTTCCACTAATTTCGGGGTTGGAGACGCCGTCGAGATCAATGGCTTTTTGGCAATATAGTTGATTTGCCTTTCCCGACTCTGATGACGGCTGCGTCGCCACACGACGTAGGATATTATTGCGGATGATCAACCGATTGGCTCCATAGGCGTGGATGCCGCTGACGGGACAATCTTCAATGACATTTTCTTCAATGGCGATATCCTCATTGCCTCGCGGCCAGGGAGGGGTCCCTTTATCATTACGAATGCAAACGGCTATGGCCCCCGGATTGTAGGATCCGGGTCCAAGGAGTTCTCCGCTAAAGCCGATATTGCGGATTTGGTTCTTGGCAATGCGCAGACCGCGTACCCAACCGGCCTCACGCCAGTACTTCAACTCGGGCCCAGCCTGGATGGCGGAGGATCCGATGCGCTCAAAGCGATTACCTTCCACAATGCCGCCACAGGCCATAATACGCAGCCCACGGGCTCGGTGATCGTGAAAGTAGCTATTGCGCACGATGAAGCGCGGACAGCCGGTGGAAGGAAACTCCAGCCATTGGCCGCGCTTAATCCCCGGTAAGGGTTGAGTGAGAGTGATCTGGTAGAGTGTGTATGGAGCCGTCGGATTTTTGTATTCGGCAAAACACTGCGCAATTTCCTTGAGCGTGACATCCTCCCGACTTGGTAAAGCATCGACCATTTTCAGGCGTGATTTTCCGACAACACCAAATGCTCCCTCTTCCAGCGAGATAACTTCGTCTCCCTCTTCCATAGAGCTCCAAGTGTCCTCTGGCTTTCGCGGAAGTGCTACGATGAGTTCTGTTGGAGACTTGATACGTAGAACTGGAGCGAAAGTTCCGTGAACGTTGAGGCTGTCATCTCCCATATAGGAGAAATCGCAATTCTCCAGTATTGGCCCCACCCGGCAGTAGGCGAAGTTAACGCCATCGGCATTGGAGGAGAGCAGGCGTTCTTCGGTGGCGCCGACAGGCTTGGGGCCACGCTCAATTTTCACCCCGCGGAAAGTCACTCTGCCTTTATTGTGACGACCAACAAATGCGAGGCCTGGCGCGGCAAAAATGTGTACGTCCTGCAATTCCACGTCCGAGCATTTCTTGATGCTCACAGCAGCGAAACGGTCAAGTCCGCGACGATCGAACGCGATCAAATCACCAACCTTGACATCGACCTGTGGCTGCGGAAACGTGGCCTTGGCCTTGTGGCCATCGGCACTAATATTCAGTTGGGCGTGGTTGAAAAAATTCGAGTTCTGCTTCCACTGGCGAGTCTTCGGATCAAAGAAATGCCGTGGCACGCCTGCTGCCATGTCTGGCTTAAGCAGTGGATAGCCTTCATGAATGACAAGCTCCAGTGAGGTGCCGTCCTCGGCCGTGGAAGTGACTGTGCCTTGCGTGAAGGGAAGCGGATCATAATCCACGTTCAGTCCTTTGATCTGAAGATTGACCGACTTGGAGATGCTCAATGCTTCTCCCGGGACGGTCATCAGGATTGTTGAGTTGTTTGCCTTGAGTGCAAAATCGCGGGCATTCGAAATAAACAAGGTTTTGGTCAGTCGATACGTGGTATTCGCCGGAAGTTCGAGCTCCTTTTTTTGACTGCGAATCGCCTCATCAATGAGTGCTTGTAGAGATCCCGCTTCCGCATCCGCGCCCATAGCGAAGCCAGTTTTTAGCATTAGTACCGTCAGGACCAGGCCGATAATGCGGCGTGTAGTGGAAAATTTGGATTTAAATGAATACATAAAATTAGTATGACATCTCTATTGTAGATTATTTTCCGCCGGTCAGCGCATTTGCTTTGATGCTTGCTATGGAAAAGCCAAAATGTGATTCCGTTGTGGAATCTGCGCATGAGAAGCCTGCATGGAAGCACCCGCCTAGGGATGGAGCATCGGATCGAAAGTTCAGGTCATCTCGGGAAAATATTTTTCGACCATTGGAAATTTGGATGCTCCATTTACGCTCTTTTGGTTTCACATCGATCGTAAAAGTATAGATTATCTGGGGCTCGATCGGGATCGCTGTATTGATCTCGTTTTGCTGGCCTCCATTGCCACTGCCATCCATCACGCGCCAAAAACCACCAGCAGCGCTCACCTGCCAGGTAACATTTTTTCCGGTTGCAGGCTGCGGCCCGGGAGCATCGAACAGCACATACCTGAAGTGACTCTCCACTCTGTCTACTTGGAAAACAAACTCGTAGCGTAGCGGATAGGTAAGCGGTCCGTCATCGACTCCTGCCAGTTGGCGTGCAATCGAGACGGTGCACATATTCGTGATTTCAGTCACGCCTTTGACTTCGAGGTAAGGCTTGCCCGTGTCCCCCAGTTGGGCGTCATTCATCACTATAACGGATTGAAGCCTGCCGCCCTTTTCCTTTTGCTCCCAACGCCCCTTCCATCCAGCTCCACGATGTCCTGGATATTCATTGGCTGCGGATAAGGAACTGGAGGAATCAAACGCCACCGCCCCCTCGCTTGCCGGCAGAACGGAGACTCCGAGCCATAGCAGCATGCTGACAACCGTTATAAGCAGTTTTGTTTTGAGCACAGTAGGTAGGTGGTAGTTTTGTATCGACCCCAAATGTAAGCGGTAATAGTGAGATCTCAGGCGGATTGGCGACGGCGCATAGCCCTGTGGCCCGTCCAGGCTATAACCAGTGCCATGAGATTCAATGCCATCGCTGTGGGCTCAGGCACGATCGATATGGAATCGAGCGAGAAACCGTACGTGCCGGTAGTAGATGCATTTCCATCCGAAACGCCAATCGTCAAGTAGCCACCAAGCGAGCTCGCAGAAGAGCGGAAATACAGCGTCGAGCTCGTGACTGCCGAGCTGCCCAGCGTCAAATCCTGAACGGCTCCAATCCAAGAGCCAGTCGATGCATCCGCGGTGACAGTGAAAAGGTACGTATCTCCCGAAATGATCGAGAGCCCCGAGCTAACCACCGTCTGGCCTCCAGCCCGGTCGCCGTTAATCCACTGCCACCCACTCGATGTGCCCACAATTGTCCATGTGCAATTCGATCCCGTAGACGGCTGCGCGCCAGTCGCATCAAAAAAAGTATATCGGTAATCCGTGCTGGTAATTTCCGGACGAAATAAAAACGAGTACTGAACGGTTTGAGTGAGAGTGACCCCGCTCGTGCCACCGCCGTACTGGCGACTGATACCGCCCGACGTGGACGACAGGCTCCCGGGAGACGAATAGCCAAAGTTAAAATAATTCCCCCCTCCTGCGGTCATTACCGATGCATTGGTAACAGTCACCGATGTAATCGCGGCGCCATCTGTCTTCGTAATCCACGCCGTGCCCCAGCCACTGCCGGACATCCCATTGAACCCATCGACAGAGCTGGTGGTATTGCCCGCATCGAAGTTAGCAACAATCGCGGATCTCGCTGGAAGAACGAACGGCAAGATCACGGTTAGCACGGTGGGGAGAAATGCACGTTGGAATAGGCGCCAGTTCATACAGAAACAAGTATCACTGTTTATGCAACTCGTCAATGATATTTATTAAACAACATGCAACTTATGAATTTGCACAAGCGCTCTCATGTATGCGTTTTGTCATCCGGAGAGGGATGGAAGCCTGACAGGCTGCTAACTCATTTCAAGCCGAGGACGCGGTCAATTTCGTCACGGTTTCGCCTGCGTGTATCCGGCCTTCCTGCATGTAAGTCATGTGCGGCGCGCCAGGGTCTTTGAACCGCTGAAGCACGGCCTTGACCGCGAGGCGGCCCAACTCAGTAAAGTTGGGGTCATAGGAAGTGAGCAGCTTGCCGTTGGCCAGAAGTTCTGGCCCCGCATCAAAACCCGTCAGGCTCAAATCCTCTGGAATGCGTAACCCAGCCAGCAAAGCGGCGCGTCCAATCTGGATCGCCTCCCAATCACACGAGCAAACCAGCGCTGTAATTCCTGCCTTCACGATCTGCAGCAGGCGTGCAGGCGTGCTGATATTCTGGCTATTGCGGTAGAGATGGGCGAAATCGATTTTGAGATTACAATCGATGCAGCCGCGAAAGAAGCCGGCTTGGCGGTCCGCAAAGAACGATGCGTCGTATTGGGCGCCCACCCAGCCGATCTTACGGTGTCCATTCTCGTAAAGATGCTGAACGAGCGTTTGGATTCCTTGCGCATTGTAGGCCGAAACCATGTCTAGTTTGGTAGGAGAGCGCTCCCATTGAATACTGACAGCGGGGATGCGATTGGCCATCTCTGCGATGACTTGGAGATGCTCAGGATAATGGCGTTCCGCAATGATGGCTGCGTCCACTTTACCGAGTTGGTGGCCGCGAGGTAGAGGATTGGAGCTCTCACTGCCTGGGCGTAGTTCCTCCACGACAAGCTGACAACCCGCGTCCGTGCACGCACGCGTCACTCCCTTCAGGTAGGCGGGAAGAGCGTAGTGCGTCTGGGCTCCGCTGGGAAAAACTAAAAGGATGCGGGTGCACGAGACCTCCGGCTGTCGACGTTTGCGTGTCGGGCGTTCATAGCCAGCGCGCGCAGCAGCTTCCAATATGAGTGACCGGGTCTCAGGATGTATCAAGCGATCGTTCCTCAAGGCCCGGGACACGGTAGCCTTGGAGACTCCCACTTGCTTGGCAATTGCCGCTAAAGTAACTGGCATAGAAGACTGTAACATGAGCGTGATGAATTAGAATAATATATTTATTAAATGCAACACCATGCAACTAAAGTCCCGCACGGATAAACGCACACCGGTCACAAACCAGATCGAATCAAGCTACACGCGGGCAGATCTTGCGCTTTTCGGGACAAGTTCCTAGTCTCGATTTTTCATCATGACCGCCCCGAGCCGTATTCTCATCGTCAAACCCAGCGCTCTGGGGGATGTCATTCAGGCGCTGCCGGTGGCGACCGGCCTGAAACGTCACTGGCCGCAGGCGCGGATCGACTGGATCATCAACGAGGCGTATCAGGATCTCCTTTCTGGTCATCCGGCCATTGATCGACTGGTCCTCTATCCCCGCCGTCGATGGAAGACTCCGCTGTGCCTGCGGGAAGTCTGGCGTTGGGCGCGCGACTTGCGTCAACAACAGTACGATCTCGTGATAGATCTGCAGGGTTTGCTGCGCAGTGGATTGATGACTGCTGCGACCAAGGCACCCCGCCGGATCGGGCTCGAGTCTGCCCGGGAAGGTGCCCGCCATTTCTACACCGAGCGAATCGACGACTACCCACTCGCCGCGGCGGAACGCTATCTTTGCGCCCTCGAACACCTCGGCATCGCCCCGCAGCGCTTCGATTTCCAGCTCAAACCAACTGCGCCGCTACCGGAGCCACTCTGCGGGCGGACTGGTCGATACATCGTCCTACATCCCTATTCCCGCTGGCATACGAAGCTCTGGCCGTGGCGCAATTTTCAGACCCTGATCAACCAGATGCCGCAACAGCACTTTGTCCTTTTGGGCGAGGGACCGTGGTTTCCCATCGAGGGAGCGAACCTTACCGACTTGCGCGGTCGCTTAAACTTAAGCACGTTAATGACCGTCCTCGCGAGTGCCCAAGCCGTGGTCAGTACCGACTCCGGTCCTGCGCATTTGGCCGCCGCACTGGAGGTTCCTACCCTCGTGCTCTTCGGCGCAACGGACTGGCACCGGACCAAGCCCGCCGGGCGTAAGGTCAAGGTACTCACCCATGACGTTTTTTGTGCACCGTGCCTAAAACGGCGTTGCTACCGAGATGTGCCGATGGAATGTTTAACCGGAATTTCTCCGGACGCTGTGGCAAGCCAACTATCGATACTTTTGCGGTAGTGTTTGCTTATAAGCGACATACAAGGGTCGCTCAATTGCCTAATGGCTCTGTATCACCTTGTCGCCAAAATGTCACTTGTCGAAATGCGTTTGACTTGGCATGAAAGTAGCCTATCTAATATAAAACAAAGGACACAACACTATGAACGATAATCGCAACAAAAGCTGGAATAACCAGACTGTGATCGAAGAAGTCAAGGCTTGGAATCAAGCCGGGAAGCCTCTCTATTCCCACTACATGCGGCAAAACTATCAGGAACTGCTCGCCGCGGGCATCCGTTACTACGGTTCCTGGCGCACGGCGGTCGAGGCCGCTGGCATTGCTTACGACAGCATCCGCAAATACCGCGACTGGTCCAAGGAACGTATCATTTCCACCATCCAGGAACTCGAAAAGCAAGGGGTCGATCTCTCCTTCCGCTCCATGATGCTCAGCAAGTACGCCCCCATGGTCTACGCGGCGATTCGCCCGAACCATTTCGGCTCGTGGAAGGACGCTCTCGCCGCCGCTGGTCTGGCTCCGGAAGAAATCTACCGTTACCGCTCTTGGGACGATGATCAGATCATCTCCGAGATCAAACGCCTCAAGGACAGCGGCGCGGATCTCAGCTCCAAGAAGATGGACGAAACGGCCAACCCGCTCATCGCCACCGCCCGTCGCCGTTTCGGCAACTGGGGTGCGGCTCTCGAGCGCGCTGGGATTGATTACAACCAGATCCGCCGCCGCCGCCGTTGGACGCGCGAACAGATCCTGGGTGAAATCCGTGAGCTCAACTCCAAAGGTGCCGACCTGCGCAGCGGTGAAATCCGCCGCCAGAACCCGGCCCTCTTCGCCGCCGCTTGCAAGCCCCGCTTCTTCGGCAGTTGGAGCAAGGCCCTGCAGGCTTCGCAGGTGTCGGACCGCTCCCAGAGCGGCATCGCCGCCTAAGCAGCGCTGAATCCTTCACGCAGTAAATAATTCAAAACGGCCGGAGCCTTCTTAGGTTCCGGCCGTTTTCGTTTAGAGTCCTACGGCACCACCCGGATGTAATCGATGCTGAAGGTGGTCCCTGCGGTCGCACCGGTATCCACCGGATCAAACCGGAAGCGCCGGATGACTCCAGTCCATGTCGCCATAGCACTCATATCGATGGTGTATTCGGTATAGCCCGTGTCATTGGCGGTGATGGCGAAGTTCTTGGCCTTGGACTCGCTATAAGAGCCGTCGGCGTTGGTGATGAAGTAGAATTTGGCGGCAGTCCCGCTTGTCGCGTTTTTCAGCTTCACCTTGATCTTCTTGTAGAGCGAGGCATTGATGTTGCAGTTGTCCGCCGAGAGAATGCTGGGATCGGTGCCGGTGATGGAGCCTTCCAGACATCCGTTATTCTGCACGACGCCGCTGGTCTGGTAATTCGCCGTCCACCCCTCCGTGCCCGCATCGAGAGAACCAAATTCCCACGACCGTCCATCGGAGACCACCTTGATGTAGTCGATGCTGAAGGTCATGCCGGAGACCGCCCCAATATTGACTGGGTCCAGACGAAGCTGCCGGATGGTGCCGGTCCACGTCGCGACCGTGCTCATATCGAGGGTGTACTCGGTGTAGCCGGTATCATTGACGACAAGCGGGAAGTCCTTGCCCTTGGATTCACTGTAGCTGCCATCGGTGGTGGTGATGAAAAAGACCTTGGCTGAAGTGCCCGCGGTGGCGTTCTTCAAGCGCACCTTGATGACTTTGTAGAGCGAGGCATCGATCGCATAACCATCGCGCGAGAGCAGGCAGGGATCGGTCCCGGCGATGGTGCCTTCCAGAAAGCCTTTGTTCTGGGTCAAACCGCTGACCTGGCTGTTGCCGGTCCATCCCTCCGTGTCGGGATAGAGAGAGTCGAACGCCCAGATGCGGCCTTCCCAACCGCGTGTGTAAAGCACATTGAAGCGGGCTTTCTGGGCGGCGTTCGGCTTGGTATAGGTTACGCTGCCTGTTGTGTAATTTGTACGGATGCCGTCCAGATAACCGAAACCTGCGAGGTTCGTCGGGCAGATATAATGCCCCTCGCCATACTCGTTCCAGTTATCGTACATCACCATCGAACTGCTCAGCAGGCCGGAGAGGGTGGCAGAAGGCAGGAAGGTGTCCCGCATCCACGCGCTCATGGTACTGAAATTCGTCAGACTCGTGTAAGCCGCTCCAGAAAAAACCACATCCCACGCCTCGCCGCTTTGACCCTGACCGGCGTTCGCGATGGGCATGAGTTCCGATCCCGCATCCCGCTGTGCGACGAGTCGGCTCTGTGTCGTGCTGATCACATGCCCACCCCAGTACGCATAGCAGTAATCGATTCCGGCATTGTAGAGATTATCCATCACGGCTTTATCTGAACCCGAGTAGGAGGCCAGCACAACCACACCGTCGAACCCTTCCGCTGCGAGAGCGGCTCGCAAGGCGGTGATGGAATCTTTCATGGCGTTATTTGCGAGATTAATCCACGAGGTCGCGCAACCAATGCTGATGACGGGATAGCCTTTCGTCGCGCCGGGAATCACATAGTATCGCGAGTCCTTGAAATAGTATTCAATCCAGTAGGGGAGAATATAGGTGGAGAAATCCGACGCCGTGCAGGCCGCGAGCGAGTAATCGGCGATGGCAAATTTCACCTTGTCGGAATATCTCGCGTAGAAATAGGCATTGTGAAGCGGACCATCGGTGTACTCGAACAGCGGCTCCTTCATTGAGGGGCCATCGTTGTTGCGGTACCAGCAATCGAGGAAGAAATTCACTCCTGACTCGGCCATCCACTTGAGCTGCCAATCCATCGCCTCCGGTTTACCGTTGTCGTAGAAACCGATGTAGGGATCATGATTCGGGTAGCGGTAAATCCAGTCCCATCCGCAATGATGACCGTCGCGCCACCCGGCGAAGAATGATTGCATGCCAACTTTGTATCCGCGACTCGTCACGGTCTGCACGGCGGGCACGTAGTCCGCTGCGTCGGGTTGGAAATCGTACACGTAAATGTCGTCCACCCAGAGCGTGCCGGTTCCCGTAACGGAGGAACTGAAGAGCACGTTGTCGAGCGTCGTGGCCGAAGCGGCGAAGGCGACTTGGGTACCCTTCAATTTGCCGTTGATGTAGATATCCGCTTTTTGCGTCGCAGGATTGGCGATTACACGGACGATATACCAGACGTTCGCCTTGTAGTTGGGCCAGAGCGAAACCGCCGTGCCACCACTATTCAGATACGCCAGCGCGCCGCCGGAAGTGGTGAAAGTCAAGGCTGAGGTCGATCCATTGCGCAACTGGGTCGTAACGCCGTCGACTTTCGCCGGGAGCATGAACTTGAACTCCCACACGAGCTTGCCACTGCTCGTGGTGAAAGTACGTCCCAGGGAGGCGGCTGCCGCGACAGATGTGTCCTCGAGCTTGAAGCTCAACATATCCTTCGGATTGCTGCCATGCGCGAGCTGCGCCGCAGAAGTTCCGCCCGCCGTGGTCGCCGTCCAATTATCTGGAACCACCCCGCTGCGGGCGTTGGTGAACCGTTCGTAAAGCTTGTAGCCCTTGGTGATGGTCAAATAGTAAAGATTCTGCACCCCTGTGGCAGTTACCGGCGTGCCCACGTAAAATTGTGCCGCCTGTGTGAGCGTCGTCGAGCGAAACACCGTGCTGCCGATTGCCTTCTGCACACCATCGATGAAAACCGTAGCCGAGACGTTCGGCAACGAGATATCCGCATGCACCGTGTATGCCTGCCCGGCGGTGTAGTTGGTAATCAGCGCCACGAACGTGCCACTCGCGTTTTCATAACCGAAATTGCCGCCAGAGGTGAGGAACTTGAGGAGCGGGCTGGTACGATCCGCATTCACCGACCAGACCATTCCATCAACCTTGGTGGGTAACATGAACTTGAACTCGACGCTGATCGTGCCGGTGCCTTGTGGCAGAAACGATTTCCACATTTCGATGCCACTCGTGGCGCTGGAGTCGGTCAGGGTCAGATAATTCCAATACGCGAAACCGATCGTTCCGGCTCGCGAGTCGACATCCCAGTCCGAAATTTTCCCCTGCACGCCCGTCGTGTCCCAATCTCCGTCGAGATGCGCAAAATGATAATCGACCAGATAACCCACTTGGACAGGCCCCCCCACCGTGGCCCTCGCGGTGGTAAGGGGAAACAAGAGACACAGGTACAGCCACACAGACAACTTCAGGAGAGTAGGCATGAGTTTGGGGTGGTGAGTGGTTTGGGGTTGAAAAGCGACCGTTTTAAACGGTCAATGCTTGAATTGATACAGAAAATACAATCAAGGTCAATGCGAGAGTGCTTTATGGATATCAAATATGTTTATCCTAAAATTTATACTGTAAATATCCTGTTTTAAAGTGATTAAGAATTAAACAAAATAGTCATTTTTATCAGAAATAATTACAATTTTGTATTTTTAAGAGTTAAATAATGAATGGGCATTGTTTAACTATGATAAAATAAAACTCGGTTGGTCTCTAAATCAAACTCTCTTCTGAGCCTGCCAAGTAAGGGGCTCCAAAAATGGAAATGGATATGGCAGTCACTCCAAGCGCTTTTTGTGCGGGCTGTCGGGTGGCTTGTATTGAGGCGGGAGTCTCGTGTAGATTATTGCAAATGCGCCGCCTTTTTTATTGTCTGGCTTTGCTTTTCACTGCGGGGATCTTCAGCGTCCGGGCCGAGGTACGCGTGAGCATCGAATGTGAGCGGGTGAACTATTTGTTATACGCGCCAGTGGTGGTGCGCGTCATCATTCAGAATAATACCGAAGTCGATCTGTCCCTTCAAAGTCAGGGAGAATCCTGGCTGAGTTTCATTGTCACGCGCGGCGACGGTTTTGCGGTGCACACCGACCAAAAGCTGGAGATGGGTCCCGTCGTTATCAAGGCGGGTGCCACCAAGAGCACCACGATAAATTTGACTCCCCACTATTCGTTTCGCGAGCAGGGCAACTACAAGGTGCGCGCCGTGGTGGATATCCCGGGTCAGGGACAAATGCTGTCGGGCAATCTGCAGTTCAACGTGGTCAAGGGCCAAACTGTGCTGAGCCGGACGCGCCCGCTCGAGGGATCGGAGCGCACGTATACGCTGATCCGTTTTTCGCCGGACAATACCTCCACCCAGCTTTATCTGCGGGTGGATGACGCGAAGGAAAATCTCGTTTATTCCACGCTGGAGCTTGGCCCCGTCACTTCCACCGTGGTGCCACCGCAGATCGCTTTCGACAAGGACGGCAACCTGCATGTTTTGCACACCGTCGGGCAGGGCAGCTACCGCTACAATCGCGTGAGCCCGACCGGCGTTTTGGAAAATCAAAGTAATTACGAAGCCATGCCCGAAATGCCGCCGCGTCTGACTTCCGCGGGCGAAGGTGCCATCATGGTGGCGGGAGGGCAGGTGCTCAATCAGGAGAATCGCCGGGATCGCCTCTCGGAAGCGAAATTCCCAAGCGCCACAGCCAAAGGCAAAGCTCCGGAAGCGAACACGCCGGCCAACGGGCCGGTCAAACCGCAGTGACCCCTTTCGCATAATTTGATCGTCAATCCCCGTGCGCCATTACTAACGTAGACGTCTTACCGATGGCCACTCCCTCTACTGCCGCGCCCGACTCTGATCAGGTTTTCACGCTCGAAACCATGGGGCAGATCGCTGCTGCCCCGAAACCGTACGCCGTACTCGGTTATCCGGTGACACATTCGCTCTCCCCTTCCTTCCAGCGTGCCGCATTCGGAGCGCTGCAAATCCCTGCGCAGTATCATCGCATCGAAACGCCAGCGGAAAAACTTCCCGCCGTCGTGGCGGCAATGAAGGCACAACAGTTCGGCGGATGGAACTGCACGCTGCCGCTCAAGATCGATATGCTCGGCCTCGTCGATGAAGCGACGGAAACCGCTCGTATCCTCGGTGCGGTCAATACGGTGCTCAACGACAATGGACGGCTCATTGGCTTCAATACCGATGGTGAAGGCTGGGTCGCAGCGATTCGCGAGGAATTCGGCGTTGATGTGCATGATCTGCGCATCATGATCCTAGGGGCCGGTGGCGCTGGCCGCGCGCTTGCGACTCAGGCTGCGCTGGAGAAATGTCAGCGACTGGTATTGGTGAACCGCACGACTTCCCGCGCGCAGGAACTGGCGGCGCAACTCGCTCCGGTGATCCATAGCGACAAGCTGCTCGGCGCGCATGCGCGGATCGAAGCGATTCCGTGGGATGAAGAAATCATTGGCCGTGAACTTGCCGACATCGATTTGCTCGTGAATGCCACCAGCTCGGGACTGAAAAGTTACGACCTGCCATTGCTGCCCGCCCGCGTGTTGTCACCGAGCCTGCTGGTGTACGATACCATTTACAAACCGCATCGGACGAAATTGCTGCTTAATGCTGAGCAAGCCGGAGCCCGCGTGGCAAATGGCTTGTCGATGCTGTTGCATCAAGGCGCTGCCGCGTTCAGCTTGTGGACGGGACGACCCGCCCCGCTTACCGCCATGCGCACGGCGTTGCTACAGGCAGCTTCCTCCAGTCTCTAAACTTTTTCATCATCCTTACCAGACCATGATCCCGACCATCGAACTCACCGGCATTAACATTCCCCTCTTCACCGCTTTCGCTTTTGTCATCGGCGCCTGCGTGGGATCCTTCCTGAACGTCTGCATCTACCGGATACCGCTTGATGTCTCAGTGGTGACGCCCGGCTCGCACTGCTCCACCTGTGGCACGCCGATTCCATGGTACCACAATCTCCCAATCGTGAGTTGGTTTGTGCTCCGTGGTCGTGCGGCTTGTTGCGGTGTACGCATCGATCGCCGCTACTGGATGATCGAATTGCTCACCGCTCTCGCCTTTGCCGCGATCTTTTGGAAGTACCATACGCATGGGCTCGGCGTGGTGCTGGCCTATGCCTTGATGACGGCGGGCTTGATCATCGCCAGCGCGATCGACATGGATCACTTCATCATCCCGGATCGTTTTACCCTCGGTGGCGCTGTCGCTGGCATGGTGTGCAGCACGCTTGTGCCGGCGCTGCACGGTCAGAGCACGGCCTTTGCTGGATTCACGGAAAGTTTGCGCGGCGCTTTTGTCGGCGGGTTCGTTCTCTGGGCCGTGGCGATGATTGGTTCCAAGGTTTTCCGCAAGGAAGCGATGGGCATGGGTGATGTGAAATTCATCGCTGGAATGGGAGCCTTCCTCGGCTGGACTTCGATCGTGTGGATCATTCCCATCTCCGCATTCATCGGTTCGATCTTCGGCATCGGCATGATCTTCTCGAAAGGCGGCACGTGGGGTACGCGTATGCCGTATGGACCGTTCCTCGCCATCGCCGCATTTTTCTGGCTCTTTGGCGGGTCGTATGCGACGGACAGTTACTTCGCCCACCTCAAAAAATCGCTTGAAACAGCGCCGCTGACACAAGACGCGTATAAGCCCTGATCCGTTCCAACAGATTACTGAAGGGAACGATAGAGCGCGTAGCTCTCTTCCATCCGTTTGTTGATGTCGAGCGTGGACTGCGCGAGTTCGTACCCGGCCACGGCACAACGTTCACGCAACTCCTTGTCTTCTGCATAACGCGCGATGGCGGCAGCAAGTTCTTTCGGTGAGCGCGGTGGCACCAGCAGGCCGGTGCGTTCGTGATCGACCAGTTCCGGGATGCCCCCCAACCGTGTGCCGATCACGGGCTTTTTCAATGCGAAGGCTTCCGGGATTACGCGCGATTGGCCTTCCACTCCGGTCGAGGCCAGCGTGATCACATCGCATGCGGCCATGAGTTGCGGCACATCCTCGCGCCAGCCTGTGAAGACAATGCGGTCCGCCACATTTTGCTTTGTCGCGAGCTCCTGCATCTGACGCAGGTAGGCACCGTCGCGGGTGGGGCCACCCACGAATAGAAAACGCACTTGGGGATGACTGTCGCGCAGCAGGGAGGCTGCGCGGATGAGATCATCAAAACCCTTGTCGGCGCGAATCATGCCAACTTGTCCAATAAGCAGTTGGTCTGTCGTGAAACCAAATTCCACCCGGCCGGCGCTACCATCCACCCCCAAGTGAAAGCGGGCTAGGTCAACACCCTCGCCGATCACGGTAATGCGAGCCGGGTCGACGCCATTTTGCACGACGAGCTGGTTCTTGATGAACTCCGCCGTCGCAACCACGGCATTCGAACCGCTGCGGTAAGCGAAACTGCGGCTCCACGTGGCCTTGACTGGAGCGCTGATGTGACGATAGCGGATCAGCGGAATACCGAGCGCACGAAAAGGAAAGCTCAGATAAAAGTCGCGGGCATTGTGGCAGCAGATCACATCGGGCCGATGTTTCGTAACGAGTTTGACCATCTGCGCGAAGCCTTTGACGTCCACGCTCGATTTCATCGAGATGCGGTAGTGTGGCGTGCCGCGCTTTTCCGCGTGCTCGGCCATCTTGCCTTGCTCGTGAACAATCGCCCAAGCCTGATGGCCCGTCGCATTCGCGGCCTCCACTTCAATGAGCGAACGCAATTCCTGTCCGCCCCACTGTTGGCCGCACTCCGTGTGAAAGATTCTCATGGAGCGAATCACTGGAGTGTCTTGAAGAGCACCTTGGACCGGCGGCCACTGAGTTCGTATTTCTCGCGACGGGCTGCTGGCAGGAAATCGGGTCCGGCTTCTTTGTAGCCGCCTTTTTGTTGGAAATAATTGAAAGCCTGTGTCGAGAGCGCGAAGATTTCCTTGAAGCCTTTTTCCCGTGCCACGTTCTCGGCGAAGAGCATGAGCTTGCTGCCAATGCCTTGATTTTCATGCGCGTTGTTCACGTACATGCAGGCGAGCTCGGCCTTGTTTTCTTCCGGGTAGGGATGCACGGCGACGCAGCCCACGATGTGGCGATCGATTTCGAAAACGTAATAGTCGTTGATTTGTTGCAGGACGCTCTGGCGCGTGCGCTTGGCGAGTTCCTCGGCCTCGATCGATTGCTTGATCAGGCTCAGGATATTGCGCACGTCCTTTTTCATCGCACGGCGGATCTGCTGATACTCGTTGGCGTAGATCATCGTGCCGACGCCTTCGTTGGAGAAGACCTCAGAGAGTAACGCCTCGTCCACGCGACCATCCACGAGATGGACGCGGCTGACGCCTTCGCGGCATGCCTTGATGCTGTAGTCCACCTTCGAGACGAGATCGCCGGGGATTTCGTTGCGGTACTTTTTCAGGAAATCCTCCGCTTCCGCGACCGACATCTGGCTGACCAGTTCGCCCTCGCGCAGGAGGCCGGGCTGGGTCGTGACGTAGATGAGCTTGGTTGCCTTGAGAGCTTCCGCCACTTCCTGCGCCACGCCGTCGGAGTTCACGCGGAACGTGCGGCCATCGCCATCGAAGCCGAGTGGCGGAATGACGGGGACGATATCCTTTTCGAGGAGCTGCTGGAGAAATTCGGTGTCGACGCGTTCGACACGGCCGGTACAGAGGTGATCCACCCCGCCGACGATGCCATAGGGGTGGGCGATAACCGCATTGGTGTAGCAAGCGCGCAGGTCATTCGAGGCCAGGCCTTCCATGATCTCGTGGGTGATCCGGTTGGCCGCGTACATGGCCACCTTGAGCGTGGTTTCGTCGGTGACGCCGGTGCCGTCCGCATTGGTGATGATCGAGCCGGTCGCGCGGGCTTCCTCGCGAATCTGGAGCGACGCGCCATGCACGAGCACGATGCGGATGTTCAGAGAGCGCAGGACCGCGAGGTCGAGCAGGATGTTGGAGAAATTCTCGTGGGCAATGATGCTGCCGTCGAGGGCAAAGACGAAGACCTTTTCGCGGAAACGCGGAATGTAGGTCAGGATACCGCGGAGGTCAGAAGCTTTCATCGGATGTCATAGAGTAACAGCAAAAACTAGACTCATTGAGGCCGTGACGTCTAGCTATTATCCGTGTCTTTTGGCGAGGCGAGCGAGAACCTTTGGGTGGAGATTCGTGGGCCGGAATAAGCGGCGCGGAATCCAGATGCCAAAGAACCACGATGCGAGGCCAGACAGCAGACCGAAAAGCACGCATGTGAGGAAGTCTGTACTGTGGGGCGCAGGCAGGGATGAATTCGCCGAGCCAAACAAGAAATAGCCCTCGACCAGGAGATAACCTATGGTCGTGAGCAAAAAGCCTAGGGTTTGTAGAGTTAGAATTGCCGCGAAAATGGCACTCATTGCCGCTGCGAGAAACTTGATGATCTCGTTTACCACGTTATCCCTTTGGTTATTTTCAAGCCGTCGGCTAGAACGCGCGTTTGGGCCGATCCGGCGTTTCCGGCGGGTTCTTGACCGGTGGAAACAATCGTCGGGGAACCCATCGGATCAAGAACCAAGACGTCGCGCCGAATAGAATTCCGAGAAGCAAAGAGAGCAAGGCAGCCCCCAAAGTCATCAAAGAGCCTTGTTGCTCGGGGGAACCGCTCCAGAAATTGAGCGCCACGGAGAGGTTAATGAGCGTGGTCGCGAAATTCCCGATGGCAAACGTGGCAAGGTAGAGCCCTGTCAGAACACTCAAAATCGCCGCACCCAGTTTAACCCAACACATACGCTCAAACGCCAGGAGGCTTCGCGGTGGAGAACCGGATGACGAGCTCCACGGGCAATTCGCGTGGGTCGATGCTGCGACCGGCGAGGAGTTCGTTGAGCTGGAAGACGGCGGCGGTGCCGAGTTCGATCTGCGGGACGCGCACGGTGGTGAGCGGGACACGGAAATGAGTAGCGAGCAGGCCGTCGCCGAAGCCGACGAGGGAGACCTCGCTGGGGACGCGGAAGCCTTGTTGTTCGAGCACCTCCGCCGCGCCGATGGCCACGTGGTCGTTGAAGGCTGCCACGGCCGTAAAGGGCACTTTTTCCGAGAGGGCTTGAATCATGGCCTTGCGACCGGAATTGATGTCCGTTCCCGCGAGGAAGACGCGGCGGTCATCGTGGCCAATCTCGGAATCGGCCATGGTCTTCTTATAGCCGCCGAAGCGGGCCGCGCTGGCGGAGGAACCGTTCGGGCCGGAGAGATAGAGGATTTCCTTGTGGCCGAGTTCGAGCAGATGACGCACGGCTTGTTCAACACCGTATTGATCGCGCGAGACGACCCAGCTGGCTTGCGGGAATTGCTCCGCACCGGCGGGGTAACGGTCGAGCATGACCACGGGGATGCCGGCCTGGCGCAGCAGCTCGAGCGTCATGAAACGGTTCTGCCAGCGGACGGCGGGGACGAGTAAAATGCCTTCGACCTGGCGGGCGAGCAGGCGGCGCACTTCGGCGACTTCCGCATCGGCCTGATCAAGCGAGTGGGCGAGGAGAATTTGGAATCCCATCGACTCGGCCTGCCGTTCGATGCCCCAGACGAGGTTCGAGTAATAGGTGTTGTTGATGTTCGGGATGACGACGCCCAGTAGGTGGCTGTGGCGGGAGCGGAGATTGCGCGCCGACTGGTTGGGGACGTAGTTGATGCGGCGGGCTTCCTCCTGCACGCGCGCCTTCGTGGCGCTGCTGATATCGGGGGCGTCGCGCAGGGCCTTGGAAACGGCCATGACGGACAGGTCGAGCGAGCGTGCGATTTCTTTGAGGGTGGCCATTCGTGCTGACAGAACGGCTATGCCCGGCCGTTTTCCGCGTCCACCAATCTCTGGATGAATTCTTCCGTGGTGGCCGCGTTGATCAGATTGTCCCGGACGGAAGGTTCCTTCAAAATGCGGGCCAACCCGCCGACGACGCTGAGGTAGTCGGTGACCATGCGTTTGGGGGTGCCGATGACGAAGATCAGGCGCACGGTCTGGTTGCAGTTTTCAAAAAGAATGCCGTCGGGGCTGCGGCCAATGGCGAGCACCATGCCCTTGAGGTGGTCGGTGCGGGCGTGTGGGAAAGCGATCTCGTTGCCGAGACAGGTGGACTCGACACGTTCGCGCGCGAGCAGTTCCTCATAGAAGCCTTCCCACTTCACCACGGCGGGATTGGATTGAACCAATTGCGCCACTTCATTGATCGCAGCGGTGCGTTTGGAGCTCTCCAACTTGAGCTTGATTTGTTCGGCTTTGAGTAAACTACTGATTTGCATGGGTGGGGGCTCAATTCCTCAGCATCTGAGGGGAAAGGTCAAGCCGATAGTGAGTCGGCGCGGTGAAAAACGAGCGCATGGAATTAACGTTACGTACATTTGGGCGGATGCAAGGGCACGCTGCCCCCGCTCCACCGTAATTTTTGTCGTAAAACGGAATAAAAGTCCGTTTCGGGAGTGTAAGCCAGAACGACCGGTTCTGGCGCAGGTCGGATTTCAATCCAGTCCCCAGCGCGGAGGTGGCCGCCGGAGATGCCGTCGAATTGCAGCACGAGCGAAGAGGGCTGTGGCGGAATCTCGATGCGGATGGGGTGATCGGTGCCGACCACGATGGAGCGGTTCGTGAGTGTGTGCGGGCAGATCGGCGTGAGGGCGAGCACGCGGGCGTCGGGGCTGAGGATCGGACCGCCCGCGGACACCGAGTAGGCGGTGGAACCGGTTGGGGTGCAGACGATGAGCCCGTCGCAGACGTATTCAGTTACGAGGACGTCGCCGACATGGACGCGCAGCCGGACGAGTTGCGAGCGGCCGCCGCGCGAGACGACGACGTCATTGAGCGCGCAGGGGTAGAATTCCTTTTTCTTGCGGCGATGCACGATGGTTTCCAAGGCGAGCCTCGGGCTCAGGCGCAGTTTGCCTCGCGCGAGCAGGGGCAGGGCTCCGGCGAGTTCGCGTTGCGCCAGAGTGGTGAGAAAACCGAGGCTGCCGAGATTGACGCCGAGGGTGGGAACTTGCGCGGGATAAAGCGCGCGGACGAATTCGAGGAGCGAACCGTCACCACCCGCGACGAGGAAGAGGTCGACCTTGTCCTTGAGTTTGGCGAGCGGCAGACCTTTTTGGCGGAGCAGAATGGCGGAGTCTTTTTCGATCAGGAATTCGATGTCGCGATGAATGTGGCTGTATTCCAATAAATCGCGCAGCAGGGCGCGAGCGCCCGGCTTCTGGCGGTTGACCACCACTCCGATTCTCACCGTTTTTCGAGCAGCCATAGGTATTCCTGATTGCCGTCCCGGCCCGCGATGGTCGAGGGCACGACGCCCCGCGATTCCACCGGGTACTGCCGGACCCAGTCGAGCAGACCGTTGATGACTTCCTGCCGCACCGATTCCTCACGGACGATGCCCCCCTTGCCGACTTGGTCGCGGCCCGCTTCAAATTGCGGTTTGATCAGCGCCACGACCCGTCCCGACGGTGCCAGTAGATCAAAGGCGGCGGGAAGAACCAAGCGCAAAGAGATGAAGGATACATCGGTCACAATCAGCGGAAAGGGCGCGCCGGATTTTTCCCATTCGTCGAGCTTGAGAAAACGGGCGTTCACACCCTCGTGCGCTTCAACGCGCGGGTCGTTGCGGATCTTCCAATGGAGCTGGCTGTGGCCCACGTCGATGGCGACGACTTTGACCGCGCCATGCTGGAGCAGAAAATCGGTGAAGCCGCCCGTGGAGGCGCCGATGTCGAGGCAGGTCTGTCCAGTGGGATCGAGGTGCCAGTGGGCGACGGCGGTTTCGAGCTTGTACGCGCCGCGGCTAACGTAGCGGTCCGCACCCCGGTGCTCGATCTGCGCGTCGGGCGGGACCAGCTTGCTCGCTTTGTCGGAGCGATGACCGCCGATCCAGATCTCTCCCGCCAGGATGGACGCCTGCGCCCGTTCGCGGGACTCGAAGAGTCCGCGCGCGACGAGTTCCTGATCGAGTCGACGTCCTTTGGCCATACGTCCTCCACTTTGCCCGGCTACCCGCGCTGGAGCAAGCCACGAGGTGAATCGAAGACACACTACAAAATTAACCGCCTCTGCAGGCTGTCGACGGGATGCTGGTGCGCTTTGAGTAAAACGACATCGTGGAGCTGGAGACTCTCAAACGTCTGGATTTACAGCGGATGTCTCGGCGTGGCTCCGCGTTGGGAAGCGACGAATTCTCCAAGTCGGCACGCCCGATGCAAACATTCCCAAGGAGCCGCATCCGGCTCCAGAAGACTTTCCACCAGCGCGGCCAGAAAGGCATCCCCCGCGCCCACCGTATCGACAACACGGACGGGTTGTGCATCGGCCCAATACCATTCCAGTGCGTAGAGCAGGCCAGCGCCTTGTGCTCCCGCCGTGACGCACACGGCTTTTGCGCCCGTCTCCTCCGCCATCAAGCGCGCCAAAGCCTCGAGCGTGTGGTGGCCGGAAGTCTCGTCCATTAATTTGACGATTTCCGTGTCGTTAAGCTTGATCAGATCGGCCTCGCGGATCAATTCCCACACCCGCTCGGCGGTATCGTAAGGCGGGCGCAAATTCACATCGCACACCTTGAAGGCACCGGGGGCTTTTTCTAGCAGGAGAGAAAGTTGATGTCGGTTACGGGCCGTGCGTTGGGCCAGTGTACCGTAAATGATTGCATCGACCTCGGTGGCGACCGTGAGCAGTTCCGGTGTTACCGGGATATCATCCCACGCCACACCCTCATTGATGGTGTAGTGGGCATTGCGGTTCGCATCGAGCTGAACCGTCACGGTGCCCGTGGGCAAAGCCGCATGCCGGGCGACAAAGCGGGTGTCCACACTCCAGTGTTTCAGTTGCGTCACCAGCTCCTGTCCCAGCTCGTCGCGGCCCACGGCGGTCACCGGATAAGCCATGGAGCCCAACTGGTTGAGATGAAACGCCACATTCAAGGGAGCCCCCCCAATAAAGCGTCCCTCCGGGAGGCAATCCCAGAGCGCTTCGCCAAAACATAAAATCGATCTCATGACAGGCTTGCTCTCAAGCTAAACTTAGGCATAATGCAAAGTCCAACCAAACGTCGCCAGGGTAGCTCAGAGGTAGAGCAGGGGACTCATAAGCCCTTGGTCGGGAGTTCAATTCTCCCCCCTGGCACCATTTTCCCTTCTCAAAAGTCTTTCGCGCTGCGTTATTTCAACGCTGCATCGACGAAGACCAAGGCTTTGTCCTCAGGCTTGAAGCGGGCCAGCACTTTGCCATCCTGCCGCGACCACGTTTTGTCACCCTTCTTGGTCCGGACTGCATTCCATTTTTGATTTCCCCCTTGCAAAGCCAGTAATTTTTGTACATCGGCTTCGGTCAATTCCTCATGGGTGCCATCCACCAGGGGCAGTCGGGAATAGATTTCCATGGTTGATTTTTTACCGTCGAAGTAAATGGAGGCCGAGTAGATATCGACTTTGTAGAGGAGTTGTCCTCCCACGGCCTTGCCCGCACCGTAGCGCTTGAAAAGTTGTTCCGGCGTGTCGCCGATCACGGCATGAAGTGGCAGCGCCGTGCTACCGAGAATTGCCAATACCGTTGCACCCAGAATACGCCAACCCAGCCCAACCCGCTTAGCAGTAATAGAAGACACCCTGCTGTTTAATCACATCTCGTGCCGCCAATCAAGTCAGTGTCACGTTGGATCCCGGTCAACAAAAAGGGCGACACCGTTTGGTATCGCCCTTTTTGAGATACGCTTGGATGGAATCAGCGCGAAGCGAGGGCTGGTTCCGGCTCGGGTGTGGCTACATTTTCGGCCTGGGCGGCTTCGGCTTGACCGGCGATCATGGCCTCACGTTTGAGGAGGCGGGCCGGAGGAGCCTTCAGGTCCCATACGATGTGGAAGAACGAAAGGGTCTTCAGCACGTAGTAGGTGATATCCACCTCGTACCAGAAAAAGCCCTGACGGCAGGAGATCGGGTAGTGGTGATGGTTATTGTGCCAGCCTTCGCCGAGCGTGAGGAACGCCAGCCAGAGGGAATTCTTGCTGTGTTCGCCCGTCTCGTAGCGGCGGTTGCCGAACATATGGCAGAGCGAATTAATGGCAAAGGTGGTGTGGTAGAGAATGACCGTGCTGATGAAGAAACCCCACACGAGGCCGATCCAGCCGCCAATCAGGTAGCATCCCACCGCGGCGGTGACAGGCGGAATCCAGTGGTATTTGTCGATGAAAACCAGCTCTGGATACTTGGTCAGATCTTGCACGGCTTTCGATTCATACTCGTCGTACTCATTCGAAAGCACCCAGCCGACATGCGACCAGTAGAAACCTTCCAGCTTCGCGGAGTGCAAATCTTCCTCCGTGTCGGAATGCTTGTGGTGATGGCGATGATGAGCGGCCCACCAAAGCGCGCCCTTTTGGGCAGAAGCCCCGCCAATGAAGGCCAGCACGAACTGGAAAAAGCGGCTCGTCTTGTAACTGCGATGAGAAAAGTAGCGGTGATAGCCACCGGTGATGCCAAACTTGCGGACTAAAAACATGCCGACGCACAAGGCAAAGGCCTGCCAGGTTACTCCGAGCCAGATGGCCGAGAGGCAGACAAAGTGCACAGCGATAAAGAGTAATCCGGAGGCGCTTAGCTTGAATTGATTGGTCATAGATGTTGAATAGGGATAAGGCATGATTATCGACCCTTTTAGCAAAGTTACTAGTAAAAAAATTGACCCGAAATTGCACTGACGTAAGGAAAGTCTTGAACCAGAGCCCGTTCGGCGTATTTTGTCCCCTTCCCAATCATGCTCGATCCTGAACTTTTAGACATGCTTTGCTGCCCTGAAACACGGGCCGATTTGACCCTCGCCACGGCGGCAGAGTTGTCCACGCTGAACCATGCCATTACCGAGGGGCGGGTCAAAAACCGCGCCGGTACTGCCGTCACGGAAGCCATCAGCGATGCCTTAATTCGGGCAGATCGCAAGGTGGCCTACCTTGTGCGTAATGACATTCCCGTCATGCTCATCGACGAGGCCATTCCGCTCGATGGGCTTTTGTAGGATTCAAATTCGCGGCGTGGACAGACCTCTCGATTCGATCTAGTTTAAATGCCATGCCTGCTTCTCTCACTGGCAAAAAACTTGGCGTCTTGCTTTCCACGCCACCCGCGAGCGCGAATTTCCAGCCTGTGCTGGCCTTGATTCACGCGGCTATCGATGCCGGAGTGACGGTTTATTTCTACTGCATCGATGAAGCGGTCCATTGCGTGCACACGCCAGAAGTCCAGGCGCTCAAGGCGCGTGGCGTTCATCTCTTCGGCTGTGCCTATGGCGCGCACGAGCATCATGTCACGGTGGATGATGCCGCTGCGTTCTCCGGATTGACCGTCGTCTCCGACATTATCGCCAACACCGATCGCTTTGTTTCCTTCAACTGATTATGGCCACGCTTCCCCGCACCTTGGTGGTTGTCAGTTCCGATCCCCGCACCAGCGCCCGCCCAGCCGAGGGCATTCGTATTGCGGCAGGTGTCGGTGCGTGGAAAAAGACCATCGTCACCCTGCTCCTGCGCGGTCCCGCCGGGTACAGCCTCGGTGAATACACCGATGAGCTTGTCCACGAAGATTGCTATACGCGCTATCTGCCCATCGTCGCGGAAGCGGGGCAGCCGATTTATCTCGCCGACGATTTCACGGATCTCGATGCACTCGAAGGTTCGCCGTTCAAATACCAACGTGTGTCCGAGGCCGAGATCGCCAAGCTTTACGCCGAGAACGACTATTTCATCCAGATGTAAGCCCATGAAAAATCTGCTCCACATCCGTTTGACCGAATCGCTTACACCGCAAGCGCAGGCAATCATCGCGACGCAGAAAAGGGACCCCACCGTTTCCGTCGAGGTCATGTCGCTCACGACCGAAAATGCCCCTGCCGTATTGGAAAAGATTTTTGCCGCCGAATCGATCTGTGTGTGGCCGGCCCCCGGTCAGACATCGTAACAATCAGTCCGGTAGCGGATTAGGTTCGCCAAACGAGCCTAGCTTGAGTATACATACTGTTGACCGGTTTAACCCTAACCCACTGTTCTTATGCCCACGCCCTACGAAAAGCTCATCGCCCGCTCGCGTGAAATCGCCTTGATCAGCAGTACGGGCAGCGTCATTGGTTGGGATCAGGAAACCTATCTGCCCGCCAAGGGAGTCGCCTATCGCGCCGAGCAACTTTCTTACCTTGCAGGTCATGCGCACAAGCTGGGCACCGCTCCCGAAATCGGTGACTGGTTGCTCGCTTGCGAAACCGAACAATCGGGCTGGCCCGATGAGGACGAACGCCGTGGCAATATCCGCGAATGGCGTCGCGATTATGACCGGGCAACAAAGACACCGCCCGATCTGGTAACGGAAATGGCCCGCGTTTCCGCGCTTGCCCGCGAAGCCTGGACTGAGGCGCGCAAGAAATCGGACTTTCCCACTTTCCTGCCGTGGCTCGAAAAAATTATCGCCTTGTCCAAGCGACAGGCCGATTGCTGGGGTTGGGAAAAGACGCCCTACAACGCCCTGCTCAATGCCTATGAGCCCGGTTCGAATGCGGCCGATCTGAAAGTCCTGTTCGCCGATTTGCGTCAGACCCTCGTCGCGCTGCTGCCGGCTGCGCAGCAGAAAACGCAGAAAATCAATCCCGCCAAATTACACGGTCATTATCCGGTCGAAGCGCAACAACGGTTCAATCACAAGGTCGCCACCGCGATGGGCTTTGATTTCGATGCGGGCCGCATCGACACCACCACGCATCCCTTTTGCAGTGGCATGGGTCCGAGCGATTGTCGACTCACCACGCGCTACGACGAGACCGATTTCACCTCCTCGCTTTTTGGCATCATGCACGAGGCTGGGCACGGTCTGTATGAACAGGGCCTGCGGGACGAAGCTTACGGCACACCGCTCGGTGAATCGGTATCACTCGGCATCCACGAGTCGCAATCGCGCCTGTGGGAAAATCAGGTGGGCCGCAGCCGCATTTTCTGGGAACACTGGTATCCGCTGGCGCGTGAGGTTTTCTCCCATTTGAAGTACGTCACGCTCGACGAATTCTGGATGATCATCAACCGTGTGGAGCCTACTTTCATCCGCACCGAATCGGACGAAGTCACCTACAATCTCCACATCATCCTCCGCTTCGAAATGGAGCAGGCCTTGATCGAAGGCACGCTCAAACCAGTCGATGTCCCCGGCGCGTGGAATACCCGTTTCAAGGAACTCTTTGGGCTCGACGTTCCGAGCGACACCAGCGGCTGCCTGCAGGATATTCACTGGAGTATGGGCGGTTTCGGTTATTTCCCGACTTATACCCTCGGCAACCTGAATGCCGCGCAGTTGTACCGCACGGCGCTTGCGAAAAATAAGGGATTGGAAGCGGAAATCGCGAATGGCCGTTACGGCACCTTGCTCGACTGGCTCCGGCAAAATGTCCACACGCATGGCCGTCGTTACGTGCCGAAGGATCTCATGCGTCACGCCACCGGCGAACCGACCAATGCGAAATATTTTGGCGAGTATTTGAAGGCGAAATTCACCACTTGATCAGCCGCAGCCGGAGCTGGCGTGAACGTTGCGAGCCGAAATCCCCTCTATCAAGCGGGGGCACGCAGCGTCGGGGTGTGTGATCATTTATTTTGAATCCCTAAGAAACCATGAACGTCATACGTTATACTCTTAATCCTATGAAAACCGTTACCGCCCTGTTTCTCCTCTCGGTCATCGCGCTTCCGCTCCATGCCGAAACCAAGCCCGATCTGCGCACCATCACCGTGACCGGTCAGGGCGAGATCAAGGCCGTGCCCGATCTGGCCATTTTCAATGTCTCCCTGAACTCCCGCAACAAGGTCGCCGCCGTCGCGGTTGATCAGGTCAACGCCAGCGCGCAAGCCCTCGTCGCGCTGCTGACCAAAAATGGCATCGAGAAGAAAGACATCACCACCACGAGCGGCGGCGTCTATCCGAACTACGACAACGACGTCGCGGGCAAGATCGTGACCTACACCGCCAACTATTCCGTTTCCGTCACGTTCCGTGATATAGCAAAGTCCGCCAAGATCATGGCCCAGGTCAGCACCGTTCCCGGCATCGCCAATGTCAACGGCCCCAGCTTCGGCTTTGCCGAGCCGCTCCAATTCGAGAACGCCGCGTTGACCAAGGCGGTCGAGAATGCCAAGTCGAAGGCACTCGCGCTCGCGAAGGTCGGCGGTCTCGTGCTGAAAGAACCGATCACCATCCGCACCAGCGATGCCTCCGTGCCGCGACCAGTGATGGCTCCCATGATGATGCGCGCAGCGAAGGCCGAGATGAACGTCGCCCAAGCCCCCATGGAGCCCGGCGAGCAGACCATCAACGCCTCGGTTGAAGTCACCTACGCCGCCGCGCTGCCGTAGTCGGCAATTCCTCCACCGATTCGTTACAAACGCGACTTCCAATTGTAATTGCATCGGGCCCCAAATCGCCCAATCTGGATTACAGTTCAACCAAGGACCACACTATGACCATCCTCCTCGTTCTCCTCGGACTCATTGCTCTCGTCGCCCTAGCCATCGTCTTCGTCGTCATCGGCGCGTATAACAACCTCGTCTCCCTGCGCAATCGCTTCAAGAACGCCTTCGCGCAGATCGATGTGCAGCTCAAGCGCCGCTACGACCTCATTCCGAATCTCGTCGAGACCGCCAAGGGCTATCTCAAGCACGAGAGCAGCACGCTGGAGGCCGTCATCGCCGCCCGGAGCGCTGCCGTCTCGGCCAATGCTCGCGCTGCACAGAATCCCGGCGACGCCGCCGCGATGAAGCAACTCTCCGGCGCGGAAGCCGCCCTCACCAGTGGACTTGGTCGTTTGATGGCCGTGTCGGAAGCCTACCCCGACCTCAAGGCCAACCAGAACATGATGCAGCTTACTGAGGAACTCACCTCCACGGAAAACAAGGTCGCCTTCGCCCGCCAGGCGTACAACGACGCCGTCATGGTCTACAACACCGCGCGCGAAACGTTTCCCACGGTGCTCATCGCCAATCTCTTCAACTTTGCCGCGGCGGAACTCTTCGCCATCGAGAAGCCCGAGGAAAAGGAAGCGCCGAAAGTTTCGTTTTCGTAAAGAATGGGGGCGAGGCAGGTGAGATCGGCTCATCTGCCGACGTTGGGATTTTTTTGCCATGGACTTCTTTGAGCGACAGGAAATCGCCCGGCGCAACACGCGCTGGCTGGTCGTCTACTTCATCCTTGCCGTGCTGGGCACGGTCATCGCTGTTCACTTTGCCGTCACGCTCGCTTTTTCGTATGGGGAATCGAATTCCCGCAGCGGGGTTGATTTGTCACCGATGTGGGATCCGCAATGTTTCCTCGGCGTCTTCCTCGGCACGCTCGCTGTCGTGACGATCGGCAGCACCTACAAGATCGCGCAACTGGCCGGAGGTGGCAGCGTCGTCGCGGAAATGCTCGGCGGCCGACCCGTCGCGGCGAACACCACCGAGCCCGGCGAACGCCGGCTCCTGAATGTGGTGGAGGAAATGGCCATCGCCTCCGGCACACCGATGCCGCTCGTATATGTCCTGCCGAACGAGGGGACTATCAATGCGTTTGCGGCGGGTCATTCCACGGATGATATGGCCGTCGCCGTCACGCGCGGCGCGCTGCAATCCCTCAACCGCGATGAGTTGCAGGGCGTTATCGGTCACGAATTCAGCCACATTTTGAACGGCGACATGAAGCTCAACCTGCGCCTCATGGGTATCGTCTTTGGCATCCTCTGCATTGCGCTGATTGGTCGCATGCTCATGCGTGTGCGCTCGTCCGGAAAGAAAGGCAATCCGTTGCCATTGCTCGGACTCCTCCTTTTTCTCATCGGCTATATCGGCGTTTTTTTCGGCAAACTCATCAAGAGCGCGGTGAGTCGTCAGCGGGAGTTCCTGGCCGATGCCGCCTCGGTCCAATTCACGCGCAATCCATCCGGCCTCGCCAACGCACTGAAAAAAGTTGGCTCGCGCAGTTCCACGATCAGCGACGCGAATGCCGAGGATGCCAGCCATCTCTTCTTCGCCAATGGTCTCGGCGATCTCGGCTTTGAATGGATGTCGACCCATCCGCCGCTCGAGGAACGCATTCGCGAACTCGATCCCCAATGGGACGGCAAGTTTCTCTCCGCCACACGCACGGAAACGGAAGTGATGGCTGATCTCGCGACGAAAAAGAAACCCGCATCGCCGCTGCCCGCGGAGCTGACGAACGCCCTCGGACTCGGCATTCTCGCTTCCGCGGCGGAAGCGGCTCCTGCTGTCATCCCGCCCAGCGCGGCAGCTCCGGCGATTACGCCGGTTGGTGTCAGCGTGACCAATTCGGTTGGCGCACCCACTGCGCGGCATCTCGCCTACGCCGAGGATCTCCTCGCCCACTTGCCGGAATCTCTGACCGCTGCCGCCCGCGAACCGCTCAGTGCGACCGCGCTCCTGTACGGTCTTGTACTGAACCCGGACGAAACGATCCGCGCCCGCCAACTCCGCTTGCTCGAGAGCGATCCCGTCGTTCACGCCGAGCTGCAGAGTCTCCAGCCCGGCCTCGCCTCGCTCGATGTACGCGGACGCCTGCCGCTCGTCACGCTCGCCATGACCGCGCTGCGCCATCTCTCCGCCGCGCAGTACGACGCCTTCACCCGCACCTTGCAATTGCTCATCGAGGAAGACGGCCAGATCGATCTCTTCGAGTACCTGCTGCAGAAAACCGTCCAGCATCGGCTCAGTCCGCATTTCCATCCTGTCGCCAAGCGGCCGGTGCAGTATTATGTCGTCAAGCCGGTGTTGCCCGACTGCCTCGTTCTGCTTTCCGCTTTGGCCAATTTCGGTCATGCCGATCCCGCCCAGGCTCAGCGCGCGTTCTTGCGGGGTGCGCAGGAATTGCCCTTTGCGGCGGGGGAGATGCGCCTGCTCGAACCGAAGGAGTGTGGCATTGGTCCCATCGACTACGCGCTCAATCGCCTGAACCAGACCACGCCCCAGATCAAAAAACTGGTGCTCGGCGCCTGCGCGGAAACCGTCGCGGACGACGGCACCATTCATCCCAACGAAGCGGAATTGCTCCGCGCCATGGCGGATACGCTCGATTGCCCCCTGCCGCCGTTTTTGACCGTGTGAGTGAATAATTTTCAATTGCCAAACGCCAATTGGGAAAGATCAACTGAAACAATCTTTCTCGTAATATTATGATCAAATATATTCTTATTGCCGTTGGATTTTTGATTGGTGCAATGACTCAAACAATCGCTGAAGAGTCACTCCAGTTGCCTGATAATGTATGTATTCTTCCGTCAGGAGTAGGCAATATCATGGCGCAGTATTCACCGCGCTCGGGTCCGTTGGTAACAAGCTACTGGATGCCTGCCATTAAAGATGTTTTGAAGGCTGAAGAAGACTTGCCCGTATTTCTGAAGCAGTATTCTCCGCAACATCCGCATTTGCCTTTATCGAAATTCAATAGGCAATACGTCGGCATTATCTGCGCCGGGAAAAAGCGACTTTTCATTTATTCATTTCAATCGGATTTTGCGGTTGGAGAAAGGCAGTGCACATGGAAGAAAGAGTTATTTGTGGTAAAAGATGGGGGCGATAGCGTTTGGCGTGTCGACTACGATATTGAGACTCGTACCTTTTATAATCTAAATTTCAACGGAGACGCTTGATCCTCTTGTCGACTCTTCCTTGAGACAAGCGACAGTTCTGGTTTCTCTATTTGGCGATTGGAAATTGCCACTCTTTCCCCGCTTGCACCCCGCGCCGCTTCTGCTAAAAAGGGCGTTCCCATGTCTCTCATCGTCCAGAAATACGGCGGAACGTCGGTCGGTAATCCCGAGCGCATCCGCAATGTCGCCAATCGCGTCGCCCGTTGGCACAAAGAAGGCCACCACGTTGTCGTGGTCGTTTCCGCCATGTCCGGCGTCACCGACAGCCTCATCAAACTTGCCCGGGAAGTCACCACCGAACCCGCCGAACGCGAAATGGACATGCTCCTCGCCACCGGCGAGCAGACCACGATCGCGTTGACCGCCATGGCGTTGCATGGTCTCGGCATTCCCGCTGTCTCCCTCACCGGAGCGCAGGCGGGCATTGTCACCGATGGTGTCCACACCAAGGCCAAGATCGCCAACATCACCCCGAAGAAAGTCCACGACCACCTCAACGCCGGCAATGTCGTCATCGTCGCCGGTTTCCAAGGGCAGGACGATCAGGGGGCCATCACCACGCTGGGCCGTGGAGGGTCAGACCTGACCGCCATTGCGCTCGCCGCCGCGGTGAAGGCCGACGTCTGCCAGATTTACACCGATGTCGACGGCGTTTACACCGCCGACCCGCGCCTCGTGCCGAACGCGACCAAGATCCAGGAAATCTCGTACGACGAGATGCTGGAAATGGCCAGCCTCGGCGCGAAAGTCATGCAGGCTCGCTCCGTCGAGTTCGCCAAGAAATTCAAAGTCGTGTTCGAGGTTCGTTCCAGCTTCAATGACAACCCCGGCACCATTGTTAAACAGGAAACCAAGAATATGGAAAATGTCGTCGTCCGTGGCGTGAGCCTCGAAAAGAACCAGGCTAAAATTACGATTGCGGGAGTGCCCGATCAACCCGGCATCGCCGCGCAGATCTTCACTGCGCTCGCCGAAGCCAGCCTGAACATCGACATGATCGTGCAGAACGTTTCCGCACAAGGCTCGACCGACATCACCTTCACGCTCAACAAGGACGATCTCGGCAAGGCTCGCAAGTTGATCGAGCCCATCGTCGCCAAGATCGGCGCGAAGGGTTTCACGGCGCTCGAAGGCATCAGCAAGCTCTCCGTCGTCGGCATCGGCATGCGCTCGCATGGCGGCGTCGCGGCCAAGCTGTTCCGCGCTCTCTCCGAAGCGAAGGTGAACATCCTCATGATCTCCACCAGCGAGATCAAGATCTCCGTCACCATCGACGAGGCGCTTGGCCAGAAGGCCACTCAAACCGTTCACGATGCGTTTGGTTTGAATATCGCCAAGCCTGTCTAGCCAGCGCGTGGCAGGGCGTGTCCCTACCACCCCCGCAATACGGGGCGTTCCATTGGAGTATTTGCAGAACAAGACGCCCTAGGCCGTCTTGTTCTGGGGGACGGTATGTGCGGCCGGAGCCGGGGTGGGCATCGCGGCGGTCACATTGGCCTCGGCCTGTTCGTAAACGGGCGGGAGTAAAGCGGGAGCGGCGGGTTGTTCGGCCTGTGTCGTCGATTGAGGAGCCTGCGCCGGGGTGGGGGACTTTACCTCGTTGGCGGCCGCATGAAGCTCACGGTCAAATTCGTCCTTGGCTTTTTTGAATTCACCGAGACTGCGGCCGAGGCCGCGGGCCAATTCCGGTAGCTTTTTGGGTCCGAAAACCAGCAGAGCGATGATCAGGATGACAAACCATTCCCCGCCACTTGGCAACCCAAAGGCCAGAATTGGATTCATATGCAAAGGCCGTTTTAGGATTTCTTGGTGGCGTCGTCAGTAGGACGGGAAGTATCCACTGTCGTGGTCGGAGTCTCAACTTCCTTTTCCACATCGCTCTTGCCGCGCTTGAATTCGCTGATGCTGCGGCCAAGCCCACGTGCGAGTTCAGGCAGTTTCCGCCCTCCAAAAATCAAAACGACAATAAGGAGGATGATAAACCACTCGCCCCCCGAGGGTAAACCGAATGCTAATACCGTGTTCATGGTTGTCTTATAAACACTACTCTCGCCCAATCGTTGCGCAAGCCCTATCGGCCAACGGACGTTGGGCCCGGCCTGGTGGGGCGGAGCCCAATATCAGCATCCTAAGATCAGGAGACAATGGAGACGCTGGCGCTGGTGCCGAGTCGGCTGGCCCCGGCGGCGAGCATCTTTTCGGCCGTGGCACGGTCCCGGATACCACCGGAAGCCTTCACGCCGAAGGTGCAACCGACCGTCTTGCGCATCAACGCCACGGCATGTTCCGTCGCGCCAGAGGCGGCGAAACCGGTGGAAGTCTTGACCGCATGCGCCCCGGCCTTCACCACGCGGCGGCAGGCTTCTTCGATTTGCGCATCGGTGAGCTGGCAGATTTCCAGAATCACTTTGACGGTTTTGCCCTTGGCGGCGGAAACAATTTCGTGGATCTCGTGTTCGACAAAATCCCAGTGACCTTCGAGAGCCGCGCCGGTATTCATCACCACATCAAGCTCATCCGCGCCCGCATCGACGGCGGCGGAGGCCGCCTGCTGCTTCATCCGGGAAAGGCCGGTGCCGAAGGGGAAATCCACCACGGTGACCAATTTCACGCCGCTCCCGGCGAGCATCTTTTTCGCTGTCGGCACCCAATAGGGATTCACACACACGGAATGGAATTTGTGCTGTTTGGCTTCGGTGCAAAGCTGGGTGATCTCGCGGATCGTCGCTTTGGGGCAAAGCAGGGTGTGGTCGATGAGGGAGGCAATATTCTCGGTCAGAGTGTTGGTATTGGTCATCTGCAACTAGTGTGTAGCGCCTCGGCATGAAGTCAAAACCCAAAGTGGCAATGCAGGTGATTTTTTGTTCATGTGAGGGCACATTGCGCCATCACTTACTGGGCGCAAAGCACAGTCCGCTACAACCGCATCTCGCCCTGCGTCTCGAAATTCTCGGTGAACTTCGGACGTTTCTCGATCCCGTCGAGGTAATCGAAGAAATCGTCGGCCTTTTCGAAAAGATGTCCCTTCTCGATGTAACTTTCCGTCGTGAACGGGGAGAAACCCTTCGGGAAGATCATGTAGCGCGCCTTCATGTAATCGCGCGCGTGACCGAGTTCGTCCATCATCCCGGCGGAGAGCGGCGGCCGTTCCGGGTAGGGATGAATAGCGACGACAGCGTCGACCTTGCCGACATACCAGTGCAAATCGCGATGGACCGTGTAGGCGTAGATCGATTCCTTGTCGGCCGTGGAAAGCGACTCGTAATCCGCGCCGATCTCGACGGTCTGCGGGTCGATCACGACGGCGTATTGGCGCAAGCGGCGGATGATCTGGTTGATGACCTGCCGCATCTCGGGCGTGCTGTAGGTCATGGAATAGCTCGCATAGACCATCCACGGATCTTTGGTCGTGACGATTTTATAAAGGCATTCGCTCGGCTCGGTGACGGCGAAAACGTAATGCGGGATCTTCATGTACCGCGCCCAATCTTCCGAGAGGGAAACCTCCTCGTGCATCCACGAGAGGATTTCGTAAATGGTGTGATTGCGGGCCTTCAACGCGAGCAGGAACGGATCGGCACCGACCATGGTATCGAGCTTGCGTTTGATGGACCATTCCGCATCGACGAGGGTGACAATGGCGTCCGGCGCGATGAATTCCTTGATGATACGCTGGTCCTTGAACTTGCGGTTGATGCGGCTCCACTCGACAGTGGCGGGAGCGCGGATGATGACATCCTGCAGCCCCTGACTGCGGATCTGGAAACCGATCTTTTCGTACTCGCGTTCGCGGGTGAGTTCGAAGACGTAATCGGTCGTGCCGAGGAGACGCTCCAGCGGTTTCTGACCGTGTTTGGTGAAGTCGTCCACCGCATTGAAAATCTTGATCTCGCGCCCATTGCGCGCGCCGAGTTCCGCGACCTTTTGCAGGGCGATGGCATCGTCCATGCCCGCGATCATTCCAGTAACGAGAATCTTCACTTTTTCAATTCGTAAGGGGGTTAGGTCGAATCATGCACGCCGGGCGGGAGGCGTCAAATCTCTGTCTCTGCCGGACAGCCAATGACTTCATGTAAATAAATCCAGCGTCACGCGGGCTCAACCATCAAAACCCCACTTCGCACGTTGCGCGGCGGGAGCTTTGGCCGGTTTGGCTTGGAGTGACGCGGTGGGCGTGCTCGCCGGGCGATGCGTGGAAATGAAATCGGTGGGGCTGATCCAGCCCTCCTGACGTTCGCTAAAACCGCCGCCGAGTCCGCGCCCGATTTGATCGCGCAGTTCGAAATGCAGATGCGCTTTGTAAACGCCGCCGACGTTGCCCATCGTGCCGATGGGTTGACCGCGCTTCACGAAATTGCCCCCCTTCACCGTCATTGTATCGAGGTGCGCGTACATCGCTTCCACCACGGAGAGTTGCGAGGCGTCCTTTTCCGGCAGGCGATAGGCGATCATCACGACCTTGCCCCACATGCCTTCGAAATCGACCGCAAGGGTCACCCATCCATCGGCAATGCTGTAGACCGGTTCGCCGAGATCCTTGTCGCCGAGCGCCGTGTTCCAATCTTCGCCCAGATGATTTTCCTCCGCGAACCCGAGCGCGATGAGGGCACCCTTCGCATCGGGTGGCCGCACCGGATAATCAAAGCCGCTCGTGACCGGCAGACAGGGGAGCAGGTAGCGAGCGAAGTAATCCACATACGCGACGTCGCGCTCCCGGGGCAATACAGTCGCTGGTGGACGCTGCGACCAATCGAGACCGATCCAGAGGAGGGCCATCCAGAGCGCCAGTAGCACGAAGGGAGTGAGACGACGAAGCACGAGAGCAGTATGCCCTTTATTTTTCACGCGGCCAGCTCAACCGCGCGCGGAGAGCCGGTAAAATTCGGTCAGGTAGCGGCAGATGTAATCGGTCTGCTCGCGATTGGAAAAGTCGAGCAACAGCGTCTTTTCGCGATTCATGGAATCGACATAGGAAAGCTTGTAGGAGGTCGAGTGTCCGTTATCGCCGCCGGTGCGCTTTTTCCGAACGAGAAACCCGGTCAATTCCTGACGGGGAATGATCTTGGAGCCGATCCAAGGCAGCGGATAGGTTCTGATTTCAAGGGAATCCTGACGAATGAGGATGTCGGTTGTATTGAAGAAAAGGCAGAGACAATAGTAGGTCAGCCCTACGCCGACGGCGACATGTCCCAGCGGAAAAATGAGGAAGATCCATCCCATGACTCCCATCTTCCCCACATGCGCTGCCATGGAGTACCAGCCGATGAGAAAACTGTCCCAGCAAATCGCAAAGATCGCGAGGAACCAGACCACATGGGAAAACCATTTGCGACGGATGACGACGCCCAGATAGTCGTCGATCACGTCAAGGCCCTCGGGGATCGGAATGGGGCGATCAGTCATGGGGGATGACTCAAGGCTGCGAGGTTGGTTGCTGGTTTTCAAGCCGGAAGATGACGCGGCTTTTTCATGTGAAAATCCGGGCTCATAACTTGCCTAAGGACAGTTTGTTGATAAGCTAATAAACGATATGCCCAAAGTCACGATCCTGCCTGGTAATCACGTTGCCGAAGTCGAACCCGGAACCACTCTGCTCGACGCGGGGGAACATGCTGGGGTCGACATGGAGGCCGGTTGTTTCAATTGCTCGTGCGGCACCTGCGTCGCGGAAGTAGTTTCCGGCATGGAGAATCTCGAGGAACCCACGCCGGAAGAGCTCGATGTGCTCGACCAGTGGAACAAGGACCCGGAGAAATACCGGCTCACCTGTTGCGTGAAAGTGGTGAAGGGCGACGTGACCATCACGCAAGGGCATTAGCAGGGCAGAGTTCGTCCCCCATAGCTGACGCGCGAGGCGCATCGCTTTCGGTAATGATCCCTCACAGGAATTGAGTCCCTATGCCTCCTAAAAAATCTCCGCAAGCCGTGGTCGAACCGGTCGTCATCCCGCAACCCAAGAAGGGCGCGAAAATCCGGCTGGGCGCGCATACGTCCATTTCCGGCGGCGTGGCGGAATCGATTCCGCGCGCGGTGGCGGTAGGGTTCACCGCGGCCCAAATTTTCGTCAAAAATAACAAGCAATGGTTCGCGCCCGACTTGGACCCGGCGGACATCAAACTCTTTCGCGACCGCCAGGAAGCAGCCGATCTGGTCGTCTTCGGACATAATTCATATCTCGTCAATCCGGGTAGCCCGAAGGACGATGTGTTCGACACATCGGTGAAATCGCTTGCGGCGGAACTCCTTCGCGCGGATTCCCTCGGCCTGCCCTTTCTGGTCATGCATCCCGGCAGTCACGGCGGCGCGGGCGAAGAAGCTGGGCTCCAGCGCGTGGTCGAGGGACTCGATCTCGTGCTGAAAGCGACGCCCAAGGTGCAGACCAAGCTCGCACTGGAAAACACCGCCGGGCAGGGCTCCTGTTTGGGCCAGAAATTCGAGCATCTTGCCTATCTATTGAATCATGTCAGCCAGCCGGAACGTTTCGGTGTCTGCCTGGATACAGCTCACTTGCTGGAAGCCGGTTACGACATTCGGGATGAAAAGCATTATACTGCCACCTTTGCGGAATTCGAACGCGTTATCGGCAAACAATGGCTGCTCGGTTTTCACCTCAACGATTCCAAGACGCCGCTGGGTTCCCGCGTGGATCGCCACGAACACCTCGGCGCGGGCCATGTGGGACTCGAAACTTTCCGCTTTGTTTTACAGGACAAACGCTGGCGCGATATTCCGAAAGTGCTCGAAACACCGAAGAGCGAAGATATGCGCGAAGATGTAGACAACCTTAAAAAAATTTGCCCCTTTATTAATTAGGCTACTAATGCTTTTTAAAAAAAATTAAGTAGCACGGGTCACTGTTCCGAATTAACATTAGTGCTATGAGCAAGCCCAAGATTATTGCCTATTTGAAACCTCATTGCGGCTGGAGCAAAGGTGTCCGTGCCGTTTTGAACAAGTACGACTTGCCCTTTGAAGATCGTGACATCTGGAATGATCCGATGCAACGGCTCGAAATGATCCAGAAGAGCGGTCAGGAGCTTTCCCCCTGCGTGGAAATCGACGGCAAGATGTTGCCCGATATCAGCGGTGAGGAAGTCGAAGCCTATATGATCAATGCGGGCATCGTGAGCAAAAGCCACGCCCCCGTCGAAGTGCCGATCAATCAGGCCTGCTCCGACCATGGTGAACCCCAGGGAACTCCAATTTCTCTCCGGCAGTCCTGATTTTTCATGAACCAAACGCAACAGCGGGCGCTCGTAGCGTTGCTGGAAGAAGGCGACGCCGGTACGGTGGCTCTCGTTAAAAAGGAGCTGATCCTGGCGGGGCCCGCGCGTTTGGAGGAGTATCAAAAACTGCTGAGTTCCAGCGGCACCGTCGCTTCCCGCCATCTGCGGGAAGTGATTACCCAGATCGAGGAGGCCCAGAATCTGGGCAACATCTCGCGCGGTCTGGCCAAGCTAAAGACCTACTCCCAGTTGGAAGAACTCTGCTGGGATCTGACCCGTTCCGATCAAGCCGGGTTTGACGGCGGCCCCTACTCGCGCCAACTCGATGCGTGGGCCGAAGCACTCAGCGCGTATCTTGCCAAGGGCGCGACGGTTGAGGAACAAGTCCGCGCGCTCACACGTTTTCTCGCCTATGAGCAGCGGCTCACGGGCAATCACCACGATTATTATCACCCGCGGAATTGCTATCTGCCGTGGGTCATCGAATTTCGCCAAGGTCTACCGATCACGCTGACGTTGATTTATATTCTCGTCGGACGCCGGGTTGGTCTTGAAGTGGAAGGCATCAACGCACCCGGTCATTTTCTCGCCAAGCTCGGCCCGATCATTTTCGATCCCTACTACAGCGGTCGCATCATCACCGAAGGCGAATGGGAACGCATGGCGCTGGAGGTGTCCGATTCACAACGCCCCTTCCTGAGCAAGCCATGCACGCCGCTCCAGATGGTGCACCGGTTGCTGATTAATTTGCGCAACGCCTACATCAAGCGCAACGATACGAAGAACCAGCAGAGGCTGGATCATTACCTCGCGGTGCTGCAGCACTAATCGCCGGCTAAAACACCTGCGGCATGCCCTCGATGAGGAACCGCACCTTGGAGAGCAATTTACGTTTCGTCGCCGCCATCAGCAGCCGTTGCGCCGGTTCGTGCAAGGGCTCGTAGCTCATGCGGTAGGTGCCGAAATGCATCGGGACCATTGTCTTGGATTTTAATTCTTCGAAGGCTGTGACAGCTTGCTCCGGTCCGATGTGCACATCGCGGAAGGAGGGTGGTTCGTACGCGCCGATGGGCATGAGCGTGATCTCCGGGGCGAGACGGGCGCCGATTTCTTTGAAGCCGCCAAAGTAGGCAGAGTCGCCGACGTGATATACCTGTCGTCCCTCGTATTCGATGCAGAAGCCGCCGTAACCGCGATGGCGGTCCATGAGCACGCGCGCGCCCCAATGTTTGCACGGTGTGAAGGTGATCTTCAGGCCATGATATTGCCATGTCTCCCACCAGTTCATTTCCTGCACATGCTCGAAGCCGAGATCGTGGACGAGATTGCCCACGCCAACGGGCACGAGAATCGGTTGCCGTGCGGCGACTTGGCGCAGGGTGCGGCGGTTCAGGTGATCGAAGTGCGCGTGGGTGATGAGGACGAGATCGATATTCGGCAGGTCGGCGATGGCCATTCCGGCGCGGCGCAGGCGGCGGATGACGAGAAGCCAATTCGCCCAGTTCGGATCGATGAGAATATTATGGCGCGGAGTCTGAACGAGAAATGAGGCATGCCCGATCCAAGTCAGGCAGAGTTGTCCCTTTTTCAGCTTCGGAAAAACGGGGCGATTTTCCTGACCTCCACGGCGGGAGAAAAGCGATGGAATCAACACTTCCGTGATGAAATTCCGCTCGTTCCACTTCGTCGCTTTTTTCTTTTTAACGATCACAGGTTTCGTGATTTTAACCTCCTTTTCGCAGCTGCAAATAGTAAAGTGCTGTCACGCCCCATGACCAAGGTTGAACAACGTCAGGAAATTCGCCGGCGGCTGGCCGGTTTCAGCGCCACCGACCGGCAAGCCGCTTCGCAACTCATCGCGCGCAAGATTCTCGCCCGACCGGAATTTCGTGCGGCCAAGGTGGCGGCACTTTACACGCATCTTCCCTCGGAACCGGAGACGCAGCCGCTTTTTCAGGGGGCAAAGAGTATGATTGTATTTCCGCGCGTTGAGATGAAATCCAAGCGAATCGATTTCTATCGCGTGCGCGCATGGAGCGAATTGGTTCCCGGTTCCTTTGGGGTGCGCGAGCCCGACCCGGAACGTTGTTCGCGGGTATCCATCGCGGAGATCGACTTCATCCTCGTGCCGGGCATGGCATTTGACCGCCACGGATGGCGACTCGGGCGCGGTGGTGGCTTTTATGATCGCTTGCTGGAGCAATTGCCGAAATCGATTCCTCGTGTGGGAGCATTCTTTGCCTGTCAGGAACTGACGGAAGTGGCTCGGGAAGCGCATGATCAGCCGCTGGATTGCATCGTTACTGAAGTATCGTAAGGGTTTTTCGTTCGCGGGGTGTTCTACCATACAGAAGCGAGAGCCCCAGAAACAGGCTCCCCAGTAAGAACCTCTCCAACCCAAAGAAAGAACGAAGATGAAGACCCTCACCAAAGTCACCCTCAGCATGATCCTCGCCGCCGGACTGTTTGCTGGTAGCGCCAGCGCCTCCACACTCAGCAGCAAAGCCGCGCTGACCAACAGCCTCCAGACCGGCCCGGCCGCGGTCACCGTTGCCGCCAAACCCGTGAATGCCACCGCGATCAGCTCCAAAGCCGAGAAGGCTCCCGGCACCGCGCAGCAAGTCTCCGTCTCCCGCACGCAGAATTGTTCGAAGCCGATGGACATGGCTTCGGCCACCTGCGAGATGCATTGCCGCTAAGCGATCGAGTGGCTACACTGCCGCCGGGGTGGAAATCACCACCCCGGACTCGGCTTCCAGCGAAAAGGAACTTTCCTCATGAATTCCCCAACCCCCGATCCACTTGATGCCCTGCTCAAGCAGTCGCGGCCAGAGATCACGCTGCCCACGCGGTTCCAATCCGAAGTGTGGCAACGGATCGCCGACCGCGAAACCGCCTCGCCCTGGGCTCCGCTACGCGCCTGGATGGAGGAATGGTCCGGCATTCTGATGCGACCGCGTTACGCGCTTGCCTTGATGACGGTCACCATTCTCATTGGTGCGGGGACGGCGCAGCTCACCGCTCGTCCAGACCCTGCCACCATGCAGGCCCGTTACGTGAGTCTGATTGATCCCTACTCGAGCGCGCATCGATGAAACGCCTGATTTCATTTTTATTTCTTGTCCTGATCGCGCTCGCGCTGGGCGCGGCAGCGTTCGCGGTCTGTCGTTATGCGATGATCGCTTCCTCGACGGGGCGACCCGAATTGGAGTGGCTCCGCGCGGAGTATCGACTGGATGACGCGCAATACACCCGCGTCGTGGCGTTGCATCAAAACTATCAGCCGGTTTGCGAGGCGCTTTGCGCGAAGATCGCGGCGAAAAATGCGGAGATTGATCAGCTCATACGCACACATCCGAATGGTGTCACTCCGGCGCTCGCCCAGGCCTTTCGCGAGGAGGGCGAACTCCGCAGCGCGTGCCGCCTGTCGATGTTGAATCACATCTATGCGGTGAGTCGCGAGATGTCTCCCGCGCAGGGAAAACGTTACCTCGACATGATGGCGACGCAGATCACGTGTCCGGCGTCGGAAATGCCACGTGCGCACTCGGGTCACCACGGCGGCAAATGAGCGATCCGGCATTGGATTCTGCCGCGATGGAGCGGTTGGCCGCGGGGGATGATCTCGCCCTGAATGAGCTCATGACACGTTGGCAACAGCCGCTCGCCAATTTCATTTTCCGTTACACCGGCAACGAAGCGGAATCGATCGATCTCGCGCAGGAGACGTTCGTCCGCGTCTACGAATCGCGCGGTCGTTTCAAATCCGGGAGCAAGTTTTCCACCTGGCTTTTCACCATTGCGATTAATCTCTGCCGCAATCAGGCCCGTTGGAAATCACGTCACCCGCAAGCCGAACTCGACGATGCGATTCCGGATTCGGCACCCACTCCGCACGACCAGGCGGTGCGGGAGGAGACGGCGGTGCGGGTGCGCCGTGCGATTGCGGAGTTGCCGCACGATCTTCGCGTGGCGCTGGTGCTCTACGAGTATGAGGATCAAAGTTACGCGGAAATCGCCGCGCAACTCGATTGCACGGTCAAAGCGGTCGAAACCCGCCTTTACCGTGCCAAGCAACTCCTGCGCGCCGCGCTGGCCTGAGGGGGAGTTGCGAGCTCCGGCATCGGGTTCGTGTCAAGGGGCGAAGGAGCCGGGGACCACATCGGCCGCGCCTTTGATGGTATCGGTCGAGATGTTGTCCATGCCGATGCGACGGGCGGCGGTGGAGTTGATCAACTTCAAGCCGGAGGGCATGCGGTAAAGGGGGATGTTGGCGGGGCTTTCGCCCTTGAGAATGCGCGAGACCATTTCGCCAGCGGCTTTGCCGCCGCGACCGACATCGGGCACGATGCAGAAGACGGCACCGTTTTTCGCCTGATAGGCGGTGAAGCCGAAGATGGGGATGCGGGCGCGCGTGGCTTGCGCGACGACGGCGGAGAAGGCTCCGTTCGGGATCGAGCCTTCGATCATGACGATGGCGCCGGGTTGCTGGCTGACGAGAGCCTGCACCGCATTGGTGATATCGCTTACCGTGTCAACCGGGACGGCATTCACCTTGATCCGGTATTTGGCGGCCATTTCAGTGAGCAGATCCTTTTGCTCGTTGGAGATCACTTCGCCCGGAACATAGAGCGTGCCGATTTGCTTGATGTCGGGAATGAGGAATTTGATTTGCGCCACGACCGCCTCGAATTCGGAAGGCTGGGTTTTGATGTAGGCTCCGGTCACCATGGGCAGGTGGTCGGTGTCGCTCTTGGCCACGCCGAGCAGGATCGGGTCGGAGACGAGGTGAAAGACGATGGGCGTTTTGGGTGCGCGCTGCACGGCGGGTTGCAAGCTTTGGGACTGGAGGGGAATGAGGACGTCGGCTTTGTCGTTGACGGCCTTGTCGACGAGATTGATCAGCGTCGGCATGTCGTTCTGCGCGGAGGAGACGGTGAGAATGTAATCGGTGCCATCGACGAGGCCCGCGCTGGTGAGGCCGGCCCGGATGGCCTTCTCGCCACTCTCGGCGTCGGCGGCTTCGTTATAGCGGATCAGCATCAGTTTGGCCGGCTTCTTCACCTGCGCTTCGGAGTGAGGCGTCAAACCAAACCACAGGGTTGTCGCCACGACCAATGCCATCACTGCTGTAAGGGTCCGCTTCATGGTGCGCACAGGATTGTATGGGATGTGAGCAAAGTCAAGGGTCGCGTAACGGCACAAAAAAACTGCGTCGACAACGCGCTACAAGGATCAACGGACTCTGTTGGGTGTCGCGGTCCGTGTCGATCAAGCCGATGGATTTCGCATTGTCGATTGAGATTTCAGAGAGACGGAGTCCGGGCATGGACCCTTTATAGCAGAAAAGACGCCGGACCGTTTGCGTTAGGTTGGCTACGTTGGTTAGGTGCGCGACATTTTTAGCCGCACGGCTCATCCAACGCATGGACGCGAGAAGATGAGCACGATAGGTTGCGGGACTCTATGCAGCCTTCCAGTTCGGAAACGGATCGCTGAAGTGCGCTGCCCAGTATTTCTCGTCCGAGCGCATTTCATCCGCTGTAAGGAGGCACTCATCGAGTGCCGCTTTCATTTCCTCCTTTGGCAAGTTTTGACCGATGTAAACGAGTTCCTGGCGACGGTCCCCGTAGGGTTCTTTCCACTCTTTGAGAATCTCGCGGATCGTGTCGTCACTCTCCGGCCAATATTTTTTCGGCACTGCTGCCCACCAGTAGCCGATGGGCCGATACTCCGCCGTGCCGCCCGCTTGCGACCATTCACCGATCATGGCATGGCGGGTGGCGAGCCAGAAGAAACCCTTGGAGCGAAGCAATCCCGGCCATTTGGCGTGGAGGAATTCCCAGAAGCGCTCCGGGTGAAAGGGGCGTCGCGCGCGATAGACAAAGCTGCCGATGCCGTACTCCTCCGTTTCCGGCGTATGCACCGCCTGCAACTCACGCAGCCAGCCGGGGGAAGTCATGGCCTGTTCCATGTCGAAGCGTCCAGTGTCCAGAATGGCATCGAGCGGGACATTGCCGCGCACGCTTTCGATCACGCGCGCGCCGGGATTGAGCCGGGCTAGGATGGCGCGCAGTTCGGTGAGCTTTGCCGGGGTGACGAGATCCGCCTTGTTGATGACCAGGACGTTGGCGAATTCGACCTGATCGATGAAGAGATCCGCTATGGAGCGGACATCGCCCTCCCCTGTGGCCATACCCTTTTGCGCGAGGGTGGTGTTACTTTTGAATTGTTGGAGAAAGTGAACGCCATCGATCACCGTCACCATCGTATCAAGGCGGGTGAGATCTTGCAGGGAGCGTCCGAGTTCATCGCGGAAAGAGAAGGTTTGCGCGACTGGCAAGGGCTCCGCAATGCCAGTCGATTCGATGAGAAGATAGTCGAAACGCTTCGCGGCGGCGAGCTTGGCCACTTCCTTCAACAAGTCATCGCGTAACGTGCAGCAGATGCAGCCATTGGTCAGCTCGATGAGTTTTTCCTCTGTGCGGCGCAGGGCGGCGTCGCCTTTTTTTACGAGAGCCGCGTCGATGTTCACCTCACTCATGTCGTTGACGATGAGCGCGACGCGGCGGCCTTCGCGATTGGCGAGGATGTGATTGAGGAGGGTGGTCTTGCCCGCGCCTAGAAAGCCGGACAGGACGGTGACGGGAAGACGGGCCGGAGCCGAACGCGAGCAGGAGGGATTTCTCATAAATGCAAATAGCTTGCATTTATTTTCATCATATGCAAGTTGTTTGCAAATATGAAAACCAACGATCTGCTCTCGTTTCGCTCCGCGCTTCGTGCGGCCCTGTTGCTGGGTCTGTCGCTTCTGGCGGTTCCGGCGGTTCACGCGCAATATCAATACACCACCGGCCACGCCGATCTCGGCATTGGCTATGAAGATGGTGAGTTGAATCCCCACTGGCACATTGAAGACACCTATGAATATGCGCCGGAAGATGCCGTGGCGGTGGTGTCGGCCACGCTCTCCTCGCCCACGGGTGCCGCGGCGGCCCTTGGCGTCGCGGATGGCAGCACCATCTGGGTTTGCGGCAAGGCGGCGTATCAGCCGAATCTGGGTTTCGGCGCTGAAGAATTGATTCCGGGCGACTGGGTGGGCGGTTCGATCAGCCTGACGCTGACGGCATGGAGCGGTCCGGGGGAAGTTGCCATCTTCAGCACGAACATGTCCAACACGGCGGTGGTCGATACGGTTTTCTCCACCTACAGCGCGGCCGCGACGCTCGCCGGCAACTCGCTGGAGATGTTCGCGGGGGATCACCTGCACTATACCTTTGCCTTCACCGAGGTGGGCCAGTACTCGCTGGAATTCACCTGGTCGGGAACGCATGTGACGGATGGTGTTCAATCCAAGTCGGGCACGTTTGTGTTCAACGCGGTGCCGGAGCCGTCGACGAATGCGCTGTTTATCGTGGCGGGGATGGGTCTTCTCCTGATGCGGCTGCGGCGTGGCTGGCGACTGGCTTATGCTAATTCGTTTTCAAGATGATACGAATCCGCTGGTTATTTTCCGAGCCGGCGGCGTTGCTCCTCAGTTGCAGATCCGCTTGGGATATGCGTCTTCGTCGCGCCTTGCCTGTACGGAAAATTCCGGCGCGTCTTCATATCATCTAGAAAGCTCGTTAGCATTAACATGAAATCGCGTCGCGCGTTTACGCTGTTGGAGATGGCGCTGGTGTGTGCCTTGCTGGGGGTGCTGGCGTCTTTGCTGATTCCGGCGGTGCGCTCGGCGCAAGTGATGCTGGCGCGGGCGGGCTGTCTCTCGAATGAACGGCAGATCGGTCTGGCCCTGCTGACCTATGCGGGGGAGAACGACGGCTTGCTACCGCCTTCGACCCACACCACGGGGCGGCGCTACATCGCGCAGAGTTGGATTTACCAACTGGAGGAGTATCTCGGCAATTTCGACAAGGTGCGCGTCTGTCCGGCGGAGCCGGCGGGACGGCGCAAGCTTATCCGGGAGATGCGGGCGACCAGTTATGTGCTGAATGAATTGGTCGTCGATGATGATACCTATCGCCAGATGCGGCGGTTGCCCCGGCCGGCGGAAACATTGCTGCTCTTTATTCTCTCCGAGAGTCGCAACCCGAGCCAGACATGGGACCACGCCCATACGGGAGATTGGACCAGTTGGTCGCGGGCGCTGAGCGACGTGGAGGTGGATCGACATCGCAGCGGCCCCCGGTCGGGCGACCGGATGCGCGGGTCGGCGAATTACTTGTATGCCGATGGCCATGCGGAGAATCTGACGGCCGCGGAATTCCGCTCCCGTTTTGCCAACGGGGTGAATCCCGCGGCTGTGCCGGGAGTGGAGTAGGCGGGCTACTTCCCGGCCAGCGCGGTCTGGACGATGTAATCGGCGATGCGGCGGCGGTCCTTGTGCGCGAGGGTGAATTCGCGCGTCTGGCGCGAGATTTTCTCGAGTAGGGCGGGGTTGGCCAGGGCGCGGTCGATCTGTTTTTCGAAATCGTTTCCGGCCATGGAGAAGAAGATGGCGTGCTCGTCGGGTTCCATCGGCATATGGTGGAGGACAAAGGGGTAATTGATCACGGGTACCGCGCCCAGGGCGGAGGCCTCATATTGCCGCCAGGTCTCGCAGCCGTAGCTTTCGGTGCAGACGACGAGCTTGGCGCGCTGGAGGTAATCCATGTAATCAAGCTTCTCCGCTTTTTTTTCCACGATCATGACGTTGTATTTGGAGGAGAGCTTGCGGCAGCGTTCGCGCACTTCATTGCGGACGGGATTGCCGAGGCCGCTGATGAAGACGTCGATGTCGCGCTCCGCCATGGGCCGCACGTGGTTTGGAATTTTGTTATGATTCACGCCGTAGCTGAGGGGGCGCAATTTTGATTCGTGCGGGGCGACGCGTCGTTCGCCCACGTAGGTGTAGAGTGGCAGGAGAGAGCGGCGCGGCCAGGCGAATAGTTCGCGTTTGAAGTAGTGGGTGCAGGCCTTGAGGAGACGAAAATCCCACGGCAGAATGTAGTGCGGGTCGCGCAAATCGATGACTGCAAAGGGCACGCGATCGGTCAGGCCTTCCACGAGGTTGGGAGCCCACCAGGCGTCGAGCATGGATCGTTTGTAGGTGAAGAATCGGGCCGCTTGGGCAATGGATGTCCAGAAACCCTTGTTGCCGGGCCAGGGGGTGTTCCAGATGTTGCCGCTGATGACGAGGTCGAATTCCCCCGCTTCCAAGCGTCGGCGCAGGGAGCGACGGCGGGCGCTGTCCATGGAGTAAAGAGTCGGGCCGGAGGTGCGGTCGCCGGAAACGATCTCCAGTTCGTACTCGGGCCGTTTCATGAATGCGGGCTCGAGAAAATCCTCGAAATCGGAAGCGGGCCAGAAGGCCAGAATGCGAAGGGGCTTGCTCATAAATCGTTCAGGCTTATTTTACGCAGCGCGCGCCGAGGGAGCGGAGGCGCTCCACGACGAGTTCGGGGGCGATTGCGGCCATGCGTTGGGCGGGGTCGGGTGTGCGGAGGACTTCGATCTTTGCGCGCCAGGGTCCCCATTGGTCGGCGTTGGTCGAGCCGAAGAGGGCGAGGCCGGGAATTTGCAGGGCGGCGGCCAGATGCATGGGCATGGAGTCCATGCCGAGAAAGGTTCCGGCGCCGGCGATGATGGCGCCGAGTTGATGCGGGGCGAGGGTGCCAATCTCCGTCACGGGCAGGGAAAGTCCGGCGAGGCTTTCCGCGGCGTACTGCTTTTCAAATGCGGCGGGGCCGGTGCTGATCACGATGGGGCCGGGCAGTTCCTTTTGCGCTTGTTGCAGGAAGGCGCGCACGTGGCCGACCGGCCAGCATTTTGAGGGCCAGCGGGCGGTGAGGTGAAAATGGAGATATCCCCCCGGGGTTAGTCCATGCTGGGCCAGCCATTCTGCATGCCAGCCGACTGCCTCCGCCGCGGGCGTGTACTCCAGTCGTGCAGATTCCTTGTCCGCTTCGTCCGCGCCGGCAAGGGCCAGATGCTGTTCTACCACGTGGACCGGCCATGCGGGATACCGGCGCCATTCATTGATCATGCGCAGCGGACGCAGCAGGGTGGGGAAATTTTCATTGAGCAAGGCCGAGCGCAGCGGGGCGCGTGATAACCAGGCCCAGAGGGCGGGCCGTTCCGAGCAGCGGGAGAAAACCAGGGCCCAGTCGAAATCGACCGCGCGGAAGAGATTCCAGCGGCGAATGTCGCGGCTGATTTGAAACGAGCCGCGCGGGAGGGGGTGTACTCCGGCCAGTCCATCCATGGTGCGCAGCAATTCGGCCGAGAGGGGTTGCACCATCGCGTGCACTTCGTGCCCTTGACGCACCAACCAGCGCAACGCGGGTGTTGTCAGGATGGCGTCACCCGGCTGGTTGAGTTGAATGGCTAAGACTCTCATGGAAGCCGTCCAGATTCCATTTTTCCCAAGCAATCAGCAATCAAATTCGCCATGGCCGATGGACAGCGAAGTTGACCCCTGAGATCGGAATGCAACGGCCTGCTCGCTGGCGCTGGCTAGCGGGCCTTGAGGTGCTGGCTGAACCATTTCACGGTTTGCGCGATGACGTGTTTGCGGTGTTTCCACGTGGTGAAAACGTGGTCGGCACCGGGGACGACGAGGTGCTTCTTTATGCCGCGGGCAACGGGGAAGTACTTGGAGAATTCCTCGCGGAAACCTTCGATGTCTTTGTCGCCCTGAATTTGCAGCTTGGGGAAGGGCAGCCGGACGTAGGATTCGGGAACGTCGATCTTGGGGCGGTCGGTGAAGAATTTTTTGCCTACGATGTGAATCGGGTTTTCGCTGGTGAAGGCGGGGGGATTGATCTCGGGCTTGGAGCGCCAGAATTGGAAGCTCGGCACGCTGGACCAGGTGACCATGGTGCGCACGGCTCCATCGGGAATTTGTGCGGCGGTGCAGATGGTGACCGCGCCGCCAAAGCTGAGGCCGAGCAGGCCGATGTTATCCCAGCCTTGTTGATGGGCCCAGCGGATGACGTTCTTGAGGTCGTTGATTTCCGTGTTGGGCGTCATTTGGTAAAATTCGCCGCTGCTGTCGCCGGAGCCCCAGAAGTCGAATCGCAACGCGGCAAAACCCGCCTTGGCAAGTTCGCGCGCGGTGGTGACGAAGAGTCGGCCGCTTTCGCCTTTGTTGCCGGTAAATCCGTGGGAGAGGATGACGAGGCCTTTCACCGTTTTCTTCGGTACGTGGAGAACGGCGGCGAGATGGTGCTTGTCGGGGGTGGAAATGGTGAAGCTGTGTTCGTCGGGGAAAGTGGGGGTGGTGGCCATAAAATAGTGCGGCCTACGTTGCGCCGCGAGTGCGGCGCGTGCAAGCGGATTTGCGAGCGCAAAGGAGCGGGAGCGTGCTCCCGCTATATGGTGCGAGGCGGCTTATTCTCCCTGCATCTTGGCGGCCTTGACTTGGTCGGGGGTGATCCAGCCTTGGTCGCCGAAATATTGGGACAGGCGGTAGGCGATCATGCGCGCGGTGCGCCGGGTGTCTTCCGAGATGCCCTTCATGGAACCGCCTGCCATGCTGCCTGCGGCTCCGATGGGAGTGGGGTCGCCCACCACGCCGGGTTCCGCACCGCTGCCGCCGGTGGTGTCAAAGGCGAGGAGTTTCTGCATCGGGTTGACGCCTGCGTCGTAGAGGCTGATGGCGGTTTCCATCTTGGTGCCGCCTGCGCCGAAGCCGATGAACATGCGCAGTGCGCGGCTGCCCTGGTTCACGCGGAGGAATTGGCCGTCGAGGACGAGGTAATTGCCCACAGGCGCGGGGGCGTTGGCGGCGAGTTTTTCGGCGGGATAAAATTTGACGATTTCGGCAAGCAACGCCGCGGACATGGATTCGATGGATTGCTTTTTGAAGTTTTCAAGTTCCGCGCCGCTGCGGTCGACATTGAGGGAGTCGAGCGGCAGATCGAAGTCGCGCACGTAGATTTTTTTCGGCTTCAACCGGCCGCCGGGCAGGGTGTTGACTTCCTGGTCTTTGACGCTGACGGAGGCGCATCCGGCGAGCAGAAGTAAACCGAGGGTAGTGATGACGACACTGGCGTGACGAATGATGGCAGGCATGAAATGAGTTCCCTTAAAGTTGAATTTTCCCAAAAAAATCAGTCCCCGGCGGACGCCTCTTCAAACGGGAGAGGCGTTTCGCCTTGATGCGGGGATTGTGTCGAATTCAACGGCGGATGACAATCACAACTGCAATGATGATGATCGCCGCGCTGAGGGCGATCTTGAGCGTCAACGCCTCGCCGCCCATGGCCCAGCCGACGAGCACCGCGATGATCGGATTCACATACGAGACGGTGCCGACGCGAGCGGGTGTGCTGACCTTCATGAGCCAGACATAAGCCGTGTAGCCGAGCAGTGAGCCGAACACGAGCAGATAGGCAAAGCCCAACGCGGAGCGCAACGAGACCGCGCCAAGTGAAAAACGGTGCAGTTCACCGGTGCCCACGCCGATGGCAAACAGGAGCAGACCGCCCATCAACATCTGCCGGGCCACGGGAAGCAGGGGAGAGCCTTCCACATGGGTGTGGCGGGAGTAGATCGCGCCGGCACCCCAACAGATATTGGCGCCGATCAACACGAGGTAGCCCCACAGTTGCGGAGAGGCGACGGTGGTAACGGCGTGCTCCGGCTGGCAGAGAATCAGGATGCCGCCGAAGCCGAGGAGCAAGCCGATCGCGACGGTGCCTGTGGGGCGGCGTCCGCCCGGTCGCAGCCAGTCGAAGAGCACCATCCACAGCGGGGTTCCGGCCGTGATCAAGGCCGCGATGCCGGAGGGCAGCGTGCGTTCGGAGAGCGTCATGCCGCCATTGCCGATCACGATTAACAAGCCGCCCACCACCGTGGCGTCGCGCCATTCGCGGCGCGTACCCCAGTGAAAACCCTTCGGTTGAAAAAAGCGCAGCCCTACCATCAGGATGGCTCCGGCGATGAAGAAGCGCGTGCCGGCCATGACAAAGACCGGAATGGTTTCGATGGCGACGCGGATGCCGTAAAAGGTACAGCCCCAGGCGAGGTAGACCAAGGCGAAGGCGGCGGCGATCCAGGGCATCAACGCATGGGCGTGCGGAGACGTCGGGGTGATCGTGTCGGACTGCGGTTCGGTCGTGGTGGTGCTCATGATTTCCTTGTGGGAAGAGCCACCCCGGGAAGAACGGAATTGGGAAATAAAAAACCCACCCCGTTTTCTGGAGGTGGGTCGTCGTTTGTTTGTGTTTAGGACGAACTAGAAACCCGAAACCTCCGTGGCCATGACAGGCGCCATCCAACCCATTTTATGGGCGGCAATCGCGGCGACGGCGTGGGTGACGGAGACGAGGTTCATTCGTGTGCAGGCAGGATAACCGAGGCGGGCGCTGTGTCAATGCTGGGGTGTGTGCCATGAAGCGTAAGCAAGATTCAGATGCGTCGGTCCCGCATTTTACCTTTGCCCTTTCCGACGTCACACGGTTGACAGCGGCGTGAGCTGTATTAATAATAAGAGCGTTGAAACGGATCGAAGCTTTTTACAGTGGACGGGTTCATGGCGTTGGATTTCGCGCGGCCACGCAAAGTCTGGCCCGGGGATTCGATGTAGTCGGAACTGTGTGCAACGTGCCCGATGGCCGCGTTCATGTGGTCGCGGAAGGCACCCAACAGGAGCTGGAAGATTTTTTGCAGGCGATTGCCGAAAGCGATCTCGCCGGATATATTAAGGAGCGCTCGGTCCAGTGGTCCGAGCCGCGTGGCGACGTCAAAGGGTTCAAGATTATCCATTAGGATTTTAACTATCTGCCAAAATCATGAGCACTCCCGATTCTCCCAAGACTGACCTGGCCGTCGAAATTCGCAGCCTGACCAAGCGTTACGCCCTGCCGTGGAAACGCAAAGTGCTGGTCGCGGTCGACCAGCTCAACCTCACCGTGCGCCGGGGCGAGGTCTTCGGCCTGCTGGGGCCCAACGGTTCCGGCAAAAGCACGACGCTGAAGATGCTGCTGTCGCTGATCAAGCCGAGCGAGGGCGAAGCGTGGATCTTCGGCCAGCCGGTCGACACGATCGAAGCGCGCCGCACGGTGGGCTTCCTGCCCGAGAATCCGTACTTTTACAAATTCCTGAATGGCGACGAAACGCTGCGCTTTTACGGCGGACTCGCCGGCATGCAGGGCATCGCGCTCGACAACAAGATCGAGGAATTGATCAAGCTGGTCGGACTCGAGAACGGTCGCGACCGGCCACTGTCGGCCTATTCGAAGGGCATGCTCCAGCGCATCGGTCTCGCGCAGGCGTTGATTCATGATCCGGAATTGCTTTTCCTCGACGAACCGACTGCGGGTGTCGATCCCATCGGCTCTCGCGAAATCCGCGACCTGATCGTGCGCTTGCGCGACATGGGCAAAACCGTGGTCTTCTCCTCGCATCTGCTCGAACAGGTGCAGGAAGTGGCCGACCGCGTGGCGATCATGAGCCTGGGCAAAAAGATGGTGGAAGGCTCGCTCAATGATCTGTTGACCGTGCAGGATCGCACCCAGTTCATTGCGCAGGATCTGTCGCCTGCCGCGCAGGAGGAAGTGCGCCAGCTCATCGAGCAACGCGGGGGCCGCAACGTCTCCGTCTCGAGCCCCAAGCTTTCGCTGGAACAACTCTTCCTCAAGACTGTCGAGTACGAGCGTGCCGCGCAAAAACCGGGCGTGGCGAAACCGACCAACGAACGCTAACGAAAAACCGTCCTATGTTTGAAAGCCTCTTTCGCATTCGCGCCATCGCGCGCAACACGCTGACGGAAGCACTCCGCCAGAAGGTGCTCAACATCCTGCTGCTCTTTGGCGTGATCGCCATCGTGAGCGGATTTCTTTTCGCGAACTTCACGCTGGCGGAGCAGTTCAAGTTCCTGAAGGATTTCTCCATCGGCGCGATGTCCGTTTTCGGTCTGCTGATCGCCCTGATGGGCACGGCGCAGTTATTGCCGAATGAAATCGAGAACCGGACGATCTACACGATCCTCGCCAAGCCGGTTCGCCGCAGCGAATTCCTGATCGGCAAATATTGCGGCATGCTGGCGCTGCTCGCGACGACGATGTTGCTGATGTCGATCGTGTTTGTCGGTGTCATCCTGACGAAGGAACGGCTCATGATCAACGCCGAGCTACGCGACGCACAAGGCGCCAACGCCGAAATGCAGGCGATGGCGAATGAGAACATCAAGCAGATCCACAAGGAAGCGCGTGATCCGCGGCTGATCCAGGCCATCGTGCTGACCTATGCGAAGCTGGCCGTGGTGGCCGGGCTGGCCCTGTTGATTTCCACTTTCGCGACCTCGGCCATTTTCACCGTCGCCACGACCTTCATGGTCTACATCATCGGCCATCTGGAAAGTGTGGCGCGAGCCGCGTGGCTCACCGGTGGCAGTGAGGTGAATTTCGCCGCCAAGATCTTCCTCGGCGTTCTGTCCTTCCTCGTGCCGGACATGAATATTTACAACGTGATCGATGAGATCATCGCCGGAAGCGCCGTCCCGTGGAGTCACACGCTCAATGTGCTCTCCTATACGGGAATCTTCCTGCTGATCCTGATGTCGGTCGCCATCCTCATTTTCAACGAGCGGGAACTCTAAATACAAAAGTACTCAGTACGAGGTTCTAAGTACGAAGTATGAAACGCGACATATCCTTACTCCTCCTCAATCATCAGATGATCGCTCCCTGTCTTTTACCTAGAACTCAGTACTTAAAACTTTCCTCACCATGACCTTCACTCTCCATCGTCACCGCACCGCGATCTGGCTGGCGTTGATCCTCGCTGCCTGGGGCACGCTCAAGGTGTGTTGGGAGCAAGGCATCGAACGCCGCGAGGCTGAGTTGCGGTTTCATGGCTATACCATCAACCGCGACCTGCGCGATCAACTCGGCCAGGGGATGATGCTCGGCCTACTGTCCGGCTTCCGCGGAGTCGTGGCCGATTTCATCTGGCTCATGGTGACGAATTCCTGGCAGGACAAACAATGGTTTCGGGTGAAGAGCATGGTCGACCTCTCGACTACCCTGCAGCCGCGCTTTATCCCGTTCTGGGACCTCGGCGGCTGGCACCTCGCCTGGAATGCCAGCGTGGATCGCCGCAATAACCGCGCCGAGCCGAATGAGCTGCGTCGTCTCAAGGAGGAGCGTTATTGGATCAACGAAGGAAAAAAAATTTACGAGCGCGGGGCTGAAAATAATCCCGACAGTTTCGAAATCTGGCGTTCTCTCGGCCTGCTCAACGACCAAAAACTGCACGATTACCGGGCCGCTGCCGAGGCCTACGCCCATGCTGCCGCCGTCCCCGGCGCCCCGGTCTTTCTCGAGCGTTTTCCGGGCTATATGCTGGAAAAAGCGGGCGACGATGCGGCTGCACTGGAAGTATACAAGCGCCTTTGGTATTTGCCTCGGGACCACAAGGTTCCCCAATATGGCTATGATAAATTGGAAGAGCGAATCCGGGCATTAGAAGCCAAACTAAAAGTGCCGCGCGAAAAAAGAGTCTTTCCTTAATACAAGTCTTCCAATACCGTGACAAAACCTAGCAGATGAGATTTGGAATTTTTGGGGACATTCACAGTAACCTCGAGGCATTGGAAGCCGTACTCGAGGATATGCAAGCCCAGGCGGTGACACACACTGTCTGTATTGGCGACGTGGTGGGCTACAACGCCAACCCGCGCGAGTGCTTGGAGATCGTTCGTGCGCTCGGCTGCCCGATCGTCAAAGGCAACCACGACGAGGAAGCCAGCGAGCTGCGCGAAGTCGAGCATTTCAACGACCTCGCCCTGGCCTCTATCAAGTATTCCCGCAGTCAGTTGACCAAGGAGCAGAAGGAGTTCCTTCGCGCCCTGCCCCTCACCCGCCCGGTGAATTCCTTCACGGTGGTCCACTCCACCCTCGACCAGCCGAACCGCTGGGGCTACGTCTTCTCCTGCCTCGAAGCTGAGACCAGCTTCCAGTACCAGAAGACCAATATCTGCTTCTTTGGTCATACCCACGTGCCGCATGTCTTTATCCGCGACACCAAGGTGCACGAATTTTTCTACAAGAAGATCGAGCTGTTGCCGGACAAACGATATTTCGTCAACGTCGGCAGCGTCGGCCAACCCCGCGATGGCGACTGGCGTGCTGCCTACGTCATCTACGACTCCACCGCCAATACGATCGAACTGCGCCGCCTGCCTTACGACCTGGCCAAGGCGCAAGCCAAGATCATCAACGCTGGCCTGCCCCCGCGCCTCGCGGAACGGCTCGCGAACGCGGTGTAGGATCCGCAGTCTTCGGCTCCGCACGCGGTCCCCTTTCTGCAGCGGGGCGGAGTTTTTCACTTCATCGCCCGCTTTGACCACACTCATTGCCTAACACGTGTGTGATTTTTTGATTGCGATTCCGGCACCATCCTCTACCCTGTCTCAAGTGATGAAGACTTTCCTGACTGACCATTTCCTGCTCGAAACCGATGCGGCCCGCGATCTCTATTTCCAGCACGCGGCGAATCAACCGATCTTTGACTACCACTGCCATCTCGCCCCACAGCAGATCGCGGAGAATTACCGCTTCCGCAACCTGTTCGACATCTGGCTCGCAGGCGACCACTACAAATGGCGCGCGATGCGCACCAATGGCGTGGCGGAAAAGTTCTGCACCGGCGACGCCTCCGATTACGACAAGTACCTCGCCTTTGTCCGCACCGTGCCGTACACGCTGCGCAATCCTCTCTATCACTGGAGTCACCTCGAGTTGCTGCGCTACTTCGGCATCGACGAACTCATCAACGAATCCAGTGCCGCCACCATCTGGGAACAGGCGAACGCGAAGCTCGCGACGCCGGAACTCTCCGTGCACGGCATTCTCGAGAAGAACAAGGTCGCGCTGATTTGCACCACGGATGATCCGGTCGATTCGCTTGAGTATCACCAGCAGATCCGGAAGTCAGGCATCGCCACGCGCGTCTACCCCACGTTCCGTCCCGACAAGGCCCTGACCGTCAACAACCCCGCCGTGTTCAACGCGTGGTGCGACAAGCTGAGCGCGGCGAGCGGCATCGACAGCGGCACCTTCGGCGGTTTCCTCGATGGCATCAAGGCGCGTCATGATTTCTTCCATTCCCTCGGCGGACGACTCTCCGATCACGGTCTGGAATCCTGCTTCGCGGCTGAATGTACCGCTTCGCAAGCCACGGCCATCTTCAACAAGGCGCGTGCAGGTCAAACGGCTTCGCCGGAAGAAGCGGCGCAGTTCGGTGCGTACCTGATGATTTATTTCGGGCAGCTCGACGCCGCGCGCGGTTGGACCAAGCAATTACACCTCGGGGCGATGCGGAATAATAACAGCCGTCTGTTCAAGGCGCTGGGAGCCGACACCGGTTTCGATTCGATTGGCGACTTCCCGCAAGGCCGGGCGCTGTCGCGCTACCTCGACGCGCTCGATTCGACGAACGAACTCCCGCGCATCGTGCTCTATAACCTGAACCCGGCGGACAATTATCTGTTCGCCACGATGATCGGCAATTTTCAGGATGGCTCCGTCGCGGGCAAGATCCAGTTCGGCAGCGGCTGGTGGTTCCTGGATCAAAAAGAGGGCATGGAGTTGCAAATCAACGCGCTCTCGCAACTCGGCTTGCTGCGCCGCTTCGTCGGCATGTTGACCGATTCGCGCAGCTTCCTCTCGTACACGCGCCACGAATATTTCCGCCGCATCCTCTGCAACATGATCGGCAACGACGTGGAAAAGGGATTGCTCCCGCGTGATATGGATCTCCTCGGTTCGATGGTGAGCGAGATCTGTTTCGGCAATGCTCAGCAGTTCTTCGGACTTGAGCTCGACAACAAGTATCGGGGGTGAAGCCGATTGTGGCGTTTTTTCTGTAGGGCGGTTCGGTGAACCGCCGCGGCGCGATACAATCGCGCCCTACAATTAAGCCGCCAGCTTCGCCGTTGTGTGCGAAACGGCTATGCTCCGGTAGAGTCGCGCACCACGAGCCGGGTCGGGATCAGCGTGGGCGTTGTCGACGGCGCTTTCTTGCGACCGCTCTCGTCGAGCAACAGGGCCACGGCGGCGTCGATCAATTCCGATACCTGCGGATCGATGGAGGTCAGCGACGGCGCGGCATAGGGCGAAAAATCAGCGTTGTCGTAACCAATAATCGAAACATCCTTCGGCACCTTTAGGCCGTGCGCCTGCAGCACCCGCATGGCACCGAGCGCCACGCGATCGTTGATCGCTACAATGGCGCGCGCACGAGGTGTCGGCTGTTCGAGATATTCTTTGGCCAGAGCTGCGCCCGCATCGAAATCGTCGTCGATGACAGAGGCGTTCAAAAGCTGTACGTCGCGTTTCCATTTCCAGCCCAGCTTTTGGCAGGCGGTCTGCAAACCCACGACGCGTTGCTGGCCGTAGGCGGTGTCGGGGCGAATTCCCAACGCAACGATACGGCGATGACCGAGTTCATGCAAGTGGGTAAGTGCTTCCTGCATCGCCAGCACGCGGTTGCTGGCCACGACGCGAATATGTCCGGAGTGCAGGGGGTCGATTTTGACGACCGAAATGCTGGACGAATCGAGTCCACGCAAGCCGGGATTCGTCGGCTTTAATTTGGAAGCAATCGAAATCACGCCAGCGCAATGCATCGCGGCGAAATTGGCCAGCGCCGCTTCCTCGCGCTCTTCGGAGCCATTCGTCATTTGCATGACGGGGTGGAAGCCGCGCGATTCGATCGCGTCCTGCAGCCGCGAGATTTTGCTCGTGAGAAAGTAATCGACGAGGTCCGGAAGACAGACGCCGATGATGGTCGTCTTGCCCGTGCGCAAGCCGCGACCTAAAACGCTGGGAGCAAAACCGTGTCGTCGAGCCGCTTCGCGAATGCGCTTGGTCGTTTCCGGGCTGATGCCGGGATGGCCGTTGAGCGCGCGGGAAACCGTCCAACGGGAGATGCCAAGGGCGGCGGCGAGTTCACTGGTGGAGCGGACGGGGGATTTCATTTGACGCGGAGAGATTATTGAGCTAACACGTGTTGGTATCAAGTTATTCCGATTTTTTTCTTAACTCAAGCCCATTCTATGTCATCCAAAGAAGGTTTCAACTACGCTCCCTCCGGCCGGCCTCAGCCGGTGGTCAAACCCGGCGAATTCATCTTCGCGGCCGCCTACCTCGATCATGGCCATATTTTCGGACAATGCAACGGTCTGATCGAAGCCGGCGGTGTCCTCAAGTATGTCTACGATCGTGACCCCAAACGGGTCGCGGATTTTCTCGCGCGCTATCCGCAGGCCAAGGCGGTCGATTCCTTCGAGAAGATTCTCGAGGATCAGGAAATTCAACTCGTCGCAGCGGCGGCGATTCCCTCAGAACGCGGCGATATCGGCTGTCGCGTCATGAAGGCGGGCAAGGATTACTTCACGGACAAGAGTCCCTTCACCACGCTCGAACAACTCGCGGAAGCGCGCAAGGTCGTGGCCGCGACGGGCCGCAAGTACATGGTCTATTACAGCGAACGGCTGCATGTGGAATCAGCCTGGTACGCGGGCGAACTCATCCAGCAGGGCGCGATCGGTCGCGTGCTGCAGGTGATCAACCTGGCGCCGCATAAACTGAGCAAGGCGAGCCGTCCCGACTGGTTTTTCGACAAGGCGAAATACGGCGGCATTCTCACCGACATCGGTTCGCATCAATTCGAGCAATTCCTCGCCTACACGGGAGCGAAGGACGCTTCGGTGAATTTTGCGCGGGTCGATAATTTCGCCAACGCCGACAAGCCGGGCTTTGAAGATTTCGGCGAAGCCAGCCTGCTCGCTGATACGGGCGCGTCCTATTATTGCCGGCTCGACTGGTTCACGCCGGATGGCTTGCGCGGCTGGGGCGATGGTCGCCTCTTCGTGCTCGGCACGGACGGTTTCATCGAGGTGCGCAAGTATCTCGATCTCGGACGCGAGACCGGCGGCGATCTCGTCTTTGTGACGAACAAGGAAAAAGAGCAGATGATCGATTGCAAGGGCAAGGTCGGCTTCCCCTATTTCGGTCAGTTGATTCTCGATTGCCTGAATCGCACGGAGAAGGCGATGACGCAAGTCCACGCGTTCAAGGCAACAGAGCTCGCGATGCTCGCCCAACAAAAGGCCGACGCCTTCCGCGCGGCGCAAAAATAATCCCCCTCCTCTTTCCTTTCTCTATATGAAAAAATCCACTTCCGTCGTCCGCCTCGGCATCATCGGCCTGGGCAATATGGGCAGCTCCCACATCTCGTGGATCAAGGCTGGCAAGATTCCGAACTTGGAACTGACCGCTGTTTGCGATTTGAAACAATCGAAGCTCGATCACTATCCGGAATACGCGCACTTCACGGACTACAAGCAACTCCTGAAGTCGGACCTGATCGACGCGGTGCTGATCGCGACGCCGCACTATGATCACACCACCATCGGCATTGCCGCGCTGAAATCCGGCCTGCATGTCATCGTGGAAAAACCGATCTCGGTGCACAAGGCGGATTGCGAACGGCTGATCGCGGCCTACAAGCCGAAGGGCAAGAAGCAGATATTTGCGGCGATGTTCAATCAGCGCACGGACAGCATTTATCAGAAAATCCGCGAGCTCGTGCGAGGTGGCGAACTCGGAAAAATTCAGCGTGTGAACTGGATCATCACCGACTGGTTCCGCACGCAGGCCTACTATTCTTCCGGCGGCTGGCGCGCCACGTGGGGCGGTGAAGGCGGCGGCGTGTTGCTGAATCAATGCCCACACAATCTCGATCTCTACCAATGGATCTTCGGCATGCCGGACAAGGTGCGCGGCTTCTGCCAACTCGGCCGTTACCACGACATCGAGGTCGAGGACAACGTGACCGCCTACTTTGAATACAAGAGTGGCGCGACTGGCGTTTTCATCACCTCCACGGGCGAAGCTCCCGGCACGAACCGACTGGAGATCACCGGCGAACAAGGCAAGCTGGTGATGGAAGGCGGCAAGCTGCACTACACGCGCAATGAAATTCCGATGAGCGAATTCAGCAATACGACCACGGAAAGTTTCGGTCGTCCGGCCTCGTGGAATGTGGAAATTCCGGTCACGCAAAAAGGCGAGCAGCACATCGGCATCCTGAAGAATGTCACGAACGCCATTCTTCATGGCGAAAAATTGCTCTCGCCCGCGCCGGAAGGCATTCACTCGGTGGAGCTCGGCAATGCCATCCTGATGTCCTCCCTGCTGGGAGAAACGGTCGATGTGCCGCTGCCCGGTGCGAAGTTCGAGAAGATGTTGAAGAAGTTGGTCGCAACATCGAAGCCGCGCAAAAAGAAGGTCGTCAAGACCGCGACGGTGACTGATTTCAGCAAATCATTTAAATAGTCCCGCCGGATTACCGTTAGTTTTATGAATCGCGATTTTGGTTCCATCCACTAGGGTGGAACCATGGTTTCGCCTCTCATGAAAAAGTCATCGTCCAAATTGTCAGTCGTTCGCCTCGGCATCGTGGGTCTGGGCAATATGGGCCGGTACCACGTCCAAACGGTTCTCGACGGGAAAATCCCCGGCTGTCAGCTCACTGCGGTCTGCGACGTCGATGCGCCGCGCCTCAAGCCCTACGCCAAGCTGCAAACCTTCACCGACTACCGCGAGTTGATCCGTTCCGGCGCGATCGATGCGCTGCTGGTTGCGACGCCCCATTACTCGCACACGCCGATTGGCATTGCGGCGTTCAAGGCGGGACTGCATGTCCTGATGGAGAAGCCGATTTCGGTGCACAAGGCGGATGCGCAAAAGCTGATCGCCGCGTACACGAACAAGAAGCTCGTCTTTGCCGCGATGTTCAACCAGCGCACAGACCCGCATTACCAGAAGATCCGCGAGTTGGTGCAAAAGGGCGAACTCGGCGCGATCCAGCGCATCCAGTGGACCATCACCGATTGGTTCCGCTCGCAGGCCTATTACAATTCCGGCGGCTGGCGCGCGACGTGGAAGGGCGAAGGCGGCGGCGTGCTGATCAATCAGTGCGTGCACAACATCGATCTGTATCAGTGGATTTTTGGCATGCCGCAAAAGATCCGCGCGGTCTGCCATATCGGCCGTTACCACGACATCGAAGTGGAGGACGAAGTAACCGCGACGTGGGAATACGCCAATGGCACCACGGCTTCCTTGATTACTTCCACCGGCGAAGCGCCCGGCGTGAATCGCCTCGAAGTGGCGGGCGATCGCGGTCGGCTCACGCTGGAAAACGGTAACTTGACTTTCTGGCGCAATGAAATCCCGACGTCGCGTTACAGCCGCACGACGAATGAAGCGTACCAGGTGCCCGCCACGTGGAAGATCGAAATCCCGATTCGCGATCGCGGCGAGCAACACACGGGCATCCTGAAGAATTTCACGAACGCGATTCTGCACGGCGAAAAATTGCTCGCGCCGGGCGTCGAGGGCATTCATTCCGTGGAGCTGATCAACGCGATGCTGCTGGCTTCCTTCAAGGACAAGGCCATCACGCTTCCCATCAAGGCCGCCGAATACGATCGGTTGCTGCAACAGCTCATCCGCCAATCCACCTTCCGCAAAAAAGTGCGCCGTTATCGCGGCGCGGCAGGGAATTACCTGCTCGATTGTTAACCTAACCCCATCAACTCATGAAACTCACCCAAGTTGCCGCTCAGCTCTATACGTGCCGGGATCTGCTGAAGACACCCGCCGACATTGCCAAAACCCTCAAACAAGTCCGCGCCATCGGTTACACCGCGGTGCAGGTCAGCGGCATGGGGCCGATTCCCGAAGAGGAACTGAACACGATTCTCGATGGCGAGGGGCTGATCTGCTGCGCCACGCATGAGTCGGGTGATGTGATTTTAAAAACGCCGGAGAAAGTCGTGGAGCGGTTGCAAAAACTGCGCTGCAAAATCACGGCCTACCCTTTCCCCGCGGGAATCGAATTCGACAAGCCGGAGAGCGTGGCGAGCCTGATCAAGGGTCTCGATCACTCCGGCAAAGTGCTGGCCGATGCGGGCCTGACGCTCTGCTACCACAATCACAATCACGAGTTCCGCAAGGTGCAGGGCAAGACGTTGCTGGAACATATCTACGAGAAGACGAATCCGAAGTATCTGCAGGGCGAGCCGGACACGTACTGGGTCCATTTCGGCGGTGGCGAAAACGTGGAGTGGTGTGAGCGGTTGGCAAATCGACTGCCGATCATTCACCTGAAGGATTACCTGACCAACGCGGAAAACAAACCGCAGCTCTGTGAAATCGGCGCGGGCAATCTGAACTTCAAGAGGATCATCGCTGCCGCAGAAAAATCCGGCTGTCAATGGTTCGTGGTGGAGCAAGACACCTGCCCCGGTTCGCCGCTCGACTCACTCAAGCAAAGTTTCGACTACATCCGCGCGAATCTCGTGTAGGGGAGCAGCGCCCCGTTCCCATTACTCCATGAGCGGGGCGACGTGCTTCTTGAAATAGGAGCGGTAGCTCTTGTCCATGACGTAGCCGACGCAACCGCGTTCACCGCAGGCGCAGGGCGAGGCGATACCTTCGAGAATGTCGAAACCGTAATCGAAGGTGAGTTCCTCCCCGGCTTTGAGCGGGCGCAGGGCGCGAATCCACACTTCGCGGCGGTAGATGTAGCTTTCGCAATTCGGGTTGCAGGAGTGGTTGATGAACTTCGCGAGGTTGTTCGGCACGTTGCCGTCGATGAAGTAATCCTTCGTGACCTGAAAGACAAAGGCGTAGGCGCGGTTTTCCGCGGCAGCGGATTTGTAGCGGCGCGAAGTGATTTCGTCACATTCATCGTAGGTAATGGACTTGCCGATGTACTGGATGATTTTTTGTCCGCGCTTGATATCCACCTTGGCGAACAGGCCGTAACCGTGGAGCTTGGATTTTGCCTTGTAGATGAGTGTGGTGGAAGTCGGGGTAGCCATAAAAGTACGTATCGATGAGAAGAGCACCGACTATGCCGGGTGCGGCCCGAAGATCAATGGCAACGTCGATTTCACCCATTTTGTATCGTGGGAATCGACGTTACGCCCAGGGCCTTGCAAATCGGGTTATTTTGGTTGCGCCGCCCGATAATGAATCACTTTCACATCCTCAATCGTGACCAGACCGCCGGTGATCATCGTGTCGAGCGTGGGAAGAAATTTCTCGATCTTTTCGCCTGTATCGACGATTTCGATGATAAACGGCAAATCCATCGAGAGGCGCAAAATCTTGGCCGTGTGCAGATGACTCGTCGCGCCGAATCCCATCGGTCCGCGCAGGACGGTTGCACCCGCCATGCCTTGTTCCTTTGCCTTTTCCACAATCGCCTCGTAGAGCGGTTTGTGTTCCCAGCGATCACTTTCACCAATGTAGATTTTCAGGATTTTTCCATCTTCAGGCAGAGACATGATCGATTCCTTGGTTGGGTTGGGAGTGAAGCGGATGGTGAGATCAGTTCAGAAGCTGCCCCGCCAGATAGCCGAGCCAGACGCCGAGGAGGCAAAGCAGGACAGAACCGACGATATTGGAGACAGCGTAAAGCCATTGACCGTCTTGCGCGAGGGAGAGGGTTTGGAGGCTGAAGGAGGAAAACGTCGTGTAGCCGCCGCACAAGCCGACCATGAGGAAGGTACGGACATTGGAGTGGATGAGATAACGGCTGTCTGTCGAGGAGAGCGCGGCGACAAAGCCGATGATGAAGGAGCCGCTGACGTTGATCACGAGCGTGCCAAACGGAAACCAATTGCCGTAGCGGTTGGCGACCAGGCCGGAAAGCCAAAAGCGAGTGACGCCTCCCAGCGCACTGCCCAAGGCAACGACGGCGTATTCAGACCAAGGCATGATTCCTCACTAATAACGCGACGTGTGTCGCTTGGCAATGCCGGGTGCTGGGAGTTCGGCAAAATCTGCCGGGTTCCGGTTTTTTGCAGGGGATTCTTTAGGATCTAAAAAGTATGGCGCCCTCCGTATTGCATTAAGTTTTACTTCTGCGCGGACGATTTAGTTAGCAACCAATTCGTGACCGGGATGTTTCATTTACCGAAGCCAGCCTCACTTGTGCGACTGCGGCAAGCACTGCCGTGGCCATTGATCTTATGTGCCTGCCTTGCGATTTTGACGGGCCTGATTTTTCACGCATTCACACACGCGGGCTGGCGAATTGGCTTGATGGATCTGGTGGTTGCGGCCAGCGGGTTGATCTTTTGGTTGTCCATCGTGGCCGTCCGCCATGCCATCCATTTGCACCAGCACGCGGTGGAAACTGCGGCCGCTCTGGAAAATGAACTGCGTGGCAAAATCGCGAACCTTGAAGCGCATAATCTGAAGATTCAGCATCTGCTTGATGACCGGCAGACGCTTGCCCTGGTGGCCATGCGTACGCACAACGGCGTTATCATCACCGATCCGCAAGGTCATATCCAGTGGGCGAATCCGGGATTCACGCGCATCACCGGGTACACCCTGGATGAAGTTCTGGGGAAGAAGCCCGGAGTTTTCCTGCAAGGTCAGGACACCGATCAAGCCACCCGCCTGATGATGCGATCCGCGCTTCAGCGGGGCGAAGGATTTCGCGTCGAGGTGGTCAACTATAACAAGAATGGGCGCAAATACTGGGCCGCGATCGACGTCCAACCGTTGCACGACGAGCATGGCAACATCACGCATTACATGGGGATTCAAAATGAGATCACCGAGCGCGTGCTTTCCGAGCAGAAATTCCGCATTCTGTTCGAACACTCGATTGATGCGCACATGCTTTACAACCAGCGCGGGATTATCGACTGCAACCAGGCCACGCTCGATATGCTGCGTTGCCCTGAGAAGAAACGTATTCTCGGCCAGCGCCCCTCCCGTTTTTCGCCGGAGACGCAACCCGATGGGCGCGCCTCGATTGACAAAGGGGCGGAGATGGACACCATCGCCCGTAAGCGTGGATTTCATCGCTTTGAGTGGGTGCACCGCCGGATGACGGGCGAGGATTTTCCGACGGAATCGACGCTCACTCCGGTGATGATCAATGGGGAGCAAGCCATGCTGGTCGTGCTGCGCGATATCAGTGAGCGCAAGCGTGCCGAGCAGACCATCGCATTGAACGAGCAGCGGCTGGACATGGCGCTGAAGGCGTCGAAGCAATATCTTTGGGACTGGCTCGTGCCCACCGGTGCGGTCTACTTCAGCTCGGAATGGTCGCGCATCATGGGTTACGACGAGAAGGACACCATTCCCCGCATCGAATTTTGGGACAAGACGATTCATCCGGAAGATTTGCCCCGTGTGAAGCAACTGCTGGATGCCCACGTCAGTGGCGAGACTGAATTCTTTGATGTGGAATATCGCAGTGCCACGAAGTCGGGTGAACCGATGTGGTTTGGCACGCGCGGACGGGTTGTCGAGCGCGATGCGGAAGGCCGCGCGTTGCGCATGATCGGCACCGGGATGGACATCACCCGGCGCAAGAAGATTGAAGAGGAATTGCGACTGGCAAAAGCGGCGGCCGAAAGTGCCGATCGTGCGAAGAGCGAGTTTCTGGCGGTGATGAGCCATGAAATCCGCACGCCCATGAACGGGTTGATCGGTTTCACCAGCCTTCTGCTCGACACGCCGCTGAACAACACGCAGCGGGATCATCTGGAGACGGTGCGCAATTGCGGCGAGTCGCTGCTCACGCTCATCAATGACATTCTCGATTTTTCCAAAATCGAATCGGGCCGCCTGGAGCTGGAGGCGCAACCGCTGCCGTTGCGCAGTACGATCGAGGATGTGCTCGAGCTTTACGCGCAGCGCGCGGCCTCGCGGCATATTGAGCTGATCTATACTCTGGCCGAGAACGTGCCTCCCTGCATTCGGGGCGATTGGTCGAGATTGCGCCAGGTGCTGGTCAATCTCGTGGCCAATGCGATCAAATTTACACCGCAGGGCGAAGTGGAACTTTCGGTCCGCGTCATTGATGTTGGAACGCAATGGAAGGGAGGCGACCGCATTGTTTTGGAATTCAATGTGCGCGATACCGGCATTGGGATTGAGGAGAGCAAACTCTCGCGCCTCTTCAAGCCGTTCAGCCAGGCGGACTCCTCCACGACGCGGCGTTTTGGCGGCACCGGGCTGGGGTTGGCCATCTGCAAGAATCTTGTGGCGCTGATGGGCGGTGAGATTCGGGTGCAGAGTCGCCCCCAGGATGGCTCCGTCTTTACGTTTACGTTGCCCACCGAGGTGGTTGATCCGGCTGAAGCCGGAAGCGAGGCGCCGGATGAGGTCGATCCGCGCCTGCGGGGTCTGTCGGTGTTGATCGTGGATGATAACCAGTCGTTGCGTCGTTCGCTGGCGGAATTGCTGCAGGGGTGGGGATTGCAACCGAAGGGGGTCCGTACTTTTGCGGAGGCGCGCAAAATCCTGGAGGAGCCGAATGATATCCGGCTGGCGATTCTCGACAGCAATTTATCCGACGGGGTGGCTTCTTCCCTGCTGGAGCAGTTGCCAACGCTTTTCCCGAAATTGCCGTTGATCTTTCTTTCGGCGGTCAATGATCATCTGCCGGAGGTGGATAAAATTCCCACGAGCGCGCCGCGCCATCTTTTGAACAAGCCGGTGCATTATCACCAGCTGCGGCATGCGGTGCATCAGGCGTTGAACATGGATGAGCGGGTGGGGGATGCGGTGCAGGAATCGCGGGATCGCGCAGGATTGGGGGATCTCGCGCCCAGTGAGGAATCGGATCTGAAGATCCTCGTTGTGGAGGATAACCTGGTGAACCAAAAGGTGGTCACGCTGATGCTGGCGAAGCTGGGTTGCAAAGCCGAGGCGGTGAATAATGGGCGGCTTGCGGTGGATGCGTTCCGGCAGCAGAATTACGATGTGATTTTCATGGATGTGCAGATGCCGGAGATGGATGGTTATGCGGCCTCCGCGGCGATCCGGTCGGTCGAGGCTTCGACCTCACGCCTGAATCATTCCCCCACCCACATCGTGGCGTTGACGGCCAACGCGCTCACGGGCGATCGGGAGAAATGTTTGCAGGCGGGGATGGATGATTATCTGACGAAGCCGATCCAGTTGCGTGAACTGGAGCGGACATTGCGTCGCGTCGCGAAGCACCAGAACTAAGCTTTCGGTCCGCTATAGCTGCAGCTGGCGCGTTCGGTTTCGTGGACGGTGACTTCGCTCAGTCCGGGCAGGATGCCGTCGAGTTTGTTCCAGAACCATGCGCAGAGCAGTTCGATGGTTGGATTTTCCAGACCGGGAATTTCGTTGAGGTAGGAGTGATCGAGGAGTTCGATCAGCGGCTTCATCTTTTCGGAGATCACGGCGTGGTCGTAATACAGGCCGGTCTTCGGGTCGACTTCGCCCGTGACGGAAATTTTCACGTGGAAGGTGTGTCCGTGCAGGCGGTGGCATTTGTGGCCATCGGGGAAATTGGGCAACGATTGGGCGGCGGCAAATTCAAAAACTTTGTGCAGGGTGACTTTCATAGGGAAGGGTGAAGGTTACCCGATCGGCGGGTTGATGGGAAGCCCGGTGTGAGGAATTATGGCTTGGTGGCGTCGGGATCGAGCGCGCCGGGAGCCGGTTTGGCAATCGGAGTGGATTCGGGGGGTGGGGGAGGAATCTGGCCGGGTCGGGGTGCGAGGGTCACCTTCATCTCCAGTCGTTGCAACGGGTTGTCGCGACCGTCGCGTTGGAGCATGGAGATGCGATCAACCACTTCCATGCCGGAGATGACTTTGCCGAAGACGGTGTATTCCCCATCGAGGAAGGGGCAGTCGATGACGCAGATGTAAAACTGGCTGCCGTTGGACGATTTGAGCGGATTGACGTTGTTGGGGAGGCGGGCCATGGCGACGGAGCCGCGCTTGTGCTTGAGTTTGATTTCGGCTTGCAGGGTGTAATCGGGGCCGCCCTTGCCATAGGTGGAGCGGTCTTCGCCCTTGCTGTTCGGGTCTCCGCCTTGAATCATGAAATCGGGGATGACGCGGTGGAAGGTGGTGCCGTTGTAGAATCCTTCACCGATGAGCTTTTCGAAATTCGCCACGGTCAGCGGCGCGGCCAGTGGGTCGAGTTCGATGGTGATCGTTCCGAGTTTGGTTTCGATTACGGCGACTTGTTCGCCGACGGGTTTGGGTGTGGCGGGAGCAGGCGTTTCGGCGACGGCAGGTGCAGGAGCTGGCGTGGGGGCCGGGGCGCTTGGTGCGGCGGGCGTTTCGACTGGCGCGGGTGCCGCGGGTTGGGTTTCCACTTTGGGGGCGGTCGTATCGACGACGATGGTTTCCTGCACTTTGACTTCGACTTGTTCCGGGGGCGGTGTGGCAATGGGGCCGGAGCCGGTGGCCGATTTGTCGGGTTTGGGCAGTTTCAGGTCGTCATCGGTGTTGGCGATGATGGGGGCATTTGCTTCCGGGGTTTTGGATGAGGGAGCCGATTTCTTCGCGGGAGCGGCCGGGCTGGAACTCGTGGCGGTGGCGACGGTGGTGGTCTTATTTTTGATCTGCGAGGGTTCGGTGGTGGGATCGGCGGCGCGTTTGCGGGCGACGTCTTGATCGTAGGCGGTGGAGGGGCGTCCCTTGAGCGGAATTTGTGGTCCGATGATGGCGGGGTCATTCTCCTCTTTGGAGAATTGCGCGGAAATTTGCGGATCGTAGGCACAGCCCACGATCAGGAGTGAAGCGGCTGCGAGTAAGAGGGAGAATCGAATTGCGCTCAAGAGGAAGCCAGTTGCAAAGGTGGTTCGATGATCGTGACGGCGTTCGGCCCGACAGACAGCCGCTCGCCAATACGGGCATGCTGCCGTTGCACGTAGCCCAGCGCAATTCCTTTTTCGAGCGTCGGAGAATAAGCGGAACTGGTGATGGTGCCGACCACCTTATCGCCCGCGCGCAACTCGGTGCCGGGGGTGGGGATTTCCGGTGTGTCTGACTGGAAAAGAAGCAGGCTTTTGTTCACGTGGCCGATGCTTTTGATGCGGGCGATGGTTTCCTGTCCGAGGTAACAGCCCTTGGTGTAGCTGATGCCGTGGCGGTCGAGCCCGGCCTCGGGGGGGAGATTTTCCTCGGTCATGTCCACGCCCCATTTGGCGAGACCATGCTCGAGGCGCAGCGATTCCACGATGTCGTCCGGCAACCAAGGGAAGCTCGGTTCGCTGGTGCCCGCAATCCAGAAGTCGTGACCGGGCAGGCCGAAGCGCGCATTGGCAAAGGTGTGGGCCGCATCCGCCGGGGTGGAGCCTTCCACGGAACCGATGAGGTGGAAAAGCGTCCACTCGTCGGTGACGTCGACGAGTTCCGCGTCGTCCGCGATGAGGTATTTCTGCAGGCGCTGGTCGAGCGCTTCGCGCAGTTCCAGGGGCGCATCGATCCAGAGCGCGTCGGTGCTGGCGCTGATGAAGCAGTCGCCCACGAATTTCCCCTTCGCATTCGGCACGGCGGCATAGAGTGAGCGGCCCGTGGCGAGCTTTTTAACGTCGTTGGTGACCTGCCCATTGAGGTAGCGCACGCGGTCGTTACCGGTGAGCTTCCATAGCGCACGCGACAACCGCACGTAGCCGGGCTTTCCGGCGCGGAGTGAGCGATAGAGTTCCAGGTTCATGGAGGTATCCCTAAGCTAGAGGAAAGCCATACAATGCACAATCACGGCATCGAGGTAGGGGGATAAAAAATAATCGCGTCGACGTTGCGCTACAAGAGGCGACCGACTCTGTTGGAGGCGCGGTGGGTGTCGACGAGAAATTTCAAGTTTCCGGTTTGAGATTTCAAGGGGAAAGAGGGCGGGGTCATGTGATGAGTTATAGCAGGAATCGCGCAGGAACGTTTGCGTTAGGTTGGCTACGTTTGCTAGGTGTGCGAAATCTTTTGCTTTTTTTCGCCGAAAATCGGTTAACCTGCCGTGCATATGTCTGAATCCACTCCTGACGATCTCGTTTTCATGGACGAGGCGCTCGCGCTTGCCCGCGAAGCGGCGGCGGCGGATGAAGTGCCGGTGGGTGCGGTGTTGGTGAAGGACGGGCAGGTCATTGCCCGGGCGGCGAACACGGTGGAGCAATCCAAGGATGCGTTGGCTCATGCGGAGATGCGTGTGTTGGCCGAGGGTGAAAAGCTCGCGGGCGATTGGCGGCTCACGGAATGCACGTTGTATGTGACGAAGGAGCCGTGCCCGATGTGTGCCGGGGCGATTATTCACACGCGGCTCAAGCGCGTGGTTTACGGTGTGGGCGATCCGAAGGCGGGCGCGTGCGGCGGGGCGATCAATCTGTTACAACTGCCGGGGCTGAATCACCGCTTCGAATGCGTGGCCGGGGTGCGCGAAGCGGAGGCCAGGACGCTTTTGCAGGATTTCTTCCGCGCCAAACGACAGCGGTAGGCATCCGGTTTTTTTGTGATGGTTTGCGGCGGCGGCAAGCCAGCACTCCTCCCATTCGCTCTTTTTCCGCTCTCTCCAAATGGGGCCGAATCTGAAGCTCTCCTAATTTAGGGTTTTAACGCTCCTTATTGGAAAATTTTTTGCCAACCGGATGATGGTGATCTCGTTTTCGTATAAGGATTTGCCACTTATTTTCCGTTGTATCACAATTGTTTCTCCGTAACAACTTGCTAAACAGGGAGATAGGAAAACCGATAATTGTTGGCACGGGGTATGTGAATAGGGAGAGGCGCTTTTCGAACGGCTGATGTCGATGCCGAAGCAAAGCGGGCTGCATAACACACACATCAACACGGAAACAATCGGTATGAAAAATTGGACCATCGGTAAGCGAATCATTTTTGGGTTCGCCAGTATTATCCTTATAAGCGCCATCCTCGGAGTTTTCGCCTTCGTGCGCGTGAACACCATTAGTCACGAAGCGACCCACATAGCCAAGCAATCCATTCCCACTTCGGTCTTGTGCGGGGAAATGAAGTTCAACCTGAGAACGGTGCTTCTCTGCACGTACCAGCACATCGGTAGCAATGACAAGGCGGACATGGTGCAACTGGAAGCCACGATTGAAAAGGCGAGAGCGCGCAATACGGAAATATTTGCCGAGCTCGACAAGTTAGTGACCGATCCGAAAGGTCTCGCCCAGCTTGAAAAAGTCAAAAGCGTTCGGGGTGCTTATGCGAAAACCACGAATGCGGTGCTCGAGATCAGCAAGAAGGGTAATGAGAACGAAAAAGCCTATAATATGGCTCGCACGGAGATGGATCCGGCCGCCGCTACATACACGGCTGAATTGGATAACCTGAATGCCTTCAGCAAGGATTCCCTATACAGCGCGCTCAAGGAGATTCAAACCGACGTGGCGGGTTCCAAGCTGGGTATCCTGATTGGTCTCGTGACGGCGCTTGTCGTGGGTGCGACCTTTGCCTATGTGATTATCACTGCGGTGAGCCGGGCCTTAACCTTGATCGCCAATGCACTTGGCGAAGGTTCCAATCAGATTGCGAGTGCGACGTCGCAGCTTTCGTCTACGAGCCAACTGCTGGCGGAAGGGGCGAGCGAACAGGCGGCGTCTCTGGAGGAAACTTCCTCGTCGATGGAAGAGATGTCGAGCATGGTGACAGCCAACGCGACGAGCGTGCAGGAATCCAAAACCCTCGCCACGGAAACGCGCCAGACCACCACGCAGAATGTAACCCGCGTGCAGGAGCTCAAGAACTCGGTGACGCAGGCGCAAAGTTCGTCGACGGAATTGACGCAGGCGATGGAAGCGATCAAGCAGTCGAGCGATTCGATTGCGAAGATCATCAAGACGATCGACGAGATTGCGTTCCAGACGAACATCCTCGCGCTGAATGCGGCGGTGGAAGCGGCTCGCGCCGGGGAAGCTGGCATGGGTTTCGCGGTGGTGGCCGATGAGGTGCGCAACCTGGCCAAGCGCAGCGCCGATGCGGCGAAGGAAACGGCCTCCATCATCGAGGACTCCATTCGCAAGAGTGAGAACGGCGTGAAGGTGAATGAAGAGGTGGTGAAGAACCTCATCGATATCGACACCAAGAGCAAGCAGGTGGATAACGGCTTGCAGGAGATTCTCGCGAAGGTCGGCAAGGTGGACGAAACGATGGGACAGATCGCCTCGGCCTCGAAGGAGCAGAGCTCCGGCATCAGCCAAGTCAATATTGCCCTGACGCAGATGGATAAGGTGACTCAGTCGTCCGCCGCCAGCGCCGAGGAAACGGCCAGCGCCGCGGAAGAGCTCAATGCTCAGGCGATGGAACTGAAGAGTGCGGTGGGACAACTGCTGCGTCTCGTGGGCAGCAGCAAGGTGGGCGAGACGACGGTTGTGACGTCCAAACCGGCCGCGGCTCCGGCTCCGGCCAAGAAAGCCTTCACGGCGCCCGTTCGCTCCGCAGCGCATGCTCCCAAGGCCGCGCCCGCTCCGGCTCCGGCCAAGGCCAGCTCAGCGATTCCAATGGAGAGCGATTTCGAAGATATCCATAATTGAACGATTGTTGTGTGAAGCAGCCCGCAAGGCAGAACGTCCTCCCTTTCGGGAGGACGTTTCTTTTTTGTTGGGAGGGATGAAGAAGGTTTTAGCCGCGAGCTGGCTCCCGCACATCCTCTACTTTTCCGTCATTCAGCTGACGTTTTCGTCACTTGTGCTGCCTATAAAATTTTTTTACTCATGCAAAATTTTTTATCTCTATTCGGTATAAAGATTTACGCTGTTTTCTTCATGTTCGAAACCCGGTTTTTTCTAATAACTTGCTAAACAAGGAGATATCGGACCCGATAAATGTGGCACGGGATATGTGTTGGAAGAGGGGACGCTCTTGAACAAGGACGTTCAGGACGCAGACAGCCAACACACCACACAACAAAAATTATGAAAAATTGGACAATCGGCAAACGAATCATCTTCGGCTTTGCCAGTATCATTGGAATCTCAGCCGTTCTCGGAATCTTTGCCTATACGCGGATTCTGTCGATCAATGCAAACTCAACTGAGATTTCCGATCAATCAATCCCGACGTTCACGAATGCCAGCCTGGCGAAGTATAACCTGACGGCGAGCACGTTGGGCGTATTCCAGATGCTCACGCTGAATGATCAGGCGGAAATTGATAGTATTAAAGCCAAGCTGGCGGCGATTACCGAGTCGCAAAGCAAGGCGATGGCGGCGCTGGATGCCTTGCTGACCGCGCCTGCGGAAAAGGCCTTGCTGGACAAGGTGAAGGCCAATCGCCCGGCTTATATTCAGGCACGCAGCAATTTGGTCGCGGTGGGGCGTCCGACCGCTGAGAATGAGAAGGCGTACAACAAGGCTTTTCAGGAATTCAACGCCTCCAATGAGCAATACGTGAAGGATCTGGAAGCGTTGATTACCTATAGTCAGAACGAACAGCAAACGGCGACGCGCAACATCACCTCTGCGGTGACCAGTTCCAAGGTGGGAATTCTGCTGGGATTGGGCATTGCGCTGGTAGTCGGCGTTGCCCTGGCCTTCGCGATCATCACGAGTGTCAGCCGGGTGCTGACTTCGATTGCCACTTCGCTGGGCGAAGGCTCCAATCAGATTGCGAGTGCGACGTCGCAGCTTTCGTCTACGAGCCAGTTGCTGGCGGAAGGGGCGAGCGAACAGGCGGCGTCTCTGGAGGAAACCTCCTCGTCGATGGAAGAGATGTCGAGCATGGTGACGGCGAATGCGGCGAGCGTGCAGGATTCCAAGACGCTCACGAGCGAGACGCGTCAAACGGCCGTGCAGAACACGGAGCGCGTGCAGGAGCTCAAGAGCTCGGTGACGGAAGCGCAGACGTCTTCGACGGAATTGACGCAGGCGATGGAAGCGATCAAGCAGTCGAGCGATTCGATTGCGAAGATCATCAAGACGATCGACGAGATTGCGTTCCAGACGAACATCCTCGCGCTGAATGCGGCGGTGGAAGCGGCTCGCGCCGGGGAAGCCGGCATGGGCTTCGCGGTGGTGGCCGATGAAGTGCGCAGTCTGGCCAAGCGTAGCGCCGATGCGGCGAAGGAAACGGCCGCAATTATCGAGGATTCCATCCGCAAGAGCGAAAACGGTGTCCGCGTGAACGAAGTCGTGGTGAGCAAGCTGGTCGACATCGATACCAAGAGCAAGCAGGTGGATAATGGCTTGCAGGAGATTCTGGCGAAGGTCGGCAAGGTGGATGAAACGATGGGACAGATTTCCTCGGCCTCGAAAGAGCAGAGCTCCGGCATCAGCCAGGTCAACATCGCGCTGACGCAGATGGACAAGGTGACGCAATCGTCCGCCGCGAGTGCGGAGGAAACGGCCAGTGCGGCCGAAGAGTTAAGCGCGCAGGCGATGGAACTCAAGGGCGCGGTGGGGCAGTTGCTGGAATTGGTCGGCGGCAAGAGTGGGTCGGGTTCGAGCCCGATCTCGACCGCGGTCCGTACCCGGCCGACTGCTGCTGGGTCGAAGAAGAATGCCTTTACGCCAGCCGCTCGTGCGAGCGTAGCTCCTGCGAAAAAGGATTCCGGGATTCCGATGGAGAGCGATTTCCACGACATTCATAATTAGGGATTGTTCTCAGGCATAAAAAAACGCCCTCCGTAATGGAGGGCGTTTTTTTTTGAGGCGGAAGCGCTATTTCGTCCTGCGGGCAGTCGCCACAAAATTGGACAGATAGATTTCTCCGGTTCCGGGTTGGATCTCAATGACGAGGGGCAGGTCGCGTGTGCCGGGGACAACATCATAGACAAATCCCACCTGTCTTTTCTTTCCCGGTTCAACGCGGACATCGGTATAGGTGATGGTCCGTCCCTGGTCAAAATAGGCTCGAATTACGGTCGGTGTCTTGGGCTTCAAATCGCTGCTGCCTTCCACATCAAATTGAAACGCGAAGGCCACAATGTCGGTGGAAAGCTTCATGGCTCCGTTGATCACGTGGGGACCGGCGGAGCGCAGCTTCACCTCAAGTACCTTGGTTCCGTTGCGGTCAATGATGTTGCCGCTGCCGCGCCAACCGTTTTTGCCATCGGAAAAATCGCCGTTGCGAAAGAGATTTTCGTCTTTGTCCTTGTCCTTTTTTTCCACCTCGACGACGGCGGGGCCGGAGGTGCTTTCCGCGGGCTGGCTGCTCGTCGCGGTAGGGGTTGGATTTTCCTGCGCCTGTACGACCGCCGGGGCGAGTAGCACCGCGGTTACCATAGCTACTGTGGAAAGGAGTTTCATACGGGGAACGGTAGGCACGAAAGGAGCGGAATGGCGAGCTCCATTTTTAGGCGTTGGTGGGCCAGTTTTCCATGAGCTCGAGGATATTTCCCTCCGGGTCGCGGAAAAAGCAGATGCGCAGGCCGGGGACGGGAAGTTGGTCGAGAATGGGGTCGGGCGTGATGCCGTCTTCTTTCAGCTTGTCGATGGCCGTCTCCAGATTGTCCACGCTGAAGGCGAGGTGACGGAGGCCGATCTTTTGTTCGCCGCCGCGCTCGGTGGAGGCAGTATCGGCGGCGCGGGGGAAAAATTCCAGGCAGCAGGCGCCGCAACGCAGCATGATGAATTCGTTGGGCTGGCCTTCGTTGAAGGTCCAGACGCGTTTGAAGCCGAAGTGACGGGCGTAGAATTTTTCCTGCGCCTTGATGTCGTGACAGTGAAAGGCGATGTGATGGATGGCGGGCATAAATGGTTATTCCACTCCGATGACGACGAAGTTGGTGTAGCAAAGGGTGCCTGTGCCGGAGCGGGCGATGATTTCGAAGGTGAAGTCGCGCTGGCCGTCGGGGACTTCCCGATCCCAGCGAATCGTCTGCCAGCCGCCGCCGGGTTTGACAGTGATGTCGCGGAAGCTGTGGCCGCCGTTCGGTTTGCTGATTTGCATGCGGAAGTCTCCGGCGGCTCCGTCGCCACTCTTAACCTCGAAGGAGATTTTCAGCGTGCGCATATCGCGAACGGTTTTCCATGAGGTGCCAAGGGACGGGGGATCGCGCCGGGTGGTGTCGAGTTCAAGGGCGCTGCGATTGTCGACTTGGACGATCTTGCCGCGTGCACCGCGACCCGAACCGCCCGCGCGCCCTGGTCGTCGCCGATCCCGACGCGGGCGAGGCGGCACCGGAGCCGTCACGGCGGCTGACGGCCGTCCCCGCCGATGCCGAGCCGGCCAGCACGGCGTACGTGCCCGTCGTCGGCCGGATCGCGGCCGGTGGTCCGATCCTCGCCGAGCAGGACGTCGAGGCGGTCTACCCGTTGCCGCGCGACCTCGTCGGCGAGGGTGAGCTGTTCATGCTCAAGGTCGTCGGCGACTCCATGATCGACGCAGCGATCTGCGACGGCGACTGGGTCGTGGTCCGCCGGCAGCCGACCGCCGAGAACGGCGACATCGTCGCCGCGCTGCTGGACAACGAGGCCACGGTCAAGACGTTCAAGCGCAAGAGCGGCCACGTGTGGCTGCTGCCGCACAACCCCGCCTACGAGCCGATCGCCGGCGACGAGGCCACGATCATGGGCAAGGTCGTCTCGGTCCTGCGCCGCGTCTAGCGACGACATCGACGGCCGCCGACGCGCTACCTGCTGCGCATCGGCGGCCGTCGCGCATGTGAACATTGGGGGTGCGCACCCTGCTGGCCCTGGCCTCGGCCGGCATCCTTCTGGCCGGTTGCGCGCCGTCCGTCGAGTTGACCACGAACGCCGGTCCGAGTCCGTCGACGGTGTCCAGCTCCCCCACCGCGGTGCCGTCCTCGGGTTCGGTGCCCGTCGCCGAGCCGGCGCCGTCGCCGTCGAGCACGCCACGGGCGGTCTTCGCGCCCACCGGCTCGTTCGTGCTGGGTGACTCGATCTCCCTCGGCGTCGCCCCCTTCCTCGCGCGCCTGGGCTTCCCCGTCGTCGGCCGGGTGGGCCAGTCGGTGACGGAGGACTACCTACGGACCTACCTGTCGACGCCGCAGGCGCAGGAGGCGCCCGCCTGGGTCCTCATCGTGGGCACCAACAATCCCGGTGACCCGGCCGACGTGGCCCGGATCGGCGACCTGCTCGACGTCGTCGACAGCCTGCGCGACCCCTCGAGCCCGCAGGACGTGTTCTGGGTGACGCCCTACCGCGACCCGCGCTACTCCGGCGGACTGTCGGACAACACCCTCGACGCCTTCGGCGCCGAGCTCGCCACGCAGGCGTCCGCCCGGCCGTGGCTGCACGTCGTCGACTTCGCCGCCGCGGCCGCGTTCCACCCGGAGTGGTTCGACGACGACGGCTCGCACCTGCACCCGGACGACCGCGGCTACGGCGCGCTCGCCGCGCTCGTCGCCGGGCCCGACGCGGTCCCCATGCTCACGCCCGCGCCGGTCCAGACGCTGGACGGTCCCACTCCCCTCGCGACGCCGAGCGAGGACGGCCCCGCACACCCGACGGCCCGCGCCACGCCCCGCGCGACCCCGACGGCCGCCCCCAGCCCGACGCGAGCGACCGCCTCGAGCGCGGCCGCCTCCCCGCAGGAGGGGGCGGCGCCAGCAGACGCGCCCGCGTCGCCGGCGCCAGACGCACCCGCTGCCCAGCAGGAGTTCAGTCCGGCGAGCTGACCTCGTCGCGCAGACGGCTCAACGCCCCAAGCACCGTCGCCCGGTCGGTCGTGTACCAGAACGGCGGCAGGCTGTCGCGCAGCGTGCGGCCATAGCCCGCCGTGGCGAGGCGGCTGTCCAGCACCGCGACGACGCCACGGTCCTGCGACCCGCGGATCAGCCGGCCGGCGCCCTGCGCGAGCAGCAGGCCGGCCCGCGGCACGGCCACCGCCCGGAACCCGGACCCGCCGGCCTCGTCCACGGCCGCCTGACGCGCCGCGAGCAGCGGGTCATCGGGGCGCGGGAAGGGGATCCGGTCGATCACGACGCAGATGCACGAGTGCCCTGGCACATCGACGCCCTGCCACAGCGAGACGGTGCCCAGCAGCGTCGTCGCCGGCTCGGCGGCGAACCGGGCGACCAGGGTGCCCACCGCGTCGCCGCGCCGCTGCACCAGGATCGGCAGCTCCGGGCGCAGGCGCACCCGCAGGTACTCCTCCGCGCGTTCCACGCCACGCCAGCTGCTGAACAGCGCGAGGGTGCGTCCGCCCGCCGCCTCGATCAGCTCGGCCAGCTCGTCGAGGGCCTCCATCGCGACGCCGTCGCGACCCGGTGCGGGCAGGTCGCGCGCGACGTAGAGGATCCCCTGCTTCTGGTGGTCGAACGGCGAGCCGACGTCGAGCGTGACCGCGTCGTCGTCGCCCAGTCCGAAGGACCGCAGCGTGCTGTCGAAGCCACCGCCGACCGTCAGCGTCGCACTCGTCACGACGACCGGACCACGATCGAACAGCGCCGTGCGCAGGAGCCCCGCGACGGACAACGGGGCGATGCGCACCGACGCACTGCCGCGGCCGGGGCCCGGATCCAGCCAGACGACGTCCATCGGACCGAAGCCCAGCAGGGCGGCGGCCACGTCGTGCGTCTCCTCGAGCGCGGCCTTCGCCTGCTGCCGCGCGGCGACCGCCTCCGGCGCCGCGTCCTTGTCAGCGGACAGCTCGGTGGTCGCCGTGTGGCACGCGTCGCGGACCACGGTGACCGCCTGCCGCAGCGCCGGGTCGAGCTCAAGCACTCGCATCGGGCCCGTCGCCTGCGCGGTGGCCAGGGCGAGCGCCTCGACGAGCTCGTCGCCCGCGGCGAGCAGCCGGTCCAGTGTCTGCTCCACGACCAGGCGACGGCAGCGGCTCGCCGCCCGTTCGACCATCGACGCGGACAGCTCCGCCGTGATCGCGGCCGTGGCGCGATCGACCAGCTCGTGGCCCTCGTCGATGACGACCGCGTCGTGCTCGGGCAGGACGGGGATCCCCTCGATCGCGTCGATGGCCAGCATCGCGTGGTTGGTCACGACGAGGTCGGCGGCCTGTGCTTGCTCGCGACGCAGGACGGTGAAGCACTCCTGCCCGAACGTGCACCGGCTCTCCCCCACGCACTCGCGACGGCCGACGCTGAAGGCGCGCCACACGCGCGGGTCGATCTCCCCGGGGTACTCGTCCCGGTCGCCGGTCGTCGTCTCCTCCGCCCACGCGCGAACCGCTTGGGCCTGCACCGCGAGCGGGCTCCGCGGGGCATCGAAGAGGGCCTGCTCGGCGTCGTCCTCGGGCACCACGCCGTTGAGCTTGTTGAGGCAGACGTAGTTGTTGCGGCCCTTGAGGACCGCGAACGTGACCGGACGTCCGGTGACCGGCGTCAGCGCGTCGGCGACGCGGGGCAGGTCGCGCTCGACGAGCTGGCGCTGCAGGGCCAAGGTCGCCGTCGCGATGACGACCGGACCGCCACCGGAGCGCGTCGCGTGCAGCGCGGACGGCACGAGGTAGGCGACCGACTTGCCGGTACCCGTCCCGGCCTGCACGATCGCGTGGCCGCCGGCCTCCAGCGCCGTGGAGACCGCATGGGCCATCTCCTGCTGACCGGGGCGCGCCTGGCCACCGATCGCGCCGACGACCGCGCTCAGCGCGTCGTCGACCCCCGGTTCGTCAGGCGCCTCAGGCATCAGCGGCCGCGAGCAGCTCGCCGGCGAGAGCCTCCGGGACCCGGGCGTGCAGCCGGGTGCCGTCCGCCTCGTGGTCGCTGCTGCGCACCTCGCCCTGGCGGTGCGCGCGGCTGACGAGGTCTCCGCGCGAGTACGGCACGAGCACGGTCACGTCCACGAGGTGGTCGGGCAGGTCCTCGTCGATCGCCGCCATCAGCTCGTCGAACCCCTGCCCGGTGCGAGCGGACACGACCACGGCGTGCGGCTCGCGCCGCAGCAGGGCGGCGACGGTGTCGGGGTCCGCGGCGTCGGACTTGTTGATGACGATGAGCTCGG
>OFJB01000015.1_pt1 | contig 171239 bp, 149 predicted proteins | sample 1775081 | NCBI WGS metagenome assembly OFJB01 (sample SAMN08195771, study PRJEB24354) | sludge metagenome | isolation source: initial sludge from phenol fed wastewater aerobic bioreactor | place: India: Nagpur | collected 2016-06-05 | reverse complement strand
TTCGCTGGACCGGCAGCTGGCTGACGATCACGCTCGCGATTGACCCACTTGAGAGTGACAAACTCGATCCCGAGCTGCGGCTGAAACTGCTCGCTTTCCTCGATGGACGGCGACTGGCCGGTTACGACCTGGAGGCGGTGGACGCGCTTTATGTGCCGGTCGAGCTGGAGATCGAGCTCTGCATCAAGTCCGAGTTCCGCGCCGACGCGGTCATCCACGAGGTGAAGGAAGCGCTCAGCGACGAAATCAACCGTGGCGGCATTCGCGGCTTTTTCCATGTCGACAACTTCAGCTTCGGCGATCCGGTCGTCGTCAGCCGGCTTTACCAGACGGTGATGGCGGTGCCGGGCGTCGATTCGGCGGAGATAGTGCGATTGTCGCGCTTCCGCTCGGCGCGGCCAACGAAGGAAACCGCGACGAATCTCGCGCTCGGGATGCTGCCGGTTGCGGCGGATGAAATCATCCGGCTCGACAACGACCGTAACCAGCGCGAAAACGGCGTGCTGACCGTGCGCGCGAAAGGAGGCGAGGCATGAGCTGCCGTGAAGAGCTGTGCGTGCTTCCACCTGGAGCGCCGCCCGGTTGCTGCGATCCGATCGAGTTGCCGCCGCCCGCACCGGTGCTGCCTTTCAACCCGCCGGGGAGATCGGCGCTCGCCTACCGGATCGGCACATTCACCTCGTTTCGACGGGCGATGCTCGATGCGCTGGCGAAATCGGGAACGCCCTGGGAAGAAAGCAACAGTCCCGACTATCAGATCGCGATCGTCGAGCTCTGGGCCTATCTCGCCGATATTCTGACCTTTTACCAGGAGCGGATCATCAACGAGGCGTTCGTCGGCACGGCGACGCGGCGCGATTCACTGGTGAGGCTGGCCGAGCTGCTCGGGTACCGGCCGACTCCGGCGGCGGGCGCGGTCGGTACGGTCGCCTTCACGATCGAGAAAGGAAAAACCGTCGATCTGCCGCCCGGATTCAAGGTCGGCAGTAAGCCGGTTCCGGGGAAGATCGCGGCGGTGATCACCGAAGCCGCGGCCGGCAACATGGGCACCGTCCCGCCGCTGCCCGTGGAGAGCACCGCATCGGCGATCTGGCGCGCGCCGACCTGCACCAGGCCGCCGCTGCACTGGCCTCGGCACAAGCCGAGCAGGCCGATGTCGCGGTTCGCCTGGAAGCCGCAGCAGCCCGCCTGCAGTGGCTGACCGGCCAGCGGCCCGCGGCCCTGGACGGCGACGGCGACGGCGAAGCGGTCCCGGCCAAGGCGGCCGAGGCCGACTGGCTGAGCGCCCATCCCGAACTGCAGGCCGCCCAGGCCCGCTTCGAACAGGCGCGTCAGGCGCAGGCGCTGGCCCGATCGCGCACTCGGGCGAATCCCGAACTGACCGTGTCCACCCGGCGCGAGCGCGGGGCCAGCGGCGAGGCCGCCGAACGCAGCTGGGCGCTCGGGCTGCGCATTCCGCTTTCCTCGTCGGCCCGCCATGGCGCGGCGATTGCCGAAGCCGGCGCCGAGCGCGTTGAGGCCGAAATCGACGTGGAACGCCAGCGCGAGCGCCTGCAACAGACGGCGCAGCTTGCCCGCAGCCAGTGGCTGGCGGCCGAACGCCGCCGTCAGGCGAGCGAAGAACGGGCGCAACTGGCGCGTGAGACGCAGCGCTTTTTCGACAAGGCCTTCCGCCTCGGCGAAAGCGATCTGCCGACGCGTCTGCGCATTGCCCAGGAAACTTTCGCCGCCGAACGCGCCGCCAGCCGCGCGCGCATCCAGGAATCGGCTGCGCTGTCCGCCTATCGTCAGGCCCTCGGCCTGTTACCGGAATGAACACGATGAAACTGAAAAACCTGTTGATTGCCGGCGCCACCGTGGCCGTGCTGCTGCCGGCGCAGGCCGCTGAACCCATCACGCCCGTCGTGCCGCTGCCGGTGGTCGTCGCCGAGAGCGAGGCCTTCGAAATCGTCGGCCGGCTCGATGAAAATTCGCTGCTTTTCCATGTCGACCGGGCGCCGACCAATGCGCCGGTGCTCGGTGCGAAGCTGTCGGTCGAGGCTGGCGGCAAGGAAGTTGCCGCGCCCTTCGACGCCGCCAGCGGCGCTTACCGGATCAGCGATGCCGCCTGGTTGCAGCCGCTGCGGGCAGTGGGCGAACACGCGCTGTCCTTTACCTTGCTGGCCGGCGACGAAGCCGACCTGCTGGCCGCCAGCTTGAGCGTTGCGGCTGAAGCGCCGCCGGCCGTCGCGGCCGGCTGGCGTCTGTCGCCGCTGGGCGGCGGTCTGCTGCTGGCCGGCATCGGTCTGGTCGGCGCCGCCTTGGTGTGGCGCCGGGTCAAACAACGGCAGGGAGGTGTGGCATGAAACGCAGTCTTTTGATCGGCTGCCTGGCAGCCGCGTTTTCCCTCCCGCTGACGGCGCACGAGGGGCATGACCATGGCGATGAAAAGGCCGCCTTGCCCAACCTCGGCAACACGCCGCAGCGGCTGGCCGATGGCACCGTTTTCCTGCCCAAGACGGCGCAGCGCCAGCTCGCCGTGCGCACTGCACCGGTGGCTGCCGCCGACGCGGCACGGACGGTCGAATTGTCCGGCCAGGTTGTCATCGACCCGCAGCGCGGCGGTCGCGTCCAGGCGATGCTGGCCGGTCGCATCGAAGCCGGCCCGCAGGGGCTGCCGGCGGTCGGCAGCCAGGTGCGCAAGGGCCAGGTCCTGGCCTGGGTGGTGCCCGCCGCCGGTCAGCTCGAACGCGCCGACCTCGCCGCGCAACTGGCTGAATTGCAGGCAGCACGCCAATTGGCGGAAAAACGCCTGGCCCGTTTGCGCGAATTGGCCGATACCGTACCAGGCAAGGAGATTGAAGCGGCCGAAAGCGAGCTGGCCAGCCTCAAGGGGCGGGTCGCTGCACTCGGTCACGGGGTCAGCGGGCGCGATGCGCTGGTGGCGCCGGTCGGCGGCGTCGTGGCTGCCGCCAACGCGGTGGTCGGCCAGGTCGTCGATGCGCGCGACGTGGTGTTCGAGATCGTCGATCCCGACGGTCTGCAGGTCGAGGCATTGGCCTACGAGGCGCTGGCGACGGACGAGGTGGTCGCGGCGACGCTTGCCGTCGGCGAGCGTAGCGTCGAACTCGATTTCCTCGGTGCGGCCCGCCGCTTGCGCGAGCAGGCGCTGCCGTTGCAGTTCGGCAAGCGCGGCGCCGGTCTCGGCCTGCTGCTGCCGCTCGGCCAGCCGGTGAAAATCCAGGTCAAACTGAAGTCGACCGCACAGGGCTGGCCGGTGTCGCAGCGCGCCGTGGTGCGCAGTCCGGCCAACGTCGCCATGGTCTGGGTCAAGACCTCGCCTGAGCGCTTCACGCCGAAACCGGTGCGCAGCCAGCCGCTCGACGGCAGCCGCGTGCTGATCGTCGACGGGCTGGCCGATGGCGACCGCGTCGTCGTCGACGGCGCGACCCTGATCAGCCAGATTCGTTGAGCGAGGCCACACCATGTTCCAGTGGTTATTGAAGCGAAGTCTGGGCAGCCGCCTGCCGGTGCTGGTCACCGCCGTGCTGCTGATGCTCTACGGCGCCTTCGAGGCGCAGCGCCTGCCAGTCGACGTCTTTCCCGACCTCAACAAGCCGACCGTGACGCTGATGACCGAATCCGGCGGCATGGCCGCCGAGGAAGTCGAACAACTGGTCAGCTTCCCGCTCGAGACAGCGCTCAACGGCCTGCCCGGCGTGGCCGGCGTGCGTTCGGTATCGAGCCCGGGCCTGTCCATCGTCTATCTCTCGTTCGACTGGGGCGTCGATCTCTATCGCGCCCGTCAGATGGTGGCCGAGCGGCTGACCGCGCTGCAAGGCACGCTGCCGCCTGGCGTCGTACCGCACATGGGGCCGGTGTCGTCGATCATGGGCGAGGTGATGATGCTGGCGATCCCGCTCGATGCGTCGCGGGGCGATGCCATGGCGGCGCGCGAGTACGCCGACTGGGTGCTCCGGCCGCGCCTGATGGCGGTCGCCGGCGTTGCCCAGGTCATCCCGATCGGCGGCGAGGTGCGCCAGTTCCAGGTCCAGCCTGACACCCAGCGGATGGCCGCGCTGGGCATTTCGCTGGATGGGCTGGAACGTGCGCTGGCCGGCTATTCGGCCAATACCTCGGGTGGTTTCCTTGAGGTGAACGGGCGCGAGTACCTGATCCGCCACATCGGCCGCAGTGCCAGCCTGGAAGACTTGCGCAACCTGGCCCTGACCGCGCGCAACGGGCAGGCGATACTGCTACGCCAGGTCGCCGAGGTCAATTTCGCCGCCGCCATCAAGCGCGGCGACGCCGGTTTCAACGGCGAGGCAGCGGTCATCCTGAGCATCCAGAAGCAGCCTACGGCCGATACGGTCGACCTCACCCGGCGCCTGGAAAGCGCCCTGGCCGACATGGAGAAAAGCCTGCCGGCCGGCGTGCTGGCGCCGCAGGTGATCTTCCGCCAGGCCGATTTCATCCAGGCCTCGATCGACAACCTGCAGGCCAAGCTGCTGCTCGCCGCCTGCCTGGTTGCCGCGGTGCTGTTCTTCTTCCTCGGCAACCTGCGCACGATGCTGATCTCCTTGACCGCGATCCCGCTTTCCATCCTGATCGCGGTGCTGGTCTTCAAGTGGCTCGGCCTGTCGATCAACACGATGACGCTGGGCGGGTTGGCGATCGCCATCGGCGAACTGGTGGACGACGCCGTCGTCGATGTCGAGAACATCCTGCGCCGCCTGCGCGGTGCGGCGGCGCGCGGCACGCCGTTCAAGCTGACCGAACTGGTCGTCGCCGCCTCGCTCGAAGTGCGCTCGGCGATCGTTTACGCGACGCTGATCATCGCCCTGGTCTTTGTGCCGCTGTTCGCGCTGCCGGGGATCGAGGGGCGGCTGTTCGTGCCGCTCGGCATCGCTTACATCGTCGCCATCCTGGCCTCCTTGCTGGTCTCGGTGACGGTGACGCCGGTGCTCTCGTGGTATCTGCTGCCGAAACTGGCGGCCACCCGGCACGGCGACACGAGGCTGGTCGAATGGCTCAAGCGGCATTACCGGCGAGCGCTCGAAGTCGTCCTGCGGGCGCCGCAGCGGCCGGTCGCCCTGGCCGCTGCTGCCGTGCTGCTCGCCGCCGCCGCCGTGCCCTTCTTTCCGACCACCTTCCTGCCGCCGTTCAACGAAGGGTCGATGACGGTGACGCTGCGCCTGAATCCGGGCATCACGCTGGCCGAATCGGTACGCGTCGCCAGCCAGGCCGAGCGCCTGTTGCTCGGCGTGCCGGAGGTCGAGCACATCGGCCGCCGCTCCGGGCGGGCCGAACTCGACGAGCATGCCGAGGGCGTCCACGTCTCGGAACTGGAAATCCGCCTCAAACCCGGCGGGCGCAACAAGGAAGCGCTCTACGCCGACATCCGGCAGCGCCTGAAGGACCTGCCGGGCAGCCTCAACCTCGGCCAGCCGATCTCGCACCGCATCGACCACATGCTGTCCGGCGTGCGCGCCCAGGTGGCGATCAAGGTCTTCGGCGACGATCTCGACGTCCTGCGCGCCCAGGCAGCGGCGCTACAGCAGCGCCTGCAGCAGATTCCCGGTGTCGCCGATCTGGAGATCGAAAAGCAGGTGCTGGCGCCGCAGATCAAGGTGCAGGTCGATTTCGCCGCCGCCGCGCGTTACGGGCTGTCGTCCGGCCAGTTGCTGCGCAACCTGCAGATGCTGGTCGATGGCGAGAAGATCGCCCAGATCGTCGACGGCAACCGTCGCTTCGATCTGCTCGTCCGGCTGCCGGAAGGCGCGCGCGGCATCGACGGTCTGCGCGGCCTGCTCATCGAGACGCCGGCCGGGCCGGTGGCGCTGGCGCAACTGGCGCGCATCGAGGACGGCGACGGGCCGAACCAGATCGTCCGCGACGACGGCCGGCGGCGCATCGTCCTCTCGCTCAACGCGCAGGGCAGGGCGCTCTCGGAAGTCGTCGCCGACCTGCGCGCGGCGGTGGCCGAACAGCCGCTGCCGGAAGGCTATTTCATCACCCTCGGCGGCCAGTTCCAGGCCCAGGAGGAAGCGGCGCGACTGATTTCGGTGCTCGCCATCGGCTCGGCGATCCTCATCTTCATGGTCCTCTACGGCCGTTACCGTTCGGCGCTGCTCGCCGCGCTGATCATGGCCAACGTGCCGCTGGCACTGGTCGGCGCGGTCTTCGGGCTGTGGCTGTCCGGGCAGCCGCTGTCGATCGCGGCGCTGATCGGCTTCATCACGCTGGCCGGCATCGCCACCCGCAACGGCATCCTCAAGGTCAGCCACTGGCTCAACCTGATGCGTTTCGAGGGCGAAAAGTTCGATACCGCGATGATCATCCGCGGTTCGCTCGAACGCCTGACGCCAGTGCTGATGACCGCGCTGGTCGCCGCCTTCGCGCTGGCGCCGCTGCTCTTCGAAGCCGAGCAGCCGGGCACCGAGATCCTGCATCCGGTCGCCGTCGTGATCTTTTCCGGCCTGGTCGGTGCGACGCTGCTCGACACCTTCATCACCCCCGCGCTGTTCTGGCTGTTCGGTCGTCAAGCGGCCGAGCGTCTGCAACGCGAGGATTTCAACGAAGCCCTCTGATTTTTCATCGCAAGGAGTATCACCATGAATCGACTGTTATCCGTTCTCTGCCTGTCCGCCCTGTTCGCCGCCGGTCCGACGCTTGCCCATGAAATGCACGGCCAGTCCATGCACGGCGGCGTTTTTGCCGAGGCTGGCCATGCCCAGTTCGAAATCGTTGCCCGCGACGGCGTGCTCACCGTGTATGCCAGCATCCACGGCGAAGCGCTGGCCACGGCCGGCGCCACCGGCAAGCTGACCGTGCTTTCCGGTAGCGCCAAGCGCGAGATCGAACTGAAGCCGGCGGGCAACGATCTGCTGCAGGGGAAGGGCACGCTCGCCGCCGGCGACAAGTTGCTGCTCAACGTCGTCTGGCCGGGCCAGAATCCGCTGACGGCGCGTGCCGTCGTCAAGTAAGGAGGACATCATGATCAATATCGAACGCCGTCGTCTGCTGCTCGCCTCGCTCGCCCTCGGCCTGCCCGGGCTGGCGCTGGCGGCCCCGGCCAAGGTCAAGGTCGAGGTCTGGAAAAGCCCGTACTGCGGTTGCTGCAAGGATTGGGTGGCGCACCTCGAAAGCTCGGGTTTCGCCGTCAGCGTGCATGAGGTCGGCGATCTCGACGGTGCCCGGCGCCAGCTCGGCATGCCGGAACGCTACGCTTCCTGCCATACGGCGAAGGTTGCCGGCTACCTGCTCGAAGGTCATGTGCCGGCCGCCGACATCCGTCGCCTGCTGGCCGACAAACCGAAGGCCATCGGTCTCGCCGTGCCCGGCATGCCGGTCGGTTCGCCGGGGATGGACGGGCCGGTCTACAACGGCCGGCGCGATCCTTACGACGTCCTGCTGGTACAGGGCGATGGTCTGGCCAGCGTGTTCGCCAGTTACCGCTGAGCGGCGCTCAGCCACTTCAGCAGCATGGCGAACAGGTGCTCGGGGACGAAGGGCTTGGCGATGAAATCGTTCATGCCCGCCGCCTCGCAGCGCTGACGATCCTCGGCGAAGGCGTTGGCGGTCATCGCCAGGATTGGCGTCCGCGCCTGCCCGGGCAGCCCGCGAATCCGGCGGGTGGCTTCGAGGCCGTCCATGCGCGGCATCTGCATGTCCATCAGGATCAGCCGGTAGTTGCCGCTGCTTGCGAGTTCGAGGGCCTCCTTACCGTCGTTGGCGAGGTCGACGCAAAGGCCGACGTCTTCGAGCATGGCGAGGGTGATTTCCTGGTTGATCGGTTCGTCTTCGACCAGCAGCAGTGGCGTTCCGGCGTGCTCGTTCCTCAGCTTGGCCTCGGCCGTGGCGTCGGCTGACGGCAGGTTGCGCTGCAGGTTCGGGTTGCCCTTGCTCAGGCGGGCGGTAAACCAGAAGGTGCTGCCGACGTCCGGGGTGCTGCTGGCGCCGGCTTCGCCGCCCATCAGTTCGGCGATGCGGCGGGTGATGGCGAGCCCCAGTCCGGTGCCGCCGTAGCGTCGGGTCATCGAGTTGTCGGCCTGTTCAAAGGGGGCGAACAGGCGGGGGAGGACGGCCTGGTCGATGCCGATGCCGCTGTCCTCGACCGCGAAGCGCAGCAGCGCGCTGACGGAATTTTCCTCAACCTGGCTGACGCGCAGCGTGATGCCGCCCTGTTCGGTGAACTTGATCGCGTTGGTCGCCAGGTTGAGCAGCGCCTGCTGCAGCCGGGTCGGGTCGCCGAGCAGGTGGCGGCAGAGCGGGCCGATGTCGCACTGGATGGCCAGTCCCTTGCCGCGCGCCCGCTCGTGCAGCAGCGAGGCGACGTTGCCGAGCAGGCTTTCCGGCTGCACCGGCAGACGTTCGAGTTCGAAGCGCCCGGCTTCGATCTTCGACAGGTCAAGCACCGCGTTGAGGATTTCCAGCAGGTGCTGGCTGGCCGCTTCGAGCTTGCCGAGGCGGTCCATCTGGCGCGCTTCGAGGCCATTCTGGCGGATCAGGTGGGCGAGGCCGGTGATGGCGTTGAGCGGCGTCCGGATCTCGTGCGACATGTTGGCGAGGAAGGCGCTCTTGGCGATGCTGGCTGCCTCCGCCGCTTCCTTGGCCTGGGTCAGCTCGGCGGTCCGGGCGGCGACCAGCGATTCGAGTTCCTGGGAATAGCGTTGCAATGCTTCCGCCTGCTTCAGCTCCTCGGTGATGTCGAGGCTGAGACCGACCAGGGCGATCGGCTCGCCCCGGCCATTGCGCTTGACCGCCTTGATCACCTGCAGTTCGTGTACCAGCCCGTCGACGAACATCTGCTGCTCGTGCGAAACGACGACACCCTCGCAGCGCAGCGCGGCGGCGTCGGAATCGAGGCATTGCTGGCAGTAGGGCGCCGGCAACAGTTCGCGGTAATGCGCGGCGGCCAGGAAGCGTTCCTCGCTGATCCCGGTCGAGTCGCAGAAACACTTGTTGACGAAGACCAGGCGCCCCTTTTCGTCCTGCAGCCAGATGCCGATCGGCGCGTTGTCGAGGATCAGCTGCAGGGTTTCGCGCTCGAGCCTGAGACTGCGCTCGGCTTCGATCTTGTCGCTGATGTCGCGGGCGATGCCGAAGAGGCCGATGATCTCGCCGGCCGCGTCGTGAATCGGATACTTGCGGTTGTCCACCCAGCCGGTACCGCCGTCCGGACGGCGAAACTCCTGGATTTCGCTGGCGATCGCCTCGCCGGCGAAGACCAGTTTCTCCAGCCGGTAGTAGTGGTCGGCGTAGCTTTCGGGAAAAACGTCGTAGTCGGTGAGGCCGAGCAACTCGGTCCAGTGCCGGCTGGGGTCGGTGATCTTGGTCAGCGTCTGGCTGGCGCCGGTGAAGACGTGGTGGCGATCCTTGAAATAGATGAAGTCGTCGGTGTTGTCCATCATCGCCCGGAAGTTCACCATCAGGCTGCCGACATCGATCGGCGTGGCGAGCGCCTTGGCGTCGTCGAGACGGATTTCGCGCAGGCCCGGATCGTTCGCGTCGATGCCGATGCATTCGCCGTGGCAGCAGCGAATCCGGCCGTCGGCGTGGCGCAGGCGGATGTTGAAGCGGTAGGGGAGGGGCGTGTCGGCGGCGAACAGGCGGCTGACGATGTCGCAGTCGTCGAAATGGACGATGCCGCCGGCGACGAAAGCGTCGGCCAGCAGGCTTGCCTCGCTGATGCCGAGCAGCGCCGTGCAGTCTTCCGCGGCGAGCAACTGCGGCGGCGTCCCGGCGCGCAGACGGATGCGGCAGGTGGCAGGCTGGGGTTGGGGCATGGCCGTTCTCCTCCTCGGGGCCATCTTATACCGGGCTTGGTGGCGCGTCATCGCCGTTTTGCGGGCCGGGTGGCGGCGGGGACAAAGGGTATAATCCGCCGTTTTGCGCCTTTCCGAAACGCCGTGAGCCAGCTCGAACAAGAAATTTCCCGCCGTCGCACCTTCGCGATCATTTCCCACCCCGACGCGGGTAAAACCACGCTGACCGAAAAACTGCTGTGGTTCGGCGGCGCCATCCAGGTCGCCGGCGAAGTCCGCGCCCGCAAGGCCAGCCGCCACGCGACCTCGGACTGGATGGAACTGGAAAAGCAGCGCGGCATCTCGGTCACCTCGTCGGTCATGCAGTTCCCGTACCGCGAATGCATGATCAACCTGCTCGACACGCCGGGCCACGAGGACTTCTCGGAAGACACCTACCGCACGCTGACCGCCGTCGACTCGGCGGTCATGGTGATCGACTCGGTCAATGGCGTCGAAGCGCAGACGATCAAGCTCTTGAACGTCTGCCGCATGCGCGACACGCCGATCCTGACCTTCATCAACAAGCTCGACCGTGAAGGCAAGGAGCCGATCGACCTGCTCGACGAAATCGAGTCGGTGCTCGGTATCCAGTGCGCACCGATGACCTGGCCGATCGGCATGGGCAAGCGTTTCCGCGGCGTCTATCACCTCTACGACGATACCATCGCCTTCTTCGACCCGCAGGCCGAGAAGGGCACGGCGGAAATGATCCCGGGCCTCGACAACCCGCGCCTCGACGAGCTGATCGGCAGCCAGGCCGACGAGTTGCGCAGCGACATCGAACTGGTGCGCGGCGCTTCGCATCCCTTCGACGCCGAGGCCTATCTTTCCGGCAAGCAGTGCCCGGTGTTCTTCGGTTCGGCGGTCAACAACTTCGGCGTGCAGAGCCTGCTCGATGCCGTCGTCGACCTGTCGCCGGCGCCCAAGGCACGGCCGGCGGTAACGCGCACGGTCGATGCTTTCGAGCCGAAGTTCTCCGGCTTCGTGTTCAAGATCCAGGCCAACATGGACCCCAAGCACCGCGACCGGATCGCCTTCCTGCGCGTCTGCTCCGGCCGCTTCGACCGCGGCATGAAGGTCAAGCAGGTGGCGAGCGGCAAGACGCTGTCGATCAACAACGCGATCACCTTCATGGCGCGCGACCGGTCGACCGCCGACGAAGCCTGGTCGGGCGACATCATCGGTATTCCCAACCACGGCACGATCCGTCTCGGCGAAACCTTCACCGAGGGCGAGGATTTGCGCTTCACCGGTATCCCGTCGTTCGCGCCGGAACACTTCCGTTTGGCGCGCATCGCCAACCCGCTGAAGATCAAGCAGTTGCAGAAGGGCCTGCAGCAACTGGCGGAAGAGGGCGCGACCCAGCTGTTCCGTCCGCTGTCGGGCACCGACCTGATCCTCGGCGCGGTCGGCACGCTGCAGTTCGATGTCGTCGCCAGCCGGCTGGAGAACGAATACGGCGTGCAGGTTATCTTCGAAAGCTACAACTGTTCGACGGCGCGCTGGATCCACGGCGACCCCGGCGAACTCAAGCAATTGTCCGAGCGCTACAGCGCCAACGTCGCCCTCGACGGTGCCGACGATCCGGTCTATCTGGCACCGAACAACGTCTACCTGAACATGGTCAAGGAAAAATACCCCAAGCTGCGCTTCGACGAAGCGCGCGAGGTGGCCTGACATGACAGTCCGCGTCCAGACCGGGGATTTCGATGTCGGCGCCGAACTGGCGGCGCTGCGCGCGGGCGACGCCCGGGTCGGCGCGCTCGCTTCCTTCCTCGGCCTGGTGCGCGACATCAACGACGGCGCCAGCGTTGCGGGGATGACGCTGGAGCACTATCCCGGCATGACCGAGAAGGCGCTCGCACAGATCGTCGCCGAGGCGAAATCGCGCTGGGACATCTACGACGCGCTGGTCATCCACCGCGTCGGCCCGCTCGCGCCCTGCGACCAGATCGTGCTCGTCGCGGTGACCAGCGCGCATCGCGGCGAAGCCTTCGCCGCCTGCGAATTCATCATGGACTACCTGAAGACGAAAGCGCCGTTCTGGAAGAAGGAAGCGACGGCGGACGGCGGGCGCTGGGTCGATGCCCGCGACACCGACGACAGCGCGGCGGCGCGCTGGCAGCAGCCTTAACGAAAGGTCCGCTGCAGCCGCACCAGCGCGGCGACCGGCAGGACGGCGATGGCCAGCCAGAAGAAGAGTTCGGCCGCCGCCAGCGTCAGCGGCGCCTGCAAGCCGCCCATCTGGCTGCCCAGTCCGTGCAGCGCCAGCGCCCACTCGGTCTGTGCTCCCTGCGGCTGGGCGGCGTAGAAATGCTGCAGGCCGGCGGTGGATAGCGCGATGCTGCTGGAAATGCCGAGCTGACGGACGATGTTCTTGACCTGGTAGGCGTGCGAAAAGACGCGCGCCGGCAGTTCGCTGAAGGTGCCGAAAGCGACCGGGCCGATGTAGAAGGGCACAGCGACGCCGCAGACAAGTGCAGGCAGCAGCAGGAGCGGCCAGTCGGCGAGGCGTCCGGCCTGGCTGAAGGCGAGACAGGCGAGGGCGTAAAGACCGAGGCCGCCGAGCATGAAGTGGCGCTGGCTGGCTACCCGGCGCGCCGCCCAGGCATGGACGAAGGCGGCGACGACGCTGCCGGCGGCGCTCAGGCCGAGGATCACGGCGGTGCTGGCGAGCGACAGGCCGAGGCCGTTGTGAAAGAAGATCGGCAGCAGGAAGCCGAAGGCGCCGAGCATGAAATAGCCCGAGAAATACAGGGCAATCCCCAGCAGGTAGCGCCATTGCAGCAGACCGCGGTAATCGATCAGCGGCCTTTCCTTGCGCCACTGCCGCCAGGCGAAGACGGTCAGCGCGGCGATCGAGGCGAGGCCGACGACGAAGACTAGGCGATGCGCTGCGGCGCCGGCCGCCGGGATTTCCTGGATCGCATACTGCAGGCCGAAAATGCCGATCACCAGCCAGAGTAGCCAGCCCCAGTGTTCCTCGCTGCGTTGTTCGGGGGGAACGGTACTTTGGTCGAGGTGGGGGCCGGCGATCCGGGCGATCAGCAGACAGAGCGGCAGCGCCGCCCAGAACAGCGCCCGCCAGTCGAAGGCGGCAAGCAACACGGCAGCGGCCACTGGCGCCACGGCAGAAGCGCCGAGCAGGCTGCCGATGAAGGCGAGCAGGCCGGGGAAGCGCGCCTCTGCGGGCAGGCGGTTGATCGCCAGCCGCCCGGCGGTGAAGAAGGTGGCGCCGCTGGCGCCCTGCAGCAAGCGGCCGCAGGCAAATTGGCCGAAGCCACCGGCGGTCGCGGCGAGGATGCCGCCAAGCGCGAAGACGCCCAGCGAAGCGAGAACGAAACGGCGATAGCCGAGGCGTTCGACCATCCATTGGTGCTTGTAGAGCATGTAGATCGAGCTGACGCCGTACAGCGTGTAGGCCAGCGCGAATTGTTCGGGGCTGAGGCCAAGGCCGGCCATGATGTGGGTGGCGCCGAACATGACCAGGCCGGTTTCGAAGAACTCGATGCAGGTGATCGCGGCAATGCAGCGCAGCAGGCCGCTGACCTGCGGCGTGGGGGTGTCGGACATCGGTATCGGGCGGAGGAAAAGCCTGACAGTTTAAAAGCGCTGCTTGAATGCACGAAATCGATTGATATGATCTAGACTATCAATATGGATGATATTGATTACCCGGCCTTTCGCCGTCTCGATCTCAACCTGCTGGTTGCCTTCGATGCCCTGCTGCGCGAGGGCGGTGTCAGCCGGGCCGCTGCCCGCCTGTGCATCGGCCAGCCGGCGATGAGTCATGCCCTGGCCCGTCTGCGCGAACTGTTCCAGGACGACATCCTCTACCGCGAAGGCGCCGGCATGCAGCCGACCGCCCGCGCCCTGGCCCTGGCGCCGCGCATCCGCCGCCTGCTCGCGGAAGCGCAGGCGGTGACCCGCAGCGCGGCGGAATTCGATCCGGCGCAGGTCACCGGCGACTTCCGCCTGGCCCTCACCGATCCGCTTGAAGCCTTGCTGCTGCCCGGCCTGGTCGCCCGCATCCGGGCCCGGGCGCCGGGCCTCAGCTTGTCGGTACGGCCGATTCCCGCCTCACGCCAGCTCGAACATCTCGATGCCGGCAACGTCAATCTCGCGGTTGGCCATTTTCCCGACGCGCGCGAGGTGCATGAGGTGCAGTTGCTGTTTCGCGCCGGCTTCTGCTGCGTCTTCAATCCGGCCCTGCTCGACATGCCGTCGCCGATCGGCCTCGCCGACCTGGTCCGCCATCCGCACATCCATACCAGCTATACCGGGGATGCGCCGGGGCTGACCGACCGCCTGCTGGCCGATGCCGGCCTGCGGCGTCACGTCGTGGCGCAGGCGGCGTCGCCGCTGGCGATCCCCTTCGTGGTCAAGCAGAGTCCGCTGCTGGCGGTGGTTCCCGACCTGGTGGCGCGCCTGTTCGCGGCCCATGCCGATCTGGCGATCGAGCCGCTGGCGGTGGATGGACTGGTCTTGCCGATTTCGCGCGTCAGCCATCGGCGCGACCGGGGCGATCCACTGACCGGCTTCGTCGCCGATCAGGTGGCGCAGGCAGCCGCCGCCCTGTTTGGCGAAACGGCGGCCGGCAATTCGCGGTAAATCGCGTCAGGTCTTGAACTGGGCGACGGCCTGGTGCAGTTCGCCCGACAGCTTGTGCAGGCGGCGCGCGGCGTCGGCCGTCTGGCGGACGGCGATGGCGCTTTCCTCGGACATCTGGGCGATGGTTTCGAGCTTCTGCGCGATGTCGTTGCTGGCCTGGCTCTGCTCCGAAATCGAGTCGGAAATGCCGTTCACCACGAAGGTGACGCGCTGCGCGCCGTCGCGGATGCGCTCGATCGAATCGCCGGCCTGATTGGCCAACTGGACGCCGTTGCCGACCTTGACGACGCCTTCCTGCATGCTGCTCACCGCACTGCGCGTGCCGTTCTGGATCTTGGTCACCATTTCGGCGATCTCGGTCGTCGAAAGACTGGTCCGTTCGGCCAGCTTGCGCACTTCGTCGGCGACCACGGCGAAACCGCGTCCCTGTTCGCCAGCGCGGGCCGCCTCGATGGCGGCGTTGAGCGCCAGCAGATTGGTCTGGTCGGCGATCTCGCGGATGGTGTTGACGATGGAGGTGATCTGGTCCGAGCGATGGCCGAGGTCTTCGACGATTTGCGACGAGGATTGCACCGCCTCGGAAATCTTGCGCATCTCGCTGGCCGCGTTGTGGATCACCGCGGCGCCTTCTTCCGAGATGTTGCCGGCCTCGCGCGAGATGCCGTGGGCTTCGGCAGCGTTTTCCTTGACCTGGTCGATGCTCACTGCCATCTGCTCGACCGAGGCGGCCATCGACGACGCAGCATCGCTTTGTTGGCGAGCGCGGTCGGCGACCTCGTCGGACGAACTGAGCAACTGGTCGGCGGCGCTGGCCAAGTGCTCGGCGTTGCTGACGATGGTGGAGATCATCGCCCGCAAGGTGTCCTGCATGGCGCGGATGTCGGAGAGCAGGTTTTCGCCGGGCGGGCAATCGACCGGCGACGAGAGGTCGCCGGCGGCGATGCGCCGGGTGACGGCGGAGGCGGCCGAGGGATCGCCGCCGAGGGTCTTGATGATGCTGCGCGAGACCAGCATCAGCGAGACGGCGATGAAGCCGCCGATGGCTAGGCCCCACAACAACAGGATGGCGGCGTCTTCGCGGAACCTGGCATCGACGTCGTCGATATAGATGCCGGAACCGATCACCCAGCCCCAGGGCTTGAAGCCCATGACGTAGGATATTTTCGGTACGCCTTCCTCATGGCCGGGCTTGGGCCACAGGTACTCGACGTAGCCGGCACCCTGGTTCTTCACCACGGTGTTGAATTCGAGGAACAGCAACTTGCCGTTCTTGTCCTTGAGCTGGTCGAGCTTCTTGCCGTCGAGTTCGGGCTTGATCGGGTGCATCACCATCAGGTCGTCGAGATCGTTGATCCAGAAGTACTCGACCTGATCGTAGCGGATTGCCCGCACGGCATCGGCGGCGGCTTTTCTGGCCTCGGCATCGGTCAGGCGGCCGGCCACCGACTCGGCGTGGAAGTGGGCGACCAGTGCGTGGGTTGCCTCGACCAGATTGCGCACCTTGGCCTCCCGGTCCTCAAGCATGCGCTGCTTGCCGCTGACCAGCAGGACGGCGAACAGGACGATCAGGGCGCCGATGGTGGCCAGTGTCATCGCGGTCAACTTGCCGCGCAGTGTCATTGATTTTGCCATTTTTTCCTCTTGTGGGAATTGCTCTGCAAGAAGGGAAGCTAACATCCGCTACTCTATGAAGCAATAGGGGTTATTGCTTAAATGGCCGAGTGGGACTTGAAAAAACGCCGGACGGACGCATCTGGGTGCTATCGAGAAATTAACGCGGGAGCACGCCATGCGATTTGACAAATTCACCACCATGTTCCAGCAGGCCCTGGCGGAAGCCCAGAGTCTGGCCAACGGCAACGACCAACAGTTCATTGAACCGCAGCACCTGCTGCTGGCACTGCTCGTCCAGGACGACGGCGGTACCGTATCCTTGTTGGCCCGGGCCGGGGTCAACGTGGCCGGCCTCAAGCGCGACCTGGAGCAGGCGCTGACCCGGCTGCCCAAGGTCGAAGGCCATGGCGGCGACGTGCAGGTCGGCCGCGACCTGGGCAACCTGTTGAATCTCACCGACAAGCAGGCGCAAAAGCGTGGCGACCAGTTCATCGCCAGCGAGATGTTCCTGCTCGCCCTGTGCGACGACAAGGGCGAAACCGGCCGCCTTGCCAAACAGCACGGCCTGCAGAAAAAGGCGCTGGAAGCGGCGATCATGGCCGTGCGCGGCGGGCAGGGTGTCGATAGCCAGGAAGCCGAAGGCCAGCGCGAATCGTTGAAGAAGTTCTGCATCGACCTCACCGAACGCGCCGCCCAGGGCAAGCTCGACCCGGTGATCGGCCGCGACGACGAAATCCGCCGCGCCATCCAGATCCTGCAACGGCGGACCAAGAACAACCCGGTGCTGATCGGCGAACCGGGCGTCGGCAAGACCGCCATCGTCGAAGGGCTGGCGCAGCGCATCGTCAACGAGGAAGTGCCGGAAACCCTCAAGGGCAAGAAGGTGCTGGTCCTCGACATGGCCGGTCTGCTCGCCGGTGCCAAGTACCGCGGCGAGTTCGAGGAGCGCCTGAAGGCGGTGTTGAAGGAAGTGGCGCAGGACGAAGGCCGCATCATCCTGTTCATCGACGAAATCCACACCATGGTCGGCGCCGGCAAGGCTGAAGGCGCGATCGACGCCGGCAACATGCTCAAGCCCGCCCTGGCGCGCGGTGAACTGCACTGCATCGGCGCCACCACGCTCGACGAATACCGCAAGTACATCGAGAAGGACGCGGCGCTCGAACGCCGCTTCCAGAAAGTGCTGGTCGACGAGCCTTCGGTCGAATCGACGATCGCCATCCTGCGCGGCCTGCAGGAGAAGTACGAGCTACACCACGGCGTGGACATCACCGACCCGGCCATCGTCGCCGCCGCTGAACTGAGCCATCGCTACATCACCGACCGCTTCCTGCCTGACAAGGCAATCGACCTGATCGACGAAGCCGCCGCGCGGATCAAGATGGAAATCGATTCCAAGCCGGAGTCGATGGACAAGCTCGACCGCCGCATCATCCAGTTGAAGATCGAGCGCGAGGCGGTGAAGAAGGAAAAGGACGAAGCTTCGAAGAAGCGTTTCGCGCTGATCGAGGACGAAATCGCCAAGCTGACCAAGGAGTATTCCGACCTCGAGGAAATCTGGAAAGCCGAGAAATCGGCCGTCCTCGGCACCGCGCAGATCAAGGAAGCGATCGACCACCTGCGCGCCGACATCGCCCGCCTGCAGCGCGAAGGCAAGCTGGAGCAGGTGGCCGAACTGCAGTACGGCAAGCTGCCGCAACTGGAAGCCCAGTTGAAGGCGGCGGAAAAGGCCGGCGAGGGCGAGCCGAAGCAGAACAAGCTGCTGCGCACCCAGGTCGGCGCCGAGGAAATCGCCGAGGTGGTGAGCCGCGCCACCGGCATCCCGGTGAGCAAGATGATGCAGGGCGAGCGCGACAAGCTGCTCAAGATGGAAGAAAAGCTGCACAACCGCGTCGTCGGTCAGGATGAAGCCGTGCGCCTGGTCGCCGACGCGATCCGCCGCTCGCGTGCCGGCCTCGCCGATCCGAACCGGCCTTACGGCTCCTTCCTCTTCCTCGGCCCGACCGGTGTCGGCAAGACCGAACTGTGCAAGGCGCTGGCCGAATTCATGTTCGACGCCGAGGATCATCTGATCCGCATCGACATGAGCGAGTTCATGGAGAAGCATTCGGTCGCCCGCCTGATCGGCGCGCCGCCGGGCTACGTCGGCTACGAGGAAGGCGGCTACCTGACCGAGGCGGTGCGCCGCAAGCCGTACAGCGTGATCCTGCTCGACGAGGTGGAAAAGGCGCACCCGGACGTCTTCAACGTCCTCCTGCAGGTGCTCGACGACGGTCGGATGACCGACGGCCAGGGACGCACTGTGGACTTCAAGAACACGGTGATCGTCATGACCTCGAACCTCGGCAGTCAGATGATCCAGCAGATGCAGGGCGACGATTACCAGTTGATCAAGCTGGCGGTGATGGGCGAGGTGAAGACCTATTTCCGCCCGGAATTCATCAACCGCATCGACGAAGTGGTGGTCTTCCACGCCCTCGATGAGAAGCACATCGCCGGCATTGCGAAGATCCAGCTCGGCTACCTGGAGAAGCGGCTGGCGCAGCTGGAGATGGGCATCGTCGTCGAGGAATCGGCGCTGCTCGAACTGGCCAAGGCCGGCTTCGATCCGGTGTTCGGCGCCCGGCCGCTGAAGCGCGCGATCCAGCAGCAGATCGAGAATCCGCTGGCCAAGGCTATCCTCGAAGGGCAGTTCGCCGCCAAGGATACGATCCGGGTTGCTTGCGAGAATGGCGTGATGCGTTTCACCCGGGCGTAAACGCAAACGGGCGGGCCCTCAGGCCCGCCCGTCCCGCAATGGTGGAAGCCGCGTCAGCAATGCCCCTTCCTGCCGTGTCCCGGCGGACAGAAATCCGGGCCGCGATGGTGGCGATGGCCGGTATAGTGTCTTTCGCCACGCGGGCCATGGTGGCGTTTCCAGTAGCGGGGTTCGCGCCATTCGTAGCCGTCCCAGTAGTAACCGCGTTTGTCGCGCGAGCCAAAGGTGACGGTGACGCCGCCGGCCTGGACGCGGACGTCGCCGATATCGACCCGGATGTCGCTGGCGTTGCCGAACAGCGGGGTGGCGGCGAACAGGGCCAGAAGCAGGGTTTTCTTCATCAATTTTTTCTCCGGAAATGCAGGAAGTGCATTGCTGGAGACTATAACGCCCGAGGCGTTGAAAAGTTAACGCGAGGGAGCGCATTCATGTCACAAGACAGCTTTGAAGACTGGCGCCAGCGGCGCCACGCCGAACTGGCCGGCCCCGAGAGCTGGCTCGGACTGGTCGGCCTGTTCTGGCTGGAGGACGAAGTGTCCAGGGTTGGCAGCGCCGACGATTGTGTCGTCCGTCTGCCCGCCGGGCCATCGCATCTGGGCGATCTGCTGAGGCGCGATGGTGGCGTCGTCTGGCGTCCGAACGACGCGCCCGAGCGTTCATTGGCGACCGACCGCGACGGCAGGCCCGACGTCGTCGATCATCAACTGCTGTCGTTCTTCGTCGTCGAGCGCGACGGCAAGCTGGCGGTTCGGGTCCGTGACCGGGACTGGGTGCGGCAACGGCCTTTCGATGGTGTCGAGTATTTTCCCGAAGACCCGGCCTGGGTCGTCGAAGCCGACTGGCTGCCGTTGGCGGCGCCGCTGACCCTGGAAGTGCCGAATGTCAGTGGCGACCTGAAGCCGGTGACGGTAAGTTTCCAGGCGGTTTTCGAGATTGCTGGCCAGCGCCTGGCCTTGCTGCCGATGTCGGTCGGCGAGCACGAGGTCTTTTTTGTTTTCCGGGATCGCAGCAGTGGCCGAGATACCTACGGCGCTGGCCGTTTCCTGAAGATGAAAGCGGCAGTGGGCGGCAAGATCCGTCTCGATTTCAACCGCGCCTTCAATCCGCCCTGCGCCTTCACGCCGTTTGCCACCTGTCCGCTGCCGCCGCCGGAAAACTGGCTGCCGCTGGCGGTGACGGCGGGCGAAAAACGCTGGCGAGGCGACCACTGAGGCTGGGCGTGAGGCGTTGTCATGCTGCATTGCAACATGATAATATAAGCGATTAGTAATAATCTTGTGGAGTCTGTCATGCTGCGTTTCGACATCGCCCCGGTCTGTTCGAATGCCTATCGCCTGCAGGCGACGATGAGCTTCGTCATCGCCGCGTTGTACCTGTTTACCCCCTATCAGTGGGTTTCCGTCCTGCTGGCGCTGGGTGGCTTGCTGCGTGGTTTCGTTTCGCCGCACAAATGTCTTTCCTACCTGGCTTTTGCCCGCGCGACCGGCAAGCTGGGGATGGCCCGGATGCAGAATGCCGGTTCCAAGATGTTCGCCGACAAGATCGCCGGCGGCGCCGGCACGGCGATGTTCGTCACCTGGCTGCTCGGTTCCGGCGTCGGTGTGGTACCGGCCTACGCCATCCTGATCTTCGCCTTCATCGACCTGGCGACCGGCTTCTGCGCCGCCTGCTGGGCCTACGGTGCCTGGTACAAATTCCGCCAAGCCTGACACATTGTCAGGGCAATGAAAAAGCGTGGGCAACCACGCTTTTTCATTTTGTGGGGGTTGATTTCCCATAGTAAAATCGCCACCCGAAAACCGATCATACGGTTTCAGAAGAAAACTATACATACAAGGCGCTACCCGACCGGGCGTGCCGTTGCGGATGAGGGTTGTACGATGTTCTGGAGCAACAATCGCCGAGTCGGCGAGCTTGAACGCTCGCTGGCCGAGGGAGCGCGCCGCGAAGCGGCGTTGTCCGAGGAAATCGCCGCGCTCAGGCGCGACCTGGCGGCACAGGCGGTAGCGCAGCGCGAGAAGGAGGTCGAATGCGACACCCTGCGCGAGATCGTCCGCAATCTGGCCCTGTTCGGTGATTCGCTGGGCAGTTCGCAAGCCAGCCTCGGCGACATGGCCAACCTGCTGAAGGAGGAGAAGCAGCAGGCCGTCCAGGCGGCTGAAGTCTCCCGGGCGAGCGGCCAGACGACCACCGAGATCGCTGCCAACCTGCACCGCCTGGCCGAGGATTCCGCCCAGGCCGCCCGCGAGGTCGATGTGCTGGCCCATCAGGCGAGCGAGATCGGCGCCATCGTCCAGTTGATTCACGAGATCGCCGACCAGACCAACCTGCTGGCGCTCAACGCGGCAATCGAAGCGGCCCGCGCTGGCGAGGCCGGGCGCGGTTTCGCGGTGGTGGCCGACGAGGTGCGCAAGTTGGCCGAGCGGACTGCCAAGGCGACCAAGGATATCGATGGCCTGGTGACCAGCATCCGCCAGGACTCCAATGCCGCCAAGACGGCGATGGAAACCCTGGCCCATACCGCCGACGACTACAGCGAGCGCGGTAACCGGGCAACCGACGACATGAACCGCCTGATCGGCCTGTCGCAGAAGATGGAGCAGGTGATTGCCGGCAGCGCGCTGAAGAGCTTCGTCGAAGTGGCCAAGGTCGATCACCTGGTGTTCAAGTTCCGCATCTACCTCGGTTTGTTCGGCATCGAACAGGTCGATCCGGCGAATGTCGCCTCGCATACCACCTGCCGGCTCGGCAAGTGGTATTACGAAGGCGAGGGCCACGACTGTTTCAGCCGCCTGGGCGGCTACCGCGAGATCGAAGCGCCGCACATCGACGTCCATCGCTACGGCATCGAGGCGCTGAAGGCGCGGCTGGCCGGCGATTACCCGGGCATGCTGCGCCATGTCCAGGCAATGGAGCGCTCAAGCATGCAGGTTCTCGACAGCCTGCAGCGCATGGCCGACGCTGCCGCCGACAGTCCGGACCTGCTCTGCCTTTCTCACTGATTCCGGACACGGCAACGACAACCCGGCCGCGGCCGGGTTTTTTCATGGCCGGAAAAATTCCTCCAGTTCGGCGAAGACCGCGTGCTCGGCGTGGTGCCGCCGGACACTGGCAACGTCTTCGAGTTTTTCCAGTTGCCGGATCATCTGCGGCAGCCGCTGGTCTTCATTGACCAGCAGCCAGATCCGGCTCAGCCTGCCGTCGCCGACCGGCAGGCAGAGGATGCCTTCGACGTTGTAGGCGCGGCGCGAGAAGAGGCCGACGACGTGCGACATCACGCCGGGGTGGTTGGCGACGTCGATCTGCAGAACGGCGCGCGCCAGCGCGCGGGATTCGTTGCGGGTCAGGGCGTTCATGCTTGGGCTCCGATCATGTCACGGTTGGCGGCGCCGGGCGGCACCATGGGATAGACCTTCTGTTGCGCGTCGATACGGGCGTGGATCAGGCACGGGCCGGGGCGGGCGAAGGCGTCGGCGAGTGCCGCCAGCGGGTTGGCGGCGGCGTCGAGATCGACGGCGGCGATGCCGAAGGCGCGGGCGGCGGCGGTGAAGTCGGGGAGCACCTGGAAGGTCGAGGCGACCGGCCCCTGGCCGTAGAACATCGTCTGCTGCTGGTGCACCAGACCGAGCGCGGCGTTGTCGAGGAGCACGATCTTGAGGTTGGCTTGCACCTCGGCGGCGGTCACCAGTTCCTGGATGTTCATCAGGATCGAGCCGTCGCCGGTGAAGCAGACCACGGTCCGCTCGGGCGCGGCGAGCGCGGCGCCGATCGCCGTCGGCACGCCGAAGCCCATCGTTCCCAGCCCGCCGGAAGTCAGCCACTGCCGGGGCCGGCGCAGCGGGTAGGCCTGCGCCACCCACATCTGGTGCTGGCCGACGTCGGTGACGACGATCGCCGTGTCGTCCACGCAGGCGGCGACGCAACGGATCAGCCCGAAGTGCGAGCGCGGGTCGGCCAGCTCGGGCAAGGGCTGCGGGTGCGCGGTTTTCAGCGCGTCGACGCGCTCGTTCCAGGCGCTCCGGGGATTCTCCGGCACCAGCGGCAGCAGGCGGGCGAGCGCCTCGCCGAGGTCGGCGACGATGCCGACGTGGGCGGCCTTGATCTTGTCCAGTTCGGCGGCGTCGATGTCGATGTGGACGATTTTCGCCTGCGGGCAGAAGGCGGCGACCTTGCCGGTGGCGCGGTCGTCGAAGCGGGCGCCGACGGCGATCAGCAGGTCGCATTCCTCGAGCGCCAGATTGGCGCAGGGGGCGCCGTGCATGCCCAGCATGCCGAGCGACAGCCGGTGATCGACCGGCATCGCGCCGAGCGCCATCAGCGTCATCACGGTCGGCAGGTTGGCCTTTTCGGCGAGGTCGAGCGCCAGCCGCGAGGCGCCGGCGTGGATGACGCCGCCGCCGAGGTAGAGGATGGGGCGGCGCGCCGCGCCGATCAGCGCGGCCGCTTCGGTCAGCGCCATGCCGTCGGCCGGCGCCACCGGGCGGCGGCAGCCGGGTTCCGGCCAGTCGGCGATTTCGATGGCGCGGGTCTGCACGTCCTTGGGAATGTCGATCAGCACCGGGCCGGGCCGTCCGGAAGCGGCGATGGCGAAGGCGCGGGGAATCACCTCGAGCAGTTCCTCGGTCGAGGAAACCAGGAAGTTGTGCTTGGTGATCGGCAGCGACAGTCCGTAAACATCGACTTCCTGGAAGGCATCGGTGCCGATCATCGCCCGCGGCACCTGGCCGGTGATCGCCACCAGCGGGATCGAATCGAGCTTGGCGTCGGCGATCGCCGTCAGCAGGTTGGTCGCGCTCGGCCCGGAAGAGGCGAGGCAGACGGCGACTTCGCCGGAAACCCGGGCCATGCCCTGGGCGATGAAGCCGGCGCCCTGTTCGTGGCGGGGCAGGACGTGGCGGATCACGGTCGATTCGCCGAGGGCGTCGTAGATCGGCAGGATGGCGCCGCCCGGATAGCCGGTCAGCAGGCGCACGCCCTGGCGTTCGAGGAGACGCACGGTGAGTTGCGCGCCGGTGAGGGTTTCGGTCATTGAGAACTCCTTTCGGTTTCTGGCGATTCCGGGAGGCTCAACGAAAAACCCCGCCGGTGGCGCCGGCGGGGTTTGGGGGAAACTGTCTGCTGCTTACCCGATCCGCGACGGCGCGTGCGCGACGACACCTACGACGATGACGCGTACGACGACCGGCGATACTGCGCGGGCAGCAAACGGGAAGCGGGTCGGGGTGGTGGTCATCGACGTTGCGGGATGCGGAAAGTGGCTGAGCGGCGACTATCGCCGATTTTCCGGCGAAAAACAACAGCGGAATGAATGGGGTTATTGCCTGCCTGCGCAACTTCACCCTTGACCTTGGGAGAGGAAAGTGACAGATTCGATTCAAATAATAAATATTGGAGAAAGCAATGCGGCAACGTCTGCACTACATCCCGATTTCCGAGGCAGTCGAAGGCATGGTGCTGGGGGCTCCGCTGGCCATTGCCGACCATGGCGTGACCAATTTCACGCTGCCGGCCGGCAACCCGCTGACCGAAGGCAACCTGCACCAGATTGCCATGCGCCACGGTGAATTCGTCTGCATCCTCGAAGACGATCCGCGCAGCGATGCCGAGCGCGACGCCGATCTGGTGAGGGAAAAGGCCCGTCTGGACCGCATCTTCGCCCAGGCCGACCGTTCGCAGCCGGCGCTGGCCGCGCTCTATGCGGCGGTGCTGGCCTACCGGAGCCTGTGATGCCGCTGCACCTGAGTGAAAGCGATGTCGTCCGCCGGTCGGCGCTGTTGCCGGCCTTCCCGACCGTGGTCAACGACCTGCTGCAGACGCTGGACGACGACAACGCGACGATCGGTGCGCTGATCCAGCTGGTCGGGCGCGATCCGGTGATCACCGCGCGCGTGCTGTCGATCGCCAATGCGGCGGCGATGGGTGGGCGCAACCAGCGCGACCTGCGCGACATGCAGGTCGCCGTCTCGCTGATCGGCCTCGCCAAGGTCAGGGAAATCGTGCTCGCCGTGGCGCTCGCCGAGTTTTCCCGGGAAAGCCGCATGGGCAGCCACTTCTGGGAACACAGCGTGGCGGTTGGCGTGGCCGCCCAGGAACTGGCCCGGATCGGCCACCTGTCGCAGGATTTCTCGCTGGTCTGCGGCTTGCTGCACGACATCGGCCAGCTCTGGATGGCGCGTTGCCATCCGCTGGAGTTCCAACTGGTGCGCATGAGCCTGGAGCAGGACGAGGGACTCGACGTCATCGACGCCGAGCGCCGGGTGTTCGGCATCGATCATTGTGCTATCGGCCGCCTGCTGGCGACGGCCTGGCATCTGCCGGCGTCGGTGGTGGCGGCGATCGAGCACCACCACGACGTCCAGCCGCCGGCCGACAAGCTGGTCGCGGTGACCCATGTCGCCGAAGTCGTGGTCAATGCCCTCGACCTGGCCGCGCACCAGAAATCGCGGGTTACCCACCTTGCCGGGAGCGCCTGCGAGTTGATCGGCCTGAACTGGAGCGACGATCTCGGTTACCTGTTCGGACGCATCGAGGCACGCAGCCACTATCTGACCCGCATCTTCTTCTGATCACGCGGGCGGCGTTCCGCCATCGAGCAGCACCGGCCAGATCCGCCAGTGACCGCAGGCCGAGCGGGCGCGCCGCTCGCTGCCGTGCCAGCCGCCGCCGTCGCACAGACCGACGTCGGTTTCGGCGGCGATGGCGACGCTGCCCGGGGTCGTGCCGACGGCGCGCGGGCCGCTCCAGCACTGGCAACTGGCGCAGCGCTTGCGGGCGACGGGCTGCAACAGCAAGGCGGCGCTCATCTGGCTGATGCTGGCGCGGGCGGCCCGGCGACGAGTTCTTGCGGCATGGCGTTCTCCGGCAGGTTCGTGGGCGCGGCGGCGCGTCGTTCCGCCTGCCGCCATGGGATAATCGCGCACTTTTCCCGGGGGCTGCAATGGCGCTCAAATCCACTGTCTTCAAGGCCGAGCTGCAGGTGGCCGATCTCGACCGCGGCCATTTCGCCGATTACGCGCTGACCGTCGCCCGTCATCCTTCGGAAAACGACGAGCGGATGATGGTCCGCATCCTCGCTTTTGCGCTCCATGCCGGACCGGACCTGGCGTTCGGCAAGGGGCTGTCGAGCGATGACGAATGCGCGCTGCAGGAGGTCGATCCTTCCGGCGTGCTGCAGACCTGGATCGAGGTCGGCCAGCCCGATGAGACACGCATCCGCAAGGGCTGTCACCGCGCCCGGCGGGCGGTGGTGCTGACCTACGGCGCCCGTTCGGTCGATGTCTGGTGGCAGCAGATTGCACCGCAACTCGCGCGTTTCGACAATCTGACGGTACTGCGACTGTCGGCCGAGGAGACGCAGGCGCTGGGGGCGCTGGCCGAGCGTTCGATGCGCCTTTCCTGCACCGTCCAGGAAGGCACGGTGTGGTTGGCGGCCGGCGAGCACTCGCTGCAACTGCACCCCGACACACTGTTGAGTCCGAATGCTGGTTAGAATGCCACGGTGATTTTTCCTTCACCATGAAATGAGGTTACCCAGCATGTCCAGTCAAGACGAAAACGAAACCCAGGGCGTGGTCTTCGGCGTCCTCGCCGGCGTCATCTTCGGCGTCATCGCGCTGGTCGCCGGTCTCGGCGTCTGGAAGGCGAGCCAGTCGGCACCGGCAGCGATGGTGGCGGCGGAAAGCGACATCGCGCCGGTCGGCGAGGCGCTGGCCAAGGTCTATTTCGCGGTAGGTTCGGCGGTGCTCGGCGACGGCGACCTGATGGTCGTCGCGCGGACGGTCGATGCCCTGGCCGCCAAGAGCGACGGCATCGTCCTGCTTTCCGGTTTCCATGACGCTTCCGGCGATCCGCAACAGAACGCCGAATTGGCCCGGCAGCGGGCGCAGGCGGTGCGCGATGCGCTGGTCGCTGGCGGCGTGGCCGCTGACAAGGTCAGGATGCGGCGCCCGGAATCGACGCTGGGCAGCGGCAGCGCCGAGGAAGGTCGGCGGGTCGAGATTCGCGTCCAGTAGTTCGGGGAGGCCGGCTTAGCGGTGCAGGACGCGCCACAACAGATCGACGCCGGCGACGACCAGATCGCCGATGTCGAGGTTGTTGAAGCGTTCGCGCTGTTCGCGTTCGAAACGGGATTTTTCCCGTTCGCGCATGACGATGGCGTCGCCGAGCATTTCGACGTCGCGCCGGCTGCGCTGGACCTCGGCCTGGTCGAGCCGGTCCAGGGTCTTTTCGACGGCGGCCGGGTCGAGGATGGCGATCGGCGCCCGGCAGTGGCGGCAGGCGTGGTCCTGGCGGATGTCGATCGGCGCGCCGCAACCGGTGCAGCGGACGATGCTGACCTTGCTCGCCAGCTCGTCGATTTCGGCCGGCGACAACTGGCGGACGAAACCCTTTTCGATCATCAACTGGGCAAAGGTCGTGAACCGTCCATGCTTCTGCAGGCAGCGGTGGTAGTTGAAGTGGCCGCCGTGCTTGGAAACGTCGAGACCTTGCAGCAGGCGCTCGTTGCAGCGCGGGCATCGTAGCACGTCGCGCAGCGGCAGGCGGGGCGCTTCGCGGTATTCGTGGATCAGCCGGAACAGTTCGATGACGCCGCCCGGCGTGATCTGCACGCTTTCGAATTCGTCGAACCAGACGCCGTGGCAGTGGAAGCAGAGGTCGAGAACGACCTCACCGTGCAGGTTGCGTTCGAAGCGCCGCTTTTCCATCGGCTGACCGCAGGAGGGACAGGGCGTCGGCTTCATCCGCAGGCGGCGGTCGGCCGGATGCTGCCGAGGTTGAGGGTGACGCCTTTCTTCATCTTGCCGACGACATGCATCTCGCAGGCCTTGCAGTCGAACTTGAGGATCAGCTTTTCGTTGCCGTTGATCAGCGTCATCGGGTCCAGCTTCAAGTGTTTCACCTCCTTCGGGCAGAGGTTGAAACTATAGCGCAGGCAGTGGCGGGTGATCATCAGCGAGACCATGCCTTTTTCATGGCCGGCCTCGTAGGCTTCCTCAATCAACCGCACGCCGTGTTTCTCGTAGAAAGCGCGGGCCTTGGTGTTGAAGACGTTGCCGAGGTAGGTCAGTTCGTCCTGCGGGTAGGGCGCCGGATCGGTCGCCGGCGCCGCGCGCGGCGGCCGTGGATGGCTGGCGAGGCGGGCGGCTTCGAGTTGTTCGGCGGCCTCGCGGCGCAGCGCATTGATCGCGCCGACCGGCAGGAACCAGGGCTGGGTCAGTTGCAGGTCGACGGCTTCGGCGACGAACATCGTGTTGCCGAACTTGCCGAGATTTTCCTTCAGCTTGCCCAGCGCAGCCTCCGGATTCTGCGCCAGTTCGCGGCCGATCCGCTCATCGCGCGGTAGGGCGACGGCGACGCTGACCTGGTCTTCGTCGCTCAGCGTCAGCACGAAAGCATCGGCCTGTTCGGCGAACACCGCCTTGAGGTTTACGCGGCGCTCGGCCGAATCCTTTTCCAGCGCGCGCTCGAATTCCTGATCGCGGTTGCGGAACAGCGTGGTGCCTTCGCTCAGCTCGGCCGGGATTTCCATCGGGAAGAGCTTTTTGCCCTCGACCCGGTTGATGCGCATCCCCTGGACGTCGCCGTGCGCATCGTGGAAGCAGACACCATCGCCGTTGTGGAAGGTTTCGGCAGTGTTGACGGTGAGCCAGCCGTCGCCGATTTCGGCAACCTCGCCAATCGGCTCGCCGACGAAGGCCGGTGAATCGAAGGCGCCGATGTCGTCCTGGCGGTCGTTGGCAAAGTAGTCGGTGTAGCCGCGGTTGAAGGTCTTCTCCGGCTGCGGCGTGAAGGTGAAGGTCGAACGGCCGCTGGAAGCGCGCACGTAGCGCGGGTCGGCGGCGATGATCTCGTCGAGCAGCGTGCGGTAGTGGGCGGTGATGTTCTTGACGTAGGACAGGTCCTTCAGCCGGCCCTCGATCTTGAACGAGGAGACGCCGGCATCGATCAGCGCACGCAGGTTGTCCGACTGGTTGTTGTCCTTCATCGACAGCAGGTGCTGGTTCTCGGTGATTGTCTTGCCCTTGTCGTCGACCAGCGTGTAGGGCAGCCGGCAGGCCTGCGAACATTCACCGCGGTTGGCGCTGCGCCCGGTGTGGGCGTGGCTGATGTAGCACTGTCCGGAATAAGCGACACAGAGCGCGCCATGCACGAAGTACTCAAGCGACAGCGTCGTCGCGGCGGCGACCTGGCCGATTTCGGCGATGCTCATCTCGCGCGCCAGCACGATCTGCGAGAAGCCCGCGTCCTCCAGGAACTTTGCCTTGGCCGGGTTGCGGATGTCGGTCTGGGTGCTCGCATGGAGTTGAATCGGCGGCAAATCCAGTTCGAGCAGGCCCATGTCCTGGATGATCAGCGCATCGGCGCCGGCGTCGTACAACTCCCAGGCAAGCTGGCGGCTGGCTTCGAGTTCGCTGTCGTGCAGGATGGTGTTCAGGGCGACGAAGACCTTGGCCCGGAAACGGTGGGCGAAATCGCACAGGCGTCGGATTTCGCCGACATCGTTGCCGGCGCCATAACGGGCGCCGAAGGCCGGGCCGCCGATGTAGACGGCGTCGGCGCCGTGCTTGATGGCTTCGATGCCGAAGTCGGCGTTCTTGGCCGGGGCGAGGAGTTCGAGGGGGTGCTGGATACGCGTCATGGCGCCTTAGTAGGTGAAACGGGGGGCAAGTTCCTCGATGTTGAACTCGTGCAGGATGGCTTCGGCCCGCTCGCGGGCGTTCTTGCGCGGCTTGCCGCGCAGGCTGGCGATGATCAGTTCGTTCTTCATCGAGTGCTCCCAGCCGACCAGTTCGGTGACGGTGACGTCGTAACCATGGGATTCCAGCAACAGGCAGCGCAGCACGTTGGTCAGGTGGCTGCCCAGTTCGCGGGTGTGGATCGGGTGCCGCCACAGTTCGGCCAACGGCGTCCGTGCCAGCGATTCGGCCTTGCGCGCGCGCATCGTCGCGGCGACCTCGGCCTGGCAGCAGGGTACCAGGACAATGTGGCGAGCTTGTCGTGACAAAGCGAAACGAATCGCGTCATCGGTCGCCGTATTGCAGGCGTGGAGGGCGGTAACGACGTCGACGGAGGACGGCAGGTCGGTCGAAGCCAGTGCTTCCTCGACTGTGCTGGCGATGAAGCGCATCCGCGGAAAGCCCAGCCGCTGCGCCAGTTCGCAGGATTTTTCGACGAGTTCGCGGCGGCTTTCGATGCCGATGACCTCGCCGCTGGCACGACTCTTGATATAGAGATCGTAAAGGATGAAGCCGAGGTAGGACTTGCCGGCGCCATGATCGACCAGAGTTTCCATGCCATCGAGCAGCGGCTCGATGAACTGGGCGAGATGGTAGACCTGCTTGAGCTTGCGGCGGCTGTCCTGATTGAGTTTGCCGTCGCGCGTCAGGATGTGCAGTTCCTTGAGCAGTTCGATCGACTGCCCGGGACGGATTTCTGGGATGGCGGCGGTGACGTTCTGTTTTTTCATGGGGCGATTATCTCATTCAAACTTTGCCGACTTGCGTGTCAACCGGAACGCGATCGCCTCGTTAATGGAAGCATGGTGCAATCGCACCGTATCTCACGGAGAAATGAATGGGCAGTCTGAGCAACGAATCCTTCGAGCAGTTTCTGGATTCCCTGAAGAAGGCAGGTATCTCGATTTCCAACGAAGCCCAGTTGCGCGAGCGACTGGCCGAGGCACAGCGCTGGCGCTACGCTTTCCAGACGCTGGCTGCCAACGGCAAGAGCATCGGCATCTGTTTCGAGGACCATTCCGACGGCAGCAACCAGGCCGAGATCGAACGTGCTTTCGTCGAATTCCAGTTTTCCGAAAAGAGCAAGGCGGTTTTTTCCGCCAGCCTCAAGCACTGATTAACGAATAATCATCACATGACAACAGACGGGCGCCACCAGGGCGCCCGTCTTGTTTTGCAGCGGCCAACGGCGGCCGCCTGTCTCAGCGACTGATCGGCTTGTAGCGGATACGCTTGGGCTTGGCGCCTTCTTCGCCCAGGCGGCGGCGCTTGTCTTCTTCGTATTGCTGGTAGTTACCCGGGAAGAAGGTCCATTGCGAATCGCCTTCGGCGGCCAGGATGTGCGTGCAGATGCGGTCGAGGAACCAGCGGTCGTGGGAGATCACCATCGCGCAGCCGGGGAATTCGAGCAGGGCATCTTCCAGCGCGCGCAGGGTTTCCACGTCGAGGTCGTTCGACGGTTCATCCAGTAGCAGGACGTTGCCGCCGGACATCAGCGTCTTGGCCAGGTGCAGGCGGCCGCGTTCGCCGCCGGACAGATTGCCGACCAGCTTGCCCTGATCGCCGCCCTTGAAGTTGAAGCGGCCGATGTAGGCGCGGCTGGGCATCTCGAACTTGCCGATCTGGAGAATATCGCTGCCCTGCGCCAGTTCGTCGAAGACCGTCTTGCTGCCGTCGAGGCAGTCGCGCGACTGGTCGACGTAGGCGAGCTTGACCGTCTGGCCGATCTTCACCTCGCCCGAATCCGGCTGTTGCTGGCCGGTGATCATCTTGAACAGCGTCGACTTGCCGGCGCCGTTCGGGCCGATGATGCCGACGATGGCGCCGGGCGGGATGGCGAAGCTGACGTTGTCCATCAGGAGCTTGTCGCCGAAGCACTTGCTGACGTTGTTGAACTCGATGACCTGATCGCCCAGGCGCTCGCCGACCGGAATGAAGATTTCCTGGGTCTCGTTGCGCTTCTGGTATTCGTGGCTGGACATTTCCTCGAAGCGGGCCAGACGGGCCTTGGACTTGGCCTGGCGCGCCTTCGGATTGCTGCGTACCCATTCCAGTTCCTGCTTCATCGCCTTCATGTGGGCGTCGACCTGCTTGTTTTCGGTCTCCAGGCGGGCTTCCTTCTGCTCCAGCCAGGATGAGTAATTACCCTTCCAGGGAATGCCATGGCCGCGGTCGAGTTCGAGAATCCACTCGGCGGCGTTGTCGAGGAAGTAACGGTCGTGGGTGACGGCGACGACGGTACCGGGGAAGCGCACCAGAAACTGTTCCAGCCATTCGACCGATTCGGCGTCGAGGTGGTTGGTCGGCTCGTCGAGCAGCAGCATGTCGGGCTTCGACAGCAGCAGCTTGGCCAGCGCCACGCGGCGCTTCTCGCCGCCGGACAGGACGCCGATCTTCGCCTCCCAGGGCGGCAGGCGCAGCGCGTCGGCGGCGATTTCCATCTGGTGTTCGGTGTCGGCACCGCCGGTGGCGATGATCGCTTCCAGGCGGGCCTGTTCTTCGGCCAGTTTGTCGAAGTCGGCTTCCGGATCGGCGTAGGCGGCATAGACCTCGTCGAGCTTGGCCTGCGCCTGCATGACTTCGCCGAGCGCCGATTCGACTTCCTCACGCACGGTCTTGTCGGCGTCGAGTTGCGGCTCCTGTGGCAGGTAGCCGATCGACACCCCGGCCAGGTGTTGGACCTCGCCGTCGTATTCCTTGTCCACGCCGGCCATGATCTTGAGCACGGTCGATTTGCCGGCGCCGTTGAGGCCGAGCAGACCGATCTTGGCGCCGGGGAAGAAGGAAAGGGAAATGTCCTTGATGATCTGCCGCTTGGGCGGAACAATCTTGCTCACGCGGAGCATACTCATCACATACTGAGCCATGAATCTGCCTGTCAAAAAAAGGGGGAAGTCCCGCAGTCTACGAGGCTTCCCCTTAAATGACCAGTTTTGTGTTCAGGCTGAGAGTGCGTTCAATATCGGTGGGCTGCTCCTTTCTGCCGACAGGGCGTTGATGTCACCGCACAATTCGCCGCCTTCGGCGATCACCAGCTTGCCGTAGCGGATTTTTCCGCTGACCCGGCCGGTGGCGTGGATGACCAGTTGTGAACGGGCGGTCAGTTCGCCATCGAAGCTGCCGTGGATTTCGGCTACGTCGATGCTGACCTTGCCGGAGAATGCACCCTTGTCGGCGATGCGGATGACCCGGCTGTCCATTGTCGCCTCCACCCGTCCTTCAACAACCAGCATGTCGCAGTCCAGGATTTCAGCGCCCTTGAGCTTGACGTCCGGACCGACAATGAGGCGGGCTCCCTTTTCCTTTTCGATGGATTGATCTTGTTGTGGTGTTGACACCGCGAGGTTTGCGGTGGCGCTGGCGCTACTCGGTGCCGCGGATGTTTCGGGTTTGATGGCGGTTTCCGGGCGGTTTGCACTGAGTGCGCCTGGGGTTGGTGTGCCGTTGCTGTCCCTGCGGTTGAGGCTGTTATTCTGAATTCCTGGTGCTGAACTGGATTTGATGAACATGTAGTCTCCTGGAAGGGGTCGGGGTTGTGCTGATTTCGTTGCGATAAGCGTGCCAGCTTTTCAAAACCCATTGGATTCATCATGTTACGGGGGTTTGTCAGCAATTTTCCGACACCGCTGTCGGCATTTGGCGACAGTTTTTTTGTGTGGGTTCCGGAAGTCATTCAGGACAAGGGGATAGAATGTCGCTTCTTTCCGACACTGGTTTATGTTCATGATTCGACTGGGTTTTTAGATGAGGTGGCTGTCCTTTCGGCAGGGCTTGCTGGCCGGCTTCATGATCGTTGTTCTGCTGCTGGGTGGCGTCGGGATTCACGGCTGGTTGTTGCTTGAAGGCATGGTGGCGCAGAGCCGTGAGAGCAATGCCCAGGCCTTGCAACTGAGTACTGCGGTGCAGGCGCTGGGCGAGCGCAGCGTCGATATCGAACGTAGTGCCCGGCAATATCTGGTGCTCGGTGATGCCTTGCTCCGCGAACGTTTCGATGCCCATCTCGCCGGTGCGCTGGAGCAACTGGTGCGGATCGAGGCGATGCCGGCGGAAACGCTGGTTGTCTTGTCCGGACGCTGGCGGGAACAGGCCGGTCTGCTGCGTGACGGTATCGAGCAGACCCCGCCGCGCAACAATCTTGCCGAACAGCTCGATCGTCTGGCGGCGCTCAACGACGAAATCCAGGCGGCGGCCAAACGCTGGATCGATGGTGGGAATGTTCGCCTGCTCGATCAACTGGAACGGCGTCGCGTCGAGCTCGGCAGCCGCCTGGCGCTTGCGCTGCTGGGGGCCGTCCTGGTCGCCATGGCGATGGGCTGGTGGCTGGTGCGTGCCGTGCGGCAACTGGAAAAGGCGATCGGCCGCCTGGGCGAGGGGCGTTTTGATGCTTCCATCGAAGTCAGTGGTCCTGCCGACCTGCGGCGGCTCGGCCGCCACCTCGACGGCTTGCGCAACCATCTGGCGGGTCTCGAGGCGGATCGCGAGCGTACCCTGCGCCATGTGTCGCATGAACTGAAAACGCCCCTGACGGCCCTGAAGGAAGGCATCGCCTTGCTCGCCGAGGAGGTGCCCGGTCCCTTGAGCGACAGTCAGCGCGAGGTGACGCGCATTCTCGGTCACAAGGTGGATAGTTTGCAGTGCCAGATAGAAAGCCTGTTGCGACTGAACGCCGCGGTATTCGAAGCGCGCCGCCTGAATCTGCTCCAGATCGATTTGCGTCAGGTCTTGTCCGAAGCTGCGCAGCGTCACGAATTGCGTGGCCAGGCACGCCAGGTCAGGATTGAGGTTGAGGCCGGGGAAGGGCGGGCCAGACTGGATCCGGGCAAGCTGGCGGTGATTCTCGACAACTTGCTGGCCAATGCCATCGATTTCAGTCCGCAGGGGGGCGTTGTCCGCCTGACGGCACAGCGGCTCAAGGGGGGGTGGCGTATCGTCTGCCGCGATCAGGGGCCGGGTGTCGCCCCCGAGGATGCGCAGCGCATTTTTGAGCCCTTTGTCCAGGGGCGCCGCGCGGCGCCGGTGGCTCGTGCCGGGAGCGGGATTGGACTTTCCATTGTCAGGGAACTCGCGCAAGCGATGCGGGCCCGGATCAAGCTTGCCGATAGCGATGTCGGCGCCGTTTTCCAACTGGATTTGCCGGATGAAAAATAGATTTTCCTGTCTGCTGCTTTTACTTGCGTCCTTGGCCGGTTGTGCCAGTGCGCCGCCGACCGCAGTTTTCCCTTCACCCGAAGAGCGGGCCTCGGCGCTCGATGCCGCGCTCGAGTATCGCCAGACGCTGGTCGGCATGAGCGGCAACGAACTGGCCCGTGAGCGCTCGGAACTGGCGGCACGCAATGCCGACCCGGAAGCGCAGATGCGGCTGGCACTGTTGCATTTGCTGCCGCGCCAGGGCAATGTCGAACTGGCCAGGCCGCTTGCCTTGCTCGAATCCGTTCTGAAGTCGTCCCGTCCCGGGGCGCTGGCCTTGCAGCCGCTGGCGCGGCTGCTGGTCGAGCAGTTGAACGAAAGACAGCGTCTGGAGGGCGCGCTGGACCGACAGGCGCAGCAACTGAAGGAAAGCCTGAAGAAGGTCCAGGAACTGCAGGAAAAGATCGATCGGCTCGCCGAGATCGAGCGCAGCCTGCCGCAGCGACCGGCGCTGCCGGCAGCGGGGAGTGCGCGATGAGCCGCGCTGGCGCCGTCGGCGCGCATGTCCTGATCATCGATGACGATGAAGATATCCGCCGGCTGCTGACCATGCGCCTGCATGCCCGGGGCTTCCGGGTCACCCCGGCAACGTCGGCCGAAGAGGGGCTGGCCAGCATCGCCGTCGATCCGCCGCGACTGGTGGTCAGCGATATCCGCCTGCCCGGCCGCGATGGCTTGTCACTGTTCGAAGAGTTGCGGACGACCCGGCCCAGTCTGCCGGTAATCCTGCTCACCGCGCACGGCACCATTCCCGATGCGGTCGAGGCGACCTCGCGCGGTGTCTTCGGTTACCTGACCAAGCCTTTCGACAGCCAGACGCTGCTCGCCAAGATCGACCAGGCGCTACTCGTTTCCGCCGCCCCCGAGGCGCAGCCGCAGCCAACGGATGATGGCCGCTGGCTGGAGGACATCGTCTATCGCAGTACCAGCATGGCCGAGTTGCTGGCCGATGCCCGGATGGTCGCTGCTTCCGACGCCAGCGTCCTGATCCGCGGCGAAAGCGGGACCGGCAAGGAAGTCCTGGCGCGCGCCATCCACCGCGCCAGTGCGCGCGCCCAGGGGCCTTTCGTCGCCATCAATTGCGGGGCGATCCCCGAGCCCTTGCTCGAATCGGAGTTGTTCGGTCATGTCCGCGGTGCCTTCACCGGCGCCGCCAGCGCCCGTAGCGGCTTGGTCCAGGCGGCGAACGGCGGCACCTTGTTCCTCGACGAGATCGGCGACATGCCGCTGGCGCTGCAGGTCAAGCTGCTGCGTGTCCTGCAGGAGCGGGTGGTGCGTCCGGTGGGCAGCACCAGCGCCGAACCGGTGGACATCCGTCTGCTTTCGGCGACCCATCGCAATCTGGAGACGGCGATGGCGCAGGGGCAGTTCCGCGAGGATCTCTACTATCGGCTCGATGTCGTCTCGCTGACGCTGCCGCGGCTCGAGGAGCGACGCGAGGACATTCCGCTGCTGGCGGCGCACTTCCTGCGCAAGCTGGCCGAGAAGTACGGCAAGCCGATCAGCGGCTTCGCGCCTGACGCGCTGGAGATTCTGGCGACCGCCGGCTGGCCGGGAAACGTCCGGCAATTGCTGAACGTCGTCGAGCAATGCTGTGCGCTGTGTTCGACACCACTGATCCCGGCTTCCCTGGTTCAGCGCTCGCTGCGGGTGCCGGTGATGGAGGCCTTGAGTTACGCCGAGGCCAAGCGGCGCTTCGAACGGGATTACCTGGTCCGGCTGCTCAAGCTGACCGATGGCAGCGTCGCCGACGCGGCGCGCATCGCCGATCGCAACCGTACCGAGTTCTACCGCCTGCTGCAGAAATACGATCTGACGCCGGCGATGTTCCGCGGGGTGGAAGCCGGCAATGCGCCGGAGTGAGGCGAAAAAAAAGCACCGCAGTGGCGGTGCTTGCTTCGTTTTGGCGCGCCCGGAGCGATTCGAACGCCCGACCCCTTGGTTCGTAGCCAAGTACTCTATCCAACTGAGCTACGGGCGCGCTGTCAGAGCCGCGCATTATACGGGCGTGGAGCCAGATTGCAAGGGGTTTTCGCAGAAATGGCGGACTTTATCGCAAATGAAAAACCCCGCCGTAGCGGGGTTTCGAATTGGTGGGTGCTGACGGGGTCGAACCGCCGACATTCGCCTTGTAAGGGCGACGCTCTACCAACTGAGCTAAGCACCCGTCTGCGCCTGGCGCAGAAGGAGCGGCAGTATATCAGTTAACCGCGTCCTTGAGGCCCTTGCCAGCACGGAATTTCGGGGACTTCGCCGCCTTGATTTCCAGGCTGCCACCAGTACGCGGATTGCGGCCGGTACGGGCGGCGCGCTCACCGACGTAGAAGGTGCCGAAACCGATCAGATTGACGCTGTCGCCTTCCTTCAGTGCGCCCTTGATGGCATCAACGGCGGCGTCCAGCGCACGGCCCGCGGCGGCCTTGGAAATATCGGCAGCAGCAGCGATCTGATCGATCAGTTCAGTCTTGTTCATGTAGATCCCCTAGTGGAAGTTTGGAGTGGTGAAAATTCCGTGAGGGGCGATTTATATCCCCCCCGAAATCCTTGTGTCAAGCGGATTCTGAGCCGATCGACCGGGGTTTCGAGGGGGCTGCCGATGGCTGTTTTTTGCCATCGGCATCCGGTCTTTTAAAATCAATGGGTAAGGACCGTCTTGCTGACCGGGTCTTCACTGCCGGTCGCCAGGCCGGGCGCCGCCTCGCCGGTGTCGGGCAAGGGCTGCGGCAGGCTCTCCAGCGCGCGTTCGAGGACTTGATCGATCCACTTCACCGGCACGATCTCGATGCGGTTCTTGAGATTTTCCGGCATTTCGGTCAGGTCCTTGGCGTTCTCTTCCGGAATCAGCGCCGTCTTCAGGCCGCCACGGACTGCCGCCAGCAGCTTCTCCTTGAGGCCGCCGATGGCCAGCACCTCGCCGCGCAGCGTGATCTCGCCGGTCATGCAGACGTCGCAACGCACGGGAATGCCGGTATAGGACGAAACCAGCGCCGTGGTCATGGCAATGCCCGCCGACGGGCCGTCCTTGGGTGTGGCGCCCTCGGGAACGTGGATGTGGATGTCTGTCTTCTCGAACACCTCATCCTTGATACCGAGGCGGCGGGCGCGGGCGCGGACGACCGAGCGGGCGGCTTCGACCGATTCCTTCATGACGTCGCCAAGCGAGCCGGTGCGGATGATGTTGCCCTTGCCCGGCATGTTGGCGCACTCGATGGTGAGCAATTCGCCGCCGACCTCGGTCCAGGCCAGGCCGGTGACCTGGCCGACCTGGTTTTCCTTCTCGGCCATGCCGAAGGTGTAGCGGCGCACGCCGAGGTACTTGTCGAGGTTGCGGGCATTGACCGTGATCTTGCTGTCACGCGACTTGAGCACCAGCGTCTTGACCACCTTGCGGCAGATCTTGGAGATTTCGCGCTCAAGCGCCCGCACGCCGGCTTCCCGGGTGTAGTAGCGGACGATGTCGCGGATCGCGCTCTCGGCAACAACCAGCTCGGTCTTCTTGACGCCGTTGTTCTTCATCTGCTTGGGCAGCAGATAGCGCATCGCGATGTTGACCTTCTCGTCCTCGGTGTAGCCGGAGAGGCGGATGACTTCCATGCGGTCGAGCAGCGGCGCCGGGATGTTCAGCGTGTTGGCGGTGGCGACGAACATCACGTCGGAGAGGTCGAAATCGACTTCGACGTAATGGTCCTGGAAGGTGTTGTTCTGTTCCGGGTCGAGCACTTCGAGCAGTGCCGACGACGGGTCGCCGCGGAAATCCTGGCCGAGCTTGTCGACTTCGTCGAGCAGGAACAGCGGGTTACGGACACCGACCTTGGTCAGGCTGGTCAGGATCTTGCCCGGCATCGAACCGATGTAGGTACGGCGGTGGCCGCGGATTTCGGCTTCGTCACGGACGCCGCCGAGCGCCATGCGCACGAACTTGCGGTTGGTCGCCTTGGCGATCGACTGGCCGAGCGAGGTCTTGCCGACACCCGGGGGGCCGACCAGGCACAGGATCGGCGCCTTGACCTTGTCGACGCGCTGCTGCACGGCAAGATATTCGACGATGCGTTCCTTGACCTTTTCCAGACCGAAATGATCGGCGTCGAGGATCTTTTCAGCGGCGCGCAGGTCCTTGCTGATGCGCGTCTTCTTACGCCAGGGCAGGCCGATCAGCGTCTCGATGAAATTGCGCACGACGGTGGCTTCGGCCGACATCGGCGACATCAGGCGCAGCTTCTTCAGCTCGCCCTGGGCCTTGGCCAGGCCTTCCTTGCTCATGCCGGCGGCGGCGATCTTCTTGTCGAGTTCTTCCAGATCGGCGCCGTCTTCGCCTTCGCCGAGTTCTTTCTGGATCGCCTTGACCTGTTCGTTCAGGTAGTACTCGCGCTGGCTCTTTTCCATCTGCCGCTTGACGCGGCCGCGGATGCGCTTCTCGACCTGCAGGATGTCGATTTCGGCTTCGAGCTGGGAGAGCAGGCGGTCGATGCGTTCGCGGACGTTGTCCATCTCCAGCACTTCCTGCTTCTGCTCGATCTTCAGCGGCAAGTGGGCGGCGATGGTGTCGGCCAGGCGGCCGGCGTCCTCGATGCCGGTGATCGACGACAGGACTTCCGGCGGGATCTTCTTGTTCAGCTTGACGAACTGGTCGAACTGGGCGACGACCGCACGGCGCATCGCCTCGATCTCGTGGTCCTCGGTGCCGGTCTGCTTGAGCGGCAGCGCGGTAGCCATGAACACCGAGGACTGGACGTCGATCGCTTCGATGCGGGCGCGCTGGGTGCCTTCGACCAGCACCTTGACGGTACCGTCGGGCAGCTTGAGCATTTGCAGGATGTTGGCCTGGCAGCCGATGCTGTAGAGATCTTCGGCTTCCGGTTCATCCTTGGCGGCCGACTTCTGGGCCACCAGCATGATCTGCTTGCCGGACTCCATGGCCATTTCGAGGGCCTTGATCGATTTCGGGCGGCCGACGAAAAGCGGGATCACCATGTGCGGAAAGACCACGACGTCGCGCAGCGGCAGCAGCGGCAGTTCGAGGGTTTCCGGGAGAGTGTTGGGGTTCGACATCAGTGTGCCTTTGAAATGGGGTTGAGCCCCCTAGATGGGGGCGGGGAACCGGATTTCAAGAACCCCCGGCTCAGTTCGAGCCGGAGACCTTGGGCTGGTCGGCGTAGATCAGCAACGGCGGGGTGTCACCGTTGATCATGTTTTCATCGATGACGACCTTTTCGACATTTTCCATGCCGGGGAGTTCGTACATCACGTCGAGCAGGGCGTGTTCCATGATCGAGCGCAGGCCGCGGGCGCCGGTCTTGCGCTCGAGCGCCTTCTTGGCGATCGCCGAGAGAGCGGCCGGGCGGATTTCCAGGCCGACTTCTTCCATGTCGAACAGCTTCTGGTACTGCTTGACCAGCGCGTTCTTCGGTTCGGTCAGAATCTGGACGAGGGCGCTTTCTTCAAGCTCCTGCAGCGTCGCGACCACCGGCAGGCGGCCGATCAGCTCGGGGATCAGGCCGAACTTGATCAGGTCTTCCGGTTCGACGTCGAGCAGGATCTTGCCGACTTCCTTGCCGTCGTCCTTGCTCTTGACTTCGGCGCCGAAGCCGATGCCGCCACGTTCGGAGCGGTTGCGGATGACCTTTTCCAGGCCAGCAAAGGCGCCGCCGCAGATGAACAGGATGTTGGTGGTGTCGACCTGGACGAAATCCTGGTTCGGGTGCTTGCGCCCGCCCTGCGGCGGGATCGAGGCAGTAGTGCCTTCGATCAGCTTGAGCAGGGCTTGCTGCACGCCTTCGCCCGAGACATCGCGGGTGATCGACGGGTTGTCCGACTTGCGCGAAATCTTGTCGATTTCGTCGATGTAGACGATGCCCTGCTGGGCCTTCTCGACATCGTAGTCGCACTTCTGCAAGAGCTTCTGGATGATGTTCTCGACGTCCTCGCCGACATATCCGGCTTCGGTCAGCGTGGTGGCGTCGGCCATCACGAAGGGGACGTTGAGCATGCGCGCCAGGGTCTGGGCGAGCAGCGTCTTGCCCGAGCCGGTCGGCCCGATCAGCAGGATGTTGCTCTTCGACAGCTCGACGTCGCCGGTATTCTTCGACGTGTGGCGCAGGCGCTTGTAGTGGTTGTAGACGGCGACCGCCAGGATGCGCTTGGCGACTTCCTGGCCGATCACGTACTGATCGAGGATGGCGCTGATCTCGCGCGGCGTCGGCAGGTCGGAACGACCGGCCTTGGCCGATTCCTCCGGCAGTTCGTCGCGGACGATGTCATTGCACAGGGCGATGCACTCGTCGCAGATGAACACCGACGGGCCGGCGATCAGTTTCTTGACTTCATGCTGGCTCTTGCCGCAAAACGAGCAATAGAGCAGTTTTTCCTGGCCGTCCTTCGACATCCCTCTCTCCTTGATCAAACCGCGTCGCGGCGGGTCAGCACCTTGTCAATCAAACCATATTCCATTGCCTCGGCCGAGGAAAGGAAATTGTCGCGGTCGGTATCCTTTTCGATCCGTTCCAGCGGCTGGCCGGTATGCTCGGCCATGATGCGGTTCAGCTTGTCCTTGATCGACAGGATTTCCCGGGCGTGGATGGCGATGTCCGAGGCCTGGCCCTGGAAGCCGCCGAGCGGCTGGTGGATCATCACGCGCGAGTTGGGCAGCGCGAAACGCTTGCCCTTGGTGCCGGCGCACAACAGGAAGGCACCCATCGAAGCCGCCTGGCCGATGCACAGCGTCGACACGTCAGGCTTGATGAACTGCATGGTGTCGTAGATCGACATGCCGGCGGTGACCGAGCCACCCGGCGAGTTGATGTAGAAATAGATGTCCTTGTCCGGGTTCTCGGCTTCCAGGAACAGGAGCTGGGCGACCACCAGGTTGGCGCTGGCGTCGTTGACCGGGCCAACAAGGAAAATCACCCGCTCCTTCAGCAGGCGCGAATAGATGTCGTACGCGCGTTCGCCGCGTCCGCTCTGCTCCACCACCATCGGGACCAGGCCCAAGGCCTGCGGATCCCAGTTGCTTGCGTTGTCGATCATCATGTTGGCCCTTGTCTGTCGCGTTTGATACGTCTGTCGGTTTTCTGACGAATACGGCTTACTGCTGTTGCTGGCTCATCAGTTCATCGAAAGCCACGGCCTTGTCGGTGACCTTGGCCTTGCCGAGGACCCATTCGACCACGTTGTTTTCGATGGCAACGCCCTCGACATCGCTCAGGCGCTGCGGTTGAGCATAGTACCAACGGATCACTTCTTCCGGCTGTTCGTAGCTGGCGGCCATGTCTTCGACCATGGCGCGAACCTGTTCCGGTTTCGCCTGGAGGTTCTCCGTCTTCACCACTTCAGCAAGGATCAGGCCAAGCGTGACGCGACGCTTGGCGTTCTCGGCGAACCATTCCGGCTGCAGCGGCATGTCCTTCGCCTTCATGCCACGCTGTTCCATGTCCTGGCGGGCGGCCTGCATGAGGCGCTGGATTTCCATATCGACCAGGGCGTTCGGGATCGCGATCGGATTGGCCTTGATCAGGGCTTCCATGACCTGGTCCTTGAGGCGGGCTTCGATGCGGCGCTTCACTTCACGCTTCAGGTTGGCTTCGACTTCGGCGCGCATCTTTTCGACGTCGCCGTCGGCAACGCCCATCTGCTTGGCGAAGTCGGCATCGATTTCCGGCAGGCGCGGAGCCTGGACCTGCTTGACGGTGATTTCGAACTGCACGGTCTGGCCGGCCAGATCCTTGGCGTGGTAATCCTCGGGGAAGGTCAGGTCGAAAGTCTTGCTTTCGCCGGCCTTGCAGCCTTCGACGGCGGTTTCAAAGTCGGGCAGCATCATGCCCTGGCCGAGGACGAAGGGATAGTCGGTGGCCGAGCCGCCAGCGAAGGCGACGCCGTCCTTCTTGCCGGTGAAGTCGATGACGACGCGGTCTTCCTTCTCGGCGCCACGCTCGGCATTGTCGTAACGGACGCGCTGCTTGCGCAGGATGTCGAGGGTCTTTTCGATTTCGGCGGCGCCGACTTCCAGCGTCGGGCGTTCGATTTCAGCGGCCGACAGGTCGCCCGGGACGAACTCGGGATAGACCTCGAAGACGGCGGTGAATTCGATGTGCGTGGTGCTTTCGGTGGTCTTCGGTTCGAGGCGCGGATAGCCGGCGACCAGCAGCTTCTGCTCGGTCACCGCGGTGCCGAAGGCGCGGTCCAGTTGCTCGGACAGCACTTCATGGCGGGCCTGGTCGCCGTACTGCTGCTTGACCATGGCGAACGGCACCTTGCCCGGACGGAAACCCGGCACCTTCATGTTGCGGCCCATGCGCTTCAGACGCGGCTCCATTTCCTTCTCGACATCGGCGATGGCGATGGAGAGGTCGATGCGACGTTCGAGTTCGTTGGCTTGTGCGGTAGTAGCTTCCATGAATTTTCCTTGTGCTTGAGGCGCCAAAAAATAAAGCTGGTAATCATATCACGGCCAGCCGCCCACGCATTGCGCCAAGTACGTCGAATCGCCGCTGCGCAAGATTTGCAAATGCCTGTAGACAGCCACGGCGACAGGCCTTACAATGCGCGCCTTCCTGCAGCGGCGGCTGTAGCTCAGTTGGTAGAGTCCCGGATTGTGATTCCGGTTGTCGTGGGTTCGAGCCCCATCAGTCGCCCCAGAATTCAAAAGCCCGTACATCGCAAGATGCACGGGCTTTTTCCGTTGGCGCGTCCGGATTCAGCGCTTGACCAGCAGGTCGACGCGCTGCGGCGGGCGGAAAGTGACGCCTTCCGGGGTCATGAAGGATTCGAATCGGGCCTTGACCGCCGCGTAGAGTTCGGGCGACAGCACGTGGTCGAGATGGGTGACGCGGATCATGCGTTGCTCGAAATGCGCGAAATCGTCGAACTGGCTGCGCGTCTGGAAGAATATCTGGCGGTCGAGCACCAGCGGGCCTTGCTCGACGGCGCGGCAGACAGCCGCGAAAGCGGCTTCGCGGACGATTTTTTCATCGTGGAACAAGCTGAGCACGGAATTCATGTCGCCTGCGTAGACCGGCTCGGAAATCCAGGCTCGGCCGCCCGGTTTGAGGACGCGGGCGACTTCGGCCAGCGCCTGGTCCATCAGCTCAACCGGTACATGGTGCAGCGACTTGAGCATCAGCACGATGTCGAAGCTGGCATCCGGGGCGGGGATTGCCTCGGCGCCGGCATGCACGAAACGGACCTTGGGCAGGTCGGTGATGGCGAGATTTTTCTCGTGCTGGATGGTATCCACCTCGAGGGCGACGATTTCGTCGACCCTGCCGGTTTCGGCCAGGGCACGGGTCTTCTCGGCCCGGCCGCAGCCCAGTTCGAGGACGCGGGCGCCATCGAGCGGCAGGGTGTCGAGCATCAGCTTGACTTCGTTGACCAGGGTGTCTTCTGAGGGATCGGCGATGCGCATGCTTGGTGGTGATGGAGGGTTGGTGAATCGCTGGATTCTAACCGAAGGCTTCAGGGCACCCACCAGTAGCGGACGATGTGGAAGAAGACCGGCGCCGAGAAGCTGATCGAGTCGACGCGGTCGAGCATGCCGCCGTGCCCTTCGATCATCGATCCCCAGTCCTTGAGGCCGCGGTCGCGCTTGATCGCCGACAGCACGAGGCCGCCGAAAAAGCCGAAGAGGTTGATGCAGAGCGCGACCAGCGCCGCCTGCCAGGGCGCGAACGGGGTGATCCACCAGAGCGCGGCGCCGAGCGCGGTCGAGGTGAGGACGCCGCCGAGCAGCCCCTCGACCGTCTTCGACGGCGAGATGCCGGGGGCCAGCGGATGGCGGCCGAGCAGCTTGCCCCAGATGTACTGGAAGACGTCGCTCGATTGCACGGTGAGGACCAGGAAGGCGATCAACTGCAGGTTGCGTCCGGCGAAGTCGGGAATCTCCAGCGTCAGCAGCGCCGGCACGTGCGACACGCAATAGACGCAGATCATCAGCCCCCACTGCACCTTGGCCGCGCGCTCGAAGAAGCGTTTGGTATCGGCGCCGAGCGTCGCCGAAATGGGCAGCAGCAGGAAGGCATAGACCGGGATCAGGATCGAGAACAAACCGTACCAGTCGACGGCGATCAGCGCGTACTGCAGCGGCAGGAAGAAGAAGAAGCTCCAGACCAGGGCGCCGTGATCGCCGCTGCGCGTGTAGGTGACCGAGATGAACTCGCGCAGCGCCTGGAAGGAGATGAAGGCGAACAGCAGGATGACGCCGCCGCGGTCGAGCCAGAAAGCGATGGCGAGGACGCCCACCATCACCCACCAGGCGTTGATGCGGGCGTTCAGGTTGGCGATCAGCGCGCTGCCGGCGAGCGGGCCGCGCCAGGCCAGGGCGCCGCCGACGGTGCTGGCGAGCAGGAGGAAAGCGGCGACGCCGGCGAAGATCAGGCGTAGCGTCGAGGTCGGATCGAGGTCGGTCATGGTCATCACTCGCTGGCCGGCGCCAGCGCCAGCAGGGCGTCGCGGCAACGCGACAGGAAGGCGCGGCGGGTCTCGCCGGCCTGCAGCCGGAGCGGCGGACCGAAGCTCAGTGAGCACAGCAGCGGGACCGGAATCAGCGATCCCTTGGGCATGGCGCGGCCGAGGTTCTCGATCCACACCGGGACGAATTCGACCTCCGGCCTGGCCAGCGCCAGATGGTGGATGCCGCTCTTGAACGGCAACAGGCCGTCGCCCAGGTTGCGCGTGCCTTCCGGGAAGAGGATCAGCGATTCGCCAGCGGCCAGCGGCGCCAGCATGGTCGCCAGGGGATCGTCGTGCGGCCCCGGTCGGCGGTCGATCAGCACGCCGCGGAACACCCGCTGGATCAGGTAGCGGCGCAGGCGGCCGCGCAGCCAGTAGTCGGCGCCGGCCACCGGGCGGGTCAGCGCGCGTAGCGCCCCCGGCAGGCAGGCCCAGATCAGCAGGAAATCGCCGTGGCTGCGATGGTTGGCGAAATAGACGCGGGCCGCAGGCGAGGGCGCGTTGTCCAGCCAGACGGCGCGCACGCCGGTGACGGACTTGGCGAACTGACACAGCGCGGCGGCGAGGAAGCGTTCGAGAGACATGCTCGTTCAGTGAAGTGACAGGAGAAGCACGGCGCTGCTGGCAGCGAGCAATTGTGCCGCAAATGCCTGGCCTTGGCGGAGGAGCAGGGTTCGGGCGCCGGCGACGCGTGGGGCGAGGGGCCGTCCGGCGTCGGCGACCGGCCAGCCGAGGCCGGTCAGCGCGGCGTCGAAGGCGGCGAGCGCGCTTGTCGCATCTTGGTCGGCCGCCTCGGCCCAGTGGGCGAAGAGCGGTCGGTCGAAAGCGAGGCGCAGCGCCCAATAGCCCTGCAGCAGGCCGAGCAGGACGCTGGCGGCGAGTGCCGCGGCACTCGCCGCCGTGACCTGGGGCAGCAGCAGGCCGGCCAGCGCGAGCAGCGCCAGTGGCCGGCTCCAGGCGTCGATGCGGCTGGCGGCGGCGCAGATGGCGCAGCCGATCGCGGCGAGCTGGCGGTCTGCCGGGCTCATGCGGGTTCGCTCCCGGCGGCATCGACTTGCGCCAGGCTTGCCCGCCAGCCGTCGTCGAGCACGATCTGCGGGCGCTGCTCGCGGATCAGGCGGATCGCCTCTTCGGTGTCGGCAGCCAGGCCGCTCAGTTGCAGCCAGGCGGCGACCGCCGCCGCGCTGCGCGAATAGCCGAGGGCGCAGGCGACCAGCACCGGGCCGTCGGCCACCCGCTGGGCAATCTCGCGGGCCGCCGCGCGCAGGAGTTCCGGCGCCGCCGGTACCAGGTCGAGGCAGGGATGGACGTGATGCGGCGTGGCAAGGCGCGGCGCCGGCAGTTCCGCGCTGAGGTCGACCAGGGCGCCGAACCCGCCGTCGGCATAGGCGGTCGCGTCGGGCATGCGGCCGAGCCAGACGGCGCCGGCGATATGCACCGGGGCGGGGTGGCGCCGCGTCCACCAGCGCGAATTGAGCCAGGCGGCGAACTGGTAGGGCGCGAACAGCCAGCGCGCGGCGAGGCTGTGGCCGCCGGCCTGCTTCTGGAAGCCGGCGCTGCCCGCCCAGGCGTAGTTCCAGCCGACCAGCAGCAGCGACAGCGCCGGCCAGGCGAGGATCAGCGCCAGACCGCCGAGGCCGATGGCGCTCGCCAGCAGGGCCACCGCAGCGCCGGCATAGAGCGCTGCCAGCCGCAAGTGGCCGGCATCGGCGGCGCGCCGCAGCGGCGAGCGCAGACCGCCTTCCGGCAGCAGCCAGAGGCAGAAGAGGCCGAGCGCGGCGCCGGTCGGGACGTCGATGAAATGGTGCTGCCAGGTGGTCAGCACGGAAATCCCGATGAGCAGCGCCCAGCCGTGCACCAGCAGGCGCCAGGGGCGGGCCAGCGGCAACTTCGCGAACTGGAACCAGATCAGGACGAGCAGGGCGATATGCAGCGACGGCGCCTGGTTGTACGGCTGGTCGAAGGCGCTCAGGGCGGTGAACATGGCGCCCGCCAGGCCGTCGGTCGCTGGGCGGGCGAAGGCGAAACGCAGCGGGAAGGCGAGAAAGCAGGCGACGGCGATCACTTGCGCGGCGAGCAGGCGCTGGCCGTGCCGGTCGACGGCGCGGGCGTCGCGGCAGCAGAGGAAGGAAAGCCCGTAGAGGAGGTCGATCGACCAATAGGGAACGATGGTCCAGGGCAGAAAGGGTAGCTGCCGCTCCCAGGCGAAATACAGGCTGGCCACCGCCTCGCGGCTGGCCGCCAGCTGGTTCGCCTGGCCGTAGCTGAGAAAGAAGAAGGGGCCGAGGAAGAGCAGCCAGAGCAGGCTGCGCTTCCAGGGCAATGGCGGCTTGCCGTTCATGCCGGGCGGCGGCGGGCCAGCGAGACGGTGAAGATGCCCCAGGCGTCGATGCGCTGCTCGATCTTCTCGAAGCCGGTGTCGCTGACCAACTGGTCCATTTCCGCCTGGGTGCGGCGGCGCATCACCCAGGCCTCGCCGTCGCGGTGGCTGGTCAGCGCGCGGGCGATCAGTTCGAGCTGCGGATGCCAGGGCTGGCCGGTGTAGATCAGGTAGCCGCCCGGCGCGATGGCGTCGGCCATGCCGGCCAGCGAGGCAGCGACCCGATCGTTGTCGGGGAACAGCTCGTAGAGTCCGGAGACGATGCCGAGCGTCGGCGCCGGCGTCACCGCCGCCACCGAGGCGCGGTCGAAGGCGTCGCCGCGCTCGAAGCGGGCGATGTCGCTCAGGCCCTTGGCGGCGATCAGGGCGCTGCCCTGGTCCACGTTGAGCGGGCTGAAATCGCGCAGCAAGACGGATTCCGGGCGCGGCGCGTCGGCCAGCGCTTCCAGCACGTAGCGGCCGTGGCCGGCGGCGATGTCGAGGATGCGCAGCGGCTGGCCCTCCGCCTGCAGGCGGCTGAGCGCCGTGCGCAGCAGTTCCTCGATGTTGAGTTTGCGCTGGCGGATGCCGCGCCAGCCGATGGCGTCGAGGTAGTTGCGGTCGATCAGCCGGCCGAGCGGGCCGCGGCCGGTCGGCGTGTTGCGGTAGACGTAGTCGAGGGTGCTGCCGGAATCGAAGCCGGTGCGGTGACCGAGCGCGACGCCGGCGGAGAGCAGGCCGCCGAGCTTCATGCCGAGGCGGTAGAAGGCCCAGTACAGGCCGCGCGGGCTGAACAGGGAGAGCGGGCGGGCAAGCGCCTGCGCCTCGTCGAAGGTCGGCCCCTGGCGGTGCGCCTGGCGCAGGTCGGGGCGCGACCAGGGTTGCGAGAACTGGCGCAGGATGAAGCTGCGCGCCAGCGCGGTCGCGACGTGGCGATCCTTCTCGCCGAAGGTGTCGTGGTAGAAGCCGTCGAGGACGTGCTTCTCCTTGGCTGTTGTCCCCAGGCGCTCGAAGAACTCGTGTTGCGGCGCGTGATGCACGACCCAGTCGGCGCCGGAGACGAGGAGCTGGGTCGGCACGGTGATCGCCTGCGCGTCGGCGACGACGCGCTCCGCCGCCTCGTAGAGGGCGAGCAGGATGTTGACCGAGATCGGCCGCGAGATCTGCGGGTCGCTGTCGTAGGACGCCTGGCGCGCCGGATCGTGGGTCAGGAACTTCGACTTGACGTAGCTGTTGACGAAGAAATTGCCGCGCAGCGCGCGCAGCAGGCGCAGACCGGGGCGGGCGAAGGGGACGTAGAGCTTGACCTTGAACGCCGGCGAGGCGAGCACCAGGCAGCGCACGCGCGGCGCGTAGTCGTGGGCCCAGGTGCTGATCAGCACGGCGCCGACGCTTTGCGCCAGCACCGCCATGTCGCGCTCGTCCACGCCCCAGGTATCGCGGATGTGTTCGATGAAGGTCTGCACGTCGCGTACCGATTGCCCGAAGCTCGGCGAATCGCCGCGCGGCCCCGGCGAGTTGCCGTGGCCGCGGGCATCCCAGGCGTAGAAGTCGAAATCGGGCAGGTCGAGTTCGTCGACCAGGTGGGCCATGCGCCCGCCGTGTTCGTGGCCGCGATGGAAGAGGACGACGGCGCCGCGTCGTTGCGGCGCGACGGCGGGCCAGCGGCGGTAAAAGAGGGCGCTGCCGTCGCTGCAGGGAAAGTGGTGGTTTTCGGCGATTCGGGTCATGGGGTGATGGCGGCGATGCCGCTGCGGATGCGGTTGACGATGTTCAGCGCGATGCCGGCGGCAGCCAGCGGCATCAGCCAGAAAACGGCTGCCGGCAGGCTGCCGGCGAGGCCGAGCCAGAAGCCCAGGCAGCCGAACAGGAAGGCACGGTCGCTCTTGCCGAGCGGGCCGTCGTACTGGCGCGGGGCGCCGACCATCGGGCCGAGCGCGCCGGCCATCTCGGAGAGCGCGGCGAGGAAGACGACGGCGCCGATGCTCGCCCAGCCGAACGGTGGGACGAGGACGAAAGGCAGGTAGAGCGCGGCGTCGGAGACGACGTCGCTTAATTCGTTGAGGTAGGCGCCGAGCGGCGATTGCTGGCCGAACTCGCGAGCCAGCATGCCGTCCAGCGCGTTGAGCGCCATGCGCAGGAACATCCAGGCCGGCAGCAGCAGGAAGAGCTGCGGTGCGCTCGCGCCGAACAGGTAGAGGACGCCGCCGAGCAGCAGCGACAGCAGCATCGCCGCCACGGTGACGGCGTTGGCGGTGACGCCGAGTTGCGCCAGGCGGGTGGCGAGCGGGCGCAGCAGGTTCTGGAAGGCGGGCTTGAGCTGGTAGATCGAGATCATCGGAAGAGGTCCGGCTAGTGCGCCGGGATTGTACGTCAAAGGCATAGGACAATGGTTTTTCGTTAATCGTCCGTACTTCACCGCCAGCCGGGCATTGGTTAAGCTGCCACTTTTGCCCGGATTTTTGCCCATGTCGCCGCCCGAACTTTTCTCCCGCCTGCAGCCGCTTGCCGTCTGGCGGCATTTCGCCACGCTCTGCGCGACGCCGCGCGCTTCCAAGGCCGAAGCCGCGCTGCACGACAGGCTGTTGGCCTGGGCGCGGGAGAAATCGCTGGAGACCAAGGTGGATCGTGCTGGCAACCTGATCCTGAAGAAAGCGGCGACGCCGGGCTGCGAGCACGCCCCAACCGTCGTCCTGCAGGCCCACCTGGACATGGTCTGCCAGAAGAATGCCGACAGCGCCCATGACTTTTCCCGCGACCCGATCGTTCCCGAACTGCGCGACGGCTGGCTGGTCGCCGGACAGACGACGCTGGGCGCCGACAACGGCATTGGCGTGGCGCTGATCCTTGCTGCGCTGGAAGACGAAACGCTGCGCCACGGCCCGCTGGAGGCGCTGCTCACGGTCGATGAGGAAGCCGGCATGGGTGGCGCCCGCGGCCTCGAACCAGGGCTGCTCGACGCGTCGCTGATGCTCAACCTCGATACCGAGGCCTGGGGCGAGTTCTACCTCGGCTGCGCCGGTGGGCTCGACGTCGACGTCCGTCGCGCCGGCGATCCCGAACCCTTGCCAGCCGGCTGGACGGTGCGCCGGATCGCGCTGCGCGGCTTGCGCGGCGGCCATTCCGGCGTCGATATCCACGAGGAACGCGGCAACGCGATCAAGCTGCTGGTCGGTGTCCTGCACGACCTGGCCGGCGTCATGCCTTACCGGCTGGTCTCGCTGCACGGCGGTTCGGCGCGCAACGCGCTGCCGCGCGAGGCCTTCGCCGTGCTTGCATTGCCTGACGCCGCAGGGCTCGATGCCTGGCTGGTGACGCAGCAAGCGGCACTGAGCGAACTGCTGCGTGGTGTCGACGACGGCGTTACGCTGGGCGCGGAAACGGCGACGGCCGACGCGGTGATGGCCGGCGAGGAACAATTCACCTGGCTCGCCTCGCTGCACGCCGCACCGCATGGCGTCAAACGCGTCAGCCAGCAGGTGGCGGGCGTCGTCGAAACCTCGAACAACCTCGGCATCGTCGAGCTGACGCCGGCTGCCGGCTATTGCAATTTCATGGTCCGCTCGCTGGTCGACCGCGCCGCCGACGCGCTCGCCGACGAGATCGTCAGCCTCTTTGCGCTGTCCGGCACCGCCGCCGAAAAATCCGGCCAGTATCCGGGCTGGCGGCCGAACCCGGAGTCGGCGCTGCTGCGCACCTGCCAGGCGGTGTTCAAACGCGATTTCGGCAGCGACTCCAAGGTCCAGGTGATCCACGCCGGCCTCGAATGCGGGCTGATCGGCGCCAGATACCTGGGCCTCGACATCGTTTCTTTCGGCCCCACCATCCACGGTGCGCACGCGCCCGGCGAGCGGGTCGAGGTGGCGTCGGTGGAGCGCTGCTGGCAGTTGCTGCGGGCGATCCTCGGCGAAATCGCCGCTGCCTGATCAGGCACTCGCCGGGCGCTGCTCAAGGTAACCGGCCAGCGCTGCGAGACGTTTGGCGCTTGAGCCGTCGCTATCGACAAACATCTCCGTGAACAGCTTGCGGATGTTTTCCGGACTGATTTCGGTGGTCGTCGGGTCGAAGCTGCTGCCGTCGGGCAGCGTCACCTGCTGGCCACCCATCCCCTGGCGGGCCAGTGCGATCAGGTTCATGCCGGCGACGGCGTCGTAGTTGCCGGCGGCGACCATCTCGTCGTAGAGCGCCTTCTCGGCTGGCGACAGATTGGCCATGGTATTCACGAAGCCGCCGGCCTTCTGCGTGTAATCGATTTCATCGGCGGTCAGGGTTTGCGGGTCCTTGGCGCGGATTTCGGCCAGGCGCTTGTCGTTGGCCAGCAGGTATTCGGTGTCGGCGGCGCTTCGTTCAACGGCAGGTTTGTTTTTGATCTGGCTCAGCCGTGCTTCGACCTCGGCATCACCGGCGAGCAGCGCGCGGGCGGCGCTGGAGATGCTGACTTTTTCGGCAAGCGTTGCCGGGGTGGCGGCAGCGATTTGCCGCCCGGCGTCGGCGATTTTTCCGGATTGCCAGGCGCTGGAAAGGGAATTGATGCCGGTGACGATCATTTGGCGTGCTCCGCTGTCATTGATGCGGAGTATTTGCAAACGGCATGCCAGCGCCGATGTGGCGGCGACGAACCGCCTTACCGGCCGCGGATCGCCTCGCGCCTGGCGAAGCCGAGCTTGGCCGAGCGTTCCATCTTCTGCGTGAAGGCCGGGAAATCGAGGCCGAGGCGCGCGCGCAACTCCTTGGCGTGGTTGTGCAGCCAGCGCCAGCGCGGTTCGAAGTACTTTTCCTTGAACGCGTAGAGGATGTGGTTGCCATCATCGGGTACCGAGATGACGATCACCTGGTCGTCGAAAACATGCATCACCTCGCCGATCAGCCCGGCGTAGGTCTCCTTGTCGCCGGCCAGGTTGACCACCAGCACGCCGTCACCGGAGAGTTTGGCGAAGGCGTTCTCGAAGAACTCGCGGTTGGCCAGCGCCGGGGCGAAGCCGGTGTGGTCGAAGGCGTCGACCAGCAGCGCGTCGATGCCTTTTTCGGTGTGCTCGATGAATTCGGCGCCGTCGCCTTCGATGATCTGCAGGCGTTCGTCGTCCGGCGGCACGAAGAAGGCATCGCGCAGCGCGATCACGTCGGGGTCGAGTTCGACCGCGGTGATGCGCACGCCGGGCAGGCGGCGGTGGCAGAACTTGACGATCGAGCCGCCGCCCAGGCCGATCAGCGCGATGCGCTTGGGCCGCGGATGAAAGAGCAGGAAGCCCATCATCTTCTGCGTGTAGCGTAACGCCAGGTCGTGCGGTGCCTTCAGCGTCATCTCGCTCTGCATCAGGCGGACGTTGAAGTAGAGGTAGCGCGACTTGCCGTCGTCGATGACGAAGGGCTTCGGGTAGCTTTCGTCGAGCAACTGGGAGCGCAGTTCGCCGGCCCGCGCCCAGGCCGGTTCGAGCATCAGCACTGTGCCGGTCTCGATCTCGAACGGGCTGGGGAGTTCGTAGAGTTTTTCTGGCAAGGGTCAGCGATTGCTATGAGCCATTGCCTTGGGGGCGGCGTGATCCGACTCGGCGCCGATGAGGCGTAACTCGCCATCTTCCCAGATGACTGCGTACTGACCGAGACGTTGCTTGCGTTCAAGCGTTTCGTGAACTGCCAGGCGCAGCGATTCCAGTATTGCCTTGGCTTGATCGGAAGGCTGTGATGGAACGATGGTCATCGCTTGGTCTCTTGGAGTAGGTGTTGGTAAAGCACTTGGTTAACGATATAGCGGAAATCGCCGCGTTGTTCAAAAACGAGTTGCGGACTGGGTCCATCGTTCAGAAAGCAGCGGCAGTTATCCACGGCAGCAGAAAACTCGTTGAAGAGGTTACCCAAGCTACGCGAAAAACGGCGCTCAATTGCTTTGCCAGGAATGTTATGCCCACCGTGAGCGACTCGTTCTGCGACACGCTGGCGTGATACTTCCAGATTGGGTAAAGCGAGATAGATCAGTTCCACCTGCCATCCGGTTGCTCGCAGGCGTTGTATCAGCCTCAGATAGCAACGTCCGGAAAGCGTGGTTTCAAAGGCAAAGTCTGAGCCAGCGGTAATGTTCTGTTCAATCTCGCTGAGGAAAATTCGACTGGCACTGACCAATTCCTGCTCAGGTGCGAGTGGTGACAAGCCTGCTGCGATCAGATCGGCATTAACAAATCGCGAGCACTTGGCGACCAAGGGGAGATATTTCAAGGCAAAGGTAGTCTTGCCGGCGCCATCGGGGCCGGCAATGATCCAGCAAGTTGGCATCAGCAGACTCCTTTCATCTCCGCTTAGTCCGGCAGGTCGGCGGCGTTGAGCATGAACACGTATTCGTCGCCGGCCGCCGTGTCGAGCCAGGTGAAGGGCAGGTCGGGGTAGGCGGCTTCGAGGGCGGCGCGGTTGTGGCCGATTTCGACGATGAGGATGCCGTCGTCGCTCAGATGCTTCTTCGCTTCGGCGAGGATGATGCGCGTGAAGTCGAGGCCGTCGTCGCCGGAGCCAAGCGCCATTTCCGGCTCGTGCAGGTATTCCGGCGGCAGCGCATCGACGGACTCGGCATCGACGTAGGGCGGGTTGGAGATGATCAGGTCGTAGCGGCGGCCGGTTAGTGCCGTGAAGGCGTCGGAATGGAGCGGATGGACGCGGTCGGCGAGACGGTAGTCGGCGATGTTACGTTCGGCAACCGCCAGCGCGTCCTTCGAGAGATCGACCGCGTCGACCTCGGCATTGGGAAAGTTCAGCGCCAGCTTGATCGCCAGGCAGCCGGAGCCGGTGCACAGGTCGAGCGCGTTTTCCACGGCCCAGGGGTCGGCAACCCACGGCGCCAGTTGTTCGTCGAGCAGTTCGGCGATGAAGGAGCGCGGCACGATGACGCGCTCGTCGACGTAGAAACGGTCCTCGCCCAGCCAGGCCTCGTTGGTCAGGTAGGCGGCGGGCAGGCGGTCCTGGCAGCGGCGGCTGTAGAGGTCGAGCAGGCGGACGCGCTCGTCCGGCAGCAGGCGGGCGTCGAGGAAGGGTTCGAGGCGGTCGAGCGGCAGGTGCAGCGTGTGCAGCGTCAAATAAACCGCTTCGTCCCAGGCGTTGTCGCTGCCGTGGCCGAAGAACAGTTGGGCGGCGTTGAAGCGGCTGACCGCGTAGCGGATGAAGTCGCGGACGGTGATCAGTTCGTGCTGGGCGTGGGCGGTCATGCGAGGAGAATCTTTTCCAGGATGCGGCGGTAGATCGCCGAGAGTTGCGCCGGGGCGTCGACGGCGATGCACTCGTCGATCTTGTGGCTGGTCGCGTTGGACGGGCCGATTTCCAGCAACTGGCCGCAGATCGGCGCGATGAAGCGGCCGTCGGAAGTGCCGCCGGTGGTCGATAGTTCGGTCTCGATGCCGCAGACGGTACGGATCGCCTCGACCGCCGCGTCGGCCAGCGGGCCGCGCCCGGTCAGGAAGGGGCGGGCGCCGAGCGTCCATTTGATCTCGTATTCCAGACCATATTTATCGAGGATGGCGCACAGGCGCTGCTGCAGGCCTTCCGGCGTGCTGGCGGTGGAGAAGCGGAAGTTGAACTTGATTTCGAGCTGGCCGGGGATGACGTTGGTCGCGCCGGTGCCGCCGTGGATGTTGGAAATCTGCCAGGTGGTCGGCGGGAAGTATTCGTTGCCCTGGTCCCACTCGGTCGCGGCCAGTTCGGCGATGGCCGGCGCGGCCTGGTGGATCGGGTTGCGCCCCTTTTCCGGGTAGGCGATGTGGCACTGGATGCCCTTGACCAGCAGCACGCCGGAGAGCGAGCCGCGGCGGCCGTTCTTGATCATGTCGCCGAGCGTATCGACCGAGGTCGGCTCGCCGATGATGCAGTAGTCGAGCCGTTCGCCACGCGCCTGCAGGGCTTCGGTGACGGCGACGGTGCCGTCGTTGGCGTCGCCTTCCTCGTCGGAAGTGAGCAGGAAGGCGAGCGAGCCGGGATGCTCGGGGTGGGCGGCGACGAAGGCCTCGACCGCGGTGACGGCGGCGGCGACGCCGGTCTTCATGTCGGCGGCGCCGCGGCCGTAGAGCTTGCCGTCACGGATTTCCGGGGAAAATGGGGGGCTGGTCCATTTTTCCAGCGGGCCGGTCGGCACGACGTCGGTATGGCCGGCGAAGACGAACAGCGGTGCGGCGGTGCCACGGCGCGCCCAGAGGTTGCGGGTGCCGTTGCGGTCCAGCCATTCGAGGGAAAAGCCGATGGCGGCCAGACGAGCGCCGAGTATGTCCATGCAGCCGGCGTCGTCGGGCGTGACGGACGGGCACGCCATGATCCGGCGTGCCAGTTCGAGGGTGGGATCGGTCATCAGTGGGTTTCGTCGTCTTCGGCGAGGCTGAGCTGGAATTCCTTGAATGAGGCGCCGCCTTCGTCGGTGCTGTCGAATTCGAGCGAGATGTCGGGCTTCTTCTCATCCTTGCCCGAGTTGGAATTGAACTCGGAGTTGTTGATCAGCCACGACAGGTTGGTCGGCGAATCGGCGTTGGCCAGCGCTTCGTCGAGAGTGATCGAGCCTTCGTGGTAGAGGCGGAAGAGATCCTGTTCGAAGGTCTGCGATCCGGGCGCCAGTGTCTGCTCCATCGCGTCCTTGATGCCCTGGACTTCACCGCGCTCGATCAGTTCGCTGATGTGGCGGGTGTTGAGCATGATTTCGCAGGTTGGCAGGCGCTTGCCTTCCGGATTGCGTACCAGACGCTGCGAGACGATCGCGCGCAGGGAGACCGAGAGGTCGAGGAAGAGCGCCGGCCGGTTTTCCAGCGGGAAGAAGCTGATGATGCGGTTGAGCGCATGGTAGGAGTTGTTGGCGTGCAGTGTCGCCAGACAGAGGTGGCCGGTCTGGGCGTAGGAAATCGCCGCCTGCATGGTATCGCGGTCACGGATCTCGCCGATCAGGATGCAGTCCGGCGCCTGGCGCATCGCGTTTTTCAGCGCGGAATTCCAGTCGTGCGTGTCCATGCCGATTTCGCGCTGGTTGACGATCGATTTCTTGTGCTTGAACAGGAATTCGATCGGGTCCTCGACGGTCAGGATGTGGCCGGCGCGCGTCGAGTTGCGGTGGTCGAGCATCGAGGCGATGGTCGTTGACTTGCCGGAACCGGTGGCGCCGACAATCAGGATCAGGCCGCGCTTTTCCATGATCAGCTCGCCGAGCAGCGGCGGCATGCCGAGGCTGTCGAGCGGCGGGATGTTGCCGAGGATGAAGCGGACGACGATGCCGATCGAACCGCGCTGGCGGAACAGGTTGATGCGGAAGTTGCCGACCTGCGGCACACCGAACGAGAGGTTCATCTCGTTGGTGGCCTCGAAGGTCTTGGCCTGATCCTCGTTCATCAGTTCATAGGCGATCTTCTCGATCATGTCGGGCAGCATGATCTGCTGGTTGACCGGCATGGTCGTACCCTGGATCTTGATGTGGATCGGCGTGCCGGCGGAAATGAAGATATCCGATGCCTGCTTTTCCGACATCAGCTGGAACAGTTTGTCGAGGATCATGGCAAGACCTCTTTCGCGAAAGGGTAATTAGGCGCGCAACAGTTCGTTGATGCTGGTCTTCGAGCGCGTCTGGGCGTCGACCTTCTTGACGATGATCGCCGCGTACAGGCTGTAGCGACCGTTGTCCTTGGGTAGCGAGCCGGAGATCACGACCGAGCCCGGCGGGATCTTGCCGTAGCTGATTTCACCGGTCTCGCGGTCGTAGATCGGCGTGCTCTGGCCGATGTACACGCCCATCGAAATCACCGAGTTCTCGCCGACGACGACGCCTTCGACGACTTCCGAGCGGGCGCCGATGAAGCAGTTGTCTTCGATGATCACCGGGCCGGCCTGGATCGGTTCGAGCACGCCGCCGATGCCGACGCCGCCGGAGAGGTGCACGTTCTTGCCGATCTGCGCGCAGGAACCGACGGTGGCCCAGGTGTCGACCATCGTGCCTTCATCGACGAAAGCGCCGATATTGACGAAGGAAGGCATCAACACGACGTTCTTCGCAATGTGCGAACCCTTGCGCGCGAAGGCACCGGGCACGACGCGGAAGCCGCCGGCCTTGAACTGCTCCTCGCTCCAGCCCTGGAACTTGGTATCGACCTTGTCGTAGAAATTGACGTCGCCGGCCTGCTGGACGCGATTGTCGCGGGTGCGGAAGGAGAGCAGCACGGCCTTCTTGGCCCACTGGCTGACCACCCATTCGCCATCCACCTTCTCGGCGACGCGCAGTTTGCCGCTGTCGAGATCGCCGATCACGGATTCGATGATCTTGATCGCGTCGGTCGATTGGGTAGTCAGCTCGGTACGCTTTTCCCAGAGTTCGTCAATGGTGGCTTGCAGGGGATGAGTCATTTGGCGGGTCTCTCTTGGTTACAGTTGTTGTGTGAATTGAACGATGCGGCGGCTGGCTTCCAGGCATTCCTCCAGGCCGGCGACCAGGGCGATGCGGACGAAACCGGCACCCGGGTTGACGCCCTGGGAATCGCGGGCAAGGAAACAGCCGGGCAGGACTACGACATTATAGTGTTCGAGCAGGCCGCGGGCGAATTCGCTATCGGCAATTGGCGTTTTCGCCCAAAGATAAAAACTTGCGTCCGGCATGGCGGTGCCGAGCGCCGAGGCGATCAGCGGCGTGCAGGCGGCGAATTTCTCGCGGTACTGGTTGCGGTTGTCGAGCACGTGCGCCTCGTCGTTCCAGGCGGCGACCGAGGCGGCCTGCACCGGGGGCGCCATGGCGCAGCCGTGGTAGGTGCGATACAGCAGGAAAGCCTTGAGCAGCTTCGCATCGCCGGCGACGAAGCCGGAACGCATGCCGGGCACGTTGGAACGTTTCGACAGGCTGGAGAACATCACCAGCCGGTCGAAATTGCGGCCGAGCAGCTTCGCCGCCTGCAGGCCGCCAATCGGCGGGTTGGCTTCGTCGAAATAAATTTCCGAATAGCATTCGTCGGAGGCGATGACGAAACCGTACTTGTCGGACAAGGCGAACAGCGTCTTCCAGTCGGCGAGCGACAATACCTTGCCGGTCGGGTTGCCCGGCGAGCAAACGTAAAACAGCTGCACGCGCGCCCATTCGGCGGGCGTCAACTGGTCGTAGTCGAAGGCGAAGCCGTTCTCGGGCAGGTTGTTCAGGAAGCGCGGCTCGGCGCCGGCCAGGTAGGCCGCGCCTTCATAGATCTGGTAGAAGGGATTGGGGCTGACGACGATCGGGCTGCCCCGGCTCGGGTCGATCAGGGCCTGGGCGAAGGAGAACAGCGCTTCGCGCGAGCCATTGACCGGCAGGATTTCGCTTTCCGGATCGAGCGCGATGTCGTAGCGGCGGCCGCACCAGGCGGCGATCGCCTGGCGCAGCGCCGGGATGCCCTGCGTCGTCGGGTAGTTGGCGAGGCCGCGCAGGTTGGCGTGCAGCGCGTCCATGATGAACTGCGGCGTCGCGTGCTGCGGCTCGCCGATCGACAGCTTGATTTCCCGGTATTGCGGGTCGGGGGTGACACCGGCGAACAGCGCGCGCAGCTTTTCGAATGGGTAAGGCTGGAGTTGGGCGAGGTGGGGATTCACTGGCTTACAGGAGCTGTCGAAAGGCGCGATTATCGCCCAAACCGGACGACCCGGGGTCGTTCCGCTGCGTTGCCCGGCGGCTGGTGGCATGCGGCGCAAAAGGGCGGTTATCATCGGGGCGTTCCTTCACCGGACCTTCCGATGCCGTCGTCGATTCCTCCACTGCCGCGTTTTCTGCTGCTGCTTCCGGCGTTGCTGACGGTCATGCCAGCGGCCGCCGACGAATGCCCGGAGCGGCGCAACTGGTCGCTGGCGCTGCGCGTCGATAACGACCTGTTCGGTGGGCGCGGCCAGGACCAAGGCTACAGCAACGGCCTGCAACTGACCGCGGTGTCGCCGAACATTGCCGATTATGTGGGCGATCCCTGTCTGTCGCCGCCGGCCCGCGCGCTCAACCGCTATCTCGACTGGCTGCAGCCGGGCGCCTACGAGCAGCGCAACATGGTGGTCGCCGTGCAGCAGGCCTTGTATACCCCGGCCGACAAGCTGCCGCGCACGGTGATCGCCGACGACCGGCCCTACGCCGCGGCCTTGCTCTTCAGCGTCGGCTACAACGCGCGCGACGGCGACAGCCTGCGCGCCAGCCACCTGCGCCTCGGCGTCGTCGGTCCGGCGGCGTTAGGTCACGAGGTCCAGGACGCCTGGCACCACTTGATCGGCGTCAGCCGCTTTCGCGGCTGGGACAATCAGTTGCACAACGAGCCGGTGTTCCAGTTCATCCACGAGCGTCTGCGCAAGTTCGACTACGCACCGCTGGCCGGCGATCTCGATCACGACCTGATCCTGCACTGGGGCGGCGCGCTGGGCAATTTCGGCACGCATGCCAACGCCGGTTTCGAATGGCGGCTCGGCTGGCATCTGCCGGACGATTTCGGCAGCGCGCCGCTGCGCCCGGCCGGCGAAAACGCGGCGCCGCGCGGCGGCGGCGAGCAGGCCTGGGGCGGACACCTGTTCATCAACCTGGACAGCCGCTGGGTGTTGCGCGACATCACGCTCGACGGCAACACCTTCCGCGACAGCCACCATGTGGACAAGCGCAAGTTCGTCACCGATCTCGGCTTCGGCATGGCCTTCACCTACGGCGAATGGAAATTCGCCTTCGCCCGCTATTTCCGCAGCCGCGAATTCGATGGTCAGCGCGAGCGGCCGGTATACGGCAGTTTCACCATCGGCCGCCGCTTCTGAGCGGCGCGCCGGGGCGACGATGCTATCATTCGCCCCCATCCCCGCGGCATCCGCCGCGCCGCTCGACCGCGCATGCGCCTGACCAAACTCAAACTCGCCGGCTTCAAATCCTTCGTCGATCCTACCCAGGTTTCCCTGCCCGGGCAGTTGGTCGGCGTCGTCGGGCCGAACGGCTGCGGCAAGTCGAACATCATGGACGCGGTGCGCTGGGTGCTCGGCGAGTCGAAGGCTTCCGAGCTGCGCGGCGAGTCGATGATGGACGTCATCTTCAACGGCTCGACCAACCGCAAGCCGGTGTCGCGGGCTTCCGTCGAACTGATCTTCGACAACTCGCTCGGCCGGGCCCTGGGCCAGTGGTCGCAATACGCCGAACTGTCGGTCAAGCGGGTGCTGACGCGCAGCGGCCAGTCGGACTACTTCATCAACAACCTGAAGGTCCGGCGCAAGGACATCACCGATCTCTTCCTCGGCACCGGGCTGGGGCCGCGCGCCTACGCGATCATCGGCCAGGGCATGATCTCGCGCATCATCGAGGCCAAGCCGGACGACCTGCGCGTCTTCCTCGAAGAAGCCGCCGGCGTCACCCGCTACAAGGAGCGGCGCAAGGAAACGAACGGCCGCCTGGAAGATACGCGCGAGAACCTGCTGCGTGTCGAGGACATCCGCGAGGAACTCGGCCACCAGATTGCCAGGCTCGAATCGCAGGCCGAAGTGGCGCGGCGTTACCACGCGCTCAACGAACAACTGGTGCAGAAACAGCAACTGCTCTGGCTGCTCAAGAAGCGCGAAGCCGAGGCCGAACGCCAGCGGCTGGCGCTCGACGTCGAGCGGGCGACGACCGAACTCGAAGCGCAGAGCGCCGCGCTGCGCGAGACCGAGACGCAGGCCGAAGCCACGCGGGAAGCCCACTTCGCCGCCGGCGACGCGCTGCACAACGCGCAGAGCGGGATGTACGCGGCGAACGCCGAAGTCGCCCGGCTCGAGGCGGAAATTCGCCACCGTCGCGAGTCGCGCAGCCAGCTCGAGGCGCGGTTGGTGCAACTGGAGGACGAGCTGGCGCGGTGGACGCAGAACGCCGAAAAGCTGGCCGAGGACCGCGAGAGATGGGAGGAGCAGCAGGAAGTCACCCGCTTGCGCGTCGACGAAGCCGAGGAGCGCCTGCACGCCCAGATGAACCTGGCGCCGCAGGTCGAGGAGGACCACGCGCAGGCGCTCGACGAACTGCAGCGCCTCAAGACACGGACCGCCAACGGCGAGCAGAAGCTGGAAGTCGAGCAGACCAACAAGGCGCACGCCCAGCGTTCGCTGCAGGCTATCGTCCAGCGCCGCGAGCGGCTGCGCGACGAGACCTTCGGCGAGGCGCCGGACGAACTCGAAGTGGCCGAGAAGGAAGAGGAACTCGAACTGCTGCGCGAGGAACTGGCCGGCGACCAGGAGCACCTGCAGCAACTGCAGGAGGAACTGCCGCAACTGGAAGCGAAACGCAAGGCGGTGCATGGCGAACTGCAGCGCCTGGAGCGCGAGCTTGCCGCCGGCCAGGCGCGGCGCGCGGCGCTCGAACAGATGCAGGCAAAGACCGCCGGCAGCGGCAAGCTGCCGGAATGGCTGGCTCGCCACGGCCTGGCCGAGGCGCCGGCGCTGTGGCAGCAGATCCATGTCGAGGCCGGTTGGGAAGAGGCGGTCGAAGCGGTGCTGCGCGAACGCCTGTCGGCGATTGCCTGCGACGATCCCGGCAAGCTCGACGCCTGGCTGCATGACCGGCCGCAGGCGCGGCTGTCGGTGATCCTCGACGGTTCCACGGATGGCCTGGCGCAGGGGGAAAAGACCTTGCTCGACCAGGTGCGCAGCGACGATCCGCGCATCCGCGCCGCGCTCGCCGACTGGCTGGGCAACGTCGCCACCGTCGAAACGCTGGCCGAGGCGTTGGCCCGGCGCGAGACGCTGGCGCCCGGCGCCGTCGTCGTCACCCGTGGCGGCGATCTGCTGACGCGCAGCAGCGTCACCTTCTTCGCGCCCGACCAGGGCGAGCACGGCCTGCTCGAACGCCAGCGCGAGATCGATGCGCTGGCCGAGGGCATCGCGCTCGCCGAGGAAAAGGGCGAGACCCTGCGCGAGCAGGCGGCGCTGCTCGACGAGCAGTACGCCGACAAGCAGGAAGAAATCGACGAGACGCGCCAGTACGTCACCGACCGCCAGCAGCGCGTGCACCACGTGCAACTGGAAGTGCTCAAGCTGACGCAGGCGCTGGCCCGCTACAACGAGCAGAAGGAACGCATCGCCGAGCAACTGGCCGAACTGGCCGAAGAAGAAGAGGGCGAGCGCGAACGCGAAATGGCCGCCGACGAGCGGATCGAGGAAATCCGCGACGGCCTCAACCGCATCCGCGTCCTGGTCGCTGGCGCCCAGGCCCGGCTCGACGAATGCGAACGCGCCGTGCGCGCCGAGCGCGAGAAGAACGCCGATTTCGACCGGGCGCTGCGCGAAGCGCAGTTCTCGGCGCGCGAGGCCGAGAGCAAGCTGCAGGACATCTTTGCCCAGCAGGCGGTCGCCCAGCGCGAGCTGAGCCGCATCGAGCGCGACCGCGCCGCCTGTGCCGAGCAGGTCGAGGCGGCGCCGGCCGACGTCATGGAGGAGCAGTTGCAGCAGGCGCTGGCCGCCCGCCAGCAGGCCGAGCAGGAGCTGGCGGCGAAGCGCGACGCGCTGGAAGCGGCGACCAATGCGCTGCGCGCGCTGGAAGAGCAGCGGCTGAAGATCGAGCAGGGGCTGGAGCCGCTGCGCGCGAAGATCGGCGACCTCAAGCTGAAGGAGCAGGCGGCATCGCTCAACGCCGAGCAGTTCGCGATGCAGCTCCTCGAAGCCGGTGCCGACGAAGCGGCGCTGCTGCCGCTGCTCGAAACCTTGGGAAATGCGGCGCGGCCGCCGGTGCTGCAGGGCGAGATCACTCGCCTGGGCAACGCCATCACCGAACTCGGCGCGGTCAACCTGGCGGCGCTGCAGGAACTGGAGACGGCGAGCGAGCGCAAGGGCTACCTCGACATGCAGGCCGCCGACCTGACCGAGGCGATGGAAACGCTGGAAAACGCCATCCGCCGCATCGACCGCGAAACGCGCGACCTGCTGCAGAGCACCTTCGACACGGTCAATGGGCATTTCGGCCAGCTGTTCCCGGAACTCTTCGGCGGCGGCCGCGCCGAACTGGTGATGACCGGCGAGGAAATCCTCGACGCCGGCGTGCAGGTGATCGCCCAGCCGCCGGGCAAGAAGAACTCGACCATCCACCTGCTGTCCGGCGGCGAGAAGGCATTGACCGCGATCGCGCTGGTCTTCTCGATGTTCCAGTTGAACCCGGCGCCGTTCTGCCTGCTCGACGAAGTCGATGCGCCGCTCGACGACTCCAACACCGAGCGTTTCTGCAGCATGGTCAAGAAAATGTCAGGGGCAACGCAGTTCCTGTTCATTTCCCATAATAAAATCGCGATGGAAATGGCCGAGCAGCTGGTCGGCGTCACCATGCAGGAAAGCGGCGTCTCGCGCGTGGTGGAAGTGGATATCGAAGAAGCCTTGAAGATGAGGGATGCATGACCGAACTCCAACTGGGAATGATCGGCCTGAGCGCGACCGTCGTGGTCGGCGTGTACGCTTACAACAAATGGCAGGAATACCGGCACCGCAAGGTCGCGGAGGCGATGCTCAAACCCGGGCACGACGACGTCCTGCTCAACGGCGGTGCCCGTCCGGCACGTCGGGAAAAACAGCCGGAGCGGTCGCCGGAGAAACCAGTGGAGCGAGTGGAACCGGCCTGTGCGGCGCCGGTCGCCGACGCGGTCCGGCATGAGATGCCGCCGCAGAACGATCCGGAGCCGGTCGTTTCCTTCGCCGAACTGCCTGACGAGGCGCCCGTCCCGGTGTTCATGCCGCTGGAAGAAGAGACGGATTTGCCGCCGGTTTTTGCCGACGAACCCGTCGAAGAGCCCGTTCCGAGCCGCCCGGTCATCGACAGCGTTCCCGCATCGGCGCCCGTCGAACGGACGCCGGCGGAAATTCCCCAGGTCGCCTTGCCGCCGGAACTGCTCGATCCACGCATCGAATTGATCGTTGCCATGGAGTTGGTCGAGCCGGTGTCGTCGCGGCAGATCCTTGTTTCGCAGCGCGATGTGCTGCGCCGTCTCGGCAAGCCGGTGCATTGGGTCGGCTTCGACGAAAGCCGCCGCAAATGGCTGCCCTTGCACAGCGACGAGGACATCCCGGTGCGTCGCCTGCGCATCGGGCTGCCCCTGGTCAATCGCCTCGGGCCGGTGGCGGAGGGCGACCTCGCGCTGTTCAACACAGCGATGCAGGCGCTGGCCGACGAACTGATGGCGGTGGCCGACCTGCCGTCGTCGCGCCCGCTCGACCAGGCGGCGGAAATCGATCGTTTCTGCGCCGCCGTCGACCTTGAGATTGGCCTCAACCTGGTCAGCCGTGGCATTCCCTTCCCGGGCACCAAGATCCGCGCGCTGGCCGAAGCCGCCGGCATGACCTTGGGTGTCGACGGTCTGTTCACCCGCTACGACGACGCCGGTCGGCCGCAGTTCAGCCTGCAGAACTACGAGAACACCCTGTTCTCCGGCGACAGCCTGCGCACCCTGACGACGCATGGCATCACCTTCCTGCTCGACGTGCCGCGCGTCGAGCACGGCGAAGCGGTGTTCGTGCAGATGGTCGCCCAGGCGCAACGCTTTGCCGAAGTGCTGCAGGGCACGCTGGTCGACGACAACCGTAATCCGCTCGGCGAAAGCCAGCTCGATCACATCCGCCGCGAGTTCATCGGCAAACCGCAGGCGACGATGCGTTCCTTCGGCCTGCCCGCCGGTTCGCCGCAAGCCTTGCGCCTGTTCTCGTGATGCCGGCGGAAATCGCGGCACGCGCGGCCTGGCTGCGCGCCGAACTGGAACGTCATAATCACGCCTACTACGTCCTCGACGCGCCGACCATCCCGGACGCCGATTACGACGCGCTGTTCCGTGAGCTGCAGGCGCTGGAAGCCGAATATCCGGCGCTGGTGACGGTGGATTCGCCGACCCGGCGCGTTGGAGGCTCGCCGCTGGCGCAGTTCGCGCCGGTGGTGCATGACGTACCCATGCTCTCGATCCAGACCGAAACCGACACCGGCCCGAGCGGCGCGCTCAATTTCGACGCCCGCGTCCGCCGCGAGCTGGAACTGCCGGCCGCTGCGCCGGCCATTGCCTACGCCGCCGAACTGAAGTTCGACGGTCTGGCGGTCAGCCTGCGCTACGAGAACGGCGTGCTGGTGCGCGGTGCGACACGCGGTGACGGTGCCACCGGCGAGGACGTCACCCAGAACCTGCGCACCGTCGGCCAGATCCCGCTGCGCCTGCAGGGCGAGGCGCCGCCGCTGCTGGAAGTGCGCGGCGAGGTGTACATGCGGCGCGACGATCTCGAGAAATACAACGCGGCGGCCGCCGCGCGCGGCGAAAAGACCCTGGTCAATCCGCGCAACGCCGCCGCCGGCAGCGTCCGCCAGCTCGATCCGGCGATCGCCGCCGGCCGGCCGCTGAAATTCTTCGCTTACGGCATCGGCGCGGTCGCCGGCTGGGACGAGCCGAAGACGCACAGTGGTTTGCTCGACGCGCTCGCCGCCTTCGGACTGCCGGTCTGCGAGCACCGCGCCGTGCTGCAAGGGGGGGAGGCGCTGGCCGGCTTCCACCAGCAAATTGCCGAACTGCGCGAGCGCCTGCCATTCGACATCGACGGCGTGGTGTACAAGGTCGACGACCGCGAACTGCAGCGCCGCCTCGGCTTCCGCTCGCGCGAACCGCGCTGGGCGGTGGCGCACAAATACCCGCCGCAGGAGGCGGCTACGGTGCTCGAGGCGATCGACATCCAGGTCGGCCGCACCGGCGCGCTGACGCCGGTGGCACGCCTGCAGCCGGTGTTCGTCGGCGGCGTCACGGTGACCAATGCGACGCTGCACAACGCCGACGAGATCGAGCGCAAGGGCGGCATCTGCGTCGGCGATACGGTGATCGTCCGCCGCGCCGGCGACGTCATTCCGCAAATCGTCGGCATCGTCGCCGAACGCCGGCCGGCAGACGCCCGGCCCTTCGTCATGCCCGATGCCTGCCCGGTGTGCGGCGCGCACACGGTGCGCGAGCCGGGCGAGGCGGCGACCCGCTGTTCCGGCGGTTTCTCGTGCAGCGCCCAGCGCAGCCAGGCGATCCTGCATTTTGCCGGCCGCCGCATGATGGATATCGAAGGCCTCGGTGACCGCTACGTCGAGCGCCTGGTCGAGTTCGGTTATATCCACGGCGTCGCCGACCTCTACAGGCTGACGCTGGGCGACCTGCTCGAGATGAAGCGGCGCGCCGACGAGAAAGACGCCGAGGCCAGTCTCGGCGAGCCCATCCCGTGCGGCGCCGACAGCGCCTCGGCGGCGAATCGCGGCAGCGAAGCGGATGTGCTGAAAGCCGGCCAGACGCCGACGCGCTGGGCGGAGAACCTGCTCGCCGGCATCGAAGCGAGCAAGACGCCGAAGCTCGCCCGGCTGCTCTTCGCGCTCGGCATCCGTCATGTCGGCGAGAGTACCGCCAAGACCCTGGCCGACTGGCTGGGCAGCCTGGAACGCGTGCGTCGCGCGCCGGCGCCGCTGCTCGCCGTGCTGCCCGACATCGGCGCGACGGTGGCGGCGGCGATTGCCGATTTCTTCGCCGAGCAGCGCAACCTCGACGCCGTCGATGCCTTGCTCGCCGCCGGCGTGACGCCAGCCGACGAGCATCCGCCGCATCCCGCCCTGGCCGAGCGCCTGGCTTGGAGCGAGATTTACACCGCGCTGGCGGTGCCCAAGCTGACCGCCAAGCGCGCTGGCCAGCTGGCTGCCGTCGCCGACGGCGCAGCGCTGGCCGACGGCAGCGTAGACGCCGCCACGCTGTCGGTCGCTGGTTTGCCGGGCGAAGTGATCAGCGCCTTGTTCGCCTGGCTTGGCGAAACCGGCAAACGTGGCCTGCTCGCCGCCGTCGCCCGCCGTCGCCAGGAACTGCTTGACGCGTTGCCGCGAGGCGCCAGTGCTACCGCGCCGTCGCCGCTGGCCGGCAAGACGCTGGTGCTGACCGGCACCTTGCCGACGCTGAAACGCGACGACGCCAAGGCGATGATCGAAGCAGCCGGCGGCAAGGTTTCAGGGTCGGTGTCGAAGAAGACTGATTACGTGGTCGCTGGCGAGGAAGCCGGCAGCAAGCTCGACAAGGCGCGTGAACTGGGCGTCGCGGTGATCGACGAGGCGGCACTGCTTGAATTACTGAATAAGGAAGCATCATGAAAAAAGTCAGAAAAGCCGTTTTTAGCTGCGGCCGCCATGCCAAAGCATGGCTTAACGCCGGCTATGCCGGGTTAGCCTGCGCTGAAAACGGCTTTCAAGGGAGTATGAAATGAAGAAAGTCAGGAAAGCCGTTTTTCCGGTGGCTGGCCTGGGAACGCGTTTCCTGCCGGCGACCAAGGCCAGTCCGAAGGAAATGCTGCCGATCGTCGACAAGCCGCTGATCCAGTATGCGGTCGAGGAAGCGGTCGCCGCCGGAATCACTGACATGATCTTTGTCACCGGCCGCTCGAAGCGGGCGATCGAGGATCACTTCGACAAGGCCTACGAGCTGGAAAACGAGCTGGAGATGCGCGGCAAGACGCAGATGCTGGAGTTCGTGCGCAACATGATTCCCAAGGAAATCAATTGCATCTACATCCGTCAGGCGGAAGCGCTGGGGCTCGGTCATGCGGTGCTGTGCGCGCGGCCGGTGATCGGTGATGAACCCTTCGCGGTCCTGCTTGCCGACGATCTGCTCGACGGGAAACCCTCGGTGATGAAGCAGATGGTTGATAAATACGACTATTACTGCTGTTCGGTGCTCGGTGTTCAGGATGTGCCGCGTGCCGATACCGCCAGCTATGGCATCGTCGATGCTCGCCCGGTGGCTGAGCGACTGGAGCAGGTCAATGCCATCGTCGAAAAGCCGAAGCCCGATGTCGCGCCGTCCACGCTCGCCGTGGTCGGGCGTTACATCCTGACGCCACGCATCTTCGACCATCTGGAACGAGTGAATCCCGGGGCGGGCGGCGAGATCCAGCTCACCGATGGCATCGCCTCGTTGCTCAACGAGGAGCAGGTGCTGGCCTATCGTTACGACGGTGTGCGCTACGATTGCGGCTCCAAACTGGGTTACCTGAAGGCGACGGTCGCTTTCGGCCGGCGCCATCCCGAGGTCGGTGCCGATTTCGCCGCCTATCTCGACGGCGAGCCGGGATGAGCGGCGCCAAGCTCGACAGTTTTCTCGACTACTGGGAAAGCGAGGGCGAAACACTGGCCCGGCACGGCGACTACGACTGGATGGCGGCCCTGACGCCGGGACGCCGGGTCCTGGAAATCGGCTGCGGGCCGGGTTTTTCGACGCTGGCGCTGGTGCAGCGCGGAATGGATGTGCTGGTCGTCGATGCCCAGCCCGCCTGCTTGGCGCTGGCCCGGCAACGTGCCGGGGAGCAGTCGCTGGCGCTGCTCGAAGCGGAAGTGACGGCGCTGGGTGCCGGGCAGCGGGCGGCGATCCTTGCCTTTGCGCCGGAGAGCGTCGTCTGCTGGCTGATGGGCGCGCCGGCGGAGGTTACCGGGGCGAGCGCCGGCGACGGCGGCAAGGCGGTCGTCGCCTACCGCGAACGCGTGCATCGGGCGGTGGCCGAGCTGGCGGTCGACCTGCCTTCGGTGAGCGCGCTGCATCTCGTCGACCGGACGGCGATTCCCTGGCAGGCCAAGGATATCGGTCGCGCCACGCTGCTCGGGTATCATCGCCAGAAAACCCTGGCCGGCCTGCCTTTCCAGGCGCAGCGCGAGGATGCGCTGTACCGTAAGCTGGAGGCCGCGGCCCCTTCCTTCAAACCGCATGCCGCCCTCAAGGGCGTCGTGCCCGTGCTGGCTTCGCTGCTGGCTTACCGGAGTTCCTGACATGCTGGCCATCATCGGCGGCAGCGGCCTGACGACGCTGTCCAATCTCGACGTTTCGCACCGCGAAGTGGTGCGCACCCCTTACGGCGAAGCTTCCGGCGCGCTGGTCTTCGGCCAGATCTGCGGCCGGCCGGCGGTCTTTCTGCCGCGCCACGGCTACGGCCATACCATTCCGCCGCATATGGTCAATTACCGCGCCAACCTGTGGGCCCTGCATCACCACCAGGTCAGTGGGATCATTTCCGTGGCCTCGGTCGGCAGCATCCGTCCCGACCTGCAGCCGGGCGACATCGTCCTGCCCGACCAGATCATCGATTACACCTGGGGTCGTAAATCCACCTTCTTCGACGGCGTCGGCAGCCCGGTGACCCATATCGATTTCACCGAACCCTACGATGCGGCGCTCGCTCGGCGCATCGCCGAAGCGGCGGCGGCGCTCGGCATTGGCGTCGCGGTCGGCGCCGTCTACGCGGCGACGCAGGGGCCGCGACTCGAGAGCGCGGCCGAGATCAACCGCCTGGAGCGCGACGGCGCCGATGTCGTCGGCATGACCGGCATGCCGGAAGCGGCGCTGGCCCGCGAGTTGGGCGTGCCTTACGCGGCGATCAACGTCGTCGCCAACCACGCCGCCGGGCGCGGCAGCAGCGCCAACGGCATCCGCTTCGACAGCCTGGAACACGTGCTGCAGGAGGCGATGGGCCGGGTCAAGGCGATCATCGAACGGGTGGTCGGTTGCGAGGCGGCGTGTCCGCCGCTCGGCATGTCGGTGTGAGGCCCGTCGGGCTCACACCTTCAGGCGTTCCATCAGTTCGGTTTCCAGCCGGATGCGGCGGTTGGTGTCCGAGAGGTCGCCGCCGCTGATCAGGAAGACGTCCTCGGCGCGCTCGCCGAGGGTGACGATCTTCGCCGTGTGCAGGTTGGCGCCGTGTTCGGCGAGCGTGCTGGCCACCGTGTATAGCAAGCCGGGACGGTCGGCGGCGGTCAGCGAGAGGATGAAGTGCTTGCCCTTCTCGTCGCCGCTGATGCTGACTTCCGGCTTGATCGGGAAATGCCGGACCTGGCGCGACAGCCGGCCGGCCGAGGGGATTTCCGGCGGCAGTTCGCGGGTCAGGCGGTCTTCCAGCTCGTGCTCGATGTAGCTGAGCATTTCCCGGTTGTGTTCGCGCCGCTCGACGTCGAGCAGGATGAAGCTGTCGAGCGCGTAGCCGTGCTCGGTGGTGTGGATCTTGGCGTCTACGATGCTGTAGCCGGCACGGGCGAAGAAGCCGACCAGGCGCGCAAAGAGGTCGCGCTGGTCGCGGGTGTACACCATCACCTGCAGGCCGACGCCTTCCTGCCAGAGGCGGGCGCGGACGACCGGCTGGTTGTTGTGGATACGGTAATGCAGCGAGCGCGTGTGCCAGGCGATTTCCTCGGCCGAGTGGCGCAGGAAATAGACGGTGTCGAGCTGCTTCCAGAGCCGTTCATGCACGGTGTCGGAGAGCGCGAAGAAGCGCAGCAGGCGCATCGCTTCGGCCTGACGGTCGGCGATGATGCCGTGGCTGACCGGGGGCTCGTCATGCGCCAGGTGGTGCAGTGTCTGCTGGTAGAGGTCGGCGAGCAGCTTGCCTTTCCACTGGTTCCAGACCTTCGGGCTGGTGCCGCGGACATCGGCGTGGGTCAGCAGGTAGAGCGCCTGCAGGTGGCGGACATCGCCGACCAGTGCGGCAAAACGGCCGATCACCTCGGGGTCGCCGAGGTCTTCCTTCTGGGCGATCTGCGACATCACCAGGTGGTGGCGGACCAGCCAGACCACCAGTTCGGTGTCGGTTTCCGTCAGGCCGTGGTTGTCGCAGAATTCGCGGGCATCGACGGTGCCTTTCTCCGAGTGGTCGCCGCCGCGTCCCTTGGCAATATCGTGGAAGAGGGCGGCGATGTAGAGCAGCCAGGGTTCTTCGAACTCGTTGATGGTGCGCGAGCAGAGCGGGTATTCGTGGGCGAATTCGCTCATCGTGAAGCGGCGCAGGTTGCGCAGCACCTGCAGGATGTGCTGATCGACGGTGTAGACGTGGAACAGGTCGTGCTGCATCTGGCCGACGATGCGCCCGAAGTTCGGCAGGTAGGCGCCGAGGATGTCGAGCTGGTTCATGCGCCGGAATTCGTGGATGACACCGCGCTCGGCCTGCAGCAGACCGAGGAACATGGCGCGGTTGGCAGGGTCGGCGCGAAAGCCGTCGTCGATCCGCTCGCGGGCCAGCCACAGGGCGCGCAGCGTCGATGCCGTCATGCCCTGCAGTTCCGAGTTCTCCTGCATGATGCGGAAGGCGTCGAAGATCAGTCCCGGCTGACGTTCGAAGAGATTCTCGTCACAGATGTCGAGCAGGTTGCCGACGATCTGGAAATTGGCGTCGTAGGCTTGCGGACGCTGCAGGTTTTCCGGGGCGAGCGCCGCGCCCATGTTCTGAAGGACGATGGTGTTGAGCAGCATCAGTCCTTTGGCGTTGCGGTAATAGGCCTGCATCAGCTGTTCGGAGGCGCGCTTCGATTCGCTGTCCTGAAAGCCGTAACGGGCGGCGAGCGCGGACTGGTAGTCGAAGAGCAGGCGATCTTCGCGGCGGCGGGCGATGAAATGCAGGCGGATGCGCAGGTGGCGCAGGAAATCCTCGAACTGCTTGCCGAAGGCGACGCCTTCCTGTGACATCACGCCGCCCTTGCCGAGTTCGTCCCAGGTGTCGCCGAAACCCGCCGCCTTGGCAATCCAGAAGATCACCTGCTGGTCGCGCAGCCCGCCCGGCGATTCCTTGAGGTTGGGTTCCAGGCTGTACGGCGTTTCATTGTGCCGCAGGTAACGGTCCTGCTGTTCGAGGCGTTTGGCTTCGAAAAAGCCGAGCGGGTCGAGGTTGCCGAACAGGCGCTTGCGGAAGGTGGCGAACAGTTTTTCGCTGCCGGTCAGCAGGCGGGCTTCGAGCAGCGCGGTCTGCACCGTGATGTCGCGTGTTGCCTCGTCCAGGCATTCCGGGATGGTGCGCACGCTATGGCCGATTTCCAGCCCGATGTCCCAGAAGCAGCCGACCAGGCGTTCCAGTTTTTCCGCCGTGTTTGCGCTCGGCGCCTGCGGCAGCAGGATCAGCAGGTCGATGTCGGAGGCCGGGTAGAGTTCGCCCCGGCCGTAGCCGCCGACGGCGGCGAGGGCGATCGAGGCGGGAAATTCGAAGCTCTCCCAGAGGCGGCGTAGGGTGTCGTCGACATCGGCGCAACGTTGCTTGAGCAGGGCTTCGGCATCGTTGTCGGCTTCGTAGCGGGCCTGCAGTGTGGCTTGGCGGGCCCGGACCTCGGCGCGCAGCGCAGCGATGTCGAGGCTCATCAGGCGATCCAGGCGGGTTTCGGTCGGCAGCCGGCCGACAGGGTGAGGATTTCGTAGCCGCTGTCGGTGACCAGCAGGGTGTGTTCCCATTGCGCCGACAGGCTGCGGTCCTTGGTGACGATGGTCCAGCCGTCGGGCATCTCGCGGATCGCCGCCTTGCCGGCGTTGATCATCGGTTCGATGGTGAAGGTCATGCCGGGCACCAGTTCGATGCCGGTGCCGGCCTTGCCGTAATGCACCACCTGAGGGTCTTCGTGGAACTTGCTGCCGATGCCGTGGCCGCAGAACTCGCGGACCACCGAGTAGCCATTCTTTTCGGCGTGTTTCTGGATGATCGCGCCGATGTCGCCGAGGCGGGCGCCGGGGCGGACCACCGAAATTCCCAGCCACAGGCACTCAAAAGTGATTTCGCACAGGCGCTTGGCCTGGATCGAGCCTTCGCCGACGATGAACATGCGGCTGGTATCGCCGTGGTAGCCATCCTTGATCGTCGTGATGTCGAGATTGACGATGTCGCCGTTCTTCAACACCCGCTCGCTGGGCACGCCGTGGCAGACCTGCTGGTTGATCGAGGTGCAGATCGATTTCGGGTACGGGTCGTAACCGGCAGGTGCGTAGTTGAGCGGGGCGGGAATGCAGCCCTGGACCTTGACCATGTAATCGTGACAGAGGCGGTCGAGTTCCTCGGTGGTGACGCCGGGTTTGACGAAAGCGTCGATGTAGTCGAGAACTTCTGCGGCCAGCCGGCCGGCGACGCGCATTTTCTCGATTTCCTCGGGCGTCTTCAGGGTGATGCTCATGGCTGTTCTGGGGGCTGGGGTAAAGGAGCAAGGATAAATGATGCCCCCCGTTTCGCAAAGCTGGGCGGCCGAAAATGGCATACTGCGCGGGTTTTGACGGAGGAAGCGGGGCATGGGAATCTTGTTGCTGGGCAAGGATGGTCAGTTGGGTTGGGAATTGCAACGCGCGCTGGCACCACTGGCGCCGCTGCTCGCTTGCGGGCGTGGCGAGTGCGACCTCTCCGATCCCGCCGCGTTGCGGGTATTGGTTGCTGCTGCCCGGCCGGCGGTGATCGTCAATGCGGCGGCGTACACGGCCGTGGACAAGGCGGAATCGGATGCCGCCACAGCGCATGCCATCAATGCCGAGGCGCCGCGCGTCCTCGCTGAATGTGCTGCGGCAAGCGGTGCGCTGCTGATTCACTATTCGACCGATTACGTGTATGACGGCAACAAGGCGTCGCCCTACGTCGAAACCGACGCTGTGGCGCCGCAGAGCGTCTATGGCCGCAGCAAGCTGGCCGGTGAGGAAGGGATACGCGCCAGCGGCGCCCGTTCATTGGTTTTCCGCACGAGTTGGGTCTTCGGTGAGCATGGCGGCAATTTTGTCCGCACCGTCCTGCGCCTGGCGCGCGAGCGCGACAGCCTGTCGGTGGTTGATGATCAGGTCGGTTCGCCGACGCCGGCGGCGCTGATCGCCGACGTCACCGCAGCGGCCTTGCTGCGCCTGGATCTCGGCCGCCGGCTGGGCGATGGAGAGAGCCGCCTCTATCACCTGGCAGCGGCGAATCCGCTGAGCTGGTGCGGCTTTGCACGGCGCATCGTCGAGTTGGCGGGCGGTCGTGCCGGCGGCCTGCGTTTCGATGCGCAAGCCATCCGCGCGATCCCCAGCGCCGAATATCCAACGCCGGCGCGGCGTCCGGCCAACTCCCGTCTCGATTGCAGCAAGCTAGCCGCCGATTTCGATTTGCATCTGCCGGACTGGCAACCCTACCTGCAACGGATGCTGGCGCAAATCGTCGCCAGATGACAAATGCCGTCTCGCCTGGCTTTTGGTCGGGCGAATTCGCTGCTATAATCCTGCGGTTTTTCCGGGTCTGTGACTCGGGAATGACGGCGATGCGCGTGGTGCGTGTCGTCAAATCCTCACATCCGCCGATTAAGGGTGTTCGTCAGATTCCAATAATGACGGGCGTTTGCGGCGGGTGGCGGTTCAACCCTTAAAGGAGTTTTGCAATGTCCGTTACCATGCGTGAAATGCTGGAAGCCGGTGTCCACTTCGGCCACCAGACCCGTTTCTGGTGCCCCAAGATGGCCCCGTACATCTTCGGTGCCCGCAACAAGATTCATATCGTCAACCTGGAAAAGACCCTGGCCAAGTACAACGAAGCCATGGCTTTCGTGAAGAAGCTGTCGGCCAATCGCGGCAACATCCTGTTTGTCGGTACCAAGCGTCAGGCCCGCGAAATCGTCGCTGAAGAAGCGGCGCGCGCCGGTGCTCCTTGTGTTGACCAGCGCTGGCTGGGCGGCATGCTGACCAACTTCAAGACGGTCAAGACCTCGATCAAGCGCCTGAAGGACATGGAACTGGCTGTCGAAGCCGGCGACCTGGAAAAGATGTCGAAGAAGGAAGCGCTGACCTTCCGTCGCGAACTGGAAAAGCTGCAAAAGTCCATCGGCGGCATCAAGGACATGGGCGGCCTGCCGGACGCCATCTTCGTCATCGACGTCGGTTACCACAAGATCGCCATCACCGAAGCCGAAAAGCTCGGCATCCCGGTCATCGGCGTGGTCGATACCAACCACTCCCCGGAAGGCGTTTCCTACGTCATCCCGGGTAACGACGACTCTTCCCGCGCCATTCAGCTCTACGCCCGTGGCGTTGCCGACGCGATCCTCGAAGGTCGCAGCCTGGCGATCCAGGAAGTGGTTGCCGGCGGCGACGACGAATTCGTCGAAGTCGAAGAAGCTGCCGAATAAATATCGGTGTAACGGCGGAGCCTCAGGCTCCGCCTGTCTCATAAGCTCAGGAGAAACAAGTATGGCGGCAATTACCGCAAGCATGGTCGCGGAACTGCGCGGCAAGACCGACGCGCCGATGATGGAATGCAAGAAGGCGCTGACCGAAGCCGACGGCGACATGGTCAAGGCTGAAGAAATCCTCCGCGTCAAGCTGGGCAACAAGGCCTCCAAGGCCGCTACCCGGATCGCCGCGGAAGGCATCGTTGCGGTCAGCATCTCCGCTGACGGCAAGACCGGCGCGATCGTCGAAGTCAATTCGGAAACCGACTTCGTCGCCAAGAACGACGACTTCATCGCGCTCGCCAACGGCTGCGCCGTGCTGGTCGCCGAACAGAATCCGGCCGACGTCGCCGCCCTGTCGGCGCTGCCGATGGGCGAGGGTAGCGTCGAATCGACCCGCGCTGCGCTGGTCGGCAAGATCGGCGAGAACATGACGATCCGCCGTTTCGTCCGCTGCGCCGCGCAAGGCAAGCTGGTTTCGTACATCCACGGCGGCGCCAAGGTCGGTGTGCTGGTGGACCTGGTCGGCGGTGACGAGCAGCTGGGCAAGGACATCGCGATGCACATCGCCGCGTCCAAGCCGAAGTCTCTCGATGCCTCCGGCGTTTCCGCCGAGCTGCTGGAAACCGAGCGCCGCGTCGCCATCGAGAAGGCGCGCGAAGCCGGCAAGCCGGAAGCGATGCTCGAAAAGATCGCCGAAGGTACGGTCCAGAAGTACCTGAAGGACGTAACCTTGCTCGGTCAGGTCTTCGTCAAGGCCGAAGACGGCAAGCAGACGATCGAGCAGTTGCTGAAGCAGAAGGGCGCTTCGGTGGCCAGCTTCACGCTGTTCATGGTTGGCGAAGGCATCGAGAAGAAGGTCGACGACTTCGCTGCCGAAGTCGCCGCCCAGGCCGCTGCCGCGGCTGCCAAGAAGTAATCTTCCGCAAGGGAAAGCCGATGACCACACCCAAATACAAGCGCATCCTCCTCAAACTCTCCGGTGAGGCCCTGATGGGCAGCGACGCCTACGGTATCAATCCGAAGGTGATCGGCGAAATCTGCGGCGAGATCAAGGCGGTCGCTGACCTGGGTGTGGAAATCGGCGTCGTGATCGGCGGTGGCAACATCTTCCGCGGCATGGCCGGTACGGCCACCGGGATGGATAGAGCCACTGCGGATTACATGGGCATGCTGGCCACGGTGATGAACGCCATGGCGCTGTCCGACGCGATGCGTCAAGTCGGCCTGAATGCGCGTGTGCAGTCGGCCCTGAATATCGAGCAGGTGGTCGAGCCCTATATCCGCGGCAAGGCCATCCGCTACCTCGAAGAAGGCAAGGTGGTGATTTTCGGTGCGGGCACCGGCAACCCCTTCTTCACGACCGACACCGCCGCCGCCTTGCGCGGGTCGGAAATTGGCGCGGAAATCGTGCTCAAGGCGACCAAGGTCGACGGCATCTACACCGCCGACCCGAAAAAGGACGCCTCGGCCACGCGCTACGACAAGATCAGCTTCAACGATGCGATCTCGCAAAACCTCGCGGTGATGGATGCGACTGCCTTCGCACTATGCCGCGACCAGAAACTGCCGATCAACGTGTTCTCCATCTTCAAGGCCGGCGCGCTCAAGCGCGTGGTCTGCGGTGAGGATGAGGGCACGCTGGTTTACTGCTGAGGGAGAGACAGATGATTGCCGAACTCAAGAAAACCGCCGAAGCGAAAATGCAGAAGTCGCTCGAAGCGCTCAAGAACGACCTGCTGAAGATTCGTACCGGCCGTGCCCATACCGGCCTGCTCGACCACGTCATGGTCGATTACTACGGTTCGCCGGTGCCGGTGAATCAGGTTGCCAACATCACTCTGGTCGATGCCCGTACCCTCGGCGTCCAGCCCTGGGAAAAGAACATGCTGCAGAAGGTCGAGAAGGCGATCCGCGATTCCGACCTCGGCCTCAATCCGGCCTCGCAGGGCGAGTTGATCCGCGTGCCGATGCCGGCGCTGACCGAAGAGCGGCGCAAGGAAATGATCAAGGTCGTCAAGCACGAAGGCGAGGGCGCCAAGGTGGCGATCCGCAACCTGCGTCGCGATGCCAATACCCACCTCAAGGACGCCCTGAAGAAGGGGGAAATCCCCGAGGACGCCGAACGCAAGGCGCAGGACGATGTCCAGAAGCTGACCGACAAGTACATCGCCGAAGTCGACAAGATGCTCGCCGTCAAAGAGGCCGAGCTGATGCAGGTCTGAGCCGCGCCCGGGATGGCGTTTTTTTCCAGTTCGACGCGGGACCTGCCGCAAAGCACCGTCGTTCCGCAACACCTTGCGGTGATCATGGATGGTAACGGGCGCTGGGCAAAAAAGCGTTTTTTGCCCCGCGTCGCAGGCCATGTCAAGGGGGTCGATGCCCTGCGCGACATGGTTCGCGTCTGTCTCGACCGGGGGGTTCGTTACCTGACGGTGTTCGCCTTCTCTTCGGAAAACTGGCGGCGTCCGCAGGACGAAGTCAGTCTGCTGATGCAGTTGTTCGTCAAGGCGCTGCAACAGGAGGTTGAGCGGATGAACCGCAACAACGTCCGCCTGCGTGTCGTCGGCGACCTCTCCCGGTTCGATCCCTTGTTGCAATCGCTGGTTGCCGAGGCCGAGGCCAAGACGGCGACCAACACCGCGCTCGATCTGACGATCGCCGCCAATTACGGTGGGCGCTGGGACATCATGCAGGCGCTCAACCGCCTTGCCGCGGCCGATCCGGCGCGTGCCGGCACCTGGAGCGAGGCCGATCTGGAGCCCTACTTGGCGATGCATTTCGCGCCCGAACCGGATCTTTTCATCCGTACCGGCGGCGAGGAGCGCATCAGTAACTTCCTGCTCTGGCAACTGGCTTACACCGAATTCTATTTCACGCCGACCCTGTGGCCGGATTTCGACGCTGGCGAACTGGACAAGGCGATTGCCTCCTACCAGCAGCGCGAGCGTCGTTTCGGGCGGACCAGCGAACAGCTTACCGACACCGGCAATGCTTAAGACGCGGGTGATCACGGCGCTGGTGCTGGTCGGTCTGCTGCTGCCCAGCATGTTTCTGTTGCCACAGGCCGCCTGGGCGATCCTGATTGCTCTCTTCATCGGTGTCGGTGCCTGGGAATGGGGGGCATTGCTGGGCTGGTCCGGTAGTGCCCGGATTGCGCTCGGCGCCGGTTTCACCTCGTCCTGTGCAGCGCTCGCCTGGATCGACCCAGCGGCCATCGGCGCGGCCGGCTTCCAGCCGGAGCAGGCCTGGGTCCTCCTGCTGTACGGCGCCGCGGCGGTTTTCTGGGTGCTGCTGATGCCCTTCTGGTTGCGCAGCAAGTGGGCATTGCGTGGGGGGAGCGGCCTGCTGGTCGGCGCGGTCGTGCTGTTGCCGACCTGGCTGGCCATGGTCCAGTTGCGCGCGGCGTCGCCGCTGCTGTTGCTGGCGGCGTTTGCCGTTGCCTGGGTGGCCGATATCGCCGCCTATTTTGCCGGCCGTCGTTTCGGGCGGCGCAAGCTGGCGCCGACGATCAGCCCGGGCAAGACCTGGGAAGGCGCCGTGGGTGCCGTGCTTGGCGTCCTCGTCTATGGCTTGGTGCTCGGCCACTATTTTCTCGACGGCGTCGTTGCCTTGCCGCTCTGGGGGCTCGCCCTGCTGGCGGTGACCGCAGTCAGCATTGTTGGTGACTTGTTCGAGTCCTTGCTCAAGCGCAAGGCCGGCATCAAGGACAGCAGCAACGTGTTGCCCGGGCATGGTGGCGTGCTCGATCGCATCGACAGCCTGACGTCGACGCTGCCGCTGATCGCGCTCGTCTGGTTGCTGGTAATCTATCGCGGATGACCCAGAACATCACCGTCCTCGGATCGACCGGTTCGATCGGCACCAGCACCCTCGACGTCATTCGTCGCCACCCCAGCCGCTACCGGGCTTTTGCGCTTTGCGCGCATACCCAGGTCGATGCCCTGTTCGAGCAATGCCGGGAATTCCATCCGCCTTTCGCCGTCATGCGCGACGCGGCGCTGGCTGCCGAACTCGCCGGCCGTTGCCGCGATGCCGGTTTGCCCACCGAAGTCCGACACGGGGTGGATGCCCTGATCAAGCTTTCTTCGCTGCCGGAAGTCGATGCGGTGATGGCGGCGATCGTCGGCGCCGCCGGCCTGGCGCCGACGCTGGCGGCAGCACGCGCCGGCAAGCGGGTGATGCTGGCGAACAAGGAGGTGCTGGTCATGGCCGGCGAACTCTTCATGCACGCCGTCCGCCAACACGGCGCCAGCCTACTGCCGGTCGATAGCGAACACAACGCGATTTTCCAGGCGCTGCCCGCCGATTTCACGCGCGGCCTGGCGGCAGTCGGCGTCGAGCGCATCCTGCTCACCGCTTCCGGCGGTCCGTTCCGCGACGTGGCGCTGGCCGACCTTGGTGCCGTGACCCCGGAACAAGCCTGCGCCCATCCCAACTGGGTGATGGGGCGCAAGATTTCGGTCGATTCGGCGACCATGATGAACAAGGGGCTGGAGGTCATCGAAGCGCGCTGGTTGTTCGATGCGTCGCCGGAGATGATTCAGGTCGTCGTCCATCCGCAGAGCGTGATCCATTCTGCGGTCCAGTATGTCGACGGTTCGACGCTGGCTCAACTCGGCAACCCCGACATGCGCACGCCGATTTCCTGCGCCATGGCGTGGCCGGAGCGTATCGCCGCCGGCGTCGCGCCGCTCGATCTGTTCAAGGTCGGGCGACTCGACTTCTTCGCCCCCGATTTCGAGCGTTTCCGCTGCCTGCAACTCGCCTACGATGTGCTGCGCGAAGGTGGGACGGCGCCGGCCATCCTCAATGCGGCGAATGAGGTGGCGGTGGCCGCTTTCCTTGATCGGCGCTTGTCTTTCCTCGGCATTGCCCGCCTCAACGAAGCTGTCCTCGCCGCCTTGCCGGCCGGTCCCGAGGGCAGCCTCGACGACGTCATCGCCGCCGACGCCCGGGCGCGGCAGTTGGCGGGCGTCATGGTGGCCGACGGGCGTTTCGCATGAGCGATCTGCCGCTGACTCTGGCCGCCTTCGCGCTGGCATTGGGCATCCTGATCGTCGTCCATGAATTCGGGCATTACATCGTCGCGCGCTGGTGCGGCGTCAAGGTCTTGCGCTTCTCGATCGGTTTCGGCCCCGTTCTCTGGCAGCGGCGTCTCGGGCGCGATGCCACGGAGTGGGCGGTCAGCGCCCTGCCGCTGGGCGGCTACGTCAAGATGCTCGACGAACGGGAAGGCGAGGTGGCGGCGGAAGAACTGCCGCGTGCCTTCAACCGGCAGGGGGTCGGTCGGCGCAGCCTGATCGTTGCTGCCGGTCCGCTGGCCAATTTCCTGCTGGCCATCTTCCTGTACTGGGCGGTTTTTCTGCACGGCACCAACGAACTGCTGCCCGTCCTCGGTGCGCCGGCTGTCTCGACGCCCGCCGCCGCCGCCGGTATCCGGGGCGGCGATCAGGTGATGCGCATCGACGACGAGACGGTGGCGACCTGGGACGATTTTCGCTGGCAACTCCTGCAGCTAGCTGCGTCGCGCGCGCAAATCGCACTTGATGTCGTCGATGCCGACGGCGTCGCCCGCACTCGTGTTCTGGCGCTCGATGCGGTGCGGGAAGAGGGTTGGGAGGGCGATCCGCTGGTGCATCTCGGCTTGCGCTTCTATCGTCCGGACCTGCCGGCGGTCATCGGCCGCCTGGTCGATGGCGGACCCGGTGCCAGGGCCGGCTTGATGGAGGGCGACCGCGTGCTGGCGATCGACGGTCGTCCGCTCGCCAACTGGCAGGCGCTGGTGCTTGCCGTCCGTGAAGCGGCAGGGCGCAGCCTGCGTTTCGACATCGAGCGGCAGGGCGTCAGCTTGCAGCTTGCTGTCACTCCCGACGAAGCTTCCGAAGGCGGTCAGCGGATCGGCCGCATCGGCGTGGCGGTTGCCGAAACCCCGGAAAGCCGTCGCGAACTGCGTGCCTTCGTCCGTTACGGCGTCATTGACGCAGGGCGCAAGGCGATCTTCGAAACCTGGGACAAGTCGATCTTCAGCCTGCGCATGATGGGCAAGATGCTGACCGGCGAGGTTTCCTGGAAAAACCTGTCGGGGCCGGTGACGATCGCCGATTACGCCGGACAGACGGCGAAGCTCGGGATCGATTATTATGTCCGTTTCATGGCGCTGATCAGCATCAGCCTGGGGGTGCTCAACATGCTTCCCGTCCCGGTGCTGGATGGCGGGCATTTGATGTATCATATGATCGAAGTCGTCAGGCGGAAGCCCCTCTCGGAGCGGGCAATGGCAATCGGACAACAGTTCGGACTCGCCATTTTGTTCAGCTTGATGGCTTTCGCATTTTTTAACGACTTGAATCGCCTGTTCGGCGGCTAACGATGAAAAAATCCCTGTTGCCAGCCCTGATTGCCGGTCTGTTTGCCATGCCCGCGCTGGCCTTTTCCCCGTTCGTGGTCAAGGACATCCGTGTCGAGGGTATCCAGCGTACCGAGGCGGGGACGGTGTTCAGTTATCTGCCGGTCAAGGTCGGCGAAACCTTCACCGACGAAAAAGCGGCACAGGCCATCAAGTCACTGTTCGCCACCGGTTTCTTCAAGGATGTGCGGATCGACGTCGAAGGCAATGTCATGGTCGTCGTCCTGCAGGAGCGGCCGGCGATCGCCTCGCTCGATTTCGTCGGCATGAAGGAATTCGAAAAAGACGCGATCATCAAGGCGCTCAAGGAAGTCGGTATCGCCACTGGCCGCATCTTCGACCGTTCCTTGCTCGACAAGGCGGAGCAGGAGCTCAAGCGGCAGTACCTGACGCGCGGCAAGTATGCTGCCCGGATCACGACGACGGTGACGCCGCTTGAACGCAATCGGGTTGGCGTCAACTTCACCATCGTCGAAGGCGATGCCGCAAAGATTCGCCAGATCAACATCGTCGGCGCCAAGGCCTTCCCGGAGAAGGAACTGCAGTCGCTGTTCGAACTGACCACGCCGGGCTGGCTGACCTGGTATAACAAGAACGACCAGTATTCCCGCCAGAAGCTTTCCGCCGACATCGAAAAACTGCGTTCCTTCTACCTGGATCGCGGTTACATGGAATTCAACGTCGAGTCCACCCAGGTCTCGATTTCGCCCGACAAGCAGGACGTCTACATCACCCTCAACATTGTCGAGGGCGAACGCTACAAGGTGGCCTCAGTCAAACTGGCCGGCGATTTCACGATTCCCGAAACGGAATTGCGCAAACTGGTTTCGGTGCGTCCCGGTGATGTCTTCTCGCGGGAAAAGCTCAACGAATCGACCAAGGCGATCGTTGATCGTCTGGGTGCTGAAGGCTATGCCTTCGCCAACGTCAATGCTTCGCCCGAGATCAACCGGGAGAAGCATCTCGTAGACTTCACCGTCTTCGTCGATCCCGGCAAGCGGGTTTATGTGCGCCGCATCAACGTCACCGGCAATACCAAGACGCGCGACGAAGTCGTGCGCCGCGAGATGCGGCAGATGGAGAGCGCCTGGTACGATGCGCAGAAGGTCCAGTCTTCGAAGGAGCGCATCGACCGCCTTGGTTTCTTCACCGAAGTTGCCGTCGAGACCCCCCCGGTGCAGGGAACGACCGATCAGCTCGACGTCAATGTGAACGTCACCGAGAAGCCGACCGGCAACCTGATGCTCGGCCTAGGTACCTCGAGCTCCGACAAAGTCATCCTCTCCGGGGCGATTTCCCAGAACAATTTCATGGGTAGCGGCAACAACGTCGGTCTGCAGGTCAATACCTCGAAATCCAACCGGACCTATTCGGTTTCCTACACCAATCCCTATTTCACGCCGGATGGTGTCAGTCAGGGCTTCGACGTCTATCACCGGACGACCGATACCAGTTCAACCGATCTTGCCTACTACAAGTCGCAATCCACCGGCGGTGGTATCCGTTTCGGTTTCCCGATCGACGAGTATCAATCCTTCTCCTTCGGCGTTGCGGCGGATACGACGAGCATCGATGTATACGACAGCAGTCCGAGCTACTACAAGAAGTATGTCGCGGATTTCGGCAAGACCAACATCTCGATTCCGCTGACCCTGACCTGGGCCAAGGATACGAAGAACAGCTTCTTCTTTCCGACCAAGGGCACCTACCAGCGCGCCAGTCTGGAAGTCGGTCTGCCCGGTGGTGATTTGACCTATTACCGCGCCAATTACCAGATCCAGCATTTCCTGCCCTTGTCCAAGCGCTTCACGCTGATGCTCAATGGCGATCTTGGCTATGCAGGCGGGTATAGTGGCAAGGACTTGCCCTTCTTCAAGAACTACTACGCCGGTGGGGTGAACTCGGTACGCGGTTTCAAGACCAGCACGCTGGGGACTTCGGGTACCCTCGATGGCGATGACCATCTCGGTGGCAACCGGAAGATCGTCGGTAACGCCGAACTGCTGTGGAGCTTGCCGGGTTTCGAGAGAACCGCGCGCGTCGGTCTGTTCTTTGATGCCGGCCAGGTGTACGCTTCGGGCGACAAGTTCGACCTCGGGGAGTTGCGTTATTCAACCGGGGTGACGGCGTCCTGGGTGTCGCCGATCGGACCGTTGAAATTCAGTATCGGTACGCCGCTGAACAAGAAGGATGACGATGAAAAGGAAGCCTTCCAGTTCCAGTTGGGTACCACTTTTTGATCCAGGAGTCTCATGTTGAAAGCCAGAACCTTTGCAGTCGCCTCCCTGATGTCCCTCTTGAGCGTTGGTGGGCTTGGAGCCGCCGAACTCAAGGTGGGTTACGTCGATACCCAGCGCATCTTCCGGGAGGCGCCGGCCGCCCAGAAGGCCGCCAAGAAGCTGGAAAGCGAGTTCTCCCGGCGTGACCAGGAATTGCAGCGCATGGCCAAGCAGTTGCAGGGCCTGCAGGAATCCCTGGAAAAGAACGGGGTGACGATGGGCGAATCGGAACGCCGCGCCAAGGAAAAGGAGTTGGGCGATCTGTCGCGTGAGTTCCAGCGCCGCCAGCGTGAGTTCCGCGAGGACCTCAACCTGCGCCAGAACGAGGAAAACGCCGCGATCATCGAAAAGGCCAATCGGGCGATCAAGCAGATTGCCGATACCGACAAGTACGACCTGATCCTGCAGGATGTCGTCTGGGTCAGCCCGCGTCTGGACGTCACCGATCGCGTCATCAAGGCGCTGTCCGACGGCAAGTGATGCCGGATACCGCAGCCCATTCGCTGACGCTAGCCGAGATCGCCGCCCAACTGGGCGGCGACTTGCTTGGGGCGGGCGATATCCGCATTTTTCGCGTCGCCACGCTGGCGACGGCGGGAGAAGGCGAGATCGCTTTTCTGGCCAACCCGAAATACCGGGCGCAATTGCGTTCCTGTCGTGCCACCGCGGTGATCCTGGGGCCTGACGCCGCTGCCGATTTTGCCGGGCCGCGCATCGTCACTGGCAACCCCTATGCCTATTACGCGCGCGTGGCTTCGTTGCTTAATCCCCTGGCAGCCGGGTTTTCCGGTGTTCATGCCAGCGCGGTGGTCGATTCCGCCGTGCCGGCCAGCGCCGCCATCGGGCCGCTGGTCAGCATCGGTCGCGGTGTGACCCTGGGCGAGGATGTCGTCGTCCATGCCGGTTGCGTGATCGGCGACGGGGTCAGCATCGGCAGCGGCAGCGTGCTCTATCCGAATGTCACGGTCTATCACGGTTGCCAGCTCGGTGAGCGGGTGATCATCCATTCCGGTACGGTGATCGGCGCTGACGGTTTCGGGTTCGCGCCCGAAGGCAAACGCTGGATCAAGATTCCGCAGACCGGCGTAGTGCGCATCGGCAACGATGTCGAGATTGGCGCCAACACCACGATCGATCGCGGTGCGCTCGACGATACGCTGATCGGCGACGGCTGCAAGATCGATAACCTGGTGCAGATCGCCCACAACTGCCAGATTGGCGAGAACAGCGTCCTGGCTGGTTGCGTCGGGATTGCCGGCAGTACCACCCTGGGCGAACACTGCGTCGTCGGTGGTGCCGGCATGATTTCCGGTCACCTCGAGCTGGCGGCTGGAACCACGGTTTCTGCGGGGACCCTGGTGATGAAGAGCATCAAGGAAGCCGGGCGCTATACCGGGGTCTTCCCGCTCGATAGCCACGACGACTGGGTGCGCAATGCGGCGCATATCCGACGTTTGTCCAAACTGGCGGAGCGAGTTTCCGAACTTGAGAGACTACTTAAAGAAAATAATATAAAGGACTGAAAAAAATGGATATTCACCAGATTCTCGAGCACCTCCCGCACCGCTATCCCTTTCTGCTGGTCGATCGCGTCGTCGATCTCGTCCCGGGTAAGTCCATCCACGCCTACAAGAACGTCACCATCAACGAACCCTTTTTCGTCGGTCACTTTCCGCACCATCCGGTCATGCCCGGCGTGCTGATCATGGAAGCGCTGGCCCAGGCGGCCGGCATCCTGTCGTTCAAGACCATGGAAGAAAAGCCGTCGCCGGATACCGTGTTCTATTTTGCCGGCATCGACGACGCGCGTTTCAAGCGGCCGGTGATGCCGGGCGACCGTCTCGACCTGCATGTCGAGATCGAGCGCCAGATGCGCGGCATCTGGAAGTACGTCGCTGAAGCCCGGGTCGATGGCCAGCTCGCCGCCTCGGCCAAGCTGATGTGCGCCAAGCGGGACCTCTGACATGATCCATCCGACCGCCATCGTCGATCCGGGCGCACGCCTCGGCGCCAATGTCGAAATCGGCGCCTATTCGATCATCGGGCCGCACGTCGAGATCGGTGACAACACCGTTGTCGGACCGCATGTCGTGATCACCGGCCACACCCGCATCGGTTGCGACAACCGCATCTTCCAGTTCTGCTCGCTGGGCGAAGTGCCGCAGGACAAGAAATACGCCGGCGAGCCGACCCGTCTCGAGATCGGCGACCGCAACACGATCCGCGAGAGCTGCACCTTCAACGTCGGCACCGTTCAGGATGCCGGCGTCACCCGCATCGGTGACGACAACTGGATCATGGCCTACGTGCATATCGCGCACGACTGCCAGGTCGGCAACAAGTGCACCTTCGCCAACAACGCCTCGCTCGCCGGCCATGTCGTCGTCGGTGACTGGGCCATTCTCGGTGGTTTCACCGGGGTGCATCAGTTCTGCCACATCGGCGCCCACGTCATGACCGCGGTCAGTTCCGTCATCCTGCAGGACGTCCCGCCCTACCTGATGGCCGCCGGCAACACCGCCCAGCCCTACGGTATCAACGTCGAAGGCCTGAAGCGGCGCGGCTTCGGTCCGGACGCCATCATGGCGCTCAAACGCGCCTACCGGACGATCTACAAGTCCGGTCTGCTGCTTGAGGAAGCGAAGGCCAAGCTGGTCGACGAGGCCGGGACGCATCCGGAATTGCAACTGTTCGTCGACTTCTTTGCGCAATCCCGCCGCGGCATCATTCGCTGACATGACGGCCGTGGTTCGTATCGCCCTGGTGGCCGGCGAGGCTTCCGGCGACCTTCTGGGCGCCCACCTGATCGCCGCGTTGAAAAGCCGCCTGCCCGATGCCGTCTTCTACGGCATCGGCGGTCCGCGCATGCAGGGGCAGGGGATGGACTGCTGGTGGCCGATGGGCAAGCTATCGGTCATGGGCTACTGGGATGCGCTCAAACACTACCGGGAAATCGCCGGCATCCGCCGCAAACTGAAGAAGCGCCTGCTTGAGCAGCGGCCGGACATCTTCATCGGCATCGACGCGCCCGATTTCAACCTCGACCTCGAAGCGGGCCTCAAGTCGGCCGGGATTCCCACCATCCATTACGTCAGTCCCTCGATCTGGGCCTGGCGGGGCAAGCGGATCAAGAAGATCGCTCGGGCCGTCTGCCGGGTGCTCGCGCTGTTTCCGATGGAGCCGCCGCTCTATCACCAGGCGGGGATCCCTGTCAGTTACGTCGGCCACCCGCTGGCCGACAGCATTCCTCTGGAAACCAGCCGCCAGGCGGTCCGCGAAAAACTGGCCCTGCCGCGTGCCCTGCCGATCTTCGCGCTGCTGCCCGGCAGCCGTCAGGGCGAGCTGGGCGCCATGGCCGACACCTTCGTGCAGACGGCGCGTCTGATCCGCGAGCGCTACCAGCCCGACGCCGTCTTCGTCGTGCCGCTGGCCACCCGCGAGACCCGGCTGCAGTTCGAAGCCGCCATCCATCGCTGCCAGGCGGCGGACATTCCCTTCCGCCTGCTCTTCGGCCACGCCCAGGACGCCGTCGGCGCCGCCGATGTCGCCCTCGTCGCCAGCGGTACGGCGACCCTGGAAGCGGCGCTGATCAAGCGGCCGATGGTGATCACCTACAAGATCGCCAAATTCTCCTACTGGCTGATGAAGCGCATGGCCTACCTGCCTTACGTCGGCCTGCCCAACGTCCTTTGCGGCCGTTTCGTGGTGCCGGAAATTCTGCAGGACGAGGCGACTCCGGACAACCTCGCCGAAGCGCTGAACAAGCTTTACGAAGACGAAGAGGCAGCAACGGCGATCGAAGCGGCGTTCACCGACCTCCACCTGCAGTTGCGCCAGAACACCGCCGAGAAGGCGGCGCAGGCGGTGATCGAATGCCTGAACTGATCGTTCCCGAAGGTCTCGTCTGCGGCGTCGATGAAGCCGGGCGCGGACCGCTCGCCGGGCCGGTCGTCGCGGCCGCGGTGATCCTCGACCCGGCCAGGCCGATCCTTGGTCTCAACGATTCGAAGAAGCTCTCCGAACGGCGGCGCGCGGCGCTGGCCGTCGAAATCCGCGAGAAGGCGCTGGCCTGGGCGGTGGCCGAAGCCAGCGTCGAGGAAATCGACCGCCTCAACATCCTGCACGCCAGCCTGCTCGCCATGCAACGCGCCGTCGCCGGGCTCGCCGTGGCGCCGGAACGGGCGCTGATCGACGGCAACCGCTGTCCGCGCCTGCCGATGCCTGCCGAGGCCGTGGTCAAGGGCGACGGCAAGATCGCTTCGATCGCCGCCGCCTCCATCCTCGCCAAGACTGTCCGCGACGCCGGCATGCTCGTCCTGCACGAGCAGTACCCGCACTATGGTTTCGACCGCCACATGGGCTATCCGACGCCGGCGCATTTCGCCGCCCTCGAAGCGCATGGCGCGTCGCCGGTGCATCGCCGGAGCTTCGCCCCGGTCGCCCGTCAGTTGTCGCTGCTGTGAAGCTGATCCAGTCACGCGACAACGCCTACTACAAGCAGCTCAAGCGGCTGGCCGAATCCGGTCGCGAGCGCAAGAAGAGGGGACGGACGCTGCTCGACGGCCTGCATCTGGCGCAGGCCTGGGAAGCGCAGCGCGGCCCGTTGAGCGATCTGGTGGTCGCCGAATCGGCGCTGAGCGGCGGCGAGATCGCCGACTGGCTCGCTGGCCGAGACTGCACGGTGATCGGCGACGCCTTGATGCGCGAACTGGGTATCGTCGATACGCCGAGCGGCCTGCTCGCCGTCGTCGACACGCCGCAGCCAGCGGTGGCTCCCGATCCCGACGCTGATGCCGTCCTCCTCGATGGCGTCCAGGACCCCGGCAACCTCGGCAGCCTGCTGCGCAGCGCCGCTGCCGCCGGCGTCGGCCAGGTGCTGCTGTCCGCCGGCTGTGCCGCCGCCTGGTCGCCGAAAGTCCTGCGTGCCGGGCAGGGCGCGCATTTTGTCCTGAGCATCCATGAAGACCGGGACCTCGCCGATTTCATGGACGTCTACCGGGGAACGACGCTGGCGACCACGCTCGAGCGGGCCACTTCGCTCTACGCCGCGCAATGGGCCGGGCCGCTCGCCTGGGTGTTCGGTGCCGAAGGACGAGGCGTCAGCCCGGCGCTGATCGAGCGCGCCGGGCTGCGCATCCGGATTCCGATGCCGGGCGCCGTCGAATCGCTCAATGTCGGCGCGGCAGCGGCCGTCTGCCTGTTTGAAATGGTGCGGCGGCGTCTGACTTGAAGGCGTTTCGTTGGAAGCGGGGCGCTTGAGCGGGTACTATTACCGCAAAGCTCAAAGCTTGCCTCGTCGAGGAGGCGGGTTTTGGCGCTCGCTCGCGATATAAGAGAAAAAGCACATGAACAACGACAACATTGCGATCGTCGGGGTCGCCTTCCGTTTCCCAGGGGATATGTCCAACGAAACGGAGTTCTGGCAGGCGCTTGCCGGCCGCCGTGACCTGGTTACCGAGGTTCCCGCATCCCGCTGGGCAACCGAACGGCTGCAGCATCCGCAGCGCAGCGAGCCGGGGCGCAGCATCACTTTTGCCGCTGGTGTGCTTTCCCGGATCGATGAATTCGATGCCGCCTTTTTCGGCATCTCACCGCGCGAGGCAAATAGCCTCGACCCGCAGCAACGCCTGTTGCTCGAACTGGCCTGGGAAGCGATGGAGAACGCGGGTACCCCGGCCAGTCAGCTGGCCGGCAGCGATTGCGCGGTCTATGTCGGGATTTCCAGCAATGATTACGCCAGCCGTTCGATGGACGATGTCGCCGTCCTCGGCGCCCATTCGATGACCGGCAACACGCTCAGTATCGCCGCCAACCGGCTTTCCTACGTCTTCGACCTGCATGGGCCGTCGCTGGCGGTCGATACCGCCTGCTCCTCGTCGCTGGTCGCGCTGCATCACGCCTGCACCGCCTTGCGTACCGGCGAGGCGTCGCTGGCTCTGGCCGGCGGCGTCAGCATCCTGCTGCATCCGCATCCCTTCATCGGCTTCACCAAGGCCTCGATGCTCTCCGCCGGTGGCCGCTGCAAGACCTTCGACGCCAGCGGCGATGGCTATGTCCGCGGCGAGGGCGGGGCACTCCTGCTGCTCAAGCCGCTGTCCCAGGCAATCGCCGACGGCGACCGGATTCACGCCGTGATCCGTGGCTCCGGCGTCAATGCCGACGGCAGTCGCAAGACCGGGTTGACCATTCCCAGCATCGACGGCCAGGTCGAACTGATGCGCCAGGTGCTGGCCCGTCACGACCTCGACCCTGCTGCCGTCGATTATCTGGAAGCCCACGGTACCGGCACCGCGATCGGCGATCCGATCGAGACCGCCGCCATCGGCGCCGTCTACGGCCAGGCGCGGGCCGCCGCCGATCCGTTGCCGATCGGTTCGGTGAAGACCAACGTCGGCCACCTCGAGCCGGCTTCCGGCATGGCAGGGCTGGTCAAGGCGCTGCTCGTGCTCAAGCACCGGGAAGTGCCGCCGTCGCTGCACCTGGAAACGCCCAATCCGAAGATCGACTTCGCTGGCTGGCACCTGCACGCAGTCGATGCACCGTATTCGCTCGCCGAACGCGCTGCCCGCAAGCCGCTCATGGTCGGCGTCAATTCCTTCGGTTTCGGCGGTGCCAATGCCCACGTGCTGCTCGAAGAGTTCCGGCCAAACGCCGCTGCCACCAACGCACCAGCAGGAACGGGTTTGCCGCTCGTCCTTTCCGCGCGCAGCGTGCCCGCCCTGCGTGCGCTGGCCGCTGCTTACGCGGCGCGCCTCGCCGAGCCGGTCGATAGCTACGATCTCGCCTGGTGCGCCGCGCACCGCCGCGACTGGCTCGAACACCGTCTGGCCGTACATATTGACGACCGGCAAGCGGCCGTACAGCTTCTCCAGCGCTACGCTGGAAGCGGCGAAGCCGCCGGTGTCGTGGTCGACGAAGCGCCAGCGGTGGCCGGCAAGTTGGCCTTCATCTATGCCGGTAACGGTTCGCAGTGGGTCGGCATGGGGCAGATGCTGCTTGCCGAAAGCCCGCGCTTCCGGCAACTGATCGAGGAACTGGAAGCGCCGGTGCAGGCGCAGTCGGGAATTTCCTTGCTCGGCGAATTGCAGGCCGGTGCCGAATCGGCTCGTCTCGACGACACCGGGGTCGCGCAGCCGACGCTGTTCGCACTGCAGTACGCCTTGACCGTGTTGTTGCGCGAGCAGGGCATCGTCGCCGATTGCACTGCCGGCCACAGCGTCGGCGAAATCGCCGCCGCCTGGGCGGCCGGCGCCTTGAGCCGCGACGAAGCGGTGCGCGTCATCTGCGCCCGCAGCGCCGCCCAGGCGCTGACCCGCGGCGCCGGCCGGATGGCCGCCGTCGCCATCGGCGAGGAAAGCCTGCGTGCCTTGCTCGCCGAGCACGGCCTGGACAGCATCGAAGTTGCCGGCATCAACAGTCCGCAGAACCTTACCGTATCCGGCCCGCTCGCCGCGCTCGAACAATTGTCGCCGTTGTTGCGCGCGCGCGGCGCCGCCTTCCGACTGCTCGACCTCGATTACGCCTTCCACAGCGCGGCAATGGAGCCGACGCGCGAGATGCTGTTTGCCTCGCTGGCAGGTTTCGCGCCGCAGCCGCTGGTTTCGGGAACGCAGTTCTTCTCGACGGTGACCGGGCAGGCCTGCGTCAAACCGCTCGATGCCGTTTATTGGTGGGACAACATCCGGCAGCCGGTGCGCTTTGCCGACGCCATCACGGCCATGGCCGCTGCCGGCGCCAACGTCTTCGTCGAGATTTCCCCCAACGCCATCCTCCAGCGCTACCTCAAGGAATGCCTGGCGGCGGCCAAGGTTCAGGGCCGCCTGCTGCCTTCGCTACGCAAGAACGACGATGGCGTGGACCGAGTTGAGGAACTTGTCCTGCGCTTGCAAGTGCTCGGCGGTGTCCGCCGCCTGGAGGCCGTTTTCCCGGTGGCCGGGCGTTTTGTCGATCTGCCCCTCTATCCCTGGCAGCGCGAACGTTTCTGGCTGGAGAGTTCGACCGAGGGCTACCGACTGATCGAGCGCGACCGCGTTCATCCGCTGCTCGGCTGGGTGCTCAAGGACGCCCCGGCGGCCTGGGAGAACCTGCTCGATCCGCGCGTGGACCGCTGGCTGGCCGACCACCGCGTCGGCGGTGCCGTCGTCCTGCCCGGCGCCGCCTACGTCGAGATGGCGCTGGCCGCGTCGCAGCAGTTCTACGGCGGCGACAGCATCGAGGTCGAACAGCTCGACATCATTTCGCCGGTGGTCTTCGACGAAGCCCATGGACGCTGCATCCGCTTCGACCTCAACCAGCGCGACGGCAGTTTCCAGATCCGCAGCCGGCAACGGCTGAGCGAGGACGAATGGTCGCTGCACGCCGCCGGCCGCCTGCTCGGTACGATGAGCGTGGCGCTGACGACGCGTCCGCTGCTCGCCATCGACCCGGTTGCCGAAATCGATCACGACACCCACTACCGGCTGGCCAGTGAACTCGGCCTCGACTATGGCGGCGATTTCCGTGGCCTGGCTCGTGCCTGCCACGACGATACCCGGTTGAGCGGCGAGTTCGTCGCCAGCGGCGAAACCGACGCCTGGCTGCTGCCCCCCGCTCGGCTTGATGTCTGCTTCCAGTCGCTGCTCGATTTTCAACGTTCGGAAATTGAGTCCGGCAACGGTGTTCCCTCGCTACCGGTCAAGATTGGTCGCCTGCAACTGCGCCTCGGCGCTGGACCGGTCGTCGCATTCCGTACTTACTTGCGCAAGCGCAGCCTGCGTTCGGTGCTTGTCGATTTCGAACTGTTCGACGCCGCCGGCCAGTGCGTCGCCCGCCTTGCCGGCTGCCGCTTCCGTTCGGCGGCACTGCGCCGGGAAGGGCGGACGGCACCGGCGGCCTGGGAAATCGTGCCGACTCTGGCGGCGCATCCGTCGGCAACCCGCCAGGCAGCTTTCCCTGGCGGCGCCGACTGGGCGGCCATCCTCGACCGGGCGCTGCTTGCCCAGGAGCCGCGCCTGCAGCGCCAGTCGGCTATCGGCGAAGCCCTGCCGCTGCTCGACGCGCTGGTCACCGCCTACGCGCTGCAGGCGATGGCCGGGCTGCTGCGCGAGGCCCCGGAGGATGCCGGGCGCTTCCTTGCCGGCGAGGGCTTTGCCAGCGATGCGCAGCGGGCCCTGTTCGCCTGGACACGGACTCTGCTGGAAAGTCAGGAACTGCTGCAGATCGATGACGGCGTTCCCGAACTCGATGCCGATGCCTTGCCGGCACCAGCCGAAATCTGGCGCACTCTGCTTGCCGAGTACCCGGACAGCCTGGCCGAGCTGATCCTGCTTGCCGTCGCCGGCAGCCGGCTGGCCGATGTCCTGGCCGGGCGTGGCGATGCCGGTGCGCTTGCTGCCGCGCTCGCGCGCAGCCCGCAATGGGAAACCCTGCACGACGATTCGCTGAGTTACCTGGCCAGCCGCGTCGCCTGCGAAACCCTGGTCGTCGAGGCGATGCGCCGACGCGACCCGGCGCGCCGCCTGCGCGTTCTGGAAATCGCCGCCGGCGCGACGACGATTCCGCGCCAGATCGCCGGTGCCATCGACGCCACCGGCATCGAATACTGGATCGCCCAGGCCGACCCGGAAATCCGCGACCGCCTGAGCCGCGATTACCTGGAGCGCGACTGGGTGCAGGTCGCCGCGCTCGATGCCGAGGCCGCGCGTCTCGACGCCGCGGCCTTACAGGGCGGTGATTTCGACCTCATCCTGTTGCGCCATGCCTTGTCGGCCAGCGCCAACCCGCGCGCGCTGCTGGACATGCTGCAGGGCGTGCTGGCCGAGGGCGGCCTGCTTGCCATCAGCGAACGGGCGGCCGATCCGGCCGCCGGCCTGCTCGCTGCGGGCCGCCAGCTGCCCGGGGCCGGCGCCTGGCAGACACTGCTCGAAGGCAGCGGTTTTGCCACCTGCCGGCTCTGGTACGAACCGGCCGCCGCCGACCTCGCTGCCGGCAGCTACCTGTTGCTGGCCGAAGGCGGCGCGCGCGCAGGCGAGCCAGCGCCGGAATCGCCGCCAGCCGTCGCCGAACACTGGCTGCTGCTCGCTGCCGATCCGGCTGCCACCGGCGTTGTCGCGTTGCAGGCCGCACTGGCCGCCAGCGGCAAGAACGTGGAAATTGCCAGCGAACTGCCGGCCACCGCCAGCCCGGCGCACATTGTCTGGCTGCCGGCCGCTGTTGCAGCCGACGATACGGGACCGACGCTGGCCTTCTTCGAACTGGTCCATCAGCTTGCCGCGCGTAGCCCGGCGCCGCAACTGCACCTGTTGCTCGGCGGTGGGGCGCCGGTCGACGGGCTGGCCGACGAATTGCCGGTACAAGCGGCGCTGGCCGCCGTCTGGGGACTGGCGCGGGTGGTCATGAACGAGATGCCCGGACTCAAGCTGCAACTGATCGATTGCCCGCTGACTGGCGATGTCGCCGCGCTGGGCGCCGAACTGACGCAGCCCGATGGCGAAAGCGAGATCATCCTGCGTTCGTCGGGGCGCCAGGTGCTGCGCATGCGCGCGACACAGGTCGCCGCGCCGCCGGCCGCTGCCGAAAGCGAATCCCGCTACCGCCTCGATTTCCGCGTTCCCGGCCAGTTGCGCAACCTGCTCTGGCTGCAGACGCCGGCCGCGACGCTCGGCGCCAAGGAGATCGAGGTCCGCCCGCGGGCGACCGGCCTCAATTTCCGCGACATCATGTACGTCATGGGCCTCCTGCCCGACGAGGCGGTCGAGCACGGCTTCGCCGGCGCCAGTCTGGGCCTGGAGTTTGCCGGCGTGGTCAGCCGGGTCGGCAGCGAAGTCACCGGCTTCAGGCCCGGCGATCCCGTGATGGGCTTCGGTTCGGCCTGCTTCGCCAGCCATGTCATCTCCCGCGAGGATGCGCTGATGCCGATTCCCGACGGCTGGTCCTTCGCCGCCGCGGCGACGGTACCGACCGTCTTCTTCACCGTCTATTACGCGCTCAAGGAGCTGGCCCGCCTGCAACCCGGCGAACGTGTGCTGATCCATGGCGCCGCCGGTGGCGTCGGCATCGCTGCCGTGCAACTGGCCCGCCATCTCGGCGCGGAGGTCTTCGCCACCGCTGGCAGCGACGAGAAGCGCCTCTTCGTCGAACTGCTCGGCGCCGACCATGTGCTCGATTCACGCAGCCTGGCTTTCGCCGAGGACATCCTGGCGCTGACCGGCGGCGAGGGCGTCGATGTCGTCCTCAACTCGCTGGCCGGCGAAGCGATCCGCCGCAACCTGCAGATCCTGCGTCCCTTCGGGCGCTTCCTCGAACTCGGCAAGCGCGATTTCTTCGAGAACACGCCGATCGGCCTGCGCCCGTTCAAGGACAACATCAGCTATTTCGGCATCGACGCCGACCAGTTGCTGATCGCTCGCCCGGCGCTCGCCGCCCGCCTGTTCGGCGAAGTCATGGCGCTGTTCGGCGAGGGCGTACTGACGCCGCTGCCGGCACGCGTCTTCCCGGCGGAACAGGTGGTCGATGCCTTCCGCTACATGCAGCAGGCACGGCAGATCGGCAAGGTCGTCGTCTCCTTCGAGGACGCCCGGGTCGATGCCCAGCCGCAGTTTGCGCAGCGCCATGTGGCGCAGTTCGATCCTGCCGGCAGCTACCTGCTGACCGGCGGCGTCGGCGGTTTCGGTCTTGAAACCGCCCGCTGGCTGGCCAGCCATGGCGCAGGCCAGCTCGTCCTGGTCAGCCGGCGCGGCGCCGAGACGCCGGGGGCCGAAGTCGTTCGCCAGGAACTGGAAGCGCTTGGTGCCGGTGTCCGCATCGTCGCCTGCGACGTCGCCGACCGTGCCGCGGTAGCGCAAATGCTGGCCGGTCTGGCCGACCTGCCGCCGCTGAAGGGGATCTTCCACGCGGCGATGGTGATCGACGATGCACTGCTCGGCAACCTCGACGCCCAGCGTGTCGCCCGCGTCCTCGAACCGAAGATCAAGGGCGCCTGGCATCTGCACGAACTGACGCGCGACTGCCCGCTCGAGCATTTCGTCCTCTACTCCTCTATCACCACCAGCATCGGCAACCCGGGGCAGGCTTCCTACGTCGCCGCCAACACCTGGCTCGAGGCGCTGGCCGTGCAGCGTCGCCGCAGCGGCCTGCCGGCGACCTGCGTCGGCTGGGGGCCGATCGGCGATGCCGGTTACCTGACCCGCAACCAGGCGGTCAAGGACAGCCTCGCCAGCCGTCTCGGTGCGGCGCCGCTGGCGGTGGAAACGGCGCTCGCCATGCTCGGCGAAGTGCTCGCCGCCGGCAGCCCCAATCTGGCGCTGGCCGATTTCCACTGGCCGACGCTGGCGCGCCTGCTGCCGTCCAGTCACAGCCCGCGTTTCGCCGCGCTCTGGCGCAACGGTGACGAAGCGGCGAGCGGTCCGGAGAACCTCGAGGACTTCCGCAGCCTGATCGAAGGCAAGTCGCCGGATGAGGTCAGGCAACTGGTGCGTTCGCTGGTCACCCAGGAAGTCGCGCAGACGCTGGCGATCAACCCCGAGCGGATCGACGCCGGCCGTTCGCTGCACGACCTCGGCCTCGATTCGCTGATGGGCGTCGAACTCGCCCTCGGTCTGGAAAAGCGCTTCGGCGTCCAGGTGCCGGCGATGATGCTGAACGAGGGGCCGACCGTCGATCGCGTCACCGAGCGCATCGTCGAGCGTCTCGGCGGTGGTGGCGAGGTCAACGATCTTGCCAGCACGGCGGCCGGCATGGCGGCGCAGCATGCGCAGGATATTGCACCGGAAATCCTGGAGTCGGTGGTCAATGATTTGCAGGGGAAAGCCTGACCCATGGCAATTTTCTCGGCGGGGCGCAGCAAGGAGACAGCCATCCATTTGGCCAAAAATACGGGCGAAAGGCCGATGGTGGCTGATGGCGGACTCGACGTACCGGAAAAGTTCTATCGGATCGACAAGTTTCCCGGCTATACCAAAATCGCATTGTTTCGTCTTGCAGCGGAAAAGTTGCGGATCGACGACCCTTACTTCATTTGCCATGAGGGCGTGGCAGGCGCGACGACGACGGTTGGCGGACGGAGCATGCTCAATTTTTCGAGCTACAACTACCTCGGCCTTTCCGGCGATTCCCGCGTCAGTGCCGCAGTCAAGGCGGCGATCGACCGTTACGGTACCTCGCTGGCGGCCGCGCCCCGGGTGGCCGGCGAGGTGGCCGTGGTGCGCGAACTGGAAACCGCGATCGCCGGCCTGTACGGCGTCGATGACGCGGTGACCTTCGCCAGCGGCCACGCCACCAACGTCAATACCATCGGTTTCCTGTTCGGACCGAAGGATTTGATCATTCACGACCAGTTGGTCCATAACAGCGTGATCGAAGGTGTCCGTCTTTCGGGAGCGACGCGCCGCGCCTTTCCCCATAACGATCCCGCCGCGCTGGATCGCCTGCTTACCGAAATCCGGGGCAACTTTGAGCGGGTGCTCGTGGTGATCGAAGGGCTCTACAGCATGGACGGCGATTCGCCGGCATTGGCGAGCTTTGTCGAAATCAAGCGGCGGCACCGCGCCTTCCTGATGGTCGACGAGGCGCATTCGCTCGGTGTGCTGGGTAGCAGCGGTCGGGGTATTCACGAACACTGCGGCGTGCCGGCTGGTGACGTCGACATCTGGATGGGTACCCTGAGCAAATCGTTCGCCGGCTGCGGCGGTTTCATCGCTGGCGAGCAGGCGCTGGTCGACCTGATCCGCTACGCGGCACCGGGCTACAATGCCAGCGTCGGTCTGGCGCCGGCGCTGGCGGCAGCATCATCGGCGGTCATCCGGATCATGCTCGATGAGCCCTGGCGGCTGGAGCAGTTACGTGCGGCGGGCCACTATTTTCTCGAACAGGCTCGACTCCGTGGCATGAATACCGGACTCTCCGAGGGCTACTGCGTCGTTCCTCTGATTACTGGCAGTTCGCTGAAGGCGGTCAGTCTCTCAAAGAAACTTGCTCGGCAAGGAATCAGCGTGCAACCGATCATCCATCCGGCGGTAGAGGAGAGGCTGGCGCGCCTGCGTTTCTTCATCTGTTACGCCCATACGCAGACCCAGATCGATCACACACTCGACGAGATTGCCCGTTGCCGCTGAAACCATGAAAAAGCCCATGTCCGTTCTCGCCGGCGATCTTCGGGAGAAACTCGTCAAACGCTTTGCCGCCCGCCGGGAAACCGGCGAAGTTACGTCCGCGCCAAGTCCGTCCGCTGCGTCACCGGATATCGACCAGTTCTGTCGCTTCGATGCCTTTCCTGCCTATCGGCAGATCGTCTCGTCGCTACAGTCCAGCCAACCGGCACTTGCTCCGGGGCAGGGAGAAGGCGATTTCGCGAGCTACGACTATCTGGGCCTGGCCAGCGACCCGCGCGTCCGGGAAGCGGCCAAGCAGGCCGTCGATCAATACGGCAGTTCGGTCTCGGCCAGTCGTCTGGTGGCCGGCGAGCGCCCCTTGCTGCGCGAACTCGAAGCGGCGCTGGCGGAAATCTACGCAGTGGACGATGCGCTGGTTTTTGTCAGCCGTTATGCCGGCAACGAAACGACGATCGGCCATCTGTTCGGCCCGCGGGATCTTGTCGTCCATGACCAGTTCTGTCATCTCAGCGTACTTGAGGGCGTCCGTCTGGCCGGCGCGACGCGGCGGGCCTTTCCGCACAACGACTTGCCGGCGCTGGAAAAACTGCTCGCCGGAGTGCGCGGCGATTACGAGCGGGTGCTGATCGTCGCTGACGGACTGTCCCCGGTCGCCGGCGACATCTGTGACTTGCCGGGCCTGGTCGCCCTGAAACGGCGTTACCGGACCTTCCTGATGATCGATGACGCCCATGCGCTGGGCGTGCTCGGCGAAGGCGGCCGCGGCAGCCGCGAGCACTGGGCGCTGGCCGGCGACGATGTCGATTTCTGGTCGGGCAGCCTCGGGCATGCACTGGCCGGGGCGGGTGGTTATATCGCCGGCAGCCGGGCGCTGATCGACCTGCTGAAATATTCGGCCCCGGGTTTCGTTTACAGCGTTGGGCTGGCGCCGGCGATGGCCGCCGCCGCGCGCGAGGCGCTGCGCATCCTGGGCAGCGAACCGGCGCGCCCGGCGTTGCTGCGGCAAAACGCCAGGCAGTTTCTGGCCGGCGTGCATGCCCAGGGTTTCGCCACCGGCGCCTGTGCCGGGCAGGCGGTGATTCCGCTCATCCTCGGCGATTCCGGGACGGTCCTGGCGTTCGCCGAGCACTTGGCGGGCCAGGGAATCCAGGCACTGCCGCTGGTTTCCCCGGCGGTCGACGAGTGCCAGGCACGCCTGGTCTTCTGCATTCACCATGGGCATGGCGCTGAGTCACTGGAGCGGGCGCTGGCAGCGCTGGGCAGCGCCCGGCTGCGGGTAGGCGTGAAGCCGTAGGCAGTACTCCGTAGTCTGCGCTTCGCCCGAGGGCGGCAGCAATTCGCCAGCCGAATCGCGCCGCATGAAAAATGCAAATATCATTGCCGTTTTCTTCCCCGGAGAACGCAATGAACGATTACACGTTGCTGCACCACGGTGCCGTCGATGGCGTCACCGGTTCCTGCCACGAACTGCGCGCCCGGGATGGCACGGCCATTCTCGTCGACTGCGGGCTGTTTCAGGGGGCCGAGGTGTCCGCCGAGGGCGGTTCGGCCGGCACGCCGGCAATCGACTTTCCCGTAGACCACATCCGGGCCATCGTCATCACCCATGTGCACATCGATCATCTCGGCCGTTTGCCCTACCTGCTGGCGGCCGGATTTCGCGGCCCCATCCTGTGCAGCGAGGCGAGTGCCGAACTGCTGCCGCTGATGCTGGAGGATGCGATGAAGGTCGGCGTGACGTCGGACCAACGCCTGATCCGGCGGATACTGGAGCAAATCGCCGGCCAGTTGGTGGCGCTGCCCTACAAGCACTGGCATGCCTTGCTTCCCGGTTGGCAGATCAAGCTGCACCCGGCCGGGCATATTCTCGGTTCAGCCTTCGTCGAAGTCCGCCTCAGCGGCGAACTGGCAACGGGTTCCGACAAAGGCGACTGGCGTATCGTCTTTTCCGGCGATCTCGGCGCTCCCCACAGCGCGCTTCTGCCGGCACCCCGTTCGCCATGGCGGGCCGATCTGCTGGTCCTCGAAAGCACCTACGGCGATCGCTTGCACGTTGATCGGAAGCAGCGCCGCCGGCAACTGCAGGAAACCATCGAACGCGCCCTGCGTAACCGGGGCAGCGTCCTCATTCCCGCCTTCAGCATCGGGCGTACCCAGGAACTCCTCTACGACCTGGAGCATGTCATCGCCAGCGCGAAAAAGCAGCCGGCGGAAACCGACTGGTCGGCGCTGGAGATCATCGTCGATTCCCCGCTGGCGGCGCGTCTGACGCAGGCACATATCCGCCTGCATCACCTGTGGGACGCCGAAGCCCGCCGCCGCACCGCCAGCGGTCGCCACCCCCTGGCCTTCGAACAGCTCTATACGGTGGACGGTCACGACGAGCATCTGCAAACCGTCGCCTACCTGGCGCGCAGCGCCCGCCCGGCGGTCGTCATCGCCGCTGGCGGGATGTGCTCCGGCGGGCGCATCGTCAATTACCTGAAAGCCATGATCGGCGACGCCCGGCACGACATCGTCTTCGTCGGCTATCAGGCGGCCGGAACGCCCGGGCACGCCATCCAGCAATACGGACCGCGCGGCGGCTATGTCGAACTCGACGGTGAGCGCCACAGCATCCGCGCCGGCATTCACCGCATCGCGGCGTATTCCGCGCACGCCGACCAGGCCGACCTGCTGCGCTTCGTCGGGCGTATGCGCCACCAGCCGGCGGAAATCCGTCTGGTCCATGGTGATCGCCGGGCCAAGGAGGTCTTGATGGAAAAACTGCACGCAAGATTTCCGGAGACGCAGGTTCGCATTCCCTAGCCGTCAGTTCGTTGGGCGAAACGGCTAGAATGCCCGATTCGCGTTCGGGCAGATTTGCATGCAGATGACAGTCATCAACAGGATAGGGCGAGGTGCCACCGTCATTGCTTTTTTGGCGATTTGCTGGCTGTCTGTCATACCGAGCGAGATCGCCGCGGTCGATGGCTTCAACGACAAGGCCAAACATGTCTTTGCCTTTCTCGTTCTGGCCGTGGGCCTTTCCACGTTCTGGCGGATTTCACGGCCATTTGTCGTTTCCATGCTGATTGCTTTTGGCCTCACTATCGAAGTCGTCCAGTGGTTTGTGCCAGGACGCAGCGCCAGTGTCTGGGATGTTCTGGCCGATGCGATCGGAATCGCCAGCGGCTTGTTGCTGGCCAGCAGAAAGCTTGGCTAATTCCCCGAAAATCGGCTGATGGCCTTGGTTTTACGGCACTTTTCCGGCAGGCTGGCGAGCAGGTTGTGATATCTTTCGGTCATGGAATATGGTGCGGTGCAATATGTTTTCCTGCCTGGTTTCAGAGGGGAAGATGGAGTGGTTTGCTGGACGCATGTTGAATAATCGGAATACTCGAAAGGAAATGGCAGGATGTGTGGCATCGTTGTAGCGGCGGCTGGCAGTTGTATCGTTTCGGTTCTGGTGGAAGGACTCAAGAAGTTGGAATACCGCGGTTACGATTCCGCGGGGCTCGCAGTCATCGCCGATGGCAAAATTGCCCGGGTACGTTCGGTGGGCCGGGTTGCCGAACTTGAAAAAGCGGCCGCCGAGTTGAGCGCTTCGGTCGGCATTTCCCATACCCGTTGGGCCACCCATGGCGTTCCTTCCGAACGCAATGCGCATCCCCATGTTTCCGGGAAAATCGCGGTGGTTCATAACGGGATCATCGAGAACCACGAAGCCTTGCGCCAGGAACTGAGCGGGCAGGGTTACGTGTTCACTTCCGATACCGACACCGAAAGCATTGCTCACCTGATCGAGTTTATCCTGCGCACCGAACCCGACCTTTTTGTGGCGGTGCAGCAGGCCTGCCAGCGACTGATCGGCGCCTATGCCATCGGCGTCATCGATCTCGATTTCCCGGAGCGCGTCATCGTCGCCCGCGAAGGCTCGCCCTTGCTGCTCGGGGTTTCCGACGCGGGCAACTATGCGGCGTCCGATGCCTCCGCGCTGCTGCAGGTGACGCGCAACATGATCTACCTGGAAAACGGTGATGTTGCCGAGCTGACCGCCAAGTCGGTGCGGGTCGTCAGTGGCGACGGCCAGCCTGTCGTCCGGCCGATCACAGTTTCCGAACTCTCCGCCGCCGCCGTTGAGCTCGGCCATTACCAGCATTTCATGCAGAAGGAAATCTTCGAGCAACCGGAAGCGCTGGCCAATACCCTGGAAATGATCGGCGGCAGCAAGACCATCCAGCCCGGCATTTTCGGGGCCGCAGCCGGGGAACTCCTGGCCGGTATCGATTCCGTGCTGATCCTCGCCTGTGGCACCAGCTCTCATTCGGGCATGACTGCCCGCTACTGGCTGGAAGGCCTCGCCGGCATCCCGTGTACCGTCGAGATCGCCAGCGAATACCGCTACCGGACCTCGGTGCCGAATCCGCGGCAACTCGTCGTCGCCATCTCCCAGTCCGGTGAAACCGCCGATACGCTGGCCGCGCTGCAGTATGCGAAGAGCCAGGGCCAGCAGAACACGCTGGCAATCTGCAATGTTCCGGAATCTGCCATCGTTCGCGAATCCGCGCTGCGCTTCATCACCCGTGCCGGCCCGGAAATCGGTGTCGCCTCGACCAAGGCCTTCTCCACGCAACTGGTTGCGCTATTCCTGCTGACCCTTGTCCTGGCCAAGGTCAAAGGCCGCTTGAGCAGCGAGGATGAAAGCTGCCATCTCGAACAACTGCGCCATCTGCCGGTCGCCGTCGGCAAGGTGCTGACGCTGGAGCCGGAAATCGCAGCCTGGGCGGCACGATTCGCCAACAAGAAGGATGCGCTGTTCCTGGGCCGTGGCCGGCATTACCCGATCGCCCTGGAAGGTGCCCTCAAGCTCAAGGAAATCTCCTACATCCACGCCGAAGCCTATCCGGCCGGCGAACTCAAGCATGGCCCGCTGGCCCTGGTCGATGCCGAGATGCCGGTGATTTCCGTTGCTCCCAACGACGAACTGCTGGAGAAGCTGAAATCCAACCTGCAGGAAGTGCGCGCCCGTGGCGGAGAACTGTATGTCTTTGCCGATGCCGGCTCGGAAATCGCCGAGAGCGACGGCGTGCATATCCTGCATCTGCCGGAGCACTACGGACAGCTTTCGCCCGTCCTGCATGTCATTCCTCTGCAACTGCTTTCCTACCATGCCGCGCTGGTCAAGGGGACGGATGTCGACAAGCCACGGAATCTGGCCAAATCGGTCACCGTCGAATAAGGCGGGACTTGAAAAAAGAAAGGCTAGATGGTCTCAAGAGTCAAGTCCTAAAGGCAGTCTGAGCAACTGGGTAGGTGTTGCGAAAAATGGGGCAATTGGCGGCGCCAGGTCAGGGGGCCGGATTGATGGCTTGCGACCCGAGTGCCCGGTGCGTCACCTGCCAATATTGCGCCCATACTTACCAGCGATTGTTGCGCCAGTTCGTTGATTTTTTAGTGCACGATTAACAGTTTGGTGAAATGGGGTAATTCATGGAAAACAGCACAGTCCTTTCACGCAACCCGGAGCTTCTGGAGAGCATCTTGGATCAGGAGGTCGTACTGATGAGCATCGAGCGTGGCTGTTATTACGGAATGGAAAAAACGGCTGCAAGAATTTGGAAATTGCTGGAACAACCGAAAACCCGAGGGGATTTGTTGCAGGCACTGGTCCAAGAATATGATGCCCCGCAGGAACTCATTGCCAAAGATATGGACATTTTTCTCCAAAGAATGAATGACAACGGTATCGTTAGTTTTTCATGAGCGGAGCCTTTTTCGGCATCTTCCAGTCCAATCAAGCACCAGCTGATGCCGTAGCGCTGGCAAGCATGGATCGCGCGATGGCTGCTTGGGGGCCAGATGCTCACGGGCAGCTCATTCATGGTTCATTGGCCTTGGCTGGTCGACTCCTCAAGGTAACGGCTGAGGACGAAAGCGAGCAATTGCCACTGCAAGATGGGCCGCACATACTGGCTGCCAGGGTCCGTCTGGACAATCGCCGCGAACTTTGCGCCCGGCTGGGTTTGGTCAATCACCAGTCGTTGCCGGACAGTCGGCTGATTCTTGAGGCCTATCGTCAATACGGGCTGGACTGTGTTCAGTATCTGATGGGGGACTGGAGCTTTGCCATATGGGATGACACTACCCAGACCCTGATGATTGCCAGGGACGCCAGCGGTAACACTGGGGTGTATTACTGGTGGGACGGCAAAAAGCTTGTATTCAGCAATGGCATCAAGGCCATTCTGGTTCATCCGGATTTTCAGCGGCAGTTGGATCCGCTGGTGTTGGCTGGTTTTCTCACCATGTATGGTGATCCCGAAGTGAGCGATGCAACCCTCTACCGAGGCATCAAGAAAATCCTGCCAGGGCAGATGCTGCTGATGCGCCAAGGGGCATTGCAGATTCGGCGTTGGTGGCAGCCCGAGCAACTCGGTTTTTTGCGATACGACCGGGTGGAAGACTGCTATGCAGATTTTGTGACCTTGTACGACGAGGTAGTGGGCGAGTGCCTTCGGATCGGTGGAGGGAGGGTGGCTGCCACCCTCAGTGGTGGCCTCGATTCCGGTTCCGTGGTGTCGTTGGCGGCGCCTAGACTGCAAGCACTTGGTCAATCCCTGACGGCATTCGTGCATGCTCCCTTGTACGAACCGGCCCTGGCAGGACCCTCGCGCACAGGCAATGAACTGGCGCTTGCACAAGCCACTGCAGACCATGTTGGCAATACACAAGTGGTGCCCGTTCGCAGCGAAGATAAAACGCTTTTGTGGGGTATGGCGCGTGCGCTGGAGATTCATGATGCACCTGGAAATGCAGCCTGCCATTACTATTGGTTGTACGACATTCAGCAACAGGCCCATGCGCTGGGCGCAAAAGTCCTTCTGATGGGGCAGATGGGCAATGCTACGGTTTCGTATGCAGGGCATGGCAGTTTGTGGCCTTTGTTGCGCTCAGGTAAGGTTCCTGCTGTGTGGGGCGCTCTCCGGCAGGAAGAGCCCGGGTTATGGCCGGGGATCAAGCGCAGAATCATCAAGCCCATCGTCTGGCCTGCGTGGTCTGGCTGGCAACGCTGGCGTGCCTCTGGCCCACAACCTTGGGCGGACTATTCCTTCATCCATCCGGAATTTGCGACGTCTTTGAAGTTGTTGCAGCGAATGCAAGATGCCGATCATGATCCAAGCTTTGTTGACAAAGGTGATGCGGCAGCCAAGTGGTTGCAGGACTTTCGGCAGGGGCTATTCATTCAAGACATGGGAGGTGCACTCTGGATGGAGTCTGGGGCAAGCCACGGATTGGACGTTCGCGACCCAACGCGCGACCGGAGGTTGGTGGAGTTTTGCTGGCGTGTGCCCGATGCCGCTTTCTGGGCTCGTGGCCGGATGCGGGGCTTGATTCGGGAGGGTATGAGGACCCATTTACCGGCTTCTGTGCTTTCCTGCAAAGCAAAAGGATTGCAAAGTGCGGATGTGTTGGCCCGTTACCAGACCGAGGCAGCCAGCATTCAGGAAGTACTTGAAGATGCAGCCAAGCTGCCGATCGGAAGCTGTCTGGATTTCAGCCGCATCCGGAAAACTGCTAATTCCATAGTTGGCGGCGAAATGAAAAACTTGGTTTCGTTGCATGCATTTGGGCGCGCGGTACAGACTGCCCTCTTTTTCCGACAAGCTGACTTGTGATGCCACTTTCCATGCTAGAGTCCTCCTTGATGTTGCCGGTTCGAGCTTGGTTTGAAGCAACTTAATTCTTCTATTTGTATCGCTGATGACGTCGTCACGACCCGTTGGCCAGTTTGTACATCTTTAAATGGAGTCTCTATGGAAGCGCAAAACAAACAAGTCTGGGAAGCCCCTGAGCTGAAAGTAATCGATGTAGCCGAGCAGACGGAGGCAGGCGGCCCAGGTTTGACGGATGCCGGTGTACTTTCCTGATTTTTGTCGACCAGATCGATAGCCGGTTTCGACCGGCTTTTTTTTTGCATATGGCTTGTTGGAGTCCTGACAGATGCAATTCGCTGCCTTTGGACTGATGTGGCGTTGTGACGGAGGTCGCGCGACCTGGGGTGAGATTGCCCTGCCATCGTCAGATGTACCTGTGGGTGCTGGTGAGGTGGTCATTGAAGCGGGTTCCTTGCGGTCGTCAGATGCGGATTGGTTGTCCGGGCTCTCGTACCCTGAACGAGGGCAAGCTGTCTTTAGCGTACCTGGTGTAGCGCAATTTTTCATCCGTCAGGATGCCATCACGGTGCACAAGTTGGAGGGGGCTGATCCTCAGACAGTTCAGGCGTATCTTTTGGGTTCGGCAGTGGGGGGGGTGTTGCACATGCGGGGTATTTTGCCCTTGCATGGTTCTGCTGTTCGGCAGCCAGACGGTGGGGCTGCGGTGATTTGCGGCGACTCGGGGGCGGGGAAATCCACCACGCTGACTGCGTTGGCGCAGAGGGGCGTGCCTTGCGTAGCAGATGATGTCTCGGCTATACAATTTGACGAGCAGGGGCAGGCTTGGGTGTACCCGGGGTTGGCAAGGGCCAAGCTGTGGGGGCATGCCCTGGCGCAACTGGGATTGCCGCCAGTCCATCAGATTCTGCCGGACATGGACAAGTATTATGTGGATTTGCCCGTATGTTCCGAGCCCCTCAGGCTTTCGAGTCTTTACGAGTTGGTGACCCAGCAGGGCGGTACAGTCAGGGCAGAGTCTATTGCCGGGACGCGTCGCATCACTACTCTGTTGAAACACACATATCGGCCGATGTTCGTTTCCACATTGGGCCTGCAAGCTGACCATATGACGCGTGTGAACAGTCTGGCGCCGCAGTTGCAGATGACCCGCATCGTCCGTCCGTTGGATGAGCCCACGCTTCATGACGTTGTGGACCTGGTGATGCAGGGCTGGGCCTGAAAGGCGGGCGGAATTTGCTCCCAAATGTGATTCTCATGGCAGCGCTGGCGGCGCAGGGCGAGGCCTTGGCTGAACACCTGATCGGCGACTACGCCCTTGCCATCTGCGATGACGCGCGCCATCACGATGAGCTAGGTCGTTAATGGCTCCTCCCTGTGCCGATTGGGGCCAGGGCTATTTATTGAAGGATGCTCGAGAAGTTCTTGTGGAAGAAGTCCACGTTGCGACCCTCGGTGATTTCGTAGAGCGTCGGGCCGCGATTCAGCCGTGCGCCACCATCGCGGGTCAGCGGTTGCAGGACGATATTCGCCCAGCGCCGCGTTGAGGCCGTGGTCATCAGGTCGAAAGGCAAGGAGATGTAGAAACCCTTGTCGAAACTGCCTTCGCCGAATTGCTCCGCGGAGACGTTGGTGAAGGTGGCCCAGGCCCCCATGCGGACGCCGTTGTCGAATTCCTTGGAAACGTCGAAAGTCACGCCCAAGTCCTTGGCCAGGTAGCGACCGGCGCTGAGTGTCAGGTTCAGTCCGGGCGCCAAGGTCGGCACGATGTTGCGGAAATAGGCCGAGGCATGGCCGGTCACGACCGAGTAATCACGCAGGGCAAAGTCCTGCTTGAAGCCCCGCTGCTTGACCCAGTTGAGATTGAAGCCCAGGGCCAGGTTGCTGTTCAGCGGACGATAGAGGATTTCGCCACCGACGCCGGCGTACATCGATTCCAGGAAACCGCCGTAGGCCATGGCGTACCAGTCGCTGTTCATGCGCTTGACGTGATTCAGTTGCAGGCGCGGCATGATCACGTCGGAACTGATCATGTACTCCCGCAGATAGGTCCGGACGCGGGGCAGGTTGCTCGGGGCCGTGTACTTGAACTTGTCGAAGTTGTTGTACAAGTTGAAGCTCATCAAGCCATCGATCCAGGTGTTTTCCGAGAGACGCAACTGGGCATCGAGGTTGGCCGTCAATTGATACAGCACGAACGCATCCGGCCCGCCCAGATTCTGGTTGTAGCCGGGGGCGAAACCCCAGTCGAACTCGACCTCATCCTTTTTCGCGAACACTTCCTCCTCGCGTCTCGGCAGGGTATTGACCTGCTCGACGGTCCGTCTCAAATCGCCCAGAGAGGCGTCTTGTTGCAGGGTCTTGCGGAAGGTATCGCGCTTGATCGAGGTTTCGAGCACCGGCACGCCGCTGTGCGTTTCCGAAAGCGTGATCCAGTCGATATCGGCGGCGGCCTGAGCGTCGATGATACGGGCCGTGCGGCCGAGTGCGGCAGCGGTGTACAAGTAGCGCTTGTGTTCGCCCTTGACGACCAGCTCACGGTTACGCCGAGTGATCTTTTGTACCTTGATCCCGGCATTGTCTTCAATTTGCCGAACGATCTCCGGCCAGTCGTTGGCGATCGCCGGACGGCTGTTGTCCGGACGAACCGGCACCGGCGCCGGATCGGAAACCTTGCGCGGCACGCCGCGGCGGGGACTGAAATCGCCGGTGAAGTTGATGCCGAACAACAGCGTGTTGCCACGTTCCCAGCCGATGTTGAAAGCCAGGTAATCGCTGTGGCGGTAGGTCAGGCCGATATTGAAGGGTCGGTCCTGCTTGACCGTGGGGCCGCCTGTTTCATTCTTGTAATTGTTGCCTTCGTATTCCAGCTTGAGGATCAGGGGCTTCCACGGTGTTTGCCACTGCACGCCGGCAAACAGCGCGGCTGGGCCGCGGAAAAAGCTGGTGAGCGCGACCTTACCACCCTGTGAATCGAAACTTGACGGCCTATCGCGAAAACCACTGTAAATCCAGCCCAGCGGGTTCTCGATATCGCCGCGTTTGCCCATGTAGCCCCAGCCTAGTCCCAGGCTGAAGTCCAGGTCGTTCCAGCGCTTGTTGGCGACGATGTACTCACCGGAGAAAAGCCCGGTACCGCCAATATCGCGCAAGCCGACGGAGATTTCCGGCAGACGCCGGGTTTCCTGTGTCAGCCGCACCTTCAGGTCAAAGCTCTTGTCCTTGTTGCTTTGCTTGCCGGTGGGATCGGCAGCATATTTAACCGTGGAAACGCTGGTGTAGCGATATACCGCTTCAAGCCAGTCAAAAGGTTGCAGTGTCATGGCCAGACGGCCGTAGGGTTCGACCTTCGAGGTGCCGATTGCCACCGAACCGGCTGGTAGCATCCGGGCCGACGGAGTTTGCATCAAGCCGACACCACCAAAATCCCCAAGTGTCGGCGGCACAACGTTGGCCAGGCCGTTTGCGGAGTAGGCGGCGAGAACCGCCAGGAACAGGGCGCGCAGCGTCATTGGCCTGCTTCTTCCAGCGGCAAGGGCAAGGTGGCAATGAAATTGGCCAGATCGGCGTTCAGCCCGCTTGCGTCCATGCCATTGGAACCGGCAACGCGGACCAGGACAAAGGCACCAGGCGCCAGCTGCGGCGAGGGCTCGTTGTTCCAGGCCGCGATACCGACACGGGTAAGATGACCGTCCGGCTGAATGACGTCGATCCAATCCGGGTCGGCTGCCGGGTGGCGGGGGCAGGTCTGGAGCGCGTCGCTGGCACGCATCAGCGGGGTGAAGGAAATCCGGCAATGCGCTTGTACTGCGCCAACCACCATGACCCAGGTCGGGCGGGCAGGGTAACGCACCACATCGCCGTTCTTCAGGAACTGGTTGTTCTGGCGTTGCAGTTCGATGTCGATCGGATCCATGTTCACCAGGCGGCGACCGGAAACCGGTTGCGCAGCGACCCAGCCGCGCAAGCGCTGCAACAGGGCAACGCTTTCCCCGCCGGTGGGTTGCAAGCCAGCGGCGGTGAGATGAGACCCCAGCTCGAACAGCAAGCCAGCCTTGAGCTTGCGTTGTGCCAGCAGGCTGTCCTGATGCAACCAGGCGGCGCCGGGCAAATAGGCATCGGCAAGCGCCCTGGCCGGCAGGACGAGGTCGAGCAGGCGCGAACCTTCGGGCAGGGTGTATTTTCCGGGATACTGGACCTTGCCCTGAATCTCGACTTCGATCTGGGGCGCCGCCTGAACGCGGGCCGCGGTCAGACAGAGCAGGACGGAAAGCAGTCCGTGGCGCAGGAGAGAAAAATTGCGCATCAACGCCCCCACCAGGATTTGAGCAAGGTGGTCCGGATGCGCTGTTCCGGCGTCAATTGCTGTTCGCTGCGCAGCACCTTGCCATTGTCCGGATCGACCCAGAAATAATTGGTTGCGCGGAATCTGGCCGGGGCTTCCGCCACCAGATGCTCCTCAACGTACATGACGCGCGTAGAAACGCCATTGATGTCGATGGCGGTGACCTGGGGCCGCGAATAGCGGGTCAGCAGGCGCACGCCGGCGTAGTAACCCGGCATCCAGTCGACAATACGAGCGGCCGTGGCATTTTGCGGCAGGCGATGCAGGCCATGGGCGAAAGGATTGAAGCCCTCCCAACGGCTGGCGCTCAGGTTCTGCGGCAAGCCGCTGCTGCGAACGACCAGGCCATCGCTTTCGACCAGAACCTGCTGCGATGAGGTCGCCCAGAAACGCCGGTTATCCACGCTCCGGCCAAGCACCATGATGGCCGAGCCGAGTTCGGGGATTTCCAGCCAGAGCTTGGCGAAGGGAGTGGCGTCAACTTCCGCCTGTACCGGTGTCTTGGCACTGCGGGAAGTGACGGCCTCACCCATCGTCTCGATGGTCGCTTGCCCCAGTTGGGTGCAGCCGGATAGACCGAGCAGCAACCCCGGTAGCAAAGCCAGAACAGCGAGGTTCATGGCCTTACTGATTGTCCCGGATTTCTCTAGCGCTGATCGTTCCGTAATAGAACGTCTGGACCGTCGGCAGTAATTGCGACAGGAAGCGGTTCCAAAGCACGATGCCAGCCGGACCGACGAAGACGACATCCTGCGGCTGTACCTCGAAATGCGACGCCAGCGCCATGGAAACCGGGGTGCGCGCGGAGAGTTGATAGACCTTGATCGGTGCCGGTCCATCGCCTACCGCACCGCGGATCACGTACACCGCATCGGCGTTGGCCGTATCCTGGCGAATGCCGCCCGCCTGCCCGATGACGTCGGAGAGTGGCAGTGTGCTGGTCTTGAAGACCAAACTGCCGGGACGGGAGACTTCGCCGAGGACATAGGCTTTGCGCCTGTCGTTGTAGGCCAGGTGAAGGTGGTCGCCAGCCTTGAGGAAAACCTTGTCGAACTGGTTGGTCTGGCCACGGCTCAAGGCGTCGAGGTCGATCGGGTAATCCTTGCCGTCGCGCTTCAGCGTCAACGCGGTAAGGTCCGCATCCTGAGTCTTGATGCCGGCATTGCCGATGGCGGCCAGCAAGGTCAGCGGCGCCTGGGTGATCGCTTGTTCCTGGGGGCGCTCAAAGGCGCCGGACAGGGTGACCTTGGCGCTGTTGACACGGATGACGTTGACGTCGACCTGCGGCATTTCGACCCATGCCGCGAGCTTCTTGGTCAAGGCGTCACGAATTTCGCTGATGGTTTTGCCGGCAACGGGCAGGGCACCGACGAAGGGGAAGAACATCGTGCCGTCGTGGCGAACCTGGCGCCCGTTGGCTTCAGTCTGCTGCTGCTGACCGGCGGGTGCGCTCAGTTCCGGGTGGTCCCAGACGATTACCTGCAGGACGTCACCAATGCCAACCCGGTAAGGCGCCGGCTGATACTTCAGGAGTTCTTCCGGCAGGGCGGTCGAAACCGCCGGAACCGCTGTGGATTTCTGCACCGCGAGCAGCTTCGGGGTGATCGGGATGACTTCGATGTCCCCATTGTCCGCCGTTGGTGTACCGAGAAAAGATGACGATCCAAAATGCTGCCCCGGCGCCAAGGCGCATCCAGAGAGAATCAAGAAGGAGAGTGCGGAAACAGCGGAGAGGCGTAGATTGATCATCAGCAATACACAAAACGACCTCTGCGGTTGCCCGCAGAGGATTTTTGAATGGCAGGAGGGTGTGTTTACTTGGTACCGGTGGTGCCGGTGGTACCGGTGGTGCCGGTGGTGCCGCTGCTGCCGTTCCCGCCGCTGCTGGCGGCAAGGATCGCGACCAATGCTGCGGTGACGATGCCGACGGTGCCAGCGCTGACGCCGGCGGTACCGGCGGTACCGAGGGAACCGGATTCGGTCAGTGCGGCAGCGACAGCGTCATCGGAAAGTTCGAAGAGGCCGGCAGCGTCCTTCTGGCTGACCAGACCATACTTGCCCAGACATTGGTTGGTGACCGTCTGGCAGCCAGCATCCGCGCCCATGTCGGCGTTCAGCTTCGCCTTCAGGGCGGCGCGCTTTTCCGGGGTCAGTGCCGGAGCTTGGGCAAAGGCGGTGGAGGTGGCGAAAACGGCGGCCACGAGCAGGGGGAGGATTTTACGCATAGGAGACTCCGTCAGGATGGTTGGAAAACGAATTCTAGGATAAATAGATGGAATACCCAAGCCTCAGGACTTGGTGTTCTTGTTGCTGTGGTACTCGTACTGATAATAACCGTAACCGCCGTAGCCATAACGACCATACGCCGAGGCACGTTTTTCCAGGCCGTTGAAGATGGCTCCCTTGATCGCGATGCCATTCTGGGCAAAGCGGCGGACGGTGATGTCGATCTCGCGCGCCGGGTTGACGCCGAAACGGGTGACGATCAGGCTGGTGCCAACGAGACGACCGACAATGGCGGCGTCGGTCACCGCCAACAGTGGCGGAGTATCGACGATCACCAAGTCAAAGCGTTTGCTGGCTTCATCCAGGAAGGCACTGAAGTTCGGGTGCAGCAGCAACTCGGAGGGGTTGGGCGGAATCTGGCCGCGCGGGATGAAGCTCAGGCCCGGCACGTTGGTTGTATGGACTGCCTGTTCGAAGCTGAAGTCGCGCGCCAGCAGGCCGGAAAGGCCCTGGTTTTCCACTCCGGTACCGAACATGCGGTGGAGGTGGCCCTTGCGCATGTCCGCGTCGACCAGCAGTACCTTCTGCCCGCTCTGGGCAATGATGGCGGCCAGGTTGGCGGAAACGAAGGATTTGCCGATGCCGGGGCTGGGGCCGGAAATCATGATCCGGTTGTTGGTGGCTTCCAGCATGGCGAAATGCAGGCTGGTACGCAGGCTGCGCAGTGCTTCCACGGCGAGGTCATGCGGGTGGGCTTCGGATAGCAGCGGAACGTGGTCGCTGGTGCTCTCACCGCGTTTGCGCTGGCGTTTGATCGCCTCTTCGTAGTCGCGCTGGGTTTCGCTAAGCGGCACGGTGGCGTACACCGGCAGACCGAGCTTCTCGATGTCTTCCGGGTTTTCCACGCCACGGTTGAGGGCGCGCCGCGCCAGGACGAAGGCGGAAGAGAGCAGTGCGCCGAGCAAGGTGCCGACGGCCAGGATCAAGGCTTTCTTGGGGGCGACCGGCGCTCGGGTATCCACCGCGGCCTCGTCGATGATACGGGCGTTACCGATGGTGCCGGCGCGAACGACGTCCAGTTCCTGGATCTTGTTCAGCATGCGCGAATAGATTTCCGTACCGACCTGCACGTCTCGGGTCAGGCGAAGAATCTGCTGCTGGCTTTCCGGCAGGTTGCGGATGTTGCCAGAGAGTTGTTCGCGCTTCTGGGTCAGTTCGCCGATCTTCTGCAGCAGTGCCTTGTAGGTGGGGTGTTGCTTGGTGTAGCGCCGATCCAGCTCCGCTTGCTGCATCTTCAGCTCGGTCAACTGGGCATCCAGGGTGATCGATTGCTGCAGCACGCCCTGTGTTTCAACGGTGACGTCCAGTGACGAGTATTTTTTCTTGTAAGCGTTCAATTCGTTGCTGGCACGATCCAGATCTTCCTTGACCTTGGGCAGTTGCTCACGGAGAAAGACCAGGCTGTTGGCCGCTTCCGCCGAGTTGCGCTCGATGTTCTGGCGCACGAACTGCTGACTGATTTCGTTGAGGATCGTGGTGATCTTCTGCGGACTGATCCCGTCAAGGGCGAGATTGAGAATGCCGGAATCCTTGCCGCGTTCCGACACCTGGAGCATCTGCTGGTACCCGAGAATGGTCTCCAGGCGGGGCTTTCTGACAACGCCCAAACCGGTTCCCAAGCGGGCCTTGAATTCTTTCACAAGCACGGAGAAGCCGTCCTGGCTGATCATTTGCCCGACTTTGCCGCGCAATAGTTCGTTTTCGTCGTCATCAAGGACGACAAATTCGTCTTTCGCCGTCAGGCGCAGGAGCAAGGGCTTATTCAACAAGTCGGCTGGAACGTCAAATTGTTCCAACAGCAGCTCTTCTCCTCCCCAGGCATAGGATTCCAGCCCCAGCCAGGCTTCGTTCAATGGTTTTTCGGTTGTTGGCGTGAAACGGCGGGCAATCGTCTTGCCAATCACCGGGAAATACCTGGGAGAAACGATCAGGTCCAGATGCAGTTCATCGACCGCCTTGCCGACCACTGTACGCGACTTGATCAGCTCGATTTCCGTCACCGATTTGGATTCCCGCCCGAGGGCGGCGCCGAGGTCATCCAGGCCGGTAAGGCCGCTGGACTTCTTTTCCACCTGAACGAGTGCGTTGGCCTTGTAGACCGGTGTGGACAGCAGGCCATAGGCCAGGCTGGCAGCCATGGAAGTCACGGTGGCGCCAATGATCAGCCATTTGTTGTCGATCAGCGTGCCAAGCATGCCGAGCAAATCGATTTCATCGCCTTCCGGCGCTTCGGTTTTGAGCACAGTCTGATTTTGCATGTATCGGTTCAGGTCAGTTAACGTTTAATGCGGGCTGCCCAGGCGGCAACGCCTTCGGCGATTTGATCGTAGGCCAGGGCAAAGGCGGCTTCGCCACGACGATAGGGGTCGGCGATCTCGCGTTCGTTTTGCCACTTGCCGAGCAGGAAGACCTTACCCCGGGCTTCTGGCGCGATCGAGAGTATATGCTCAATGTGTGGTTTTTCCATAGCCAGAACGAGATCGACATGGCGCAGCATCTCCCGGGTCAGCATGCGTGCCGCATGCTTGTCGGTGGCATGGCCATGGGCTTTCAGCAGGCTGGCGGCCGTTGCTTCGACACCTTTGCCAACCAGCGCGCCTACGCCAGCCGAGGAGACTTGATGCTCCGGTTCCGGGAGTGCTGCGCGCAGCAGTATCTCCGCGGTGGGGCTTCTGCAGATGTTGCCGACGCATACGGTTAGAATTTTGTTAAACATGGCATCGGGGAGGTGAAAAGCCCTAAATTTTACACACTAGGATGTCGGAATTCGAACAATTTTCTGTCCTTGCGCTTTTTTTGGTATCTGGATTGAATATCTCCGGGTTAGAATGCGTTCGTTTTTGAACGCACTTCGCCGCATGACCGAACGACTACGAACTCAGCAGGACGATGTCCATTTTCGCATCCTGCGTTTGTTGCAGGACGACCCGCAGTTGAGCCAGCGCGAATTGGCAGAGAGACTGGGGGTGAGCCTTGGCAAGGTCAATTTCTGCATCCGGGCATTGCTCGACAAAGGCTTGATCAAGCTGCAGAACTTCCAGAACAGCCAAAAAAAACTGGCCTATTCCTATCTGTTGACGCCAAGCGGAATCGCGGAAAAAACGGCGCTTACCGCGTCCTTTCTGAAGCGCAAGATGCTTGAATATGAGCAGTTGAAAGCGGAGATCGAATCGTTGAAACAGGAGCAAGATAACGTCCTGCCTGGCTGATGTGTGGCAGCCAAACGCTGCAATCGGATAGATTTATTATTTTTAACAATTAACCATCAAGCAAATATGTTGACACTGGAAAGCGTAAAACTCGCAATTGTTGGCCTTGGATACGTTGGTTTGCCACTTGCCGTCGAGTTCGGCAAAAAACGCAGCGTGGTTGGTTTCGACATCAACGCCAAACGTGTTGCTGAACTTCAATCCGGTCAGGACCACACCCTGGAGGTCGAGCCCGAGGAACTCGGGCAAGCGTCCCATTTGAGTTACAGCACCGATCTGGAAGTCTTGCGTAACTGCAATGTCTTCATCGTCACCGTGCCGACACCGATCGACGAACACAAACGCCCTGATTTGACGCCCTTGGTCAAAGCATCGGAAACCATCGGCAAGGTGCTGAAACGCGGCGATGTCGTCATCTATGAGTCTACGGTCTACCCCGGTGCCACCGAAGAAGATTGTGTGCCGGTGCTGGAGAAAGCCTCCGGTCTGAAGTTCAACACCGATTTCTACGCCGGCTACAGTCCAGAACGGATCAATCCTGGCGACAAAGAGCATCGCGTCACGACAATCAAGAAGGTGACCGCTGGGTCTACGCCGGAGGTTGCCGATCTAGTCGATGCCCTGTATCGCGAAATCATCGTTGTTGGAACACACAAGGCGCCGAGCATCCGCGTTGCCGAGGCCGCCAAGGTTATTGAAAACACGCAGCGTGACGTCAATATCGCGCTGATCAACGAGCTTGCGCTGATTTTCAACAAGATGGGTATCGATACCGAGGCAGTTCTGCAGGCCGCTGGTACGAAATGGAATTTTCTGCCGTTCCGTCCCGGGTTGGTTGGCGGGCACTGCATTGGCGTCGATCCGTATTACCTCACCCACAAGGCACAATCGATTGGCTATCACCCGGAGATCATCCTGGCTGGCCGCCGCCTGAACGACAACATGGGAGCGTATGTCGTCTCCCAACTGGTCAAGGCGATGACCAAGCGCCGCATCCACGTTGATGGTGCGCGCGTTCTGGTGTTGGGGCTTACCTTCAAGGAAAACTGCCCGGATTTGCGCAACACGCGCGTTGTGGACATCCTGAAGGAACTCGCTGAATACAACGTCAAGGCTGATGTGTTCGACCCCTGGATTGACGGAGCCGAAGCCGAGCATGAATACGGAATTACCCCGATTGGTCAGCCGCAAGCGGGAGTCTACGATGCCGTGATCGTCGCTGTTGCGCATCATCAGTTCAAGGCCTTGGGAGCAGAAGGCATACGTGCCTTCGGCAAGCCGAACAATCATGTCCTTTACGATCTCAAGTACGTTCTGGACGCCAACCAATCCGACCTGCGCCTGTAAGCGAAAATCATGAGCACACAATACGAAATTCTGCGGGCGAACCTTCCGCAAAACCCCAAAGTCTGGCTCGTTACCGGTGTTGCTGGATTCATTGGCAGTAACCTCCTTGAAACTCTGCTGCTCCTGGACCAAACCGTGGTCGGGCTTGATAATTTCGCCACCGGACATCAGCGCAACCTGGATGAAGTAAAGACTCTGGTCAGTGCTGAGCAGTGGGCGCGTTTCCGCTTCATTGAAGGCGATATCCGCAAGCTGGACGACTGCCGGGAGGCCTGTGCGGGAATCGATTACGTCCTGCACCAGGCGGCGCTTGGCTCGGTGCCTCGCTCGATCAACGACCCGATTACCTCCAATGGCACGAATATTGATGGTTTTCTCAACATGCTGGTTGCTGCTCGCGATGCCGGCGTAAAGAGCTTCACATACGCGGCTTCCAGTTCAACCTATGGAGACCATCCTGGACTTCCCAAGATAGAAGACCGCATCGGCAAGCCGCTATCTCCGTATGCGGTAACCAAATACGTCAACGAGTTGTACGCGGATGTATTTGCCCGGTGCTATGACTTCCAGACCATCGGTTTGCGTTACTTCAATGTGTTTGGCAAACGGCAAGATCCCAATGGCGCTTACGCAGCAGTGATTCCAAAATGGACTGCTGCGATGATTCAGGGTGAAACTGTTTATATCAATGGTGACGGCGAAACCAGTCGCGACTTCTGCTATGTGGAAAATGCGGTTCAAGCCAACCTGTTGGCTGCCACCGCTACCGCTTCCGATGCCAGAAATCAGGTTTATAACGTTGCTGTCGGCGATAGATCCACATTGAATTTATTGTTCGGAACCTTGAAAGAGACGCTCGCCCAGAATGGCGTCGAATATTCTCAACCGGCAATTTACCGTGAATTCCGTGCGGGCGATGTGCGCCATTCGCAGGCCGAAATTTCTAAAGCGGCAAATTTGCTTGGCTATCATCCTCAGTACCGCTTCGCGCAGGGTGTCGCGGAGGCGATGCCTTGGTATGTAAAGTTTTTGCAGTTGAAATAGTACTAATTTATCAAAAATAAATAATTGCAAATATTTTTGTTGATATAAAATTTGGGGGTTGGTAAAAGCATACGTGTATAAGCTTGCGGCAAAGTAAACTGCGGTTAATTTTGTTAAAGTTTTAAATTGGATCGTTTGTTTTTAATAAAATGGAAACTTCTTGGCGGTTTTAATGCTTAAAAATGTTTCTTGGTTGTTTGTTGCCTCTGTTTTTGGGCAATTAATACAGTTTGTAATGCAGCCGTTATTGGCTAATGTTTATGATTTAGAGGCCTTTCGATTATTTGGAGAGGTTGTTTCGCTGGCGACTATTCTGGTTGTCTTTGCAACTTCTCAATTGCAAACATGCATTGTTCTTCTTGATGAAGAAAAGCGAGCACCTGCTCTAGTTGTTGGCTTGCTTTGGCTTTCTGCGTGGGTTTTTTTTGGTGGGGTGGCAAGTTTACTGTGGTTTTGGCTAATGGGTTTCTCTGTGGAAGATATGGAGAAGCTGTTTTGGATTTCATCTGCGGTTTTGGTGATTGGCTCCGCGAATTTGATCTCTGGATATTATTCTGGGGTTGGAGCTTTTCGAGTAAGTGCAAAGTTTAATTTTGCTAGGGCTGTATTTGTTCCTATGGGGCAGTTTTTTATAGGGGCGAGTTTTAAGCATTCAGGTTTGTTGATTGGCTACCTGCTTGGAGAAAGCTTGGTTCGACTGATTTTTTTTAAAACGTACTATTACAGGGCCCTTCGTAAAGTTAAGGAAGCTGCAAAGTGTATTTGGCTTGAATATAGAAAATTTTGTTTTGCTGGAACTATTCAGGAGTCTGTTTCAGTTCTTGTCTTAATGACCCCGTTGTATTTTTTTTCTACCCAATTTGGGTCTGCTATTGGAGGGAGTTATGCCTTCGCATTTAAGATTTCTTGGGCGCCCAGCGTATTAATTGCAACATCTGTCTCGGCGGTTCTGCTCAAGGTCTTGGCAGATTCAAGAGGGGATTGTGATTTTGGTTTTTTAAAGAATTTGTCTCAGGCTATTGTTGTTTTTATTGTGGTTTTGGTTGGTTATGTGATAATTTTGGTTCCAATATTGGAGTTGGTTCTTGAAGAAAAGTGGTTGGAAAGTATAGATATGATTTCCGTTGTGTCTGTTTGGGTTTCAGCTTACCTTGCTTCGTTAAAAGTTAGACAAATGTACAGAGTGTATGGCTTGCAGTTATGGCAGCTCATGGTTGAGATTTTTGTTTTTGTCATTGTCTTAACTGTTTTTAAAATTGCTGATGGTTGGCGAGAAGCTCTTTACCTTAGTACGGCGGTTGGTGTGTTTCAAAATATTGCTATATTTTTATTGTTTTTTGTTGCAATAAAGAATTTTAAATTAAAAGCAAAGGTCGAGAAATGAGGGCCATTTTTAGCGGATTGCTTGGTTTACCTTTTTTATTAGTAACGGCCCTGCCTTTGATTTCTGTTTATGCGTTTATTTCTTTTTATTTTGCCTTGCTGTTGATTTTTTTTAAAACATCGTGGCTGCGTTTGTATCCTTACGAAATCGCGATAGTTTTTGTGTCGGGTGTTTCTGTTATTTCTTGGTATTTAAATGACGGAGGTAATACTACCGTTTTAAGTCTTTATTTGTTGTGTTCTGTTGCCCTGATCTTTGTTGGGCGTTTTTGCGCTAACAGATTCAATAGGGTTGTTGTTGGTTTTTTTTATGTTGCAGGCGCTGCTGCGGCTTCTGTTATGTTGGTTCTTGATGATAGTATTCGGGCCAGTTTGTTCGGGTTAAATGCTAACTATGTTGCGTATTGTATCGCGATGGCAGGTGCGGTTGTTTTTGCTTTGGATACGGAGCTTGCTAGGCTTGCGGTCGCTCAGTACCGGGTGCCTCGGTTTTTGGTCTCTGTTATTTTGATGGGGTTGTTTTTTGGTGGGGTTTTAAAAACGGGATCGAGAGGGGCTGTTATTTCGCTTCTGTTTGTAACTCTGCTGTGGCTTTTTATCTACTTTCGAAAAAGGCCGTTATTTGGGATCGTTTTTGTCGCGCTCGCTGCGATTTTGGTGTATTGGGCTTATTTTGAGTTGCCAGATTACATTCAAAACCGATTGGTTTATGGTGATGACTCGTCTGGCGATATCAGTTCCGGGCGTTATGATGCATGGGCAGAGGCTTTGGATTTTGGGCTTGGAAATATTTTCTTTGGGATCGGTCCTGGGAATTTTGAAAATCTTAGTCTGTCTAAGATTTCGGTTCACAATTCATTTTTGAGTGTTTTTACAGAAGTTGGTTTGGTTGGGTTATTCTGGTATTTGCTCTGTCTGTTTGCATTTTTCGTTAAGCTTTTTCGGTATGGTCGGCTTAATAAAAATTCTCTTGGGATTGTTTTGTTCTTTTCATGGCTGCCTATTGCATTTACCGGGGTTTGGGAAGTGTCATTTGCATCTTGGCTTTTGTTTGGATGGTTTTCATCATATCTGATCGAAAATAAATTATCGGCTCATGGTAGTCATTAATTGGTTTTGTTAATGGTATGGCATTTGTTAAATAATTAGTTATTATCGTTATAATTTTATGCGGGAATGGATTGCTTACGTTGGCCCCTTTGCTTTTCCTTGGGGGCAGCCAGGGTCGCGCCGTGTTTATGGGGTGGCGCGTTCTCTTTTGGAGTGTGGCTACGACGTGGTTGTAGGCAGTGGGAGGTATCTACCGGGTAAGAGTCTATTGGTTGATGTTCCCTCTGGTTCAGGTATCTATTTTGAAGGTTCAGGAGAAGTTCCTGACGAGCATGCATCTAAATTTAGCAAGATTAAACTAGCTCTTTTGGATCAAGGAAAAGCAACCGTTAGTTGGCTCGAAAAACAACCCACGAAGCCAAAATGCATCATTACTTATGGGGGACTTTCCCCGTTCATGTATCGTGTTCAGCGCTGGGCAAATGCTCAATCCATTCCAGTAATCGCAGATGTAGTGGAGTGGTACGATGGGGCTCATATGATTGGAGGGCGGTTCGGGCCATTCCACTTGAGTTCTGAGCTCGCAATGAGGTGGTATTTTCCGAGGTGTCAAGGGGTAATCGCTATCTCATCGTTTCTCGAAAAATATTTTTCCGGAAGTTGCGTCACTACAAGAGTCCCCCCTTTGGTTGAAAGTGTTCGCCATGACTTTGGAACGAACAATTCAAAGCGGGGGCTGCGAGTTATATATGCCGGCACGCCGGGGAAAAAGGATTTGCTTGGCGTTGTTATGCGTGGCCTTTGCCGAGTCACAACCGATCCCGAGAAAATTGTATTGCAGATTATTGGGCCTTCGCAAAAAGACGTTGAAAATAATTTTGCGGGAAAGTTGCCAGCGAATATTGAAGTCGTAGGTCGGGTTCCCCAGCAGAATGTATCCGAGAGGTTGGCAAGTGCGGATTTTAGTGTGCTTTTGAGGGTTCCGGAGCGCTTCGCTCAAGCTGGGTTTTCTACGAAATTTGTGGAGAGCATGGCTGTCGGTACCCCGGTGATTGCTAATTTGACAAGTGATTTGGGAAGCTATTTGCGTGATGGCGAGAACGGAATTGTTTGCGCTGGCTTCACGGAGGAAAGCTTTTCGGTTGCCATTGAGCGGTTGCTGGCGATGGATTATGCGACCATAAGCAGTATGCGAAACGCTGCCGCGAATACCGCTAGAGATTTTTTCTGCAGTCATGCATATGTTGAACAGCTACGTGAATTTATTAACAAGGTTTGCGCGAAATGAGAGTTTTGGCGACGCTTATTTACCTCGTACGCCGAATTTGGAGGCGTGTTCTCATGTTGGCTATGAGGCCGCTTTTCAATAAATACGGGAAGAACTTTGTTTTTGATCCGGCAGGAATTTATTCGTTTGGAAATATCACTGTTGGTGATGATGTCAGCCTTGGCTTGCAAGCGACGATTTTGGCGGATAAATCTGTGGTTAGAATCGGTAGCTACGTTATGTTTGGTCCAAAAGTCACCGTCGTTGGTGGTGGACACAATATATCGATAGCCGGGGCGGTCATGGCGCATGTCCACGATAAATCCGGGAACGAAGACCTTGGTGTGATCATCGAGGACGATGTTTGGGTTGGCGCTCAAGCTATTATTCTGAGGGGCGTCAAAGTAGGACGTGGGGCGATTGTTGCCGCGGGCTCAGTTGTAACCAAGTCAATTCCTCCTTATGCAATTGTTGCGGGAAATCCGGCTAAGATTATTAGGTTTAGATGGGGGGTCGAGGATATTATCGAACACGAAAAGGCCTGTTACCCGGAGGCTGCTCGATTAACCAGAGATTATTTGCATCAGTGTATCGAGGGGTTTGAAATGTTGCCGAGGGCGATCAGACCCTATGATTAAGATTTGTCTCGTTTCACCGTTGCCTCCTCCTTACGGTGGTATTAGCCACTGGACTCAGTTGGTTGATGGTTATTCAAGAACTCAACCGGATATATCGTTGCGGGTTGTTGATACAGCTACTCGTTGGCGTGAGGTACACGATCTTGCTAGATGGAAGCGCGTTGTTTTCGGTGGGTTTCAGCTTTTACGCGATATATTTAGAGTTTTGATCTGTGTGATTTTTTGGCGGCCAGACGTCCTGCACATGACGACTTCCGGGCAACTCGGCTTGATACGAGATTTAGCAGTTGTCTTCATAGGAAATATATTCCGAATTCCGGTCGTTTACCACATTAGATTTGGGCGTTTGCCGGAGTTGTCGCTTGTAAAAAACATTGAATGGCGTGGATTTGAACGTGCCGCGCAATATTCTTCGCGCGTTATTGCTATTGATCAAGCAACTTTTGATACGGTTTCAAGATGTTTGCCAAAAGTTCCGATCGAATTGATACCCAACTGTTTTGATCCATCTGATTTTTCATGTGAAAGTCGGCCTTCAGCGATAGATGACAGAAAGACGGTGGTTTATTTGGGCTGGGTGATTCCCACTAAGGGAGTCGTCGAGTTGATTGAGGCATGGAAATTGGTTCGGAGTGAAGGGTGGCGCTTGGTTGTTGTTGGGCCAGGCGATACGGATTTTATTTCCGGCTTACGTCGGATTTGCGATACTGACGATGTGGAATTTGTTGGCGGAAAACCGCATTCTCAGGCGATTGAAATAATGCGCATGGCAGAGGTGTTTGTCTTGCCTAGTTATACTGAAGGTTTTCCAAATGTCGTCATCGAAGCGATGGCTTCTGGTTTACCTATCGTTGCAACATCGGTAGGGGCAATTCCAGAGATGATTGGCGACGGTAGAGGTGTTTTGGTTCCTCCCAGGGATAGTCTTGCTTTGGCGTCGGCACTCAGGGATTTAATTGATGATTCAACTTCAAGGCGGAGAATCGGTGAGTTGGCTAGAGATAAAGCATATAGGGATTACTCTATAGAAGCAGTTTTTGCGAGATATTTGGGTATTTGGCGAACTGTTTCTCGACCATCTGTCCGTTGATATTTGAAATTTTGCAGAGTCTTTTGGATTTTTTGAGGTGGATTTTATGTTTTCATCAAAAACGCTTTTGATTTCTGGTGGCACGGGTTCTTTCGGTAATGCGGTGCTTAAACGTTTTATTCAGAGCGATATTTCGGAAATCCGAATCTTCAGCCGCGACGAAAAGAAACAGGACGACATGCGCAAGCGTTACAACAACGCCAAGCTGAAGTTCTACATCGGTGATGTTCGCGATCCGCACAGCGTTGCGCAGGCGATGCGTGGCGTGGATTACGTTTTCCATGCTGCGGCGCTGAAGCAGGTTCCTTCCTGCGAATTCCATCCCATGCAGGCGGTGCGCACCAATGTCCTGGGGACGGAGAATGTTCTGACGGCCGCCGTTGATGCCGGCGTCAAGCGCGTGGTTTGCCTGAGTACCGACAAGGCGGTTTATCCGATCAACGCCATGGGGATTTCCAAGGCGATGATGGAAAAGGTCATGGTGGCCTCCAGTCGTAATCTGGAAGGTACCGGGACGGTCATTTGCGGTACCCGTTACGGTAACGTGATGGCGTCCCGTGGTTCGGTGATTCCCTTGTTTGTTGATCAGGTGCGCAACGGTCAGCCGATCACGATCACCGATCCGACGATGACGCGCTTCATGATGACGCTGGCCGATGCGGTTGATCTCGTCCTGTACGCTTTCGAACACGGCAACAACGGCGACATCTTCGTGCAGAAGGCGCCGGCGGCTACGGTGGATGTCCTGGCTCGCGCTGTTCTCGAACTGATGGGCAAGCCGGAACATCCGGTGAATGTCATGGGTACCCGCCACGGCGAGAAGCTTTACGAAGCGCTGCTGAGCCGCGAGGAAATGGCTTGTGCGGAAGACATGGGCGATTATTTCCGCGTGCCGCCGGACGGTCGCGATCTGAATTACTCGAAGTACGTGGATCAAGGCGAACAACGCCTGACGCAGACGGCGCACGGCGAGGACTACAACTCGCACAACACGACCCGGCTCGATGTCGAGGGGATGAAGAAGTTGCTGTTGAAGCTCGATTTCATGCAGAAGATTGCCCGCGGCGAGTACGCGGTTGCCGAGGAGTAATCCGATGAAGGTGCTGATCACTGGGGCAGCCGGCTTTGTCGGCCGGAACCTGCAGTTGTTCCTGGCGGAACGCAAGGATGTCGAGGTGGTTTCCTTCGAACGCGAGGACAGCCTGGATGACCTGCCGTCCAAATTGGCCGGTGTCGATTTCGTGTTTCACCTGGCTGGCGTCAATCGCCCGCAGGATCCGCAGGAGTTCGTGACCGGCAACACCGACCTGACGTCGGTATTGTGCGAAGCGGTCGGCCGTGCGGTGCGGGAAGGCGGCAAGGCGATTCCGGTGATTTACACTTCGTCGATCCAGGCGGATCGCGACAACCCTTACGGGCAGAGCAAGCTGGGGGCCGAGCAGGTCTTGCGCAACGCCGGTCAGGCGTTCGGGTTCCCGGTTTATCTCTTCCGTTTGCCGAATGTCTTCGGCAAGTGGTGCCGGCCGAATTACAACTCGGCGGTGGCCACTTTCTGCCACAACATCGCCCGCGATCTGCCGATCCAGGTCAACGATCCGGCGGCGCCTGTCACTCTGGTTTATATCGACGATGTCGTCTCCCGTTTCATCCAGTTGATGGACGGTGCCGATCCGCAGTTCACGCCGGAGGGCTTTGTCACGGTGACGCCGCAGTACTCGACGACGGTTGGCGAGCTGGCCGGACTGATCCGCTCCTTCCGGGAAAGTCGCAATACGCTGATTACCGAGCGTGTCGGCACGGGCTTGGTGCGCGCCCTGTATTCCACCTATGTCAGCTATCTGCCTAAGGAGGCGTTTGCCTACCCGGTGACGCAACATGGCGACGCGCGGGGTGTCTTCGTCGAGATGCTCAAGACGCCGGATTGCGGCCAGTTTTCTTTCTTCACGGCACATCCGGGGATCACCCGCGGTGGGCATTATCACCACACCAAGACCGAGAAGTTCCTGGTCATCAAGGGCAAGGCGCGCTTCAAGTTCCGTCACATGCAGAGCGGCGAGTGCTACGAGCTGTTCACATCCGGAGAGAAATCGGAGATCGTCGAGACGGTTCCCGGCTGGACCCATGACATCACCAATGTCGGCGATGACGAGATGGTCGTCATGCTGTGGGCCAACGAAATCTTCGACCGCGAGCATCCGGATACTTTTGCTGCGCCGCTCTGAACAAATCACTTTTCGAACGCATAACGATGAAAAAACTCAAAGTCATGACCGTGGTCGGTACCCGGCCGGAAATCATTCGCCTGTCGCGTGTGCTGGCGCGCCTCGACGAGCATTGCGAGCACGTGCTGGTGCATACCGGGCAGAATTACGATTACGAGCTGAACCAGGTCTTCTTTGATGACCTGGGCGTGCGCAAGCCGGATCATTTCCTGAACAGCGCGAGCGGCAGCAGTGGCGCGGCGCATACCATCGGCAACCTGATCATCGCCGTGGATCAGGTGCTGGCGACCGAGAATCCGGAAGCGATGCTGGTGCTGGGCGATACCAACAGCTGCCTGGCGGTGATCCCGGCCAAGCGGCGCAAGATCCCGATTTTCCACATGGAAGCCGGCAATCGTTGTTTCGACCTGCGCGTGCCCGAGGAAACCAACCGTCGTATCGTCGACCACACGGCCGACATCAATCTGACCTACAGCACCATCGCCCGCGACTACCTGCTGCGTGAAGGTCTGGCGCCCGACCAGGTGATCAAGACCGGCAGCCCGATGTTCGAAGTCCTGAATCACTACCGGCCGCGGATCGAGGCGTCGGATGTACTGCAGCGCCTGGAGCTGCAGCCGGAAGGCTACTTCGTGGTCAGCGCCCACCGCGAAGAGAACATCGAGTCGGAGCGCTGCTTCTCCAAGCTGGTTGCGGTGCTCAACGCGGTGGCGGAAGACTACAACCTGCCGGTCATCGTTTCGACGCACCCCAGGACGCAAAAGCGCGTCGATGCAACGGGCGCCAAGTTCCACCCGATGGTGCGCCTGCTCAAGCCGCTGGGTTTCCACGATTACGTCAAACTGCAGCTTTCGGCCAAGGCGGTGTTGTCGGATAGCGGAACGATCAACGAGGAATCGTCGATCCTCAATTTCCCCGCGCTCAACCTGCGCGAAGCCCACGAACGCCCGGAAGGCATGGAAGAGGCCGCCGTGATGATGGTGGGCCTGGAAGTCGAGCGCGTCCGCCAGGGGCTGTCCATCCTCCAGACACAGCCGCGCGGCGAAACCCGTGGCCTGCGCCTGGTCGCGGACTACAGCATGCCCAATGTCTCCGACAAGGTGCTGCGCATCATCCACAGCTATACCGATTACGTGAATCGGGTGGTCTGGAAGCGGTACTGAAACGTGCGCGTTCTGTTGCTGACCCAATGGTTCGATCCGGAACCCGTTCCCAAAGGCTTGGCTTTTGCGCGAGAACTGATGCGCCAAGGGTGTGAGGTTGAGGTGGTGACGGGTTTCCCGAATTACCCGGGAGGCAAGCTATATCCAGGTTATCGTGTTCGAGCGATTCAGCGGGAGGAAATCGATGGCGTGAGAATCACCCGGGTGCCGCTTTATCCGAGCCATGATTCTTCTGCTATCCGACGCATTGCCAATTACCTGAGTTTTTCAGCTTCCCTGTTGTTCTATACCCTCTTCGGAGCACGTCGGGCTGACGTGATTTATGCCTATCATCCGCCGTTAACTGTCGGGGTTGCTGCGGGCATTGTCAGGTTGCTTCGGCGTATTCCGGTGGTTTACGACATCCAGGATATGTGGCCTGACAGCTTGCGAGCATCAGGTATGTTGGGCAACGAGAAAATTCTTGCGGTGGTGGAGAGAGTCTGCCAGTGGGTTTACCGAACGGTGGACAAAATCGTCGTGCTATCTCCGGGGTTCCGGAATCTCCTGACCAGCCGTGGTGTTGACGAGCGAAAAATCGAGGTGATCTATAACTGGTGCGATGAGTCGTCAATATTCAACGCGGCGGAAATTGGCGAACGTACTAGCATCCTGCCCGAGGGCTTTAACATCTTGTTTGCCGGGACGATGGGCAAGGGGCAAGGGCTGGCATCCGTGCTAAGAGCTGCTGAAATCGTTAGGGATATGGCCCCCAAGATTCGTTTTGTTTTTCTGGGAAGCGGTACCGAATGCGAGTTGCTCAAAGAACAGGCCCAAAGCAGTGGGCTTGAGAATGTACTTTTCCTGCCACGCGTGCCGATGGCGGAAGTCGGCGCGGTGTTGCAGGCTGCGGATGCCCTGCTGGTTCATCTGAAGGACGACGAGCTTTATCACATTACGATTCCATCCAAGACACAGGCTTACATGGCGGCAGGGAAACCAGTCCTGATGGCGGTGAGCGGTGACGCTGCAGATTTGGTCAATGTTGCAGGATGCGGACTGACAGCGCTTTCCGAGAATCCGGATTCCATTGCTGAAGCAGCAATGGCGCTCGCAAAAATGTCGAGCAGTGAACTGGCAGCAATGGGCAAGGCCGGACAGGATTATTACTGGCGGGAGTTATCCCTCTCGGCAGGTGTAGCGCGTTTTAAGCGAATTTTTTCAGGTATTGCCCGAGACCGTCGTTGATTCGCGGGTTTGAAAGGAAGAGGGAACATGACGATTCTCGTATTGGCGCCACATGCCGACGATGAGGTTTTGGGCATGGGGGGAACTATCGCCCGCTTTGCGAATCAGGGCAAAAGAGTTGTTGTCGCTGTCTTGACCGGGCATGGGGAGGATAAGCATCCTCTTTGGGAGCCGGCAATGTGGGACCGCATTCGTGGGGAGGCAAAGGAAGCTTGTGCTGGGCTCGGAGTAGCGGATTTGCTTTTTCGAGAGCTGCCAGCAGCTTGTCTGGATAATGTGCCGGCTTGGCGAATCAATCAGGTTGTGACCAGCGTTCTGAAAGAGGTTCAACCCGAAGAGGTCTACATACCGTTTTCTCACGATTTGCATCAAGATCATCATGCGATTGCATACGCCGCGACTGTCGCATGTCGTCCATATCTCGAAATGGGGCGTCAAGTCAAGCGGGTTTTGGCTTATGAGACGCTGTCCGAGACCCACCTTGCTCCTCCCTATCTTGTGCCTCCATTTCAACCGAATGTCTTCGTTGATATTTCCGATTCTTTGGAAAAAAAGCTCGATGCGATGAGGCGCTATGCTTCCCAACTTCAAGCCGATCATCTGCCGCGTTCAATTGAGGCGTTGCGGGCCTTGGCACGTGTTCGCGGTACCCATATCGGTGTTGAAGCGGCAGAAGCTTTCGTTTTGCTAAGGGAGAGCATTTAATGCGCAACGGTTTTTGGGGGAAGTTCGGTAAGCGCGCTTGCGATCTAGCGCTGGCGCTTGGGATCGTTTTGCTTCTTTGGCCATTGTTGCTTGTCGTAGCTATATTGGTTCGTTTGAAACTCGGATCGCCGGTGATCTTTTCGCAAACTCGCCTTGGTCGAGGTGCCACAGAATTCAGGTTGTACAAGTTCCGCTCGATGACCGATGCTCGTGGTCCGGATGGAGAGCTTTTGCCGGATGAAGTCAGGCTGACACGCTTCGGACGTTTGTTGCGCAGTACGAGTCTCGATGAACTTCCGCAGATTGTTAACATCCTGAAGGGAGAAATGAGTTTTATCGGTCCCCGAGCAACGCTTCCGGCGTACAAATCACAACTACTTGAAAAGTATCCGGAGAGATTTGAAGCGATTCCTGGAATTACCAGTCTTCCTGCGATTCGGGGGAGGAATTCCCTGGATTGGGATCAGAAATTTTCTCTTGATGTCGAATATGTCCGGCGCTTCGGTTTCAGGATGGATCTCGAAATTTTTCTGAAGACAATTCCCGTCGTCCTGGGGCGAGAAGGGATTTCTATGCCCGGGCAGGCGACGGCAACCCGTTACGATCAGCATGCCAATAAAAAAAACTGATTTGGAGACTATTTGATGTATTTCGATATCAAGGATAAAAATACACTTCTCGACAAGGAAGAGGAAATTAGTCAGCTTTTCCTGGACTCGTTCGGAAAACCACTATCCCGCGATGAGTGGCGTTGGTTTTATATCGATAATCCAGTAGGCGATCCATACGTTTCACTCTTTTATGAAAATGGGAAATTACTCGGGCATTATGCAGTTCTTCCCACTCGCTTGAATTTTCGCGGGAACTCTTTCATTGCCTATCGTTCGATGACGACCATGGTTCATCCGGATGGTAGAGGGAAGGGGCTATTCACCGAGTTGGCCAAGCGGGTTTATTCGATGCTCGAAGCTGATGGGGCGTCGATGGTTTATGGTTTTCCGAACGCGAATTCGGCGCCTGGTTTTATAAAAAATCTCGGCTGGACGCTTTTGGTTCCAGATCGTGTCTTCGATTTTTCCGGAAGCGAAATTCTTGATAATCCTGAGTTGCAGGCAGCTTTGCTGAAGAGCGCTGTTATTGAATGGGACTCCATTGATGAGGCGCAAGAAAAATGGCGGCTTGCAATGCCAGGGGTGACGATAAAAAGAGAACCTGGGCTTGTGCTCAAGGAGTACCAGGGATGTTGGAATGTCTTACATATTGATTCGTCTGGGTTGTTGTCGATGGAATCTGATGCGATATATCGAGTTCTGCTTGACAAGAGTTTTTCTAATTCTGATTCTGGCGAAATTGGGTTGTTTGATTATCAGTTTGGGTTTCGTATTTTCGATGAGAAATACAGTGGATCTGATTTTCGTCGTGAATTGATAATGTCGGACGTTTTTTAGTTGTGAAATCCAACTATTGTTTTAATAATTTTTCTGGACTTGGTTGTGAAAAATAATATCTACGGAGTTTATGGGGCGAGCGGATTTGGGCGGGAGGTTATGCCTGTTGTCCGTGCACAATTGCAATCTTCCGGTGTTTCCGCTGATCGTATATATTTTGTTGATGACAATCCGGAAAGCTCGTCAATTAATGGGCACAAAGTACTCTGTTTTAAGGAGTTTGTCGAAGAAGAGGCCGCTGACCGCTTCGTTGTGCTCGCGATAGCGGACGGTGGGATTCGAGAAAAGCTTGCTGGCAAATGTTCTGAATCCGGGGTCAAGTTTTTTAGTGCTGTTGCGAACAATGTTGTACTAATGGACGCGGTGGATATTGGAGATGGGGCCATCCTTTCCCCTTTTGTGACGATTACTTCTAATGTCAAGATTGGTTGCGGGTTTCATGCCAATATATATAGCTATGTAGCGCATGACTGTGTGATTGGTGATTACGTAACTTTTGCACCCTCGGTGTGTTGCAATGGTAATGTGGTGATCGAAGATCATGCCTACATCGGAACTGGAGCAATTCTTCGACAAGGGCGGCCGGGTAATCCTCTCGTCATTGGTCGCGGTGCGGTGATTGGCATGGGGGCAGTAGTGACTAAAAATGTTCCTGCTGGAATCACTGTGGTTGGTAATCCTGCGCGGCCTTTGCAGAGGGGGTGACATGAAAACTGTGGTTATTGGTTCAGGTACGATGGGAACGGGGCTTGTACAGTTATTTGCTCAATCTTCATCAATTGACGCAGTAGTCTGGAAAGTATCCGCCCTCGAAAAAGGCGAAATTGCCTTGCGCTCGGTGCTGAAGCGCTGGGAATCTTTGCTTGAGAAAGGCAGGATTTCGAGCTCCGATTTTGATTGTTTTAAAGATAAAATCAAAATTGCTTTGAAATATGATGATCTGGCGGAATCAGATTTGATTGTTGAAGCAGTTGCCGAGCAGATGGCGGTGAAGAAGGCGATTTTCAGAGAAGTATCTATTCATGCTTGCGGCAATTCTATTTTGGCATCAAATACTTCATCGTTGTCTATTACTGAAATTGCTTCGGTAACGCGTAATCCCGCTAACGTTATCGGTCTTCATTTTTTCAATCCAGCACCAGTCATGGCGCTAACTGAAATCGTTTCCGGGATACTTACCTCGGAAGAAACTAGACAGTTTGCCTACAACTTCTCTGTCGCCCTTGGTAAAAAGCCTGTTTTTGTAAACGAAGCGCCGGGATTTGTTGTGAACAGAATGTTAATTCCGATGATCAATGAAGCGATTGGGGTATTGGCCGAAGGGGTTGCCTCCGCTATGGATATCGACTCCGCAATGTGTAATGGTGCTAATCATCCAATCGGCCCGCTAGCATTGGCTGATTTGATTGGTAATGATGTGTGCCTGTCAATCATGGAAGTGTTGCATTCAGAAACAGGCGACCCAAAATATCGAGCTCATCCCTTATTGAGAAAAATGGTGAGAGGTGGATTGCTCGGCCGGAAAACCGGAAACGGTTTTTTCGATTACAGTGCATAAACAGAGTTTTTCAATGATTTTAGGTTTCTAGCCCCCTTTGATGGTCGGTTTTTAGAAATGATTTAAAAGGTTTTTTCATGTTGAATACCCCGTTTTCCCCTTGGCCAAGTTTTACACAGGAAGAGGCCGAAGCAATCTCGCGTGTCTTGCTTTCGAACAAAGTTAATTACTGGACGGGCCAGGAATGCCGCGAGTTTGAGAAAGAGTTTGCGACCTGGTGTGGCAGCGAGTACGCGATTGCTCTGGCAAACGGTACGTTGGCACTTGATCTGGCCTTGAAAGTCCTGGATATCGGTCCGGGCGACGAAGTGGTGGTGACCTCGCGTACCTTCCTGGCTTCGGCCTCCAGCATCGTGACGGCCGGGGCTGTACCGGTTTTCGCCGATGTGGATCGCGATTCCCAGAACATTACGGCTGATACCGTTCGGGCGGTTCTGACTCCGCGTACGCGGGCGATCATCTGTGTGCATTTGGCCGGTTGGCCGTGCGAGATGGATGAGATCATGGCGCTGGCTGAGGAAAAGGGGTTGTACGTCATTGAGGATTGCGCCCAGGCGCATGGCGCGCGCTACAAGGGGCGGGCGGTTGGCTCGATAGGCCACTTCGGGGCATGGTCCTTCTGTCAGGACAAGATCATGACCACAGGTGGCGAGGGTGGCATGTTGACGATGAATCGGCGCGATTGGTGGAAAAAAGCCTGGTCATACAAGGACCATGGCAAATCCTGGGATGCCGTGTACGAGCGTGAACATCCGCCGGGCTTTCGCTGGGTGCACGAGTCGTTCGGCACCAACTGGCGGATGACGGAGTTGCAGGGGGTGATTGGTCGCATACAACTGTCGCGGATGCCTGAGTGGCATGCAGCCCGCAAAGCAAATGCACTACGATTGGCTGATGCGGCTGAGGCTTGTCCGGCGTTGCGGGTGCCGTTGCCGGCTGCCGAGGTGGAACATGCATGGTACAAGTTCTATATGTTCGTTCGTCCCGAGATGCTGGGGGTGGGCTGGTCCCGTGATCGCATCATGGCGGAAATCAATGCGGCTGGAGTTCCGTGTTACTCCGGTTCGTGCTCCGAGGTCTATCTGGAAAGAGCCTTTGATGGAACCGGTTGGCGGCCCGAGCCCGGTTTGGCGGTGGCACATGAGCTTGGCGAGACGGCATTGATGATGTTGGTTCATCCCACCCTGAGCGATGTGGAGATTGGTAAGGCCGGAGAGGTGTTGCGCGATGTCATGGCTCGTGCCACCTGCTGATTTCGAGCATTGGTGTGGTTTCTGCTGAGCGATGGATTGACAGTTCTTTACATTTGAGTCTGCATGCTAGAATGCTAACCCGAACGTAATTCATGAGCTCGGCTTTGGACAAGAACGCAAAAATAGAAGGTGACCAGGTAAGTAGGTGCGGTGGGTTTTGTCATCCTTTGCTGAAGCTTTCCTGGGGACAGAAGCGAGGTCTGCAGGTTGCGGTTGATGTGGTACTGATCTGGGTGGCTTTGTGGCTCGGACTTTTTGTTCGTTTCGATACGGCCTTTCCCATTGATCCTCTTGGGCGCCATGCCTGGCTGTTCATCTCGGTGCCACTATTTACGATCCCGATTTTCGTTGTTGCCGGGATGTATCGCGCAGTTGTTCGCTATTTTGGTGCGCGGGCCTTGCTCACGGTGTTCAAGTCGGTTTTTCTCTCCGCTGCGATATTGGCACTGGTGATTCTCTGGCGGGGGCAATCTCCAGCTTGGGTGGTGCCGCGTTCATTGCCCATCCTTTATGGCGCATTCGCACTCCTGATGATCGGCGGTGTCCGGGTTGCGATGCGCGTTCTCCTGAGTCAGACCGTTTCCACGCGTGTCGAGGCCAATCATGTCTCCGAGTTGCCGCGTGTTGCCATCTACGGCGCCGGCAGTGCGGGGCAGCAGCTTTTGACTTCACTGCGCATCGGCCGGGAGATGCAGCCGGTGGCTTTCCTCGACGACGATGGCGATCTGGTCGGGCGCGCCGTTGACGGGACCCCGGTGTTTTCTGGCCAGCAGATTGGCGAGATGATCAAGCGCACCGGGGTCAAGGAAGTGCTGCTGGCCCTGCCTTCAGTCAGCCGTAACCGGCGGCGGGAAATTCTCAACGAACTCGGTAAATTTCCCCTGCATGTGCGCACGGTGCCGGGGTTCATGGATCTGGCCAGCGGCCGCGTGAAGGTCAATGATTTCCAGGAAGTCGATATTTGCGATTTGCTGGGAAGGGAGCCGGTGGCGCCGGACACCGCCCTGTTCGAGCATTGCATCCGCGAGCAGGTGGTGCTGGTCACCGGTGCCGGCGGTTCGATCGGTTCCGAACTTTGCCGCCAGGTGATGACCAGCGCGCCGCGAATTCTGATTCTCTTCGAGCATTCGGAGTATTCGCTGTATGCCATTCATGGCGAGTTGGAGCATTTGATCCGGGAGCGTTCCCTGGATACGCGCTTGATCCCCATCCTGGGCTCGGTCGGCAATTTCGGGCGCTTGCTGGACGTGATGCAGACCTGGCAGGTCAATACGGTTTACCACGCCGCGGCTTACAAGCACGTGCCGATGGTCGAGTACAACGTGGCCGAGGGCTTCTTCAACAACACGATGGGCACCTTGCACACGGCGCAGGCGGCCATGGTGGCCGGCGTGCAGAATTTTGTCCTGGTTTCCACCGACAAGGCGGTGCGCCCGACGAACATCATGGGCTGTACCAAGCGCATGGCGGAACTGGTGTTGCAGGCGCTGGCGCGCGAGCCGCAGCCGGCGCTGTTCCGCGATTATGGTCAGGTCAGGGTACGCAATCAGACGCGGTTTACGATGGTGCGTTTCGGCAACGTGCTGGGTTCTTCCGGTTCCGTCATTCCGGTTTTCCGCGAGCAGTTGAAAAACGGCGGGCCGCTGACGGTGACCCATCCGGAGATCACGCGCTACTTCATGACCATTCCCGAAGCGGCGCAACTGGTGATCCAGGCGGGATCGATGGGCGAGGGTGGCGACGTGTTTGTTCTCGACATGGGCGAACCGGTAAAGATCGTCGAACTGGCGGAAAAGAAGATTCGCCTCTCCGGTTTTACCGTGCGCAACGCCGAGAATCCCAACGGCGATATCGAGATTGTGTTCACCGGCCTGCGTCCCGGTGAAAAGCTCTACGAGGAATTGTTGATCGGTGACGATGTTCTGCCGACGCAACACCAGATGATCATGCGCGCTCAGGAAGCTTACATTTCCTGGGATGAGTTGAAGCAGAAGCTGCAATCGACCATTGATGCGATCAAGAGTGACGACTACACGGTTGTCCGGGCGCGTATCCAGGAACTGGTGATCGGTTATCGTCCGGAAGCCCGTATCTGCGACCTGATTTACGCCGAGCGCCAGGCGTTGCCCAAGGTGGCTTGAGTCTGGTTACTGGCGGAGCGGGTTATATCGGCTCCCGTTCTGTGGTTGAATTGCTGGGATGTGGTGAATCCGTCCTGGTTTTGGACAACCAGAGTAACAGTGGTCGGCGCTTGCGCGACAGGATTGAGCAGATTGCTGGCCGCATGCCAGCCTTTCTGCTCGATAAAATTTGTCGCTGCTCATGAAATCATCCTCAACATCATCCGCTCCGACAACACTCATACCGCCAAAGCCAGCTTGCACGTTAAGCGGAATGCTACCGCCCTGAGAGATGACCTCAGAATGAACATGCTTGGATTCAGGTTATTATGCTAAGCGAGTGCGGAGGCGCTAGCGGAGATATCATGTGTGTGGTCTAAATGGATAATAGAAGTAAACAGATTTGGTTTTGGTTTAAATTTGCCAACCCGCATATTGCGGGGCTAGCGGCAGCGTTAGCTGATCGTGGTTACAGTGTTATTTTCGTTACGGAAGAATCGATTCCGCTTGAGCGTGTTGAGCTTGGTTGGGTTGTCCCGGATTTGGGAGATGCAAGGCTGATTTACGCGCCTACTAAGGCTGAGACCATAAAACTAGCCTCCCAAGCGCCGAAGGATTCAGTTCATATCTGCCATGGAATTCGTGCTAACGGTTTAATCCAGTATGCCCAGAAAACGTTTGCTCAAAATGGCATATCTCACTGGGCCTTGATGGAGAAGGCTAACGATTTAGGCTGGCGAGGCGTATTAAAGAGGATTGTGTATAGGCGATTGTTTTTTTTGTGGAAGCATCGCATTTCTGGGGTGCTTGCCATTGGTTACCGTACGCCAAATTGGTTGAAGCAACAGGGGTTTTTGGAAGAAAAAATTTTTCCTTTTGCATATTTTCTGCCAGAGTCCATTAACAAGCAGAAGCCTGATGTTGATCGGGAAGGTTTGTTTCGTTTTGTATTTGTTGGCCGTTTTATTGAGCTTAAGTGCGTGGGTTTGCTTATCTCAAGTTTGGCGAGAGCCAATCTGGATAATTTTGAACTTATGGTTGTCGGTTCAGGTCCTTTGGAGGACGAGTTAAAGCTGGCCGCAGAAACCATTCTAGGTCGGGATTGCCTGCGCTGGGTCGGCCGGGTATTAATGACTGAAGTCGCTCAGCTTGTTGAACAAGCGGACTGCCTCGTGCTGCCAAGTATCCACGATGGTTGGGGGGCTGTGGTTTCGGAGGCGCTTATGGTGGGCACTCCCGTGATTTGTAGCGATGCCTGTGGATCGGCCGAGGTTGTCAAGGCAAGCGGGGTTGGTGGGGTGTTTCGTAGTGGAGACGAAAGCGAACTGACCTGTTTGTTACGAGATATGGTTAAAAGGGGGAGGCAATCAGGGCGAGAAAGGGCGCGTCTGGCCGAGTGGGGCACGAAGAATCTCGGAGTAAACGCAGGAGCAGATTACCTTGTCGAAATTCTGAATCATGGTTCAAGTTCGGTTGCTAAACCGCCCCTTCCTTGGTGTCGGTACTGACAAAGAGCCCTTCTTGCTAGGTTGGCTGAGATCCGTTATCTCAAGTTGAGCTCCTGCAGGATGGTGGCCGAGATTTCCTCGATCGATTTGGTCGACGAGTCGAGCCAGCGGATACCTTCGCGGCGCATCATCTTTTCGGCCTCGGCGATCTCGTAGCGGCAGTTCGGTAGCGCGGCGTATTTGCTGCCGGCGCGGCGTTCCTCGCGGATCTGGTGGAGGCGTTCGGGCTGGATGGTGAGGCCGAACAGCTTGCCGCGGTGCTTTTCCAGCGTGCCGGGCAGACGACCGCGGTCGAAGTCTTCCGGGATCAGCGGGAAGTTGGCGGCTTTCAGGCCGAACTGCATGGCCAGGTAGAGCGAGGTCGGCGTCTTGCCGCAGCGCGAGACGGCGACCAGGATGACGTCGGCCTCCTCGAGGTCGCGGTCGGTGATGCCGTCGTCGTGGGCCAGCGTGTAGTTGATCGCCTCGATCCGCTTCTTGTATTCCGAACTTTCCGCCGTGCCGTGCGAGCGGCCGACGGTGTGGCTGGACTTGCGGCCGAGTTCGACTTCCAGCGGGGCGAGGAAGGTTTCGAAGTAGGACAGGCAGAAGGCGTCGGCCTGGTGGATGATCGTCGCCAGGTCCTGGTTCACTAGCGTGGTAAAGACGATCGGCCGCATGCCGTCGGCTTCGCCCTGCGCGTTGATGCGCTGCAGCGTTTCCTGAGCTTTGTCGATGCTGTCCAGGAAGGGGACGCGGATTTGCCGGAACTCGACGTCCTCGAACTGGGTCAGCAGGCTGTGGCCGAGGGCTTCGGCGGTGAGGCCGGTGCCGTCGGAGATGAAGAATACGGTGCGTTTGATCGGATTGGGCATGATGGCGGGGGATTCTAGCCGCTGTTGCGCAGGCCGGCGGCGATGCCGTTGATGGTGATGTGGATGCCGCGGGCGACGCGCTCGTCGCCGTCGCCGGCTCGGTGGCGCTTGAGCAGTTCGACCTGCAGGTGGTTGAGCGGGTCCATGTAGGGTGCGCGTAGCTGCAGCGAGCGCTTGAGCATCGGGTTGTCGGCGAGGAAATCGTCCTGTTCGAGGATGGCCAGCAGGTGGCGGCGGGTCAGTTGCCATTCGGCGACGATGCGGCCGAAGATGCGTTCGCGCAGCTCATTGTCGGCGACCAGCTCGGCATAGCGCGAGGCGATGGCGAGGTCGGTCTTGGCCAGCACCATGTCCATGTTCGAGAGCAGGCTCTGGAAGAAGGGCCAGGACTTGAGCATGCGGCGCAGCGTCGCCAGACCATCGGGGTTTTCCGCCAGCCAGCCGTCGACGGCGCTGCCGAAGCCGTACCAGCCGGGCAGCATGAGCCGGCATTGCGCCCACGAGAAGACCCAGGGAATCGCCCGCAGGTCCTCTATGCGCTCGGAAGCCTTGCGCGATGCCGGGCGACTGCCGATGTTGAGCGAGGCGATTTCGGAAACCACCGTCGATTGCCGGAAGTAGGTGGTGAAGCCCGGGGTTTCATAGACCAGGCCGCGGTAGGCGCGGAAGGCGCGCTGCGACAGTTCGTCCATCACGCCGTGGAACTGGCTGGCCGGCTCGACGCGGTTTTCGTGGTCGGTGAGGCTGGCTTCCAGGGTGGCGGCGAGCAGCACTTCGAGGTTGCGGCGGCCGGTGTCGGGGTTGCCGTACTTGGTCGAGATGACTTCGCCCTGTTCGGTCAGGCGGATCTGGCCGGAAACGGCGCCGGCCGGCTGGGCCAGGATGGCGTGGTAGGACGGACCGCCGCCGCGGCCGACCGAGCCGCCGCGGCCATGGAACAGGCGCAGGCGGATACCGTGTTCGGCAAAGGTTTCGGCGAGCTGGATTTCGGCTTTGTAAAGCTCCCAGCCCGAGGTCAGGAAGCCGCCGTCCTTGTTGCTGTCCGAGTAGCCGAGCATGACCTCGTGTTCGTCGCCGCGGGCGCTGACCAGGCGGCGGTAGGCGGGCAGCGCGAACAGCCAGTCCATGATGGCGGCGCTCTTCTGCAAGTCCTCGATGGTTTCGAAGAGCGGGATGATATTGACGTCGAGCGCCGGTTCCGGGCCCGGCCGCAGCAGCCCGGCTTCCTTGAGCAGCAGCGCCAGTTCGAGCAGGTCGGAGACGCCGTCGGTCTTCGAGATGATGCTGTTGGGCAGGGCAGCGCTGCCGTATTTCTCGCGCAGTTCGCGGGCGGCGAAGAAGATCGCCAGTTCGCCGCGGCTTTCCTCGTCGTAGTTCAGCCAGGGCGAATAGAGCGGGCGCGGCGAGGCAATCTCGGCGCACAGCAGGTCGATCCGCTCGTTTTCGGAAAGCGCCTCGTAGTCCGGGCAGCGGCCAGCGGCGGCGAGCAGGGCGGCGACGGTGCGGGCGTGCACTTCGGAATTCTGGCGCAGGTCGATCGGCGCCAGGTGGAAGCCGAACACCTGCACGGCGCGCAGCAGCCGGCGCAGACGGCCGCCGGCGAGGCGGGCGCCGCCGTTGAGCTTGAGCGAGCTGGCGAGCACCTTCAGTTCGTGGCGCAATTCGCCCGGGTTGGCGTAGGGCTCGGCCTGGCCGATTTCGTGGCGCACCGGCTCGACATGGTCGAGGGCGCGGGCGGTGGCGGCGAGGCGGGCGTAGATGCCGGACAGCGCGCGGCGATAGGGTTCGTCGATACGTTGCGGCGAGCGGTCGGGCGATCTTTCGGCGAGCGCCCGCAGTTCCGGGGTGATGTCGACGAGAAGTTCGGAGAGCGGCAGCTCGCCGCCCAGTTCATGGACTTCGTCGAGGTAGTGGTTGATGACGGCGGCCGATTGCAGGCGCAGCGCCTCGCGCAGGATGTCGGCGGTGACGAAGGGATTGCCGTCGCGATCGCCGCCGATCCACGAGCCGACGCGGAAAAAGGGCGGCAGCGCCCAGCGCTGTTCCGGGTAGCGTTTCTGCAGTTGTTCGGTGGCCTGGATGTAGAGGCGCGGCAGTTCGCTGAAGAAGGTTTCCTTGAAATAGCTGATGCCGTTCTTGACCTCGTCGATCACCTTGAGCCGGGTCGGGCGCAGCATGCGCGACTGCCACAGGGTGAGGATGGCGTTGGCCAGCGCCAGTTCGTTGTCGGCTTCCTCTTCCGGCGTCAGTTGCAGGCGTTCGCGTTGGTCGAGCAGGCGGGCGATGTCGCGGTGATTGCGCAGCAGGCTCTGGCGCTGGACTTCCGTCGGGTGCGCGGTGAGCACCGGGGCGACCAGCGCGTGGGCGAAGAAATCGGCGATGGCTGCGGGTGAAACCCGGGATTCGGCCAGCGCGTCGAGCGCGAACAGCAGACTGCCTTCGCGCGGCGGCGCGGCGACCAGGTCGTGGGCGCGGCGGCGGCGGATGTGGTGTTCGTCTTCGGCAATGTTGGCCAGTTGCAGGAAATAGCTGAAGGCGCGGACGACGGCCTGGGTGGTGTCGCGCGGCAGCGGATCGAGCAGCGCGGCGAGTTCGGCGCGGCTCGCCGGGTCGCCGTCGCGGGCGAAGCGGATGGCGGTCTGGCGGACCTTTTCGACGGTTTCGAAGACGCTGTCGCCTTCCTGGTCGCGCACGGTGTCGCCGAGCAGGCGGCCGAGCAGGCGGATATCGGTGCGCAGGGGTTCGTCCTTGCGCGGATCGGACGCGGAATCAGACATGGAAATTCCCGGGGAGAAGAAAACGAAACAGCGGCGATTGTAGCCAGTTGTCCGCCGCTCATGGGCGGGCAATGCCGCCGGGGTGGGCCCCGGCGGCGGTCTTGCTTAGTGGAAATGCACTTCGTCGTGGCCGGCAGCGGGCGCTTCGAGGTCGGCGCCGAGGCGGCGGGCCAGGAAGGTGACGCAGGTGATGATGGCGACGAAGATCCCCAGCCACATCAGGCCGACCGGGTTGACCGCCGCCTGCACGGCGCCGGCGGCAGCAGCGGCGGCCGCCGCGACCGGCTTGACGTAGGTCGGCACCATGCCCGGGAAGACGTAGGCCCACAGCATGTGCATGCCACCGACGACGACGGCCATGCCGATCGAGTGCTTGAAGGTGAAGCGGAAGATTTCCGATTCACGGCCGACCATGCCGGTGGCGCCGGTGGCGACCGAGATCGACTGCGGCGAGATCATCTTGCCGCAGACGCCGCCGCAGGTGTTGGCCGACATCGTGATCACCGGGTCGATGCCGATCTTCTCGGCGGTGACCGCCTGCAGCTTGCCGAACAGCGCGTTGGTCGAGGTGTCGGAACCGGTCATGAAGACGCCCAGCCAGCCAAGCAGCGCGGCGAAGAACGGGAAGGCGACGCCGGTCGTGGCGACGGCGTAGCCGAGCGTGATCGCCATGCCGGAGAAGTTCATGATGTAGGCGAAGCCGAGGATGGTGGCGATGGTGACGATCGGCCACTTCAGCGTGACCAGCGTGTCGCGGGCGACGCCGCCGGCGGTCTTCAGCGAGGCGCCCATGACGACGATGGAGAAGAACCAGGCGAAGAGGATCGCCGTGCCGGCAGCCGACAGCACGTTGAACTTGTACACCGCGGCCTTCGCCTTGCCGGCCTGGTCGATCACCATCTGGTCGAGACCGGCGATCGGGAAGGCGAAGTTGAAGACGGTCTTGGTGATCTGGTCGAGCGCCTGATTGACCGGCTTGATGCCCCAGGCGCAGACGAACAGCGAGAGGATGATGAACGGCGCCCAGGCGCGGAAGATCTGGCCGCCGGTGTACAGCAGCTTGGCCTTGCCTTCGCGCTTCGGCTCGTCGGCGAAGTGCCAGCTTTCCTTCGGGTGCCAGAACTTGAGGAAGGCGACCGTGCAGACGATCGAGGAGATCGAGGCGATCAGGTCGGGCAGCAGCGGCGCGGTGAGCGGCGAGTTGGCCGAGAAGTACTGGGCGATGGCGAAGGAACCGCCGCTGACCAGACAGGCCGGCCAGACTTCCAGGCCCTTCTTCCAGCCGGCCATCAGGATGACCAGGTAGAGCGGCACCAGGAAGCTGAGGAAGGGCAAGGTGCGGCCGACCATCTGGCTGAGCGCCAGATCGGGAATGCCGGCCACCTGGCCGCCGACGACGATGGGGATGCCGATGGCGCCCCAGGCGACCGGCGCCGTGTTGGCGATCAGGCAGATCGACGCCGCGTACAACGGGTTGAAGCCGAGGCCGGCGAGCATCGCCGCGGTGATCGCCACCGGCGTGCCGAAGCCGGCCGCACCCTCGATGAAGGCACCGAAGGAGAAGGCGATCAGCAGCGCCTGCAGGCGGCGGTCGTCGGAGATCGAGGCGAGCGAGTTCTTGATGACTTCGAACTGGCCGGTCTTCACCGACATGTTGTAGATGAAGAGCGCGGTGATGACGATCCAGCACACCGGGAAGAGGCCGAAGGCGCCGCCGTACAGCGTGGACAAGGCGGCCAGGTCGACCGGCATGCCATAGACGAAGATGGCGATCAGGAAGGCGATGCCGGTACCGCCGAGGGCCGCGAAATGGCCCTTCATGCGTTTGATGGCGAGCGCCCAGAAGAGAAAGGCGATAGGCAGGGCCGCGACCAGCGCGGACAGGCCGATGTTGTCGAAAGGATCGACATTCATTTGCCAGGTCATACAATTATTCCTTATAACAAAAAGTAGTCAGGCAGCCGCCGCTTGAGTTGTCATTCACGGCGCTGTCAATTCGGGCATTGTCTCGACGCCGGGCGCGAGCTGGTACCTCGCTTCCGGCGTGTCTTTTCCCCCTCAGCAAGCCATGATGTCCTCCTTGCGCGAGCACGCTTCGAGCAGGTAGGCGACCGAGCGGTAGGTGATGCCGCTTTCGGCGGAGAGGCCGATCTCGCAGGTGCGATTGGTGGAAACGCCGCAGGCACAGCCGGCCAGCGCTTTTTCGTTGGCGCTGTCGTGCAGGTGGCGCAAGGCGTGGCGATTGAGTTCCGGGACGACGAAACCGCGGTCGCCGCCGAAACCGCAGCAGGTGATTTCCGACGGTTCGATCACCTGTTCGGCGCAGGCGGCGAGCAGGGCACGCAGCTTGCCGTCGGCGCCGGTGCGTTTGACGCTGCAATTGACGTGCAGGGCGACCGGTGCGCTTTGCTTGCGGATGACCAGACGCGGCAGCAGCGCGTCGTGGGCGAATTCGTGGAAATCATGGACCTGCAGCTTGCCGGCCAGGTGCGTGCGCATCCGCGCCGAGCAGGCGCTGGCGTCCATCACCACCGGCAGGCGGCCGTTGTCCGAAGCTTTCAGCAGCGCAGCGGTGAGCTGGTCGGCCATGGCGTCGGCCTCGGCGGCCATGCCCTTGCTCGCCAGCATCTGGCCGCAGCACAGGCGGTCGAAACCTTCCGGCAGGATCGGCGCGTAGCCGGCGCGCAGCAGGAGTTGCTGGACGACATCGCCGAGTTGCGCTTCGCCGGCGGCGGTCGGCCCGAAGATGCGGGCGCCGCAAGTCGGGAAATAGACCACCGGATCGCCGGCGCCGTGGCGCACCGCCGGCGCCCGGCCGGCGCGCGGCATCGGCACGCGCCAGGCCGGCCCGGCGAGGCGGGCGACGGTGTTTTCCCCGAGGACGGCCGCCGCCGCGTGGCCGGCCTTGAGGCCGAGCCGGGCGAGGCTGCTGAAGGCGCCGAAGTGCTCGCCGCTCCAGGCGGCGGCCGCGCGGCCGAGGCCGCCGAGCTGGCGGCCGCGCAGGCGGCGGGTGAGGTCGCCGGTATTGATGCCGACCGGGCAGGCGGTCGAACAGAGGCCGCAGCCGGCGCAGGTGTCGAGGCCGAAGTAGGGGTAGTCAGCGCCCAGTTCGCCGGGCGCTTCGCCGGCGGCGGCGCGGCGCGCCAGTTCGCGGACGCCGACGATGCGCTGGCGCGGGCTCAGCGTCAGCCGGTGCGACGGGCACAGCGGCTCGCAGAAGCCGCATTCGATGCAGCGGTCGACCAGGTCTTCGGCGGCCGGCATCGGCTTCAGGTTGGCGAGGTGGGCGCGCGGGTCGTCGTTGATGATGACGCCCGGATTGAGGCGGTTTTCCGGGTCGAACAGGGTCTTGATCCGGCGCATCAGCTCGGTCGCCTGCTTGCCCCATTCCATCTCGACGAAGGGCGCCATGTTGCGGCCGGTGCCGTGTTCGGCCTTGAGCGAGCCGTCGTACTTGTGCACCACCAGGGCGCAGACCTCGTCCATGAAGCGGGCGTAGCGCTCGATTTCGGCCGGGTCGCCGAAATCCTGGGTGAACACGAAGTGCAGGTTGCCCTCCAGCGCGTGGCCGAAGATGATCGCCTCGTGGTAACCGTGCTTGCGCAGCAGCGCCTGCAGGTCGAGCGTGGCGTCGGCGAGCGCCGGCACCGGGAAGGCGACGTCCTCGATCAGCACCGTGGTGCCCGGCCGGCGCACCGCGCCCACTGCCGGGAAGGTGCCCTTGCGCACCTTCCAGTACATCTCGCAGGTTGCCGGGTCGGTTGAGAAGGCGAGCGGCTCGACCGTGGCAATGTCGGCGAGTGCCGCACCGACGGCGGCGATGCGTTGCTGCAGCAGGTCGGCGTCGGCGGCGCGCACCTCGATCAGCAGCGCCGCGGCGCCGTCGCCCAGCGTGCGCATCACCGGCGGCAGGCCCGGCTTGTCCTCGACCGAGCGCAGCGCCGGGCGGTCGAGCAGCTCGACGGCGGCGACCGGCTGCGGCTTGAGCCGGATCACCGCTTCGCAGGCGCTGCGGATGTCCGGGAAGAAAACCAGCGCCGAGGCCTTGTACGGGTCTTCGGCGACGGTCTGGTAGGTGACCCGGGAAAGGAAGCCGAGCGTGCCTTCGGAGCCGATCATCAGGTGGGCCAGGATGTCGATCGGGTCGCTGTAATCGACCAGCGCGTTGAGGCTGTAACCGGTGGTGTTCTTGATCTTGAACTTGCGCCGGATGCGCTCGGCGAGCGCGATATCGGCGCGCGTCTCGCGGCCGAGCCGGTCGAGTTCGGCGAGCAGCGCGCCGTGCGTGCTGCGGAAAGCGGCGATGCTGGCCGGGTCTTCGGTGTCGAGCCGGCTGCCGTCGGCGAACACGACGCGCAGGCCGGCCAGCGTCTGGTAGCTGTTCTGCGCCGTGCCGCAGCACATGCCGGAAGAGTTGTTGGCGGCGATGCCGCCGATCTTGGCGGCGCCGATCGACGCCGGGTCGGGGCCGATCTTCCTGCCCAGCGGCGCCAGCCGGCGATTGACCTCGCCGCCGATCATGCCGGGGCCGACGCGGACCTGGGCGGCGTCGTCGCTCAGTTCGAAGCTGGCGAAACCCTCGCCGATCAGCGCCAGCACGCCGTCCGTGATGGCCTGGCCGGAGAGGCTGGTGCCGGCGGCGCGGAAGGTGACCGGTGTGGCGTGGCGATGGGCGGCGGCGAGCACGGCGCGGACTTCGTCTTCCGATTCGACGATGGCGATCACCTGCGGTATCAGCCGGTAGAAGCTGGCGTCGGTGCCGTAGGCGAGGCGGCGCAGTTCGTCGGTGATGACCTGGTGGGACGGCAGGCTGGCGGCGAGGGTCTGGATCAGGGCGTTCATTCTCTTCTGTCTTATAGAGGACTGGACGGGGCGAATTCGGGCGTTCCGGGCAAAAAAAAGCCCGGCCACCGAATCAATCGGCGGGCCGGGCAAGAGGGATCAGTTGCGGTCCTTGAGCAGGTCGCGCAGGCGCTTGGGGGCGGGCTGCAGCGGCGTCCGGACCGAGGTCCAGCCGCCCTGGCGGCGCGGCACCAGGAAACGCAGGCGGCTGCCCAGCCAGGAAACGGCGCGGTACAGCGCCGGCGAGCCATAGACCGCCGCCCAGCCGCGCCAGATTGCCGACTGCAGCGCCGAATGGCCGGCGCCCTGGCCGCGCATCGCGGGATTGGCGTGCGGTGCCGAAAAGGCCTCGTTGCGCAGGCGGACCAGCAGTTCGGGAATCGGAATCTTCACCGGGCAGACCTCGCCGCAGGCGCCGCACAAGGACGACGCCGTGGTCAGGCCGGCGGTGGCGTCGAGCCCGAGCATGTGCGGCGAGACGATCTTGCCGATCGGGCCGGGGTAGGTCGTGCCGTAGGCGTGGCCGCCGATGCGGGTGTAGACCGGGCAGTGGTTCATGCAGGCGCCGCAGCGGATGCACTGCAGCGTCTTGCGCAACTGCTCGTCGGCGTAGGCTTGGCTGCGGCCGTTGTCGAGCAGCACCAGGTGCACTTCCTCGGGGCCGTCCTTTTCGCCGGGTTTTCTCGGCGAGGAGATCATGTTGAAGTAGGTCGAGATGTTCTGGCCGGTCGCCGAGCGGGTGAGCAGCGAATAGAGCGGCGGGATGTGCTCGAGCTTCTCGACGATCTTCTCGATGCCGGTGATGGCGATGTGGATGGCCGGCGCCGTGGTGCACATGCGGCCGTTGCCCTCGTTTTCGACCAGGCACAGCGTGCCGGTCTCGGCGACGGCGAAATTGACGCCGGAGAGGCCGATTTCGGCTTCCTGGAACTTGCGGCGCAGCACGTTGCGGCCGATCTGGATCAACGCATCGACGTTGTCCGTGTAATCGACGCCGGGCACCTTTTCCGCGAAGAGGCGAGCGATTTCCTCCTTGGTCTTGTGGATCGCCGGCATGATGATGTGCGAGGGCTTTTCGCCGGCGAGCTGGACGATGTACTCGCCCATGTCCGACTCCAGCGCCTCGATGCCGGCCGCTTCGGCAGCGTGGTTGAGCTCGATTTCCTCGCTGACCATCGACTTGCCCTTGACCATCTTCGTCGCGCCGTGGCCCTGGATGATGCCGAGGATGATCGTGTTCGCCTCGTCCGGTGTTTCCGCCCAATGCACCTTGACGCCGTTGCGGGTCAGGTTGGCTTCGAGCTGTTCGAGCAGGTCGGGCAGCTTGGCCAGGTTGTACTGGCGGATCGCTTCGCCCAGGCTGCGCAGGCTTTCCAGTTCCTCGGGATCGGGGAATTGGGCGGCACGCTTGCTCATCAGGAAATCCATCGCGCCGCGGAAGCTCTGGCGCAGGAAGGGATTGTCGACGACGGCCTTGGAGCGGGCGCGGAAGCCTTCGGCCGGCTTGAAGTGCAAGGTATGTTCGCTCATGCCTCGCCCTCCTGCAGCAGGACGATCAGTTCCTTCGGGCCGTGCGCGCCGTAGGCCAGCGTCTGCTGGATGTCGGCGGTCTTCGACGGGCCGGAAATGAGCAGCGAATTGGTCGGCAGGCCGTTCTTCCAGCCTTCCACCGACATCGCCTCGAAGAAGGTGTTGTAGATCTTGTTCGAGTCGAGCAGCACGATGTGCACCGGCGGCACCAGCGACATCAGCCGCGGCTCCAGTGCGTTCGGCCAGAGGATCAGCGTGCCGGTCTCGGCGATCGCGGCGCGGGCGGCGGTCAGGCCGGCCGGCGTATCGTTGAACATCTCCGACTTCCAGGCCTCGATCGCCATGTCGTAGACGCTGCATTCGATGCCGCGCGGCGGCAGGGCGTCGAGCGCCGCGTCGCCGTGCGGCGTGCCTTCGGCGACCAGCAGCTTGTCGATGGCACGGGCCTTGAGCACGGCGTGCAGCGTCTCCGTCCAGTTGGCGGCGGTCACCGCATGCACTTCGGCGTGCGCCAGTTCAATGAAATGGCGGAAGCGCCTGGCTTTCTCGGCGGCCGCTTCGAGCGGGCGATGCGTGGCATACCAGCTGCCGACATCGGGCAGCGGTTTGGCCGTTTGCGGCGCGTGCTGGCGCAGCTTGCCGAGGATGCGGTCGCGGGCGTTCATTGTTCACCTCCGGTACGGCGCAGCAGGAAGCTGGCGATGTGTTCGCCGGGCAGACTGGGCTCGCTGCGGCCGGCCTGCTGATCCTGCCAGGCGGCATGGCCGAGGATGTTCATCAGGCAGCCGCAGTCGGCGCTGACGACGCGTTCGGCGCCCGTTGCCTTGAGCGCCTTGACCTTGTCCTCGACCATGGCGCCGGAGATTTCCGGCTGCTTGACCGAGAAGGTGCCGCCGAAGCCGCAGCATTCGCTTTCGTGATCCTGCTGGACGACGCTGACCTTCTCCAGTCCGGCCAGCAGCTTGCGGCCGGTGAGATGGACGCCCATCTCGCGGCGCGCCGAGCACGAGGTGTGCAGGACGACCTTGCAGTCGCCGCCGCAATCCTGCGGCTGGAAATCGAGGACTTCGACGAGGAACTGGGTCAGCTCGTAGACCCGCGCCGACAGGCGCTCGGCAACCGCCTTGCGGGTCGGGTCGGCGGCGAACAGCTTGGGGTAGTGGTGCTTCATCATGCCGGCGCAGGAGCCGGAGGGAACGACGATCGGCCAGTCGTTGGGAAACAGCGTCAACTGGTGGGCGGCGACGCGCCGCGCTTCTTCTTCGAAGCCGCTGCTGTAGGCCGGCTGGCCGCAGCAGGTCTGGTCTTCCGGAAAGTGCACGCGGATGCCCTGGCGTTCGAGCAGGGTGATGGCGTCGAGGCCGGCACCGGGAAAGAACTGGTCGACGACGCAGGTGGCAAAGAAATAGACGTCGCTTGGCCGGCTGGTCTGGGTTGTTGGGTTTGTCATCCTCGCTCCGCGTTTTTATTTAATGGATAAATGGTAAGACCAGTTACGTTGCGGAATGGAAATTTAAGGCAAAACCGTAACTTGGTCAATGCATCAAGGCGATGGTCAAGGGAAATCCCTAAGCTTGCGCTTTGTTTTTCGGCTGGTTAGAATTGCCCGGTCTTACCAATCATGGTGGTCTTACCAATGCCGAACAAGGTGCAGGTTCAGCGGATTTCCGATGCCGTCGCTTCGACGCTGGAACGCCGCATTCTCGAAGGCTCGCTGAAGCCGGGCGACCGCCTGCCGGCGGAACGCGAACTGGCACTCGAACTCGGCGTGTCGCGGCCGAGCCTGCGCGAGGCGATCCAGAAGCTGGCGTCCAAGGGCATGCTGCAGAGCCGGCAGGGCGGCGGTACCTATGTCACGGCGGCGCTGGAGAAAAGTTTCTTCGATCCCTGGCAGGAAATGATGGGTTCCTACCCGAACCTGCGCGAGGACATGCTCGAATTCCGCCGCATGATCGAGGGCCAGGCCGCCGAATGGGCCGCCGAACGCGCCACCGAAGCCGACCTGCTGCGCCTCGACCAGGCCTTCGGCGCCTTGCAGACGGCCTTCCAGAGCGACGACACCGACAAGCGCTCGGCGGTCGACATCGCCTTCCACCAGGCCATCGGCGACGCCTCGCACAACGTATTGATTGGCCACCTGTCGGCGGCGCTGCTGCGCCTGATGCACGACAACATCCGTCTCAACCTCGGCGAACTGAAGAGCGTGCCGGCTGCCAGCCGGCTGCTGCTCACCCAGCACGAGGCGATCTACCGCGCCATCCGCGACAGCAAGCCGCAGGCGGCGCGCGCCGCCGCCGAGACACACATCGATTTCGTGCGCGAGACGCTGGCCCACTCGCTGCGCTCGGTCGCCCGCCGCGAAACCGCCGAACGGCGACTGAACACCGATTTCTCGACCTCCTGATTTTTTCTTTTTGCAACTTCGACCCCACCGAAAGGACCCCCTGATGGAAGCCCTTGTCATCCCCTTCGAAAAACTGCGCATGACCGACGTCGACCAGGTCGGCGGCAAGAACTCGTCGCTTGGCGAAATGATCTCGCAGCTCGCCGACACCGGCGTCCGCGTCCCCGGCGGTTTCGCCACGACGGCGCACGCCTACCGCGAGTTCCTGGCGCAGTCCGGCCTCGACAAGAAGATCAACGACACGCTCGACGCGCTCGATGTCGATGACGTCAATGCCCTGGTCAAGACCGGCGCCGAAATCCGCCAGTGGATTCTCGAAACGCCGTTCCCGATGGACCTGACCATCGCCATCACCGAGCAGTACCAGCGCCTGGTTGCCGAGTCGAACGCCGACATGTCCTTCGCCGTGCGCTCCTCGGCCACCGCCGAAGACCTGCCGGATGCCTCCTTCGCCGGCCAGCAGGAAACCTTCCTGAACATCGTCGGCCTGGAAAACATCATGCACGCGATCAAGGAAGTCTTCGCCTCGCTGTACAACGACCGCGCCATTTCCTACCGCGTGCACAAGGGCTTCGTGCACGCCGACGTCGCGCTGTCGGCCGGCATCCAGCGCATGGTCCGTTCGGACAAGGGCGCGGCCGGCGTGATGTTCACGCTCGACACCGAATCCGGTTTCCGCGATGCCGTCTTCGTGACGTCTTCCTACGGACTCGGTGAAACGGTGGTGCAGGGTGCCGTCAATCCGGACGAGTTCTACGTGCACAAGCCGATGCTGGAGCAGGGCAAGAAGGCGGTGATCCGCCGCAACCTCGGCTCGAAGATGATCAAGATGACCTTCGCCGCCGAGAAGGTCGCCGGCAAGTCGACGATCACCGAAGAAGTGGAAGAAAGCCTGCGCCACCAGTTCTCGATCAACGACGAAGAAGTCATGGAACTGGCCCGCTACGCCCAGATCATCGAAAAGCACTACGGTCGTCCGATGGACATCGAGTGGGGCAAGGACGGCGTCGACGGCAAGCTCTACATCCTGCAGGCCCGTCCGGAAACCGTGCAGTCGCAGGCTTCCGCCGGCAAGCAGGAAAAATTCAAGCTGAAGTCCTTCTCCAAGGTGCTCGCCTCCGGTCGCGCCATCGGCCAGAAGATCGGCGTCGGCCCGGTCCGCATCGTCAAGGACCCGAAGGAAATGGACCAGGTCAAGCCGGGTGACGTGCTCGTCGCCGACATGACCGACCCGAACTGGGAACCGGTGATGAAGCGCGCTTCCGCCATCGTCACCAACCGCGGCGGCCGCACCTGCCACGCCGCGATCATCGCTCGCGAACTGGGCATTCCGGCCATTGTCGGCTGCGGTGACGCGACCGAAACGCTGACCGAAGGCGATACCGTCACCGTCTCCTGCACGGAAGGCGATACCGGCCACGTCTATCGCGGCCGTCTCGACTTCGAGATCACCACGCGCGACATCTCGGCCATGCCGGATGTCCCGGTCAAGGTCATGATGAACGTCGGCAACCCGGAACTGGCTTTCGAATTCGCCCAGTTGCCGAACGCCGGCGTCGGTCTGGCCCGCGTCGAGTTCATCATCAACAACGTGATCGGCATCCACCCGAAGGCGATCCTCGACGTCGAGCGCCTGCCGGCTTCCAAGCGCGAGGAAATCAAGCGCCGCGCCCGCGGTTATGCCAACCCGAAGGAATTCTTCGTCGAGAAGCTGGTCGAGGGTGTCTCCACCATCGCTGCCGCCTTCTGGCCGAACCCGGTGATCGTCCGCCTCTCCGACTTCAAGTCGAACGAGTACCGCAAGCTCCTGGGCGGCGAGCTCTACGAGCCGGAAGAAGAAAACCCGATGCTCGGCTTCCGCGGCGCCTCGCGCTACATCGCCAAGACCTTCGAGGACTGCTTCGAGATGGAATGCCGCGCCATGAAGAAGGTGCGTGAGGAAATGGGCCTGACCAACGTGCAACTGATGGTGCCGTTTGTCCGTACCGTCGGCGAAGGCCAGGCCGTCGTCGACCTGCTTGCCGAACACGGCCTGAAGCAGGGCGAACACGACCTGAAGCTGATCATGATGTGCGAAATCCCGTCCAACGCGCTGTTGGCCGACGAGTTCCTGCAGATCTTCGACGGCTTCTCGATCGGCTCCAACGACCTGACCCAGCTCACCCTCGGCCTCGACCGCGACTCCGGCCTCGTCGCCAACCTGTTCGACGAACGCGACCCGGCGGTCAAGAAGCTGCTGGCCATGGCCATCGCCTCGGCCAACAAGGCCGGCAAGTACATCGGCATCTGCGGCCAGGGCCCGTCCGACCACCCGGACCTCGCCGAATGGCTGATGGACCAGGGGATCAACTCGATCTCGCTGAACCCGGACACCGTCGTCGATACCTGGACGCGGTTGGCGACGCACAAGAAGGACTGATCCGCGCGATCAGCCTTGATGGAAAAGAAAGGCCGGGAGTGATCCCGGCCTTTTTGTTGTTCAGGCCGATTTTTGCATTGAACAATAGGTGGTTCTGTTTCAGATTTCGAGATCAAAGAGGCGGCATAAGCACTTGGGATGCTCACAGTCTTGGCACTCAAAACCGTTATCGGATCCGGCCTCGGTCTCGACGTCTGGCATGTCGTTGCCGATTCCAGAGATATCGTGCTCGATATCGAAAACGATGACTTGGCAGCCCTCGACGGGGCATTTGCGATAGTTGCTGAAGCTCATATTTGCTCCTCTGAGCGGTGGTTGATGAGCCTCCAAGTATCTTGTCACGACAAAATGGATGAAAACTGGGGCGTGGTGATCAGAGCGCTTCGAGCGGCTCGGAATTCAAGACAGTTGGGCGAAAGTTCATTTATTGCTATCCAGTCAGGCGGCTGACAGCCGCGATCAGCGCTTCAACCAGTTCGCACAACTCAGCGATGGTCGACTCCTCAATCTCAAGAAATCCCTCGTACTCGGCCAGATTCCGTTTCTGATGCGCACTGTCCAAAATGCGCCATTGCACGGCCGACCAGCCCAGTGTGTGGGGCAGGCACTGGAAGACGATATAGCGGTTTTCGCTGCGGTAGCCGTGCCAGCGCAGCGCGGCCAGGGCGGCGGCGTGGGCGGCGTTGTAGATTGAGGTGAAGCGGCCTTCGGCGGAGATGCTGGCGACTTGCGCGTCGTCGAAGCGAGTCCGTGCCATGTTCAGCAGACGGGCGACTTCGAGGTCGTTGCGTGCTTCGGCCTTTAGTTGGCCGATGCGAACCAGATTATCCAGCGCCGCTTGCGGCAAGGTTTTCTCCGATCAGGGGCAGGGTCGGCTGGGCGAGGATGCGATTGATGAAGGAATCCGGCTCGGCCAAGCGTTTTGCGTATTCGGATTGAGTATAGCAGCTAGGGTTGATCTTCCGCCCCAGTTGCCCTTCCAGCGGCAGGAGCAGGGTGAGGACTTCGTTCAGCGAGAGTTGCTCGCCGACCAGCAGCAGGTCGATGTCGCTTTGCGCGGTGTCGGTTTCCTTGGCCACGGAGCCGTAAATGAACGCGACGCTCAGGCGTGCCGCGATGGGTTGCAGGGCTTCGGCGATCAGCGGGCCAATGCCGAGCGTCTTGCGGGTCAGGGCGAGTAGTTCGCCATAGACCGGGCTGTCAGGATTGGCCTGAAAGCGGCGCTGGTTGCCGACGTGTTCCGAAAGCACCAGTCCGGCGTCGACCAGTCGATTCAGTTCGCGTTGCAGCGAGGCGCTGCCGAGCAGTGTCAGACGGCGCAGTTCGCTGAGATGGTAGCTGCGTTCCGGTTGGCCGAACAGCCAGCGGAAAACACGGGTCTGGCTTTCGGAAAAGAGGGCGGTGGCAATAGACATTGCCAAACTTTAGCATGATCGTGCCAGAACGTAGCATGTTTTCCTTATTGCTCGCCTGGGTGCGCGTCGAATATTTGATTGTGATAGACCTGAGATTTTGTGGCGGGCCGCAAAAATACGGCACAACGGCCCGCGAGTGGTCCCGTGTATTCGTGGCGACGCGCCCCCGGGATCAAACGAACATTCCGCCCGAAGCCTCGATGCGCTGGGCGTTGATCCAGCCGCTCTCGTCGGCGAGCAGCAGGGCGATGGCGTCGCCGATGTCGTCCGGGCGGCCGACGCGACCGAGGGCGGTCTGGCTGGCCAGGTAGGCGTTCATTTGCGGGTTGTCGCGGACCTGGCCGCCGCCGAAATCGGTTTCGATGGCACCGGGGGCGAGCACGTTGACGCGGATGCCGCGCGGGCCGAGTTCCTTGGCGAGGTAGCGGGTGAGTACCTCGATGCCGCCTTTCATCGTCGCGTAGGCGGCGAAGCCGGGTTGAGTGAAGCGGGTGAGGCCGGTGGAGATGTTGAGGATGGCGCCGCCGTCGGCGAGCAGCGGCAGCAGGTGCTGGGTCAGGAAGAAGCTGCCCTTGAGGTGGATGTTCATCAGTTCGTCGAACTGGGCTTCGCTGGTCTCGGCGAAGGCGGCGTGGATGCCGATGCCGGCGTTGTTCACCAGGAAGTCGAAGCTGCGCTGTTGCCAATGGTCTTGCAGAGCGGTCTGCAGGCGCTCGGCGAAGTCGGCAAAACTCGCGCAGTGGCCGACGTCGAGCGGCAGCGCCAAGGCATGCGCGCCGAGCGCCTTGATGGCGGCGACGGCATCGGCGGCTTCGTCGGCGCGCTGGCGGTAGGTGATGACGACATCGACGCCGCGGGTGGCGAGCTTGACTGCGGCATTGCGGCCGAGGCCGCGGCTGCCGCCGGTGATCAGGGCGATTTTTCGGGTCATGGTGCACTCCTGGGGGGGTTGAACGATGGCTGCAGTCTATTGCTGGCATCTTGTCGAACAAACCGGCGAATTTTGATTAGACTGTTCGTTCATTCTGGATAAAGGTGAGCGATGAACCCGCTCGATGCGATGCAGGTTTTTGTCCGGGTCGCCGAGGTGGCCAGTTTCACCCGTGCTGCCGACAGCCTGGGGGTGCCCAAGGCCTCGGTCTCACTGGCCGTGCAGCAGCTGGAAAGCCGGGTTGGCGCGCGGCTATTGCAGCGAACGACGCGGCGCGTCCAATTGACGCCCGACGGTCAGGCTTATCTCGCGCGCTGCCTGGATCTGCTGGCCGACATGGACGAACTCGATCAGATGTTCCGCGATGATGAGAGCGGTGTGCATGGACGGCTGCGCGTCGACCTGCCGTTGGCGGTGGCGCGCGATCTGGTGATGCCGCACTTGCCGGAATTCCTCGCCCGGCATCCGGGGATTGCCCTTGAGCTGGGCAGTACCGACCGCCGCGTCGACCTGATCGGCGAGGGCTTCGATTGCGTGCTACGCGTCGGGCCGCTCGCCGACTCGTCATTGGTCGCCCGCTATCTCGGCTATTTCCGCCAGAGCAACTGCGCCAGCCCGGCCTATCTGGAACGTCACGGCGTGCCGGTCTCGCCCGAGGCGCTGCTGGCCGGCCACCGGATCGTCCATTACAGCAGTACGCTGGGCGACAAGCCCGCCGGCTTCGAGTTCATCGATCCGGCCAGCGGCGAATTGCGCGAGCAGCGCCTGCCGGCCAGCCTGGTGGTGAACAATTCCGATGCCTACCGCGCCGCCTGCCTGGCCGGGCTCGGCATCATCCAGGCGCCGGTGCATGGCATGCAGTCCTTACTTGATGCCGGGCGGTTGGTCGAAATCCTGCCCGGATACCGGGCGCCGGCACTGCCGGTGACGCTGCTCTACGGCAACCGGCGCCATCTGGCCAAACGCGTGCGCTTGTTCATGAACTGGCTGGCCGAGGTGTTGCGACCGTCGCTGAGCGAGTTGCCCTGATCTCGCGCCGTGATGTTGCACTGCAGCAGGCGGCTGATTTAAACTTCGGTGTATAAGAATTTCCTGATTTACAAGGCTGCCTGGACGCGGCGGCCATTTCCCTCGGAGAAAAAAGCATGTTTGCCATACACGTCGACGATACGCCGGTGATCACGGTTGCCGGCAGTCGCCATGAAGTCCGTTTCGCGATGAACGGGTCGGAGATGAATCCGCTCGAAGGCTTTTACGCCACGCTGGCCGGTTGCGCGGCGGTCTATGCCAAGAAGGCCTGCATGGAAATGGGGGTGCCGGCAGCGGGCATCGAGATCGATTGCAAGCCTTTTGCCGGGAGCAAGGGGCCGATGTCGCTGGCCAAATTCAAGACGGAGGTTCGTTTCCCCGGGCATTTTTCGGCCGAGCAGCGGGCCGCTGTGCTTGAATCGATCGGTCAGTGTGCAGTGAAGAAAATCGTTCAGCTCGGTGGCGATATCGATTTTGTCGTCAGCGAAGCCTGAACCTTCCTGTTCTTGCCGTGAAAAAAGCCGGGATTTTCCCGGCTTTTTTGTTGGCCGATCAGCTCGGCAGCAGGTTCTTGACCAGGCGTTCGGAAAGCTGGTCGTGGGTGAATTGCGGTTCGTTCGGCGGGTAGAGCGAGTCTTCGTCGAATTCGAAGCCGTGCTCGCGGGCGAGGCTACGCAGTTCCTTGAGTTTCTGGCAGGCCTTGAGGGCTGCGCCGAGGGCGGCATCGGCCCTGGCTTTATCGGAAAATGCCTTGATGTTGGCAACGGACATCGGGGTTTTCTCCTGTGCGGTTGTAGTGGTGAACGAGGGTGTCGCTCGGCCGTCTTGTGTCGGGTTGTCGACAGAAAAGGCAGCATTGAGCGATCGGAAAACCCTGTAAGCAATTTCCGCGCCGTTCGGCGGGGGCTGCTGGCGCTCAGGTTGCCGGTGGCAGTTCGCCAAGGCAGGGGTGGCGTTCGATCCACGGGCGCAGCAGGCGCTCCTGGAGGGCGAGCACGGCTTCGTTCTGGCCGATGTGGCGGTCGTCGCCGGGCGTTGGCAGGCGGCGGCTGCCTGGCTGGTCGAAGCAGCGGTCGTGGATCAGGCAACTGTGCTGGAGATAGCCCCAGACCCGTTCGCCGAGAAACCATTGGTCGACGTTCGGGGTTTCCATGCGTTGCGAATCGTACTCGGCGAGCATGGCGGACAGTTCGGGCAGGACGCCGGCGATGCCGCCCCAGAGGCCGGCGAGGATCAGGTCGGTATGCGTCCACCAGTCGCGGATGACGTGGAACCAGCGCTCCGAAGCCTGCCATTCGGCGACGGCGTTGGCTTCGCGCAGGCTGAACACCGAATCGACGTCGCGGACCAGGAAGCGCCCAACCGTCGGGTCATTGGCGACCTGGAAGCGCCAGCACAGCTTCTGGCGCAGACTCTGGCCGTCCGGCTGCTGAATCGTTTCGCCGTCGAGTTCATGGATCAGCGCGATGAACTCGGCGGGTACCGTGGCGTCGTGGTAGAAGCGCAGGCGCCAGCCGGGGTAGAGGTCGGCGGCAAGCAGCAGGTTGCGCAGGCCGCCGCGCAGGTAGCGCGGCTGGCTGCCCCAGAGCGAGAAGGCGATCACCGGCGACTTGCCCGGCAGGTCGGCCCAGGCCGCCGGACTGCCGGCCGGCAATCGCCAGTCGCTGGCCGCCGGCCGGGCGGTGGCCGCTTTCAGTTGCAGCGCCCGGGTGCCGGCTTGGCGGGCGGCGGCGAGGTCGCCGAGGCCGAAGCAGGCGCTGGCCAGGGTGTCGTGGGCGACGATGTTGTCGGGCTGGCGAGCCAGCGTCCGTTGCGCCATGGCGACCGCGTCCGCAAAGCGGCGCAGGCGCAGGTAGCAGACCGCCAGGTTGAGCGTGATGGCGGGATTGGTCGTGCTGGTGAGGCGGGTTTCGAGAACGGTCTCCGCCGAGCGGTAGTCGCCGATCAGGAAGAGGTAGTAGGCGAGTTGCAGGACTGCCGCTTCCGGCTTCTCCGGGCCGCTGGCGTTGATTTCGCCGACCAGCGTCTGGATCGCGTCGTTGCGTCGGTTGTCTTCCCAGGCCGTCTGGGCGACCGTGTTCCATTGCGGGGGAAGGCGCGGCATGGCTGCATTTCCGGGAAAGGACAATGACCGGATTATCGCGGATTCGCGGCTGACGTTGCGACTTCATTGAGCGGCATCGTAGTCGTTCGCTGGCGATCAGCCGGCGGCAGTGGAATGCCTCGCCGGTCCGTTGTGTCGATTCAGTGCGTCGCCTGACGCACGCTGGCGAGCAGTGCGGCGGCGGCGCCGAAGAGGCCACCGAAGATGCGGTTGAGCAGGCGTTGCTGCCCCGGCTGGCGCAACAGGCGCAGGACGCGCGCGGCGAGTCCGGTGTAGCCGGCCATCACCACCAGGTCGACAGCGACCATGGTGGCGGCCATGGTCAGGTACTGCGGCAGCAGCGGGCGGGTCGATTCGAGGAATTGCGGCAGGACGGCGAGGATGAAGACGATTGCCTTCGGATTGCTGGCATTGACGATGAAGCCGCGCAGCACCAGCGCCAGCGGCCGGCCGCGGCGGGCGTCGACGGTTTCGGTGGCAAGATCGCCGGCCGGCGCGATCCATTGTTTCCAGCCGAGGTAGAGCAGGTAGGCGACGCCGAACCACTTGATCAGCGAGAAGGCGAGTTCGGAAGCGGCGAGCAGCGCGCCGACGCCAGCGGCGACGATGGCAATCTGCAGCAGCAGCGCCAATTGCAGGCCGATCGCGTTCCAGAAACCGCGGCGGAAGCCGAAGCTGAGGCCGGACGACATCGAGGCGATGGCCCCGGCGCCGGGCGACAGGCTGATCACCCAGCAGGCGACGAAGAAGGCAAACCAGGTGTGCAACGACATGTTCGGTGAGATTTTTTGCGGAAAGCCTGAGGATAGCTGTTCCTGGTGCTCTGGGCGAGACTCGAACTCGCATGCCTTGCGGCACTACCCCCTCAAGATAGCGTGTCTACCAATTTCACCACCAGAGCTTCGCCGGTTTTGCCGGACAGGACGCGATGCGCCCGATCTTTCGTTGGTGCCCAGGAAGGGACTCGAACCCCCACGGAGTTACCCGCTAGTACCTGAAACTAGTGCGTCTACCAATTCCGCCACCTGGGCAGGCGTCGAAAGGGGGCGAATAGTAAGCCATGAAACGCCGCTTGCCAAGGGGGCAGCGAAGATTTTTTCAGAATCCTGGTGCGGGTGGCGCGGGCGGGATGCGCGCGGCATCCCGCCCGCGCGTTTTCAGGCGGCGGCGCTGGCGGCCAGCGCGGCGATCGAGGTGATCGGCAGGTCGTGGCGGGCGGCATAGTCACGCACCTGCTGGCCGCGCATCATCGTGCCGTCCGGGTTCATCAGTTCGCACAGGATGGCCGCCGGGCGCAGGCCGGCCAGTTCGGCGAGCAGCACCGAGCCTTCGGTGTGGCCGCGGCGGCCAGCGACGCGGCGGTCGTTGGCGCGCAGCGGGAAGATGTGGCCGGGCCGGACGAGATCGGCGGCGCTGGCATGCTCGGCCACCGCCATCAGCACGGTGACCGTGCGGTCGGCGGCGGAAACGCCGGTGGTGACGCCGTGGCGGGCTTCGATCGAGACGGTGAAGGGCGTCGCGTGGCGGCTGGTGTTGTCGGCCACCATCGGCGGCAGATCGAGGCAGTCGGCGATCGCGTTGTCCAGGCAGAGGCAGACGATGCCGCTGCAGTCGTGGATGAAGCGGGTCATCCACGAGGCGGTGACATGCTGCGCCGCCATCACGAGGTCGGCCTCGTTCTCGCGGTCGTCGTCGTCGAGCAGGATCACCGGGCGGCCGGACCGGATGGCGGCGACGGCCGCGGCCAGCGAGGTGTCGAGGTGCGGGGAAAGGGATTGCGTGGTATTCATGAAACGCTCCTGTGAAGATGGAAAAGAGGCGTTTCAGGGATGCAGAAAGCCGCAACGATCCCTCGCGGGATGCTGCGGACATGGCTGCCTTCTTTCATCCGGACTGTGACCGTCGGCTTCGGCATCGCACCGAATCTGCTGACCCGCGGCTTCTTGCGAAAGCCGCGGCGCTCGCGGGCTGGTACGCGTTCGCACGCGCACTTACCGCCGGTGGGGAGTTCCACCCCGCCCTGAAGACAGGCGCAGGATAGGCCGATTCGCCGGATCAGGCAAACCGGGGAGACGGCTCAGGGCAGGCGTCGCGTCTCGCCCTGGCGCAGCCACCACACCAGCGTTTCCGGCAGATGTCGGCGCTGCAGCGCGGCGGCGAGGTCGCGTGGCGGTTGGTCGAAACTTTCCTGCGACAGCGCGAAGCTACCCCAGTGCACGCCGACGACATGCCTGGCGCCGAGGTCTTCGGCGATCTGCAGGGCGTCGTCCGGGTTGGCGTGCTGGCGGCGCATGAATTCGCGCGGCTCGTAGGCGCCGATCGGTACCGCCAGCAGGTCGGGGGCACCGAGGCGGCGGCGGATTTTGCGGAAGTCCTGGGAATAGCCGGTGTCGCCGGTATACAGGAAGGTCGTCCGTGCCGGGCCGGCCAGGATGTCGAGCCAGAAGCCGCCCCAGAGCGTGGTGTTGGCGTCGAACAGGCCGCGCTTGCTCCAGTGCTGGGCCGGCGTGAAATAGATTGTCAGGTCGTCGAAATCGACGCGGTCCCACCAGTCGAGTTCGCGCACGCGCTCGACGCCGAGATCCTCGAACCAGGCCTTGACGCCGAGCGGGACGATGAACAGCGGGCGGTCACCACGGGCGAGCAGTTCCTGCACGGTGCCCAGGTCGAGGTGATCGTAGTGGTTGTGTGAGATCAGAACGAGGTCGATGCGCGGCAGTCCGGCGACGCGTAGCGGTGGCGCCACCAGGCGCCGGGCCGCGAGCCAAGGCGTGGGGCCGGCGTAGTCGCCGAGGTTGGGGTCGATCAGGATGTTGCGGCCGCCGGCCTGCACCAGCAGCGTTGCGTGACCAAGCCAGGTGAGGCGCGGCAGGCCGCCGGGATCGTCGAGCTGGGCGCGGTCGGGCTGTACCACCCAGCGCGCGGCGAAGGCCGCGTAGCCGCCGGCGGGTTCGGCGGCCGGCTGGAAATCGCCGCGCCAGCGTCGGCCCAGCACTTCGTACCAGGGCGCGCCGTCGATGCGGGCCGCCGGGTCGCTGTTGACGAAGCCGTCCGGCCGGTGATGCGCTTTTTCCGCGTCGTAGTAAGGGTTGGCGGCGCAGTACCCGGTGAGGAGGGTGAGCAGCAGGAGGAAGGCGCCGAGGCGGCGCATCGCGTCAGAGACCGCCGCCGCGCACCAGGTTCATCACCTGCCCGGCGTCGAGTGTCTGCGCCCGCTGCTCGATCTGCGGCAGGTACTGGCTCTGCAATTGTTTGGCCGGGCCGAGCAGGCCCTGGAAGCTTTCCTGCAGCAACTGCGTGCTCATTTGCCGGCCGCTCGCGTAGTAACGCTTGGCGACCTGGCCGAGGGCGTAGGTGCTGGCGAATGAGAAGGCCATGCCGGTGGCGGCGCGGCCGATCTTGCCCGCGGTCTTGCCGGCCATCTTGCCGAGCAGGCCGCCGAGCAGCTTGCGGCCGAACTGTTCGAGGTACTGCGAGGTCAGACCGACGCCGACGGTGGCGAGGAATTCCTTGATGTGTCCCTGATCGAGTTCGACGCCGTAGGCTTTGCCGATGCGGTAAACCATCTTCACCTGCAGCGGGATGATCGCCACCGAGGCCCAGGATTGCGGCAACAGTTCGAGGGCGCCGTTGAGGATCGAGTAGTTGAGGATGGATTTGTCGAGTTCGGCCTCGCTGACCGTCGGCTGGGCCGCGGCCGCCGTTGTGGCAAGCGGGGCGGCGGCAGCGGCGGCCAGGTTGTTGGCCTGGGTGGCGGTGGCCATGCTGCCAGCGTCGCCGTCGAGGCCGAGACGCGTCTTCAGGTCGGCGAGGAATGCCTGTTCGGCTGCTGTCTGCACGCCGTCGGCATCGCAGACGCAGACCGCCATCTCGTAGGCGAACTGGCGCTGGCCGAGTTCGCCCAGCGCCTGCACGGCGCCGTCCAGCGTTACCCGCTTGAACAGCACGTCCTGGTAGAGCCGGGGCAGTTCGGGGGCGGTGTCGCCCATCGATTCGGCGAAGCGGCGGATGTGTTCGCGTTCGCGGTCGTCATTGCTGCCGTCGGCGAAGGCGGCGAACAGGCTGATCGTCAGGATGGCGTTTTCCGGGGGCATGGCACAGTCTCGTCGTTGCGGAACGACGCATTTTGCCTACGGCCCCGGATTTTTTCAGTGGCCGTCTGTAACGGTGTGTTGCCGCAGATCAGGCGGTGAAGCTGGGCGGCATCTGGGCGGCGACGATTTCGCCGCGCGCGGTGGCGACGCCGTCGGCGTAGACGGTGGCTTCGACGATCACCTTGCGGCCGCGGATTTCCTTGACCTTGCCGCGGATTTCCAGTTCCGGTCCGAGCGGCGTCGGTTTCAGGTAGTCGACGTGCAGCGAGGCGGTGACGAAGCGGAAGGGCGGTTCGCTGTCCATCGCCCGGTTCTCCTGGCGGTACATCGCGGCGGCGGCGGTGCCGGTGCCGTGGCAGTCGATCAGCGAGGCGAGCAGGCCGCCATAGACGTAACCGGGGATCGCCGTGTGTTCCGGGCGCGGCGTGTAGCGGGTGACGGTTTCGTCGCCGTCCCAGTAGGTCTTGATCTGATGGCCGTGTTCGTTCAGCTTGCCGCAACCGTAGCAGTGGGCGACGTTTTCGGGGTAGTAGTCCTGGAAGGCGAGCATGTGTATCTCCGCGTGGGGTTGATCAGGAAACGATGATAGTGCCCGGGCGGGCCCAAGGCGATTGCGCGGCCGGACAGCTTGCATGCAAATTCCGCCAGGGCCGGTTCCCGCGGACGCTGACGGGGCGGGGCTTCTCGGGCAAAATGCCGGGAAGGAGGAAATCGGCATGGCTAATGACAGCATCGTTGATCGCTTGCGCTCACTGATCGTTCCCGGGCAACGCCGCAGCTCGCTGACCGCGAAGGGGCTCGAACGCCTGCGCGCACAACTGGGCGAATGTGCCGCCGGGCAAGGCGGTGAGGTTTCGGCGCGGACGCGCGCGGCGAAACTGGCGGAAACCTATCTGGGGCTCGACGACAGCGGCCGCCAGCAGTTCCTCAAGCTGATCGCCCTCGAATTCGGGCCGGCGCCGGACAAGGTTGCCGCCGCCCACACCGCCTACCAGGCGGCGGTCGGCACGCCCGGCCAGTGGAAGGCGGAAGCGGCGCTGCGCGCGGCGATGCGCTCGTCGCGCATCCGCATCATGACGCAGTTCAACGCGATACCGCAGGGCGTCAAGTTCCTCGTCGACCTGCGCGCCGACCTGCTGCGCTACCTGCACGACGACCGTGAGCTGGCGGTGCTCGACCGCGAACTGGAGTCGCGCTTCAACGCCTGGTTCGACGTCGGCTTCCTCGAATTGCAGCGCCTGACCTGGAATTCGCCAGCGGCCTTGCTCGAGAAGTTGATCGAGTACGAGGCGGTGCACGAGATCAAATCCTGGGATGACCTGAAGAACCGGCTCGACGCCGACCGCCGGCTCTACGCCTTCTTCCATCCGCGCATGCCGGCCGAACCGCTGATCTTCGTCGAGGTCGCGCTGACCGACCACCTGGCCGGCAACGTCCAGGAACTGCTCGACGTGCATGCGCCGGTGTTCGACAACCGCAAGGCCGACACGGCGATCTTCTATTCGATCTCCAGCACCCAGGTCGGCCTGCGCGGCGTCTCCTTCGGCAATTTCCTGCTCAAGCGGGTGATCGACGACCTCAAACGGGATTTCCCCAAGCTAGACAAGTTCGCCACGTTGTCGCCGATTCCGGCACTGGCCAGCTGGGTGCGGCACAACCCGCAGGTGCTCGGCGAGGTCGGTATCGACTTCAGCCTTGAACAACTGGCGGCCGGCGCCTGGGCCGAGGACAAGGAAACCGCCCGCCAGTTGCGCGAGCCGCTGCAGCGCCTGGCCGCCCGCTACCTGGCGACGGCCAAGCGCGGCGACGGCGAGCAGGCGCCGCCCTACGACCCGGTGTCGCGCTTCCACCTCGGCAACGGCGCCCGCATCGAGCGCCTGAACTACCTGGCCGACACGGCGCCCAAGGGCTTCGCCCAGTCGTTCGGGATGATGGTCAATTACCGCTACGAACTCGACGACATCGAGAGCAATCTGGAGGCCTTCACCGGCAGCGGGCGGATCGCCATGTCGTCGTCGATCCGTCGCCTGGCGCGCCCCGACTGAGCGGCATGCAGCCGGAAACGCCGACCCGCCACAGCCTGTTCGAAGATGCCCAGGCGCTGCTGGTGGCGCCGATGTTCGTCGCCTTCGCGGTGATGCTGTTGCAGCAGGCCGGGCTGCTCACCGGCGGCACGGTCGGCGTCGCCTTCCTGATCCATTACCTGTCCGGCTGGCCGATGGCCTGGGTGTTGTTCGTCGCCAACCTGCCGTTCTATCTGTTCGCCTGGCGGGCGATGGGGTTGGTGTTCACGCTCAAGACCTTCTTCTGCGTCGGCCTGCTTTCGCTGTATACCGCGCTGCTGCCGCTGGTCGTCTCGGTAGCCTGGGTCGATCGGCTGTTCGCCGCGGTGATGGGCGGTTTCCTGATCGGCGTCGGCCTGCTGATGATCGTCCGCCACCGGGCCAGCCTCGGCGGCCTCGGCGTGCTCGCGCTGTATCTGCAGCAGCGTCGCGGCTGGTCGGCGGGCAAGGTGCAGATGGCGGCCGATGCGGCGATCCTGCTCGCCGGTCTGGTGATCCGCGATCCGCTGACGGTGGGTTTGTCGATTGTCGGCGCGCTGGCGCTCAATCTGGTGCTGGCGGCCAACCACAAGGCTGGCCGCTATCTCGGGACCTGAACGGGGGGTCAGGCGGTCAGCTGTTTGGCGGCGCCATGCATGCCGACCAGACGACGCATGCTGCCGAGCATGGCGCTGGCGGCGCGGGCGATACGCTCGCCGGTGCTGGGTTCGAAGCGGACGCGGGCGTCGCTGCCCAGGCTTTCGATGACGACCCGGCCAGCCACTCTGATGCGGTGGCTTTCGCCGGCGGCCAGCACGATGTCGCCGGCTTCGCCGGTGACCGTCATCCACAGTACGCCGCTGGTGCAGCGGACGACCATGCCGCCTGCCTCGGACAGCCGCAGGGGGCAGTGTTCCCGTAAATAAACTTCGCCTTCGCCAAACTTGATCTTCATCTCGCATCTCCTTTCTGAATGCAGGCACAGTTTAGGGGCGGATGAAAGAATGATACAGTCACACGGAAACGAAATTGTGACCGTCACAGTTTTCAGTGGTTGAAACTGTGCTGGTGTTTTTCAATGACAACTGTGTTGGTGTGCGATGGCCATAGAACCCCTTCGTTACGAGAAACTTGCCGGCGAGCTGGCCGGCATGATCAGCGACGGCATCCTCAAGCAGGGCGACCGTTTGCCGTCGGTGCGTCGCTTGTCGCAGGAACGCCGGCTGTCGGTGTCCACCGTGGTGCAGGCCATGCGCCAGCTCGAGGAGCGTGGGCTGGTCGAGGCCCGGCCGCAATCCGGGTATTTCGTGCGGCCGCCGGCGATGGCGCGGCGCGAGCCGGAAGCGCGGGCGACGCCGGACGGGCCGATGCCGGTCGATATCTCGCAGCGCCTGGTGCATGTCCTGCAGGCCGGCGCCAAGCCCGGCGTGGCGCCGCTCTCCGCCGCGCTGCCGGCCAACGAGCTGCTGCCGATCGCCGCCCTGCATCGCCTTTACGCTGGCGTCGCGCGGCGCCATCCGCACCTGCTCGAAACCGGCAGCCACGTCCATATGGACCTGCCGCCGCTGGTCCGCCAGCTGGTGCGCCGCTCGCTGGCCTGGGGCGGGCCGCTGGCGGCCGAGGAATTCGTCATCACCAACTCCTGCACCGAGGCGCTCAACCTCTGCCTGCGCGCGGTGACCCGGCCGGGCGACACGGTGGCGGTCGAATCGCCGGCTTATTACCTGATGCTGCAACTGCTCGAGACGCTGGGCCTGAAGGCGCTGGAAATCCCCTGCGACCCGCGCACCGGGATGTCGGTCGAGGCGCTCGAACTGGCCACCCGCAACGGCGGCGTCGCCGCTTGCCTGCTCGTCGCCAACGGCAGCAACCCGCTGGGCAGCGTCATGCCCGACGAGCGCAAGCGGCGCCTGGCGGCGCTCATGGCGGCGCGCGGCATTCCGGTGATCGAGGACGACATCTACGGCGACCTGCATTTCGGCGATGAGCGGCCGTGGCCGGTCAAGGCCTTCGACGACAGCGGCAACGTCATGCTCTGCGCGTCGTTCTCCAAGTGCCTGTCGCCGTCCTTGCGCATCGGCTTCATCGCCGCCGGCCGCCACAAGCCGGCAGTCGCGTTGCAGAAGACAATCACCAGCGGCGGCACCAATCCGTTGACGCAGATGGTGCTCGCCGAATACCTCGAATCGGGCGCCGTCGACCGGCATCTGCACAGCCTGCGCCGGACCTACCGGCGCCAGGTGGAGAGCATGCAGGCGGCGGTATCGCGCTATTTTCCGGCAAGCACCCGGATCGCCCAGCCGCAGGCCGGCTACGTGCTGTGGGTCGAACTGCCGGAAGGCATCGATACCACCCAGTTGCACGGGCGCGCCTTGCGCGAGCGCCTGTCCTACGTGCCGGGCGAACTGTTTTCGGCCAGCGGCATGTACCGCAACTGCCTGCGCCTCAATTGCGGCAACCCGCACACGCCGGAAATCGACGATGCCATCCGTCGCCTCGGCCGCATTTTCGGAGGCGGCGAAAGCGCTGCGAAGGAGGGCAGGGCTTGAGCAACTACGGTATCATTGCCCCTTTTGCGGCGGCTGACGTGCCGCTGCAGTGAACGTACTCGAAGGATTTTCTGCTCATGTTCGACGCAGTCCGCAACAACAAGAGGATCGTCCAGGGCTTCCTGGTGCTGATCATGCTGCCCTTTGCCTTCTTCGGCCTCGATTCGTATTTCAATGGCGACGGCGCCGGTGCCGGTGTCGCCAAGGTTGGCGATGTCCAGATCAGCCAGCAGGAGTACCAGCAGGCGCTGCGCGAACAGCAGGAGCGCGTGCGCAGTCAGGTCGGGCAGGTTGATCCCAAGATGTTCGAGAATCCGGCGTTCCGCAAGGCGATTCTCGACGACCTGATCAACCGCCGCCTGCTGCTGATCGAAGCCGGCAAGCGCCGCCTGTACGTCAGTGATGAGGCGGTGCGCAATGCGATCGCCTCGATCGAGGCCTTCCACGAGAACGGCAAGTTTTCGACCCAGCGCTACGAGGCGCTGCTGCGCGGCCAGGGCATGTCGCCGCAAGGCTTCGAGGCGCAGGTCCGGCAGGACATGACGCTGCAGCGCCTGGCTGGCAGCATCGGCCAGTCCGGCGTGTTGTCGACCACCGTTGGCGAACGCGTCCTCGCGCTGCAGACCGAACAGCGCGACGTGCAGGAAATCCTGCTCGGCCTCGACGCTTACCTGGGCAAGGTGAAGCTGGCCGACGACGCGGCGCGCAAGTTCTACGACGAGAACGGCAAGCGCTTCGAGACGCCCGACCAGGCCCGCGCCGAATTCGTCGTCCTGAGCCAGGACGGCCTTGAGGTCAAGGTCAGCGACGAAGAGATCAAAGCCTGGTACGACGGCCACAAGGACCGCTACCAGCAGCCCGAGGAACGGCGCGCCAGCCATGTCCTGATCGCCACCGAAGGCAAGGACAAGGCGCAGGCCCGGGCCAAGGCCGAGCAGGTGCTGAAGGACGTGCAGGCGACGCCGGCCGCTTTCGCCGAGATCGCCAAGAAGAACTCCGACGACCCGGGTTCCGCCGGCCAGGGCGGCGACCTCGGCTTCTTCGGCCGCGGCATGATGGTCAAGCCCTTCGACGACGCCGTCTTTGCGCTCAAGGAAGGCGAGACCTCCGGCATTGTCGAATCCGATTTCGGCTTTCACATCATCCGCCTGACTGGTGTCCGCGCCGCCCGCGAAAAGCCGCTCGCCGAAGTGCGCGGCGAGATCGAGAAGGAACTGAAGACGGCCGCCGCCGGCCGCAAGTTTGCCGAAGCCGTCGAAGCGTTCAGCAACGCGGTCTACGAGCAATCCGACAGCCTGCAGCCGGCTGCCGAGCAGTTCAAGCTGAAGGTCCAGCAGAGCGGCTGGCTTGGTCGTCAGGCCGATCCGGCGAACGGCCCGCTGGCCAACGCCAAGCTGCTGGCGGCGCTGTTCTCGGACGACGCGATCAAGAACAAGCGCAATACCGAAGCCGTCGAGATCGCCCCCAACACGCTGGCCGCCGCGCGCATCGTCGAATACAAGCCGGCGGCGCTGCAGCCTTTCGACAGCGTCAAGGCCGAGATCGAGACCATGCTGCGCAACGAGGAAGCCTTCAAGCTGGCGGTCGCCGACGGCCAGTCTCGCCTGGCCGAGCTGAAGAAGGGCGAGGACAAGCAGGCCTGGGGCGCCGCCAAGCGCGTCTCGCGCATGGACGCCAGCCGCCTGCCGCCGCCGGCTGTCCCCGCCGTGTTCCGCATGAACACCGACAAGCTGCCGTCCTACGCCGGCGTCGAAATCCGCGGCACCGGCTACATGCTCTACCGCCTGAACAAGGTCGAAGCCGGCGAGAAGCTCGACGACGTCCGCCGCCAGGGCCTGCTCGGCCAGTTGCGTTCGCTGGCGGCACAGGAAGACATGCAGATGTACGTCAGTGCGCTGCGCAGCCGCTACAAGGTGGAAATCAACGAGAAGGCCCTGAACAGCAGCGATCGCTGAGCACTACCGGGGAACGGACGAAAAGGCGGGGAAACCCGCCTTTTTCTTTTGGGCTCAGCCTTGCAGGGCTTCGTAGGCGTCGTTGACCGAAAGAAAAACCCGGCCGGAGAGTTCCTGCAGCAGCGCAGTGTCGCGCAGGCGGTCGTGCACCGGACCCTTGATCTCGGCGAAGTTGAGGCGGATGCCGCGGGCGCCGAGTTCGCGGTCGAGGTCGTGCAGCACTTCCATCGCCGTCGCGTCGACGCGGTTGACCGCGCTCATGATCAGCACCACGTCGCGCAGACCGCCGTTACGCTCGATCTCGGCGAGCAGTCGGGCCTCGACGGCGTCCAGGTTGCCGAAGAAAAGGCTTTCATCGGTGCGCAGGAAGAGGGCGCTAGGCAGGGTCTCTACGGCGTGCCGTTCGACGTTGCGGAAATGTTCGCTGTCGGGAATCCGCCCGAGCACCGCGATGTGCGGCGTACTGGCGCGGTAGAGCAGGGTCGCCAGCGAGAGCAGGATGCCGAGGCCGATGCCGGCTTCGAGGCCGAGCACGAAGACGCCGGCGCCGGTGCCGAGCGCGGCGATGCCGTCGGCCCGGTCGTAGTGCCAGGCCTGGCGCAGGCCGTGCAGGTCGATCATGCTGAGCGCGGCGACGATGATGCTGGCCGCCAGCACGGCCAGCGGCAGGCGGGTGAATAACGGCGCGGCGCCAATCACCACGGCGAGCATGGCGAAAGCGGCGACGATGCCGGCCAGCGGCGTCTGCGCGCCGGCCGCGACATTGACCGCCGAGCGTGAGACGCCGCCGCCGACCGGCATGCCGCCGTGGAAGGCGGCGACCACGTTGGCGGCGCCGAGACCGACCAGCTCGGCGTTGGCGTCGATGCGTTCGCGGCGGCGGATGGCCAGCGCCTGCGCCATCGAAATGTTCTGCACCATGCCGATCAGCGCCATCAAGGCGATCGGCACCGCCAGCCGTTTCAACTCGCTGGCGTCGGGCAGGAAGAAGACCGGCGCCGGCAGGCCTTCGACGATGCTGCCGACGACGGCGACGCCGTATTGCCGATCGAGATTCCAGCTGACCACGGCGAGGGTTGCCAGCAGCACGACGAGCAGCGGCACCAGGCGGACGACGAAGGCGGCGGCGCCCGGCTTGATGCCGACCTTGCCGAGCAGGCCGGCGAGGCTGCTGCGGGCGAAGGCGAGCACGGCGATGGCGGCAAGGCCGATGGCCGTGCTGACGTCGATGCGCCCTTCGGCGAACAGTGCACTGAGCACGGTCAATGCGTCGCTTGCCGCCGGGTGGGCGTTGAACAGGTATTTCAGTTGGCTGAAGACGATCAGCACCGCCGAGCCGGAAACGAAGCCGGCGATCACTGGCCGGCTCAACAGGCGGGCCAGGAAACCGAGGCGCAGCAGGCCGCAGCCGAGCAGGACCAGGCCCGAGGCAAGCGCCAGCGTCGCCGCCAGCGCGATGTATTCGGGCGAGCCGGGCGCGGCGATCGGCGTCAGCACCGAGTAAGTCATGATCGAGGTGATCGCCACCGGGCCGACCGCCTGCACCATGCTGCTGCCGAACAGCGAGTAGGCGATCACCGGGAAGATCGCCACGTACAGCCCGGCCTGCGGCGGCAGGCCGGCGAGCAGCGCGTAGGCGAGGCTTTGCGGAATGACCAGGATGGTGACGATTACCCCGGCTAGCAGGTCGCTGGCCAGGTGTTGTCGGGGGTAGGGACTGGCCCAGCGGGGCAGCAGGCGCATCAGCTTCTCCTGGCGGCAATGAAAAACGCCGACCGGGCGGAGCCAGGTCGGCGTTGCGTGTGAATCTTGCGGGGTGACCGCAAGGCCGGTCAGGCCGGTAGCGGGTCGGCGTTGCCCAGGGCGACGGTGTTCATGCCGCCATCGACATACATGATTTCGCCGGTGATGCCGCTGGCCAGATCGGAGAGCATGAAGGCGGCGGCGTTGCCGACTTCCTCGATGGTCACGTTGCGGCGCAGTGGCGCGTTGTGCGAGTTGTAGGCGAGCAGCTTGCCGAAGTTGCCGATACCGGAAGCGGCCAGGGTCTTGATCGGACCGGCCGAGATGGCGTTGGCGCGGATGCCTTCGGGGCCGAGGCAGAAGGCCAGGTAGCGGGTGGCGGCTTCGAGGCTGGCCTTGGCGACGCCCATCGTGTTGTAGTTGGGCATCGTCCGTTCGGCGCCGAGGTAGGTCAGCGCCAGCGTCGAACTCTTGCGGCCGCGCAGCATCGGGCGGGCGGCCTTGACCAGCGCCGGGTAGCTGTAAGCGGAAATTTCGTGGGCGATGCGGAAGGCTTCGCGCGAGATGCCGTCGAGGAAGTCGCCTTCGATCGCTTCGGTCGGCGCGTAGGCGATCGAATGGACGAGTCCGTCGAGGCCGTCCCAGCGCTTGCCGAGTTCGACGAAAACGTTGTCGATCTGTTCGTCGCTGGTGACGTCGAGCGGAATCGTGATGTCGCTGCCGAACTCGGCGGCGAATTTCTTGATGCGGTCTTCGAAGCGTTCAGTCTGGTAGGTGAAGGCGAGTTGCGCACCTTCGCGGTGGCAGGCCTTGGCGATGCCATAGGCGATGGAATGCTTGGAGAGCAGCCCGGTGATCAGGATGCGTTTTTCGGCAAGAAAGCCCATACATGCCCCTAAGTTGAAAGTCCGCGGGATTATAGCGGAAACGGGGCGCATTTTACCGCAGTGCGTCACGGGAGGTTAAGGGCCGGGGGCGCCTTAATGACGCTCGCAGGCGCTTCCGCTAAACTCCGGGCCATGCGCAAAGGCTCTCTTTCCGGGATCGTCTCCCTCGTTGTTTCCCTGCTCCCCCTGCTTCTGGCCGGATGCGGTGAAGGTCCCTGGAACGACCCCTATCCTGTGGCGGAAGCCGGTCGCAACGTGCTCTATTCGGCCTTCACCGAGCGCCCCAAACACCTGGATCCGGTCCAGTCCTACGCCGAGGACGAGAGCGTCTTTACCGGCCAGATCTACGAGCCGCCGCTCCAGTACCACTATCTGAAGCGTCCCTACACCCTCATTCCCGCCACGGCCGAGAGCGTGCCGGTGCCCCGCTATTACGATACTGCCGGCCGTCAGTTGCCAGCTACCGCCGACGAGAGCCTGATCGCCAGCAGCGTGTACGAAATCCGCATCAAACCCGGCATCCGCTACCAGCCCCATCCGGCCTTTGCCCTGAAGGCCGATGGCACCCCCGTTTATGGCGATCTCGATCCCCTTAAGCTGCGGGGCGTGCAGCGCCTGGCCGACTTTACCGAAACCGGCAGCCGGGAGCTGACGGCCGACGATTACATCTACCAGATCAAGCGCCTGGCCCATCCCCGCATCCATTCCCCCATCTTCGGCATGATGGCCGAACGCATCGAAGGCCTGGCCGCGCTGGGCAAGATTCTGCAGGCCGAAGCGGCCAAGGCGCCGGCAGGCGGCTGGCTGGACCTGGACCGCTATCCCCTTGCCGGGGTGGAGAAGGTGGATCGCTATACTTGGCGGGTTCGCCTCAAGGGCAAGTATCCCCAGTTCCTCTACTGGCTGGCCATGCCCTTCTTCGCCCCGGTGCCGCGAGAGGCGGACCGCTTTTACAGCCAGCCCGGTATGGCGGAAAAGAACCTGAGCCTGGATTGGTATCCGGTCGGCACCGGCCCCTA